>JACCDQ010434081.1_pt1 | contig 45990 bp, 46 predicted proteins | sample 7446031 | NCBI WGS metagenome assembly JACCDQ01 (sample SAMN15323442, study PRJNA562643) | freshwater metagenome | isolation source: river surface water | place: USA:Blue River Watershed | collected 2017-08-17
CATTTCCCCATCGGTAAAGGTGGCTATAATCCAGCGATCGCTGAGGCCGGCTTCGAGGACTAAACCGCCGGACTGGTTCAAATCCAAGGCTTGATAGTGGAGACTAACGGGGTCAAGACTGGCTAACCACTGTCCTAGGTAACGAGCTTGACGACCAGCGTAGATAATCACCCCTGGAATGAGGCGATCGCTGGGAATCCCCAGATTAAGCGGCCAAAGGTCTTCTGGAAAATCCAGATAGGGAATGGGATGGTCTTGAAAAGCGGTCATTAAGTCTGAAGCCGGTAAGGCCGCAAATCGCCATTGTTCTCCCCACAGGGATTCGGGTAGGGGTTGAGGGGGAGGAGAGTCAACCTTTAGAGCCACTTCCCCATAATGTTCTTTTAAGTAGGTTTTTAAGCCGATTGTCCGGCGTGTGGGAATCAGACTAATTTCGAGGTCTTCCAGGGCCAAACTAAATAGATTAAGAATCTGGGGACGAAATATCTGGATTTCCGAGGGTTGAGTGTTTTCGTAGAGGCTTTGGAGATGGGCCTTGAGCCAATGACTGCTCACTTCAGCCTGGGGACAGGTCTGGGCAGAGAGGAGGTTTCCCAGGCGATCACAGATGGTTAAATGCCAGAGTTCCCCCTCCCCGGACGGAGAAGAGACCCCATAGTGATAGAAATCCGCTTGCCAACTGCTCATAATTCTGGGAAATTAAGAATGCTTAATCAAACTTAGAATAACAAATCTTTTTAGGAATTTTGACGGTGTTGCCCCATGACAACTTTAGAAGATGAATGGTTAGAAATTGGGACGATTGTTGGAGCCTATGGGATTCAAGGAGAGGTAAAAGTTTTATCGTTATCGGATTTTCCCGAACGGTTTGAGTGTCCCGGTCAACGATGGTTACAGTCCCCTCGACAGGACAGCCCTCAGCCAGTGAAGCTCAAATCCGGTCGTCAGTTACCCGGCAAAAATCTCTTTGTGGTACGTTTGGCCAATATTACTACCCGCAATCAAGCGGAAGCTCTGACCCATTACACGCTATTGGTTCCCAAGGGCGATCGCCTACCTATTGCCGAGGATGAATATCATGTTGCCGATTTAATTCACCTGGAGGTCTATCATCAGGGTGAAAAAATTGGTCGAGTCATTGATTTTTATGAAGCGGGTAATGATCTGTTAGTAGTTGAGTTAATGCCGGTTAACGGTGCTGATTCCGACCCTGACCCCAAGATGGTTTTAATTCCCTTTGTGACGGCGATCGTGCCGGTGGTAGATATTGCCAATCAACGCCTAGAAATTAATCCCCCCCCCGGTCTTTTAGACCTTTAAAAGATTCCAGCTATTTTCCCAAAACTGGGGAACCAGGGGCTAAACCCTTGCCGATGGATGTTAGAACGTTCATTATGGAAACTGTTGTTTTTTGAAGAGACATTCTGAGGATAAGCTGTTACGAATTTAAATTGCATCATGATTTTGCGAAAAGTCTTGTAACAAGGTACTTAAGCCCCTTGCCTATCGGCATTTTAGATAGTGAACAGCTTAGAAATGGTTTTACATAATCTTCTGAATGAAGGAGGTTTAGTAATTAAGTGGAATCGTAAGCTTAAAAATAAAGGTAATTCTGTTAATGGGATTTAGATTATGAACAGCTTATTCAAAATAAATTGTCCAAAACAGGCTGTTGTCGGCCTCTCCGCTCCTGAGTTACTCGATTAAGCCGATGGACTTAACAGTGCAAGATATTGGAGAACAGGGACTACTGGACCGGCTACAGATCTACTGTCCCCCTGACCTGATCGGTGATGATGCGGCAATTCTTTCCCCTTCTCCCCAACGCTCTCTAGTGGTTAGCACGGATGTTTTGGTGCAAGAGGTTCATTTCAGCGATCGCACCATGGGGCCGGAGGATGTGGGTTGGCGAGCCGCCGCCGCGAATTTATCCGATTTAGCCGCCATGGGGGCCGATCCCCTAGGGATTACCGTTGGCTTAGGTTTACCCGGCCATACCCCGGTGGCTTGGGTAGAAGCCTTTTACCGAGGGTTACGCAATTGTTTAGACCCTTGGCAAACGCCGATTTTAGGGGGGGATTGTGTGCGATCGCCGGTTATTTCTATTGCCATTACCGTCCTGGGAGAAGTTTCCCCGGAGCGTGTGATTCGTCGCAGTACCGCCCAGGTCAATGATGCCATTGTCGTTACCGGTTACCATGGCGCATCGCGGGCCGGCTTAGAACTGTTATTACATCCGGAAAAACGACAAGGGTTATCCCCCGAAGCACAAAATTGGCTGATAAAAACCCATCAACGTCCCCAACCCAGACTAGACCTTCTGCCCTGGTTAAAGAGCTTATCCCACCCCGTCCGGATTGCCGGTATGGATAGTAGCGATGGATTAGCCGATGCGATTTTGCAAATTTGCCGTGCCAGTGGAGTCGGAGCCGAAATTGATTTAGAAAGCTTGCCCATGCCCCCTAGTTTTGGCTCCTGGTTAGCAGAAAATGAAGCCTTAGATTGGACATTATACGGAGGGGAAGACTTTGAATTAGTCCTCTGTTTAGAGTTATCCCTAGCACAACAACTCGTTCAACAAATCGGCCCTCCCTCTGCCATTATTGGCACGATTCAAAAGACCTCCGAAGTCTATTTAAAAGGAGCCAATACCCCGCCCCAAATTCTCAGTCTTCAGCAAGGCTTCCAACACTTCTCCCACTAAGTCTGGTTCCCCAAAAAAGATCTATGCTAAGGTAAAATAACCTGTTTTTACCTCTCTGATGTCTTATCTCGAAACGACCGCCGCCTTTTATCGCCAAGTCGCCCAAGTTCCCGAAGTCGGCCTCTGTTGTGTCCAAAATTCTTCTTTAAATTTTCCGGGATTAATTATTCCTGAAGCCATGCAAGCGATGAATTATGGCTGTGGAACGACGGTTCATCCCCAGGAATTAAACCATTCTCCAACGGTTTTATACGTCGGCGTTGGTGGAGGATTAGAAGCGTTACAGTTTGCTTATTTTTCCCGTCGCCCTGGGGCCATTATTGCCGTTGATCCCGTGCCGGAGATGCGAGCCGTTGCCCAGCAAAATTTAACCCTCGCGGCTAGTCAAAATCCCTGGTTTCAACCCGAATTTGTTGAAATTCGAGAAGGGTCTGCTTTTCATTTACCCGTTGAGGATGCCAGTGTAGATGTGGTTGCCCAAAATTGTTTATTTAATATTTTTACTCCCGATGATTTAGCGTTAGCTCTAGGGGAAGTTTTTCGCGTCTTAAAACCCCAGGGTAAACTATTAATGAGTGATCCCATTGCCACTCGGCCCATTCCTCCCCATTTGCAGCAGGATGAGCGGTTGCGGGCTATGTGTTTATCGGGAGCATTGACCTATGAGGAGTATGTTCATTGTTTGATCCGGGCCGGCTTTGGACAAGTGGAAGTGCGATCGCGTCGTCCCTATCGTGTGCTGGATCAAAGAACCTATTCCTTAGCTGAAGATTTGCTCCTCGACAGTTTAGATACAGTCTCGTTTAAAGTCCCAATCCCGGCAGATGGAGCCTGTATTTTTACGGGAAAAACGGCTACCTACACCGGCAAAGAAGAGGCTTTTGATGATCACAAGGGTCATTATTTACAACGGGGCATTCCCGCTTCAGTTTGTGATAAAACGGCCCGCCAATTAGCGTTAATGAATCCTCAGGAAATTCTGGTGACGGATTCTACTTGGCATTACAACGGTGGAGGCTGTTGTTAAGATGTCAGTTTTGCCCTTTTCCGATCAATTAAAACCGTTACAAAGCCCCCTTCGTAAACAAAACATTACAGTTTTACAAATTAACTTGGGTAAGCGTTGTAATTTAACCTGTCAGCATTGTCATGTGGAAGCGAGTCCTCAGCGCACGGAAGAGTTATCCCCAGAAATTTGTCAACAATTAATCCAAGTCATTGCCTCTTTTCCCCAACTCCAAGTGGTAGATTTAACGGGGGGAGCGCCGGAAATGTTCTACGGATTTAAGCCCTTAGTGGAAGCGGCAACCCAATATCAAAAACAAGTGATTGTTCGCTCGAATTTAACGATTTATTTTGAACCGGGCTTTGAGGAGATACCCGCCTACTGCGCCCACCATCGAGTTAGAATTGTTGCGTCTTTACCGTGCTATCTGGAAGATAATGTGGATAAAATGCGGGGTCAAGGGGTCTATCAAAAATCTATTCAAGCTCTGCAATGGCTCAACCGCTTAGGCTATGGTCAAGATCCGCAATTAATCCTCGATTTGGTGTATAACCCCCCGGTTCCACGGTCAAAAAATTTTAGCCTACCCCCGGCTCAAAAAGCCCTGGAACAGGATTATAAACAATTTCTTCAGGAACAGTTTCAAATTCAGTTTAACCAGTTACTTACCCTGGCTAATTTGCCGATTGGTAGAACTCGCTTTCAATTGGAACATCAGGGTCTCTATCAGCCCTATGTGCAATTTTTAGCGGATCACTTTAATGCTCAAACTGTCTCCAATTTAATGTGCCTTAATCAGTTATCGGTAGATTATCAGGGCAATTTGTATGATTGTGATTTTAATCAGATGGAAAACTTGCCGGCAACTTGTCAGGATGATCAACGATTAACGGTGCAAGATTTATTAACGGCTCAAGATTTAGATCTGATTGCCCACGTGAAAACGGCCAATTATTGTTATGGCTGTACGGCGGGCAGTGGTTCCAGTTGTGGTGGGGCCTTGGTTTAAAAATTACCAAACCTTGTCTAAGTCGCTCAAGGGCGAACGCAATTCGCCCCTACATCAGGGTTTTAGGGGATCGTAGGGGCGCAAGGCTTACACCCAAAAGTAGCGATTTTAACTGGCACCATTAATCCACAAGAGCTAATATCAAAGCCCCGGCTTACAGGCAAGATGGTTGTTCCACTGTTCCCAAAATGGACGAGGTTTATTGCTCCTGAAATCTTAGGCCGCGTCAGGAAAGGTTTGGGCAAAATCCTCTAATAAATCCTCTAATTCGCTAATAGCTTGGGTGACATCTAACTTGAGGATACCGATGTTAGGTTGTTGGGCCAAATTGAGCAAAAATTCTTGCTTGCCCTTCATTTGTTGCACTCGATCAATTAATTGGTTTTTATCCATGGGACAATCCTCGCTAATAAACTGTAACCGTCCCCAACGCCTTGCTTGTTTTGGTAGGGGGATTGCTCAAACAATGCAGTTATTATAGGCCCGATCGCCGTGATCGCCAATGTTTAGCTGTTTGGTTTGACGGTTCGGTTAGGCTGTCCGGTTTGCCTGCTCTGGTTAGGGTAAACCCAGAGGATCCGGTATGATAGAGACTGGCCTATCCGATCACCGAATCATGAACGCTTTACCGCAACGGGGTCATCTCCTCACCGAGCAAGTGAATCCCCTTAGTCAAACCCTGGATCAGCTTTCCTGTGTGGAATTGGTAGATTTATTTAATCAGGAAGATGCTCAAACCCTCAAGGCGATCGCCGGAGCCAGGGAAGCTTTAGCCCAGGCCATCGAGTTAACCAGCAACGCTCTACGGCAAGGGGGGCGGTTATTTTATATTGGCGCGGGAACCAGTGGTCGTTTAGGGGTCTTAGATGCCGCAGAATGTCCCCCCACCTTTTGCACACCGCCTGAAATGGTACAGGGGATTTTAGCGGGCGGGGCAGGGGCCCTGGTAAAAAGTTCCGAAGGCTTGGAAGATATTTGGGCCGATGGCGAAAAAGCGGTCGCGGATTACGGGATTGGCTCCGGGGATGTCCTGGTGGGCATTACGGCAGGGGGAACGACTCCCTACGTCCAGGGAGCTTTAGCTGAAGCCAAAAAACAGGGAGCAACGACCATTTTTATGGCCTGTGTGCCGGCGGAACAGGTGGCGATCGCGGTGGATGTGGATATTCGCTTGTTAACCGGGCCGGAAATTTTGGCGGGATCAACGCGATTAAAGGCTGGAACGGTGACGAAAATGGCCTTGAATATTCTGTCAACCGGGACAATGGTTAAACTCGGTAAAGTCTATGGCAATCGTATGATTGATGTGGCGGTTACGAATAGCAAACTCGAAGACCGGGCATTGCGAATTTTGCAAGATTTAACCCAACTCAATCGCTCAGAATGTGTCGAACTCCTCGAAAAAAGCGATCGCCGAGTGAAGTTAGCCCTATTGATGCACTGGTCAGGCATAGATGCCGTTAAAGGTCAAGATTTATTAGATCGCCATCAGGGAAATTTACGGGAGGCTTTGGCCCAGGCTTAGGGTTTTTAGAGATTCGATCCATGTCATTAAATTCATTAAATTAATTAAAGTTAATTAAAGTCATAAAAATTATGTTTAATCTCTCGGAAACAACGGCGATCGCCATTATTCTACTCTTGGCTGGAGGGATTTTAGCCTGGGGGTATCAACGCTCCAAACCCTTTGGCAAATTGGGATTACTGGCTTGGATACAATCGGCGGTTTTAATGGCTCCCTGGTTAATCTTCTTTACCCTTTTTGCCCTGGGAATTTACATTAATTTAATTGGCGTTTTGTTACTCTTAGTCATCTCCGCCGGGGTGTATATCTATCTAGGGAAACGCTTAAGAGAAGCGGGCCAAGCCGAAATGTTAAAACAAAGAGCCGCCCAACGGTTAAAAGCCCTAGAGCAGGAAACTGTAGCCGATCAAAATGGTCAAGTCTCTCCCCTCGGTAATCCACCCGAATCGTTACCCATTCCCGAACAGGATCTCGCTCAAATTAAAAGTATTTTTAGCATTGATAGCTTTTTTGCAACGGAAACGATTTCCTACCAGGATGGGGCAATCTTTCGTGGGAATTTACGCACCGATCCCGACATAGCCTATCCCAAACTCAGTGAAAAATTAACCAATGTTTTAGGGGAAAAATATCGTCTCTTTTTAGTAGATGGTATCGAAGGCCGGCCCGTTGTGGTGGTTTTACCCAGTAGCAATGATCCACAACCCATGACCCTTGCCCAGAAAAATTTAGTGGCCGTTTTAGGGCTGGCAACGGTGGTCACTAGTTTAGAGGCGATCGCCAATTTATTAGGGTTTGATTTATTTACCGACTGGCAACGTTATGCCGAAACCTTACCCCTAGCGGCTGGATTTTGGTTAATTTTAGGGGTTCATGAAATCGGTCATTGGTGGATAGCGAAAAAGCATCAAATTCAACTCAGTTTTCCCTTCTTTTTACCCACCTGGCAAATCGGTTCCTTTGGGGCAGTCACTCGTTTTGAATCCCTTCTGCCCAATCGTTCCGTGATGTTTGATGTGGCGATCGCCGGACCAGCCATGGGAGGAATTTTATCGTTAATCTTGTTATTTTTAGGGTTAGTCCTTTCCCATCCTGGCAGTTTATTTCAGGTTCCGACGCAATTTTTCCAAGGCTCTATTTTAGTGGGAGCTTTATCTCGTATTGTTCTGGGGGATGAATTACAAAAAAGTATTGTAGATATTCACCCGTTAGCGGTTTTAGGTTGGTTAGGTCTGACGATTAATGCGCTGAATTTAATGCCGGCGGGTCAACTCGATGGGGGGCGTATTGTCCAAGCAATCTATGGGCGTAAAACGGCCCGAAGAACGACGATCGCCACGTTAATTGTGCTAGGGTTAGTCGCTATTTTTAATCCGGCGAATCCGATTCCGTTATATTGGGCAGTGGTGATTATCTTTTTACAACGGGATTTAGAACGCCCCAGTTTAAATGAATTGAGTGAGCCGGACGACAATCGGGCCGGTTTAGGGTTATTGGCTCTGTTTTTAATGTTAGTAACGATTATTCCGTTAAGTCCTGCGTTAGCCGGTCGTTTAGGGATTGGCGGTTAGTTTTAAAATTTTAAAAAATAGCTAGAATCCTATCCAGCCTTAATTATTGATTTTAATTATTGACTTGAAAATATTTAGGTGAAAAAAGTTAGTTATGACACTGATTACGATTAAATCTTTGAAAAAAGACTTTGGCATTAAAGAAGTGCTAAAAGATGCCAGTTTTAGTCTGGAAGAAGGCGATCGCGTGGGGTTAATTGGGGTCAATGGATCGGGGAAATCTACTCTGTTAAAAATGATTGCAGGATTGGAACCCTTTGATAGCGGCGATCGCTGGGTGAATAGTAGCGCGAAAGTGGTGTATTTGCCCCAACAACCTGACCTCGACGAAAATCATACGGTCTTGGAACAAGTCTTTGCTGATAGTGGTGAAAAAATTCAATTAGTGCGGGAATATGAAAGTCTTTCCCAACAATTAGAAGCCGGTTTAGGGGATATTGAAAAATTAACCCATCGTCTGGCTAACCTATCGGAAAAAATGGATCATCTCGGAGCCTGGGAATTAGAAAATGATGCCAAAACTATTTTAAGTCAACTGGGCATTACTCACCTTACAGCCAAAATTGGTGAATTATCGGGCGGGTATCGTAAACGCATTGCGATCGCGGCGGCATTATTATCGGAACCCGATGTCTTATTGATGGATGAACCGACTAACCATTTAGATGCCCTATCCGTTGAGTGGTTACAAAGTTATTTAAAACGGTTTCGAGGGGCTTTGTTATTAATTACCCACGATCGTTATTTTTTAGACCAGGTAACGAATCGCATTATTGAAATTGATCAAGGAGAATTATTGGGTTATGCCGGCAATTACGCCTATTATTTAGAGAAAAAAGCCGCTACTGAAGAGTCTCTACAAAGCAGTCAGAAAAAACACGCCGGGGTGTTAAGGCGAGAATTAGAGTGGTTAAAGCGGGGGCCAAAGGCCAGAAGTACGAAACAAAAAGCCCGAATTGACCGGATTCATGCGATGCAAGAAAAGGAATTTAAGCAGACTTCAGGGAAAGTCGAAATTTCCACTGCCGGGCGACGTATTGGCAAAAAGGTTGTTGAATTAACGGATATTTGTAAAGGCTTTCAACAGCAAACTTTAATTGATCACTTTACCTATATTTTTACTCCGGAAGACCGCATTGGTATCGTGGGAAAAAATGGAGTGGGAAAATCTACCTTAATGAATCTGATTACCGGGCGTTTAGAGCCGGACAGTGGCACGATAGAAATCGGTTCAACGATTCATTTCGGCTATTTTGATCAACATTCCGAGGATTTAAAGGCGAACCCCAATCAACGGGTCATTGATTATTTAAAAGACGTGGCAGAACTGGTTAAAACTGCCGATGGGCAAGTCATTACCGCTTCCCAAATGTTAGAGCGTTTTTTATTTACACCAAATCAGCAATACGCACCTTTACACAAATTATCGGGGGGAGAACGTCGCCGTTTATTTCTATTACGAGTCTTAATTTCCGCACCCAATGTTTTAATTTTAGATGAACCGACTAACGATCTGGATGTACAAACCCTGGGGGTTTTAGAAGAGTATTTAGAAGACTTTAACGGTTGTGTGATCATTGTTTCCCACGATCGCTATTTTTTAGACCGTACCGTTGACACCATTTTTGCCTTTGAAGACCGGGGAAAACTACGTCAGTATCCAGGCAACTATTCAGTTTATTTAGAAACCAAGCAAAAGGAATTAAATGCCCAAAAAACGGCTGATAATGCGAATAAGGTCAAGGCGATCGCTGTGCAACAACCCAAGCCAACTGATTCGGGGCCTGCCAATAAAAAATTAACCTTTAAAGAAAAAAAAGAATACGAAACCCTGGAAACCCAGATTCCCCAATGGGAAGCCGAAAAAGAAAATCTGGAAAAGCAACTCTACGAAAATCCACCCCAGGATTTTGCACTTTTACAACAATTAACTACTCAGTTAGGAGAATTAACCCAAAAAATTGAAACAGGAACCGATCGCTGGTTAGAACTAGCCGAAAAACTTTAGAAAATAATAAAATAGTTCGACTATTCGCTCCCCCTTTCTAAGGGGGCTGGGGGGATGAATCCTATTGATTATCTTCATGTTTCTAAGAAGGCTGAGGGGATAAATCCTATTAATTATCTTTATGCTTCTAGGGGGGATTTTCTGGGGACTAGGAAGATAATTTCTATAAATTCTCCTGAAAATATTGCTGATAGAGAGAACAACTGGCTTGACATTGACTGCCTAAAACCGTGATTAATCCCATACTTTCTAAACGATAGGTAATCATCGGCTCTAAGCTCAGAGGTTCTGGGCTATTGACCACTTGTTTCATCCCTGTGGCTAATGTGGGAACGGACTGTAAGTTTTGCCAATAATGGCGTAAATGTTGGCTATAAATGCCACCCTGGGTTGGGGCTTCCTTGAGCATTTTGTCGGGGGATAAGGCATTATTTTTCAGGGTATCTAACGCCAATCGAATGAGGTAGGGATGGCCGCCCACTAAAGTTACTAATTGAGGAATAAACGTGCTGAGTTCCGCCTGTTGTTCGGCAGAAAATCCATAAATTGGCAATAATTCTGTTACCTGTTCCGGGGTAAAACCCGGCAATTTAATTTGTTTACCCACATTAAAAGGGGATTGATTAACATCTAATTTGAGATAGGCTTCGGTGGAGTTAGCGATCATCAACCGTAAATTTTGCCAGAGGGGTAAATTATTGGCTTCTTCGTGCCAATAGCGCAACATGGGTAAAAAGTCCTGGGCAATATCCGGATAGTCAAAAATACGGTCTAAGTTATCAAGGGCTAAGACCAGAGGTTGTTGCACTTGTTCAAGTAAATAACTTTGAAAATAGGTTTTGCAACTCACTAAACTGCCAAAGAGTTCTTCATCCCAATAATCATCTAATTGGGGTTTGAGTCCTAATTCCCGTCCCACATTGGCACAAAACCATCGTAAAAATTTATCCAGTTCGCTAAATCGGGAGCTTTCTACGGCTTGAAAGTTAAGATAAACAGTATGATAATTAGCACTTTTAGTTTGATTTAAAATTAATTTAATTAAACTGGTTTTACCGGTTTTTTCCGGTGCTTTAATATACACTAATCCCCCCGGTTGTAACATAGTCTGGAGACAGTCCTGTTCAATGGGCGATCGCAGAATATAAAAGGAATTTTCGGGATTAGTGGGATGGGAATTGAGAGAAATTAAGGAAATGTCCGATGGGGGAGTCGTCGGGGTATTTTGAGCTTGCCATTGGAGATATAAAACCTCTTTAAACCATTCCCGAATAATCTGAAATTTGCCCGGCCCTTTGCTACTCGGATCCAGTTCAGGACAGCCATTCGGTTTATCTTTGGCAAAATACCCATAAATTTGGGTCATTTGTTTTTTATAGGTTTCATGGCTGGCGGCTCCGGCCAATTCCCACACTTCCAAATCCGATTTACGCCAATGTTCGTAGGCAAAACGGGTTAAAAAGACTTCTTTGAGTTTGCCGTGAATGTCGTAGTCGTGGGCAATTTCGCGGAGAAAGTTATCCCAGCCAGGGGGTTTCATAGGCTTGATGGTGTTGATGCTGTTTTCTGATTATAGCCAATGGTTTCGGTATCGTCGCTCCGTTGGGGAATGATGGGATTAAAAGGGTTTTAGGCGATTAGGGCAATCCGATGGCTCAACAATTCAATGTTCAAGAACTGGAGAAGTCAAGATGATAGATTGGTTAATGATTTGGGGAGTAACGCAAGCGGCGGGTTTTGTGTTTAAGCTGATTTTAGAGGATTTGGCTAAAGAGTCGGCCAAGGATTACGCGAAGAATTTTTTTAAGGATTGTCTAACAAAGGTGATTCATTTACCGGAAAAGGATGTATTATAAGAAGCATCAGGCAAAGCCTTAACAGAATTTTTATTAGGATTTCAGGAGGAATTACAAGACGCAGGTTTTCAAGAGATTCAAATTAAGCAATATTTAGAGCCTCTCAATAAGTTTGTCAAACAGGAAGAGATTGTGGCCAATTTAGGTCAAGCTTTTGAGGTTAATTGTGTTAATTTGGATACCAATTTGTTGGCAAAAAAGTGGCAAGCGATGAATTTACCGTTTTTGCTTGATAGTTTTGATTGGGATTTAAGAAGAAAGCTATATTTAAGGGCCGTTAAGAAAATTATTCAAAATTCCGAAAAGTTACGCCCAATTTATATAGCGTTTTGTCTGACAAAACTTTCTGCATATAGCGTAGTCAATTTCAATCAATTGGAATTTATTAATTAGTACGGAATGTGGGTTGTTAAGATTTTGGTAGGGGCTTAGTTTTTAAGTCCAATATTTCTGAATTTGGAAATTAAACTTTAATCGTTTTCTCCTAAGTTTTCCTGAATTTTTGCGAGGAGTTCTTCGCAGTCTTTGACTAAAGGAATGCCAAGTTCTTGGGAGAGGGCGATCGCGTATTTAGCCAGTGATATTCTCGATCATTTTGGGGCGAATAGGGATGATTTTCTGAAGTTTTTATAATGTTACGGAAAATAACGATAGAATTCCCGACGATGAAGAACACGAGCAAAGGTAATCGTATCATCTTCAAGAAAAAAGCCAATTCTATAATCACTGACTCGGATGCGATAGGCATTATCATCTCCTTTTAATTTTTTAAGATTGCTAATTTCCTTAAGATTCTGAACCGCTAAAATATCAGTAAAAACAAGGTTTTTTATGGCTGAGTAAGAGGATGTACTTTTTAGACTTTTAATATCTTTAATAAAGGTAGGAAGATAATTGGTTTTCATTCTTTTTCTAATTCAATTAGGGCTTCCTCAAGGCTTAAGGGAGTTTCATCTTTAACAGCTATCATGGCACGATAGAGTCCTGTGTCTTCGTAGGTTTCTATCATTTGTTGATAATCTTCAAAGTTAAGGATGACTTGCTGAATATGACCTTGATTATCAATGATCAATTCTTGAGCTAGGGGATAATCTTTTATGTTCATGATTTTTCCTCATTGTTATAGAGTTTTGGATTTTCTGCTAATGTAGCCTGAATTTTTGCTAGGAGTTCTTCGCCGTCTTGAATGAGGGGAATTTCCAGTTGTTGAGTGAAAATAAGAGTTACTGACAGATCGCTTTACAAATTAAGGAATTCATCAATGCTAACTTGGCATTGTTTGAGAATATTATGAAGAGTCCCTTCTCGGATTTCTTTATGATGAGGGATAGTGGTTTTTAAGCGAGTTTTAGGATTAAACCAAATTTCATGGTCGCCTTTACCTGTTCGATAAAATTCAAAGCCTATTTTTTTAGTTTGCGGATGACTTCTCGGTAAGTAAAGCCAGATAGTTTGCCCATTTCTACGATGCCATAAGGGGAATTTGAAAGTGACTTGCGGTCGTCAAGGTGGTGTAGGGATGTTCAGGTTTTGTTTGATCAAGTTCCAACAAGATAGGAATCAAATCTTTAGCGATTTCGATCACAGCGTCTATGGTATCGGCTTCGGCAACAAGTCCTTGGATGTCGGGACTGGTCGCTACAAAGTAATTTTGATTGTTTTCTTGGCAGTATTCGATATTAAGGATAATTTGCTTTTGCATACTGATCAATATTTTAAAATGGATAGGAAAGGTAAATTTTTTTGATACTAATCATTGTCCCCTAAGTTTTCCAGAATTTGTGCTAGGAGTTCTTCACAGTCTTTGACTAACGGAATGCCAAGTTCTTGGGAGAGAGTGAGGGCGTTTTGGCAATTAGAGTAAGTCTTGTTCAGACAGATTGGCAATTCTCATCAATGATTTGAGAGTACCAAGTTTTAAGTCTTGGTTACGATGGACTGGGATAGACAAAATTTGCTGACTGTCTGGTTTTTGATAAATATGGTGACTGCCTGATACCCGTTTTAAAAGCCATCCTTGTTGCTCAACAATTTTACAGAGTTTTTTCCCCGAAATGGATTTCATAGGGCAATTTCTACTAGTTGATCGTTGATACTGGGTTGTCTGGATTCGTTGGCAACGGCTAACCATCCTTCAATGGCATCTTTTAAATTTTCGGTGACTTCTTCAAGGTTGTCGCCTTCGGTGATGCAACCAGGGAGAGCAGGAACTTCTGCCCAGTAGCCGCCTTCTTCTGCGGGATGGATAATGGCTTTAATTTTCATGGTGTTGTTCACTCAGATTGAATTGGCAGTATTAAATTGATCGCGGTCTTGAGGGTTGTCCATCGTACTTAAACCTTAAGCGATCGCAAAGCCTGTATATTGACGTATGTTAGGTTCATGGAAGCCTAAAACAATATCATCTTTAGGAATACCTGCGCTTAGTAATTCTTTGGTGATACCGTCTTCGGTGTTGTCACATTGTACCCAAATTTTCCCGTTAATAATTTCTAAATGAATAAGACAATCATGGTAACGTTGATTCTGTTGCCAACCTTCTGAAATAACGAGATATTGATCATTTTCAGTATCAAAAGCTAGACGATTTTGAATGTCTGCATTGTTATAAATAATTTGGCGATAGGGAGCAAGAATTTGATGAATAATTTCGCGGTAATGATTTAGTTTATCCATTGGGTGATGGCCTCTTTTTCAGGATTAAAGATAATTAATTTTAGTGTTTTTTCTTCAAGTAGTATTTGGCCAATTTCTTGACTAAATAAGTTATTATAGGTAGTCTCTCGAATAGCAAGATAAAGAATTCTATGTAGGAGTTGGCGTTTGATGATTTTTTCATAAAGGATATATTGGCCTAGCGCGTTCTTTAAGTCTTCGACTTCCGATGTTCCAACAAAGCTTTTGATTTCAACGGCTATTTTTTCTGTTCCTTTTTCTGCAATCAGCATCTTTTCAGCCGCTAGATCAATAAACAAGTCTTTTCTGCCAATTTTAAGACTTAAGGGATCATCGGTAACTATCCAGCCATCTTTAATTAAGGCGTGTTTTACACAGTCATGGAAAATATCTTTGGCAGGCATTAATTTTTGATGGTTTAGAATTCAAACTGTTTGAGAATAGGGAATTTTAAATTATTTTCAGTTAGGTAGGGGCTTAGTTTCTAAGTCCAATATTTCTGAATTTGGAAATTAAGCTTTAATCGTTTTCTCCTAAGTTTTCCAGAATTTTTGCTAGGAGTTCTTCGCAGTCTTTGACTAAAGGAATGCCAAGTTCTTGGGAGAGAGTGAGGGCGTTTTGGCAATGGCTGAGGGCAAGTTGGGGTTGATTGGTTCGATGGGCGATTTCCGCAAGGGCTTTGAGGCTATGGGGGATTGCAACTCCAAAGTTAATCTCTTGGGAAATAACTAAGGATTCTTGAATTTTGGTTTCTGCTTCGCTGTAGTTTTCCAGTTTGATCAACGTATCCCCTATATTGTGCCAAGAAATTGCCACTCCTCGCCGATCACCCATTTCCTCTTTGATTGCGAGAGATTGCTGGTGATAGGCGATCGCTTCTTCATACTGTCCCAGGTCACTATAACAAAGTCCTAAATTGCCTAGAGAATTTGCTACTCCTTTCCGATAGCCGATTTCTTCACTAATGTCGTGATTTTTCTGGTGATAGGCGATCGCTTTTTCATACTGCCCCAGGTCATTATAACAATTGCCTAAATTGCCTAGAGAACGTGTCACTCCTTGCCGATCACCGATTTCTTCACTGATGTCGTGATGTTGCTGGTAGAAGTAGATCGCTTTTTCATATTGCCCCAGATCATTATAACAATTGCCTAAACCACATAGAGAATTTGCCACCCCTTGCCGATAGCCGATTTCTTCTTCGATTTCGAGAGATTGCTGGTAGAGGGCAATCGCCTTTTCATGCTGCCCCAGGAAATAATAACAATTGCCTAAATTGCCTAGAGAAATTGCCACCCCTTGGCGATCGCTGATTTCTTCATTGATGTCGTGATGTTGCTGGTAGAGGGCAATCGCTTTTTCATACTGCCCCAGGAAATAATAACAATTGCCCAGACGGTTTAACGATTTACGATGACAATCTTGTTCTCGTTGACTACCTGCGATTACTTGCTCATATAACTGCGCTTGCTGACGATAAAACCCTTGAAAATCGAGAAATAGATCGACCGATTTATTTTTTCCTTTTCCTCCTCGCTCCTCATTCAAAATATCATAGGCTAACTGCCATTCTCCCAATTCCCCTGCATGGTAAAACCCCTCTAAATATTGCGTCAAATCATCCAAAGATTCCCAGGGAGGTGAGGGTAAATGGGCCAAAAAATAATCTAACGCTGACTGATGGGCAATTTGCAACACCTCAGAACCCGCTTGCTGTTGCACAAACATTTGAATTAAGGGCAAAAACTCAAACCGTCGCCGTTTTCCCTCTTTGGGTTCGGGCGGAAACTCCTGCAACAACGACAAACGGGCTAAATACCGTAACTCTGCCTCTGTTACCTCTGCTGTTAACCCCTGAGCTAACCCTAGATCAAAAATCCCTCGCAATACCGATAACCGCTTTAAACTATCCCCTAATCGTGCCGATAATCGCGCCAAACTGGCCGCTACCACTTCCCTGACACAGGTTCCCGTATCACGGTGATAACCTTCCACCGTAAACAAATCTAAGCCCAAATTTTCCGCCTCTGTCACACCAACCCCTTCCCCCAACTCTTCCCGCATCCAACTCGATACCAGTTGCATCAAGAGGGGATGCCGTCCCATCTGATTGACAAAATGGGCTAATTCTTTCTCCGTTCCCGTTAAACCATAGTCTTCCGTCACCAAACGCATCGCATCGGCTTCTGCTAACCCTTTTAAGGGCAACCAATAACAACGTGGTAGTAAATTGGGGGCCAAGGTTGGCTGTTCCCGACTGGTGAGCAATAGCTTACTGTTACCCCCGTTCCCTAGCCATTGGCTCAAAAATTGACCATAAACCGACTTCCCTTCTGCTGGTATTACCGTTTCCATATTGTCCAACACCAACAAACAAGGCTCGGCTATTAACCCTGCGATGATCTGCCCAATTAACGTCTCCTCGTTCCATTTCTCATCATAATCTCGTCCCAACTGCTCCAATAACCATCGCCCAAATTGCGCCAAGGAGTAAGGCTGAATAAAACTCACCCACAACACCCGCCAATTAGGGGTTAACTGCTGTGTGAACTTCACCGCTAAAGCCGATTTACCATAGCCTCCTGCGGCGGTCATCCCGATTAAGCGGATTTTGTCATTGCTTAGGGCAGTTTGGAGTTCCTTGATTTCATCCTGTCGTCCCTGCCATTCATCTACAGTAGGCGGTGTGGTATTGAGAATTGCTGAAGTTGCTACGGGGTGGGGAACAGGAGCAATGACCGAGATGGGATTAGGAAAGCCTTGTCGTGTTTCCGCATATTTTTGTTTTAGCCATTTTCGTAATTTCTCAGATTGTCCTCTGGTACGAGATGCTAACTCTGGACAATGATCTCTGAAAAGATTGTAAATCTCTCTTAAAGCTCTTTCAATATCCTGTTCTGACAGTTGCAGTTTTGTCGCAATACGAGCATTACTATCATTCGCCCCTTGGTCTGAAAAGCGTGTAATAAATACCTGCTTTTGCCTATCTGACAAGCCATAGGAATCCGCCGTTATATCTAAAAAATTATCCCAAGTCATAAACGTAACCGGTTGTCTATAAAAAGCGATTGGGCGCACGCCATGCGCCCCTACAGGGGGATGGAATGGTCATTTGGCTGAGGCTGTTTCCTCTTTTGGGAATTATTATAGCTCTTTTTGAAAAGTACGCTGTTGAAGTTTGAAGGAATCTTGAAGGAATCTTGAAGGTTTCATGAGGGTTCTGAATTAGAAATACCTGGGTTAATGGAGTCATAGACAAATTACTTCTTATTTACATCTTGGAGGACTTTCCCATGACCCCTTTACAACAGTTAGTTCACTACATTATCATTGCTGATTTTTTACTCAATTCCTGTAACTTTATCGGCTTAAAACCGGTGAAACCTCCCGTTTCCGTTAATCAAGTTGTCACGACTCAAAGTCGTTGATCCCCTCTTAAAAAAAGGGCAAATGATAAGCGTCGTTGATCCCCCCACCCCCCCTTAAAAAGGGGGACAAATGATAAGCCTTCAAGGAGTTGAGATAATGAGCATTTTGTTTAATTTTTCCTATTTTAGCCTTAACTTCAGCATTATATTTTTGATTGCGATTCTTCTCTTTTATTTCTTTGATGATCGCGATCGCGTTTATCAAGTGCTTTTGATTTGGACTGGAATATTTTGTTTCTTTGCAATGCCTTTGGGCATTCAATTGTTGCTCACGGTGATGATTTTGTTGAGATTAAACTATGCTTAATCAAGGTATGAATTCGTTATCTCTGTGATGTTTGATCACCTCCTAAATCCTCCAATCTTGAGAGACTTTCCATTCTATTATTTCTCCAAAAATTGGGAGCTAGAGAGACAAAACATACCTCAAACCAGCAATGCCATAAAAATGAAAAACTCCAATTTCCTCAACCAAAGAAACTGGAGTCAAATCGCTCTGATCAACAATTATTGATCACTGAAAACTGGGCGACGATCGCTATAACGGTGACTCGAAGAACGATGGGGTTTGCGATCCTGGCGATCATAACGATCATGCCGTTCTTGGCGTTCCTGACGTTCTTGACGCTCTGGACGATCCCCATTATTCAACTTATTGCGCTTAATGATTGGCTTCGGTGTGCCCATATCCGGCACTTCCCAATCCGTCTTCATCCAATGCGGACAATTTTGGTCATAGATCATTTGCAGAGCCGCCGCCGCGATCGCCTGGGGATCATATTCCACATTCAGATCCCGTACCAACGGCAAGAAAGAGGCCATCCGTTCACCCGCCAGGGCTTCCCGAATTTGGGTTTGCAATTTCTCTAACCGTTTGGCTTCTACCTGGGAACGATTGGGAATCGGATGGGTCTCAATCCGTTGTTTTAAGCGAAACTCGATTTGTTTGAGTAACCGGCGGTCAATGGGTTCCACCAGGGCGATCGCCGTTCCCGTTTTACCAGCCCGACCCGTGCGACCAATGCGGTGAATATAGGTTTCAGCATTATCGGGCAGATCAAAATTGATCACATGACTGAGATTTTCCACATCCAGCCCCCGCGCCGCAATATCCGTAGCCACCACCAGCTTAATCTTGCCTTCACGGAAGCGTTGTACTAGCCGTTCCCGTTGAATCTGACTAAGATTGCCGTGATACTCATCCACCGTATGACCCGCCTCCTGTAACCGGGAAGTCAGATCCGCCGCCGTTTGCTTCGTCCGCACAAAGATAATCGCCGACTCCGGATTAGCCATTTCTAAAATGGGTTGCAAAGCCTTAGCCTTTGACCAACCACGCGGCACCATATAAACCTGTTGTTCAATCCGGGTCGGGGTACTTTGCTGTTGCTTGACCGCCACCGTCACCGGATTTTTCAAAAATTGATTCACCAGATCCCGAATTTCGCGGGGCATCGTTGCCGAAAAACAAGCCGTTTGCCGGGTTTCCATGGGAGTCTTTTTCAAAATGGTTTTCACATCATCAATGAAACCCATGCTTAACATTTCATCTGCTTCATCTAATACCACCCAATTCACCGTATCAAGGTTTAACTTGCCTCGGTCTAACAAATCAATCACCCGCCCAGGCGTTCCCACCACAATTTGCACACCCCGCTCTAAACTGCGGATCTGTCGCTCAATAGATTGCCCCCCATACACCGTCAAAATATACAGCCGGCGATCATTGGCAAATTCCTTCATCGCTTCGGCCACCTGTTGGGCCAATTCACGAGTGGGAGTCAAAATAAGAGCCTGTACCCCTGGACGACGTTCAATTTTTTCTAAAATTGGTAAAGAATAAGCGGCGGTTTTCCCGGTTCCTGTTTGGGATTGGGCTAACATATCTTGCCCCTGGAGCAGGAGGGGAATCGCTTCAGCTTGGATCGGAGTCGGAGCCTCAAACCCTAACGTGGTTAAATGATTAGCCCGTTCTTCCGATAAACCCAAGCTCTGAAAAGTAATGGTCATAATTTAGTCAGGAATGTTAATTAAGAAGTTGACAATGGCAAGGGCGTTTAGGAGTTGAAATAACTCTTAGGGATACGCCCAAAAACCAAGAGTCATTTTTTAAAGCCGTCTATGAAACCAGTTTCTTGCGGGGGGTCATCTATACCGATGCGGGCCCCTCAGCCAGGAAACGCTAATCAGCCATCCGTCCGTACAGGTCATAGACATCCGCCGCCGTGATTTCCACAGGAACGATAGTTCCCAAAGAAGCCTCTCCCTGAACATAGACCCAACCATCTACTTCAGGGGCAAAACGAGGCGATCGCCCTAGGTACTCCCCAGTTTCAGGGTTTTCCTGTTCAATCAACACCTCAACGGTTTGTCCCACACAGGCCGCATTTTTCCGCGCTGAAATGGGTTGCTGACGGATCATCAGGGTGTGACGACGCATCTCCGCAATCTCAGGGGGAACCGGATGGGGCAAATGATAAGCCGGGGTTTCCGCTTCAGGAGAGAAGGTGAAGACCCCCACATGATCAAATTCGTGCCGTTCCACAAACTCCACTAAATGCTCAAACTGAGCATCCGTCTCACCAGGGAAACCGACAATAAACGTTGTGCGTAGAACCGCATTGGGAATAGAGGCTTTTAAACGCTCAATAATGTCATCATTGACTTGACCCTGCCAGGGACGATTCATGGCCTTCAGCACATCCGGATGGGAATGTTGCAAAGGTAAATCCAGATAGGGTAAAACATTAGGCGTTTCTTGGATCGCCGCGATCACCTGGGGCGTTAAACCCGTTGGATAGGCATAATGTACCCGAATCCAGGGGATATTAACCTGCCCCAAGGCCCGGAGTAATTCGGCCAGTTTCGGCTCACCGTAGAGATCCAGTCCATAATTCGTCGTAATTTGGGAAATTAAGACAATTTCTTGCACCCCCTGCTCCGCCAGCTGTTGGGCTTCGGCCACAATGGATTCAATCGGACGCGATCGCTGTTTACCCCGCAGTTGGGGAATAATACAAAACGCACAGCGATAATCACACCCTTCCGCTACCCGCACATAGGCCACGCCTTCGGTTGTCGTCCGATAACGGGGTAAATGTTCATCGGCAATAAAAGTCGGCTTAGGGGAAATGGCACGAACTCGTTGACCTTGTTCTACCTGCTGAATTACATCAACAATTTTTTGATAATCTCCAGTGCCTACCACCGCAACGGCTTCGGGGAGTTCTTCGAGTAAATTTCCCCCCTGAATAAAATCGTGCTGTACTAAACAACCCGTGACAATAATCTTTTTACTGGCTTGGGCGAGATGCATCAGGGTATTAATAGACTCCTGACGAGCATCCCCAATAAAACTGCAAGTATTAACAATAACGTAGTCCGCAAGTTCTTCGTTGGCATCTACAGCATAACCCGCTTCAACCAATAAACCGAGCATATGCTCAGAATCTATGCGATTTTTTTCACAACCCAGATGGGAGACGGCGATCGTTGGCTTATTGCCCATGGAGTCTTGGTAGTAATGCGTCCTTAGAGAATTAGACAAGGGACGACAACCAAGAGGACAGGCTTAAGCAGAAGGCAAAAACTTGTCAGGGTAAGAATTTGGCTATGTCCCTGAAACTTATGTTAAGACATTGTAACAGATGGGAACCCCAAACGGTCAAGGGCAGACGGACTTTTATTTTGGGAGGTGGTTAACAAAGCGGAAAACGCCCTGGTGTAACCAAGGCGAGTGAGGAGTTTTAAAAATCTGTTTTAAGGTTCCGACTGGGCCAGTTGATTGGGCATGATTCCCACCTTAATGTTAAGGCTGACCACTTGACCATCTCGATTCACTTGCAGGGGCAGATTAGAGCCAATTTGCGTTTTTTCGACTAAATCCTGCACCTGGTTAGGGGATTGTACGGCTTGACCTTGCACATTTTGAATGACATCCCCTGGTTTGATCCCGGCCATATCGGCGGGCGAATTAGGAACCACGCGCATAATGGCTACTCCTTGATCCGCTTTGAGCGTGACCCCGGTACTTTGACGGAGTTGCTGTTTCAATTCCGGTGTAACCGCTACCATCTGAATCCCTAGGAAGGGATGTTCTACCTTGCCTTTGGCAATGATCTGTTCAGCAATATTTTGGGCTTTATTGATAGGAATAGCAAATCCTAAACCCTGAGCATTTTGGATAATGGCGGTATTCATGCCGATCGCCTCCCCATTGGCATTGAGGAGGGGGCCACCGGAATTACCGGGGTTAATGGCCGCATCGGTTTGAATAAAATCTACCCGCTTATCGCCAACCCCAATCTCAGCACTATGACGACCTTTTGCACTAATAATTCCTGTGGTGACGGTGTTATCTAAGCCCAAAGGATTACCAATGGCGATCGCCCATTCCCCGACTTGCACATTATCCGAGTTACCCATCTTCACCGAGGGTAAATTTTCCCCGGCAATTTTCACAACGGCGACATCGGTGGTGGGATCACTGCCCAAGACCTTACCGGGAAGTTGACGACCATCTTTCAAGGTAACAGTCACTGTCTCAGCCCCGGCTACCACATGGGCATTGGTTAAAATTTGACCATCACTGCTAATAATGAAACCTGACCCTGTACCCCGTTGGACTTGATCGGGCATTTGGGGCATTTGACCGCCAAAGAAGTTACGGAAAAAGGGATCATTAAAGGCTTCCGGCACCTCGGCTTTCACCTTACGCTCGGAGTTAATTCTGACCACCGCCGGGCCCGTTTCTTTAACGACATCAATGACAAAGTTACTGGGAACAATTGAGTTGACGATCGCGGGGGGTTGATTCGGCGTAGTATTTTGGGCCACCGCCGAAGCAATGCCTGGGAGTTGCGCGGCCCATTGAGGATTCGTGACGGCATAGGTTCCACCGATCCCGACCCCCATGCCCATCAAGACTAGCCCCAGATAGGCCCAGGATTTTGAGGCTTTTTTCGGAGTAGAGTGACGTTCCAACATGACCTTAGAATCTCTCATTGTCATTACACCAATACGAAGAGTTGAGGGAAAAAGTCAGCCCTGTGAGGAGCAAAATTAAAGAAAACGGCTTTTGGGCTGACACTTTTTACTATAGGGATAACCTTTGACGAGGGTATGACGGCAGTATGACGATTGAGTGACAAGTTTTAAGACTTGCCCCATTTCCTCCCAATGACTTCCTAACTCACCTGTTGTAACGCTTCTAGGAGGGTATAGACTCCGGACTGGGGTAAGGAAACCTGTTCACTGAGGTGGCGTTTCCAGGCTTTCGTGCCAGGTTGCCCCTTAAAGAGGGTTAATAAATGGCGGGTCACACTATGCAATTTGCCGCCCTGGTGTAGCCATTGGTCAATATAGGGCAACATTTTCTGCACAATTTCGCTACGGGTAAGGGGTTCAATCGTTTCGCCATAAATTACCTGGTCAATGGCGGCCAAGAGATAGGGGTCTTCGTAGGCGGCGCGTCCGATCATCACCGCATCTACCCGTTGTAAATGATGCTGGATTTGCTCCAGGGTGGTAATCCCACCGTTAATTTCAATGGTTAATTGGGGAAAATCCTGTTTCAGGCGATAAACCTCTGGATAACGCAGGGGCGGAATGGTGCGATTTTCCTTGGGGCTTAATCCCTGAAGCCAGGCTTTCCTTGCATGGACGGTAAAGCGTTGACAACCAGCCTCGGCCACAATTTGGACAAATTCGGCTAGGTCTTCGTAGCGATCGCGGTGATCAATGCCAATGCGATGTTTGACCGTGACAGGAATCTTGACCCTGGCTTGCATGGTTGCCACACAATCGGCCACTAATTGAGGCTGGGCCATTAAACAGGCTCCAAAATGTCCATTCTGGACGCGATCGCTGGGACATCCCACATTGAGGTTAATTTCGTCGTAGCCCCAGTCCTGGCCAATCCGCGCACAGTCCGCTAATTGTTGGGGATCATCCCCTCCCAACTGGAGAGCTAACGGATGTTCGACGGGGGAATAATCTAATAATTTGGAGCGATCGCCATGGATAATGGCCGCACAGGTAATCATCTCGGTATAGAGCAACACCCGACGGCTAATTTGTCGCAGAAAATAGCGAAAATGGCGATCGGTGTAGTCCATCATCGGGGCCACACTCACTAAATGTTGCTGAACCTCACCCATAACATCCCTAGTCGGGTCGGCAAACGTTAAGATATAACGATAACAAAATTTGATTTTTAATTTCCGTTGGCTCTTAAGGTACCTATGCCCGATACTCTGACTCTTACCCCCGGTAACGTAGAAACTGTCTTAGATGAGATGCGCCCCTATCTCATGGCCGATGGTGGCAATGTGGAATTGGTTGGGCTGAATGGCCCAGTCGTCAAACTACGCCTTCAGGGAGCCTGTGGTTCCTGTCCCAGTTCCACCATGACCCTGCGGATGGGGATTGAACGGCGCTTACGGGAAATGATTCCTGAAATTGCTGAAGTGGAACAGGTTATCTAAGGCTTAAACCCCATTGATAACAAACCTTTAAAGCCCCTCTAGTCCCCCACCTCGCGGGAAAATCCGGCCAAGGCTTGAGAAAAGTTCCCCAGAATTGAGGAGATAGAGAACGCGCTCTGATGGCTAAGTTTTCGTTAATTTTTTCTGCCCAGGGAAACCTTCTACCGATACAATGGGGAAGATTCTCTGGGTTCAGTCGTTGGGACGCTTTTTCATGGCCAAAAACAATAACGGCAAGGCACTATTAATCGGAGCCTTTGTGGGGGGATTAGTGGGAACGGTGACCGGTTTATTAATTGCTCCCCGTTCTGGGCGAGAAACTCGTCAAATTCTCAAAAAATCCACCGATGCCCTGCCCGATTTAGTCGAGGATTTAGCCACCACCCTGCAACTGCAAAGTGATGTTCTTTCCGAAACGGCCCAGCGCAACTGGCAAGAAACCCTAGATCGTTTAAGAACGGCGATCGCCGCAGGAATTGAAGCGAGTCAAAGTGAGCCAATGCCCGCCCGTGATCTGGCCGAACCGTTACCGCCCAATACGTCCCTGGATTAATCTGACATGACCAATCCGATTTTTTGGTTAGGACTATCCTTGGCAATGGTGGCCATCAGTCTGACGGCGGTGTTAGTGGCGGCCTTACCGGCGATTCAGGAAGTTGGCAGGGCGGCGCGGAGTGCGGAAAAATTATTTGATAGTCTGAGCCGAGAATTTCCCCCAACCTTGGAAGCCATTCGCTTAACGGGGTTAGAAATTAGTGAACTCACTGATGATTTAAACCAAGGGGTCAAAGGGGCGACGGATTTAGTGCAAAATGTTGAGCAAACCCTAACGACGGCTAAGACAACGGTGACTCAAGTGGGTCAAGGGACTCGTCGCGTGGGGATTGGGCTACGGGCCGCCTGGAGTTCCTGGCAACGTTACCGTTCCTAGGGGCTTTTCCCCCAGGGGTTAAACGCCAACTAACGGTCTGAGTTCTTTGAGAAATATTCAGATAGGGGGGCTTTCCTACATCCAAGCCTATCGGACTTAGAGATTAAGCCCCTACGGAATCACGATGGGCAATGATCACCGGTGAAAACATCACGGCCACTAGTTCCAGTTCCTAGAGCGGTGCAACCTGTACTTCTACTTCGGCCACAACTTCGGGATGGATTTTGATTTGGGCTTTATAGAAACCTAAACGGCTAATATCCGGTAGGGTAATGCCACGACGATCAATTTCCTGGTTGGTGGCCGCCGCGATCGCCTCAGCAACTTCCTGGGTGGTAACGGTTCCAAAAATGGCTTCGTTTTCCCCGACTTGTTTTTTGATAACAAAACGGCCAACGGTTTGCAGGGCTACTTTACGAGCTTCAGCGGCTTCTTTTTCCGCTTTGAGACGTTCGAGTTCTTTAGCCCGACGTTGTTCGACTTGACGGATGAGGCCGGGGGTCGCAATTACGCCCAGACCCTGGGGAATCAAAAAATTACGGGCATAACCGGGGGCAACTTCAACTAAATCACCATTTTGACCCAATTTATTAACGGGCTTACTTAAAACAACTTGTACGCGCTTCGACATGGGGGTTTGAGTCCAATGCTAAAATTTGCTTGTGTAGTCACAATCTATCACTATACAATTTAAAGTCCCCAAAAGACAATCCCTGATGGGCGGTTGATAAGTTCTGGCTATTCGTTCGATTGCTCATTGACGGTAAAACTGGTTATGCTTTTGAGGTGGCCCCGTGATTTTAGGGAAGATGCAATTTAAATTCGTAATAGCTTAATGAGCGGCTGAAGGATGTTTTTATATTGGTTTCATTGGTCAGCTTTTCTGGCAGATTATCCTTATTTCATGGGTTTACTGTCTATTGAAGAACAGCAAAAAGCCGCCCGTTTTAAGTTTATTGCCGATCAATCCCGGTATGCCATTTGTCGGGGTATTTTACGGTTATTATTAGCGGCTCATTTGTCACAACCTCCCCAGGCGATTCAGTTCTGTTATCATGCCCAGGGTAAGCCGATGTTGGATACTCAATATCATTCTTTGCTGATTCATTTTAATGTGTCCCATTCCCAGGCATTGGGTCTCATTGGCCTCAGTGAAAATTATTTAATTGGGGTAGATGTGGAATATCGGCGATCGCTGAATTGGCAAGAATTAGCCCAGCGTTTTTTTTCGCCGGAGGAGCAAGAGCTATTGCAAAAAAGTCCTTTGGCCGATCAGGAAACCCTGTTTTTTCAACTCTGGACAGCCAAGGAAGCCTACCTCAAGGCGATCGGAACCGGTTTAAGTGGAGGGTTAAACCAGGTGCAAATTGGTCGGCATCCCTGGCGTTTTCAATCCCTGGCGGGGGATCCGCTTCTGGCTCAACAGTGGCAACTGCAAACCCTAACCCTCCAGCCAGAGTACGCGGCCTCGGTGGCGATCGCCCTTCCCCAACAGCCTCCCCTCCCCTATCAACTGGTTGAATTAACCTCGCAAACCCTTCCCATCGCTTAATCCCTGGAATGAAACCATTCTCCGACTCTCTCGACCGTTCTCCATCAAAATGGTTAGCCTTAACCGGGGTGTGTCTAGGGGTGATGATGTACACCCTTGATGGCAGTATTGTCAATATTGCCGTGCCGACTTTGTTACGGGTTTTTCAGACGGATGTTGTGACAGTACAATGGGTCATTATTGGGTATTTATTGGTGATTATTTGTGGGTTATTGGCGATCGCCCGGTTGGCAGAATGGTGGGGCCAAAAACGCATTTTTATCATCGGTTTAGGTCTTTTTACCTTGGGATCTTTACTGTGTGGATTATCGCCCAATATTTATAGTTTGATTGCCTTTCGGATTGTGCAGGGATTCGGGGCCGTCTGTATGGCCGCTTTAATGTCAGCGACAGTGATCAGTCTCTTTCCAGCGCATCAATTAGGTCAAGCCCTGGGGATCGTCACAACGGCGGCAACCTTGGGAACCTCATTGGGCCCAAGTTTGGGGGGGCTTTTTAATTGCGATCTGGAGTTGGCGAGCCATTTTTCTGGTGAATTTACCCCTAGGGCTATTTGCTATTTTTTTAGTGAGCAAAACGTTACCCCATCAACCAGGATTAAAACCCTCCCGTTTAAGGTTTGACTGGGCCGGATTTTTATTAATGGCGGTGGGTTTCATCAGTTTATTAATGGTGATTTTGCAGAATGACAGTACACCTAGATTCCTCATCGGATTAGGGGGATTCAGCGCGATCGCCTTAATTTCCTTTGGCATAGTGGAATATCGGAGTGCTTTTCCCCTACTGGATCTGAGAATTTTTCGCATTCCGACAGTTACCCTGGGCCTATTCGGTCGGTTTGTGTCTATGGTGATTAATGCGGGCTATTTGTTTATGACTCCCCTTTTTTTAGAATGGGTTTTAAATTATTCCCCTAAACAAACGGGTTTGCTATTAACTACAACACCGATTATTGTGGGAATTACGGCCCCTTTCTTTGGGAAATTATCGGATCGTTATGGTTCGACTTATTTTAATGTAGCGGGATTAATCGGGATGGCGATCACTCTGGGGATTATGAGTCGTTTTTCCCCTGGAATGACCCCCCTGGATTTTATGCTATCGGTGGCTCCCTGGGGTTTAGGATTAAGAATTTTGGCGTTGCTGGTCTACGGTATGAATCTCTAAAAATGCAATTTTAAAACATTGGCTCACACTGATTTCTAGATGTATGCAAAATTCAATTCATACCCTGATCAAGCAACGCCCATTACCTATTTCGGTAAACCCCGACGTTTTTGCAAAAATTCTGGAATGTCTGCTACCTGGGGCGATCGCGGTTGAGGAGTGGGAGCCGTTGCTTCCGGAACCCTGGGCTTGGGTAAGACCACTTCTGGCAGTTTCTTCTCCTCTTTCCCCTGGGGCGATCGCTGTTCCCCAGAAAAACCCGTAGCAATCACCGTAATCCGCATTTCTCCTTGGAGTCGTTCATCAATCACCGCCCCAAAAATAATATTCGCCGTCGGATCAACCACCTCATAGATCGTCTCCGCCGCCACATTTACCTCATGCAACGTTAAATCATTGCCGCCCGTAATATTAAAGACAACCCCCCGCGCTCCCTCAATAGAAGACTCTAACAAAGGAGAAGAAATCGCCGCCGTCGCCGCCTCTTTGGCCCTGGACTTTCCAGAACCCACACCAATCCCCATCAAAGCCGAACCGGCATCGGCCATAATCGCTCGCACATCGGCAAAATCCACATTCACCAAGCCGGGAATGGTAATAATATCGGAAATCCCCTGCACCCCCTGACGTAACACATCATCAGCCGCCCGGAAAGCTTCTTGTAAAGGCGTTTCCACCGGGATCACCGAAAGTAACTGATTATTGGGAATCACAATCAACGTATCCACCCGCGACTGCAACGCCGTAATTCCTTCTTCCGCTTGGGTAGCCCGCCGTCGCCCCTCAAAGGAAAAGGGACGAGTCACAATTCCCACCGTCAAACAGCCCATTTCCTTCGCAATTTCCGCCACAATCGGAGCCGCCCCCGTTCCCGTACCACCGCCCATACCCGCCGTGATAAAGACGAGATCCGCCCCTTCCAAGGAACGTGCAATTTCTTCCCGAGATTCTTCCGCCGCTTTTTGTCCGATCGCCGGATTTCCGCCGGCCCCTAAACCCCTAGTCAACTTCTGACCAATCTGGAGCCGTTGATTGGAGGAAGCCTGAACCAGAGCCTGAGAATCAGTATTAATAGACCAAAACTCCACTCCACTGACTCCTCCCTTGATCATCCGATTGACCGCATTACAGCCACCGCCCCCAACGCCAATCACTTTAATTTGGGCAACACTACTCGGCACAATAGAGCTACTCCTTACATCTAACTGGACTATAGAAGGCGTATCATTCGACGTAGAAAACAAAAAGCTGTCCTCTTGAGCATTAAACAGATCGTCAAGACCCTCATTGGGTTCACCCGTTTCTGCGCCATTGAGGCTGGGATAATCTAAGGAAAAATCATGGTTGAGAGTCATGTTTTAATGGGAGGAAGTTAGGCAGGGATAAGCAACATTAAAGAAACAGGCAAAGTCCGGATTGTAAAATTTTACTAGGCTATTCACCATTACACCAGAGGAAAACAGGATAAATTCCCTCTTAGAACGGTTTATTTGTCAAGTGATTATTTTAGCCGTTTCCGTCATCAGACTAAGAAGATTAACGCTTTTTGTCAATACAAGCCCTGGGGATTGATGACTTTCTCCCTGACCCCCAGATCACTATATCATGGTTTCTTGACATCAGAACTGGACTTTTGGGGGTTTGGTTTAGGGGTTGGTTTCAATTCCAGGGAAGGGGACTGGGGATTGGAGAGATCCAGGTAAGCCACTCGCGCCATGGGAACCCTAGCAGTCAGTGGGGTCATACGGTTTAACGTCTGGAGCTGCTGGGGGAAAAGAGCCAGATTGGAGCCGAGATAAACTGGGCCGAGGGCGGTTTGGAGGATCAAATTACTAGGATTTTGACCGTTGATGCTCTGGATTTTGACAGTGGAAGCCTGCAACGCTGGATAGGCCCCTTGCCAGAACCGGCGATACTGCTCGTTATACCCCGAAAATAAGAGATTTTTGGGGAGTTTAGCGATATTCTGACTGCCTTGATACGTATTGGCCGGAATAAAATTGCCCTGACGGTCTAAATAACCCCGGCCTTGTGGACTCGATAGGGCCACGGCGACGGGCTGACGCTCCGAGACAGTAATGACTAATTTGGGGGGAAACAACTGACGGGTCACTTCTGCTTTTTCGATCGCCGGCAGGGCTTCCAATTGACGGCTGAGTTGGGGGGTGGATAACTGCCAAAGGGATTGGGGAAATTTCAGTGATAATTGTTCGTACAGCCGAGAACTAGGAACCAACTGATTCCCCTGAAGTTCTACCTGGGAGCGATCACGGATTGTCCAGGCGGGCCAACTCATCACCCACACTAAAGCCACTCCCGCCCCACTCAGTACAGATAGTCGCCAACAAGACTGCCAGAATTTCAGTTGACGCTGACTGCGGAGAGTTTGTCTTCTATCCTTAAGAGAATCGGCCACAATAAAATCCATCATAGATCCACAACACCCACTATCCTGAAATGTTATAACTAAAGGGGACGACGCTCACCCCCCAAACAGCTAACTTTTGTCATTAATCTTTATCTTCTGTCTCACCTCTACTCTTCATCAACTGCAATAATTTACGACCATGGTGCAACACAAACGCGGAATCATTTTAGGAGCAGCCGCTCTTGCCTTATCTACAGTCGCCGTCACTGGAGTAGGGTTGCGATTGGCTCGTTCCCAAGCGTTTTTTCAAGATAGCCCAAAGGAATTGGTGGATGAGGTCTGGCAAATTGTTAACCGCTCCTATGTAGATGGCACCTTTAATCAAGTGGATTGGCAAGGGGTACGCCGGGAATATTTAAACCGTAACTACAAGACCCCGGAAGAAGCCTACAAAGCCATCCGGGAAATGCTGAAAAAATTACAAGATCCCTATACTCGTTTTATGGATCCTGAAGAATTTCAGGCTATGCAAATTGATACCTCCGGCGAGTTAACCGGGGTTGGTATTCAGCTGGCCCAGGATCAGCAAACCAAACAGTTAGTGGTCATTGCTCCGATTGAAGCGACTCCTGCCTACCGGGCGGGGATTTTAGCTAAGGATGTCATCGTCAAAATTGATGGTAAATCCACCAAAGGCATGGAAGTAGATGATGCAGTGAAGTTGATTCGGGGTAAGCCGGGCACTCAAGTCGTGTTAACCATCAAACGGGGAAATCGCAATATTGACTATCCCCTGACCCGCGCCCGTATTGAAATCCATCCGGTCCGGGCCGAGGCGGAAAATACGAAGATTGGCAAGGTGGGTTATATTCGCCTGAATCAGTTTAGTGCCCAGGCCGGGGATGAGATGAAGGCGGCCATTGAAAAACTCGAAAAGCAAAATGTGCAGGGCTACATTCTGGATTTACGCTCTAATCCCGGGGGCCTGCTCTATTCCAGCGTAGATATTGCTCGTCAGTGGCTCCCCGATGGCAAAATTGTCTCGACAGTTGACCGGAAGGGCGAAGTGGAACAGCAAAGTGCGAATAATACGGCAATTAGTAGCAAACCGTTGGTTGTCTTGGTGGATGGTGGTTCTGCCAGTGCCAGTGAAATTTTGTCGGGGGCATTGCAAGATCATAAACGAGCGGTCATCCTGGGAACTAAAACCTTCGGGAAAGGGCTAGTCCAATCGGTTCGGAGTTTGGGAGACGGGTCGGGTTTAGCCGTGACGATCGCCAAGTATTTAACCCCTAATGGTCGGGATATTAATAAACATGGCATTGATCCCGATATTGTGATTGAGTTAACGGATGTCCAACGCAAAGCGTTACAAAAAGACCGCGATAAGATTGGAACCCCCGCCGATCCTCAATTTGCGAAAGCCTTAGAAATTTTAGGCCAACAGATTGCAACGGGGAAAATGCCCATCCCGACCGCGACGGAACAGAAGCCGAATGCTCAAACGGCAAAACAGTAGCCGGGAAATCGGCCGGTGCGAGGTTGCTCATGTCTGACACAGCGATTAATATTCTGGCGATCGCCATCTTTTTGATGACCCTATTAGTATTATTAGGGCCCTTGGTGCATCTATCGCCCCTGATTCCGTCAGTGATGACCTTGACTTTATTGGGATTAGTCACCCTGGATCAGTGGGGATGGCAAGGCCAAGGCACAACCTTACTGCTAGGAAGTTTGGCTACTAAAAGCCAGCGACAACGGGTACTACACCATGAAGCCGGCCATTTTCTCCTGGCCTATCTCCTGGGGATACCGATTCAAGATTATAGTTTGTCGGCTTGGGAGGCTTTCCGTAAGGGGCGATCGGGTCAAGGCGGTGTAGAATTTGTCCCCCAGGATCTCACGGAATCTCTCCAGGATTGGCAGGAACGGCCATTACTACTGGAACGTTGGGCCTTGGTGTATCTAGCGGGGATTGCCGCCGAACAGGTTATCTATGGACAAGCCGTTGGGGGTCAGGAAGATCGTCAACAGTTGTACGCACTGTTTCAACGGGCTGGTTTACCTCCCAGTCAGTACCCGACCAAGGAAAGTTGGGCTCTATTACAGGCAAAAAATCGGATTCAGGAACACCGTTCTCAGTATAATCTGCTGGTTCAGGCTCTGGCAGAACGCCAATCCGTTGAAGCTTGTTATCGGATACTCCAGGATTGCCCCTAGGGAAAGAACTGGGATTTCCCCGGATGCTCTTAATGCCCGCTAAAGCAGGCCAGTGAGCTTAATCCGAGGAACAAACGTCGGCTGGGGCGGAATTCTTTAACCAAACACAGTCGCGGGTTGCCGTTGTCCTAAAAATTGTTCATCCACCATCGCACGGAAGGTTTGGAAATCCGACTGCCAACCGTTCAGATATTGATTCAACAGGGAAACCCGCATTACTGCGTCCGGGGCATTGATCGGATAGTTAAAATTCCCCACGAAGAGTAAGGCCGATACACTGGGTTGCTCAGGAATCTGGATCGTCGCCTGATTAATATTGACGTTGAGTTGACAAGTCTCTAGTTGATACAGAAAGTTTACGCCCGCCTGCACCGGAGTTTTACCAAAATCTTGCCAGGGGCCAGGAGCCAATAATGTCCGCGTAATGAATTGTCTTGCACCATCGGCATTTTGGGGAAAAGGCACTAAACATTTCGGACTAATGGTTAAACCCTGATAGTCAGCCTTCGGTAAGAGTTTAATATACTGCTGGGCAATGTTTCCCGCCTGAACACTGTCTAAGGGGCGATCGCCAATGGTTTCCATAAAGCTCAAAGTACGGGGTTGAGCGACAATACTCAGACCATTTTTAAAGACCACCTGGGAACCACCGGGGCCAGCAACGGCGGGACGAGCCAATTCCCAATCTTCCGGCACAATACCGCCGGCCTTCAGAAAATTCTCGTTTAATAAATTTGGCCCCAAATCCTGGGCTGTTATCGTAATGGCCAACTCTTGGATATGGGTAGGCAGTTGTAACGGACTTGCAGACGTGGCAACGGGTGAGACGGTCATAGTATTCCAGAAAAAGATGAGTGAAACTTAAGCATTGAGTAACGATCTACAAAGCCAATCTTTGTTATTAACTCAGGTATTTTGACCTTAATTTTAGCGCAATCGCACCTTTTTTTGCACTTGTAAACAGTTTTGCTGGGGATCGGAAGTTGTACGGTAATAACTCAGTTTATCGGTTAAGGTTTGGATATAAAACAGGCCCCGCCCCCCTTCGGCTAAATCTTCTAGGTGATCACGCTCGGCTTCTTGTTCTAGTTGTTGGACTTTGGTTTGTAACTGGGCTGTTAAATCAAAGGGAGGGCCATAATCCCACACTTCAATCTGAAGATAGGATTCCCCGTCCCCAGACGGTTTGCTAGGGGGTTGACCGTGCAGTTGACCGTGCAGTTGGATCGGGGTTGTCGGCGGTAAATGCTGATGGGCATAGAGCAGAATGTTGGTTAACCACTCGCTCACGACCAGTTGAATTTTCCAGAGGTCATCCGGCTCTAACCGGGGACGATAGGTTTGCTCTAGCCAATCGAGGGCGGTTTGGAGACCCTGGGCATCACTAGAGACGGTTAGACTATCAACCGATACCGGCTGCGAAAGAGGCGGTGTTGTCCGAAAATAGTTTTGTAAACGTCCGAATACCACGCCCTAGGCCGCTCCACTTTTTTTGTTAAACAGAACCAAAATGGTTTTCAAAATCAGCTTGAGATCGTAGAGATGACTCCAGTTTTCCTGATAGCGTAAATCGAGTTTAATAATATCTTCAAACTTGGTAATCGAAGACCGACCATTGACTTGCCATTCGCCGGTCATGCCAGGTTTCACATCTAAACGTTGCCAGGCGGGAACTTCGTACTGTTCCACTTCATCCGGGGTGGGGGGCCGAGTTCCCACCAGGCTCATTTCTCCTTTTAACACATTCCAAAATTGCGGGAGTTCGTCCAGGCTGGTTTTACGCAGGAATTTGCCAACTTTGGTAATGCGGGGATCGTTTTTATTTTTGAAAATTGCCCCTTCTACTTCGTTTTTGATTTGGGATTTCAGGGCTTCCGCATCGCTACACATGGAGCGAAATTTGAGGATCTTAAAGGGTTTTCCTAACCATCCCAGACGGGTTTGGGCAAAAAGAATGGGGCCAGGGCTGTCTAATTTAATGGCGATCACAATGGGAATCGAGAGAACTCCAGTAATGGCCAATCCCACTAAAGACCCAATAATATCTACGGTACGTTTTAGGGGAGAGCGAATAGAGGGGTGGGTACGGGGCGGTAAAACATCCGCGTAATCAGAGACTTCGGGGGCCGAGGCGGTAGGCTCCGTTGGTAAGGATTCAAGGGTAAAAATTTTGTCTAATCCGGTCATCCCCAAAACCGCTAAGACTGGGGGGTTTACCTGACACAGAAGCAACGAAATTTGTTTTCCCTGGGTGAGTTTCAAGACCTGGACTAAGGCTCCCACGCCACTGCTGTCCAAAAACTGGGTTTTCCCTAAATCGAGTTTGATCTGTTGGGGGAGGGACGAGTTAGTCAGAAGGTCTGAGACAAAGGCTTTGAAGGGCACGGCTTCGATCACGGTCAATCGCTGGGGCATGGTGATCACCGCGACTTCATCCGCGATCGCCAGGGGAAAGTCGAGGGGGGAAGGATTTGTGACCATGGTGTGACTGCCCTAATTAGCGAGAGGAACGGAACTAGAACCTTTGGTTTTTGCTTTCATCTTGGCGGCACTTTGACGGAGAGCCTGAAGGCGGGATTCATAATGTTTCCGTTGCCGACGGTTCGGGGTCTGTTCAATCAGGGTTTTAAAGGCACTGCCTAAACTTTTATAGGCGTTGGGTAAGGTATAACCAAAGCGGGTGGCTAGGGCGATCGCCTTTTCATCGGCTTCGATCGCTTCTTTTAATTTTTTATCCCCATTATTTTTTTGCCAGAGGCGATACCCTGAAATACCACAAAGCCCCAGGGCCAGTAATAAAAGCAAGCCATCCTGTACCCATAGTTCCCCGACCGCACCGCCTAACCCAATCGCCAGGGCGGCCATTTCCCAACCTTCACGGGGAATCGTATCGTTTTGAATCCGGGCAACCTCATGCCAGAACAAAAGATTACGCTGATCGATCGCCAGGCTTTCCCACTTGACTAAATCTACCTGAATTTCAATTTCATCCCGGCCCAACTCTTCCGAGCGAATTAAGGGCGGATTGACTTCCGTGCTACCTTCCACCATCACCCAACTTTGCAGTTCAGGGGGCAAAAGGCTTTTCAATCGCCGCAGTTCACTCATTTCGGCTCTGGCCGTGGCGGAAGCGTAGGATGTCATAGGGGCTGTTAGGGGGGACAAAAAAGATAATTAGGTTAATTTTAACCCAGGCAATGATAAACGGGGACTGGTCCAGTCTGATTATCAATAATCGCTGGAAGCCTTGACTGGCAAGGTTTTGGCTTGCTTTACTGCCAAAGCACTAAAAAGCTTACAGTGTAAGCCTTTCAAGCCTTTTCTCAGTTAGACGATACCAGTGCCCAATTCATTCCATGTTTATTAATTCACAAGAATTTCACAATGCCTTTATACAATAGCCTTACAACTTCAATATGTCAGACTAGAAGGTTATTTTTCAATACTTTCATCGGTATAACCAGCCTTTGGGAATGATATACAGACAATTTCTGGCGATCACTCTGTTGGGGGTTGATATACGGAAAGTTTCGGGATGTCCTTACCATGAAGAGTGTTAGACGGAAAGTTTCTGGATAATCAATTAAAGATTCGGCGTTGCTGGGTTCAGATATGAATCAAAAATTCCATGCCCCCTCCCACGAGCGACCGACCAGTCATCCCTACCCAAATTCATACCGCCATTCAGCCATGCCTCTTTCTGAACTATAAGGAGACAGCAAATGTCACAAGCCATTATTGATTGGTTATTTTCAGCAGGTCGTGTTTCAAATCCTGACGGAACACACACAGCAATAGTCCAAGGGGCTAACGAAGTAGCAGGACCAGGCTCTACTCTCTTAGGGACGCGAAACACTGCACTACGCTTTGAATCCCGTGCTTTCTGCCATATAAAATTATCGCATGGAGACTTCAATGCTACTCGGTTCGCAATTCGTATTGCTTTCCGCGTCACTGCGCCGGTAGCAACACGTGGCAATCTAATCGAATCCACGGCGTTACCATTCTCAATGTCCGTCCAACCGGGTGACACTCCAGATCACTTCAATATCGCAACCAGTGTCGCCAATGCTGTGGTTGGCTGGACAGGAGCGAATACTTACAATCGCCGTCCACTACGGGTAAACCAGTGGTACGTTGCCACTATGCTTTATGACATCGATACATTGGCTTTGCTTATCGATGATACTGTGCTTGCTGTAACTGCCTACCCGATGGGGGAGCTACAGGCTCCGAGCGGTGACAAACTCTATGTAGGCACTTGGGTCGATGGCACTCGTTGGCCGTTCACTGGAGAGATCGCTGGTGTACATATCTGGCACGATTTGCCTAAAGAACTCGAAGCGAAGCTGGATGCAGAGCGTGGTAATGCAGAATGGCATCTCACGCGCAAGGAAAACGAAGTCCGCTCGATCCTAAACCTGGGACCGAAAACGGCAGATTTCTATTATGACCCAGGCACACGCAGCTACATTCAACCCTTTGCCATCGCGGTGATCTCGTATACGGAGGAGTATGGATCTGCTTTTGTCATGTACGGATCAATCCTCACCAAATGGCGATCTGATAAGAACCTGCGCCGCCGCCTTGGTGCCTTAGTTTCTGATGAGTGCGATGGTCGCCGTACTGGAAGCCGCAAGAGTCTATTCTCTCAAGGTTGCATTTATTGGTCCCCGCAAACCGGTGCTGTGCCTGTTCTTGATCGCATTTACCTCGATTTCGAGCAGATCGATGAGGGAACAAGCGCAATCGGTCTCCCGACCACTGAAGAGGAAAAAATTGGCGGTGGACGAGTACAGCGTTTCCAGTTTGGAAAGATGTATCTCCGCGACGCGGCCAGCAATGCCTTTGAGGTGCATGGTGCCATTTTGGCTAAATACGAAGAAGCTGGCGGACTCACGCGGTTGGGTTTTCCGATAACGCATGAAAGTGATGTGAAACGAGACGAAACGACTATTGGCAAAGTGAGTGAGTTTGAGCGCTGCACAATATACTGGTCGCCTCAAACACCTGCCTGCATTATTTATGGTGATATTCGTGATCGATATCGTGGCACGACATCACAGCCTGGTGAAGGGGGTCCACTGGGTGACTTGGGCTTCCCGACCTCGGACGAAGGTGATGTTCCCCATGCTCCTGGTGCCCGGTACAATACGTTCCAGAACGGCAGCATCGTTCGGTTTACGGACAGACTTCGTGTTTGTCGACCCTTTACCATTGCTTTGGGGCGGCTCGATACTAAGGAGGAGGATCAAGATATCTTTGATATGGACGGGCAAAACGATATTTATTGTCGCGTCTATGTTGATGTCAATGGTGATCGGGTATTCGATCGCAAGTATCCTGAGAATCAAACCCATTACCCCTCAGCTAACATCGTTAATTTGAATATTAATGTCCCCTATGTGATCACCCCGAATAGCCCAGAGTTAACTGTGCATGTCAAGGTTGAGATGTGGGAAGCTGACAGTAATCAGTTGTTTGCGGGTGGGGATGACCTGTTAGGAATCATGGAGAGCGATTTGGGTATGTATAATGCCTGGGGGTTCAGTGGAGAGGGGAGTGGTCTCTTCACATTCTGGAACTTTGGACCCTGGGTCAACTCTCTGGATTGGTCTGTCAAGCCTAATGTTACCGCTAGTACGCCTTATGATTTTTGGGGGGTTCCAAACGGATGTACGCCCACGATAGATAAGACCGAGTATGCTACAGCCTTCAGCGACGTTAATCCTAATCCTAAAATCAACTTCGGTCTCATTGACGATGCACTCAAAGCTTCTTTTTATGAACTGGTCGTCAAAGGCCTAGCTGCAGAAGGCAATTGCTTTGGGATGTGCTTAGAGGCGATCTATGCCTGGAAAGAACAATCTCGTCTTGGCCGTCCGCTTTCTCGCTTCACAAACTGGGCAACCGTGGAAAATGATTTCAACGTCAAACATATCTACCAAGTGGGTGCTGATGCCATCTGGTGGTTCGTTGAACAGTTCCTCAGTGGTAACACACACAATCCCATGAATATTTTCCAGGCATCATGGGATGCATTTAATCGGGGAGACAATCCAATCATCTGTATTGCACAGAACTACGACTTCTCGGGTTCTCCCCATGTCATCCTCCCCTTTTCTTGGAATCGCAATACCACACCCTGGCAAATCGGTATTTTTGACCCGAATTTTCCCAATCAACGCAGAACGTTGAGCGTTGACCCAAGAGACAATACTTTCCGTTACGATGGGAGCCACATCTATACCGGTGGTGCTTGGTCGGGTGGCCGCTTCTATTATATGCCTTGGTCGGTCCTCAATCATCGACAAAGCACTCCTGTTTGGGATGCAATTCTACTTCTGCTTGGTGGCATCGTTGTTGTTTTCGGTGAGAGCAGTGAAGTTGTCTCACTAACAGATGAGAAGGGTAATGACCTCAATGCCTCATCCGCCAAAAACCAAAACGCATTGAGAGGGAAGCTCCTGAGAATACTTGGCTTGTTTGGGGTTGACCCGATTCGAGGAGGATTTTATGTTGGAAGACTGGAGCAGCAGCCCTTGATGTTCAATTCAGATGTGATCAGAGCTATCAGCCAATTGCAGTCAACCGTTTCGACTAATGGGACTGTGCCAGTCTTGCCATCAGGGGTATTTCGTGCCAATTTGAGCATTGCTCCACCAGCGCGACTTCCTGTAGCAAGCGATGCACCAGCCACCGCTATTGCCGGGGCTATATTGATGGATATGATTCGCGCCCAAGGCATTTCTTATTTGAGTCCGAAGCAACCGGCCGCCCTTGATACTATTCGCTGTCAGCTGAAGGGAAAATCGAAGGGAAAGCTCGATAGCTATCACAAGCGAGGTCTGCTAGGGGTGCAGGTACAGGGTGATGTAGATATCGATGAAGTAGTAGAGATCGACTACGAACGGATGTCCGGTCGCAACAATGCAATAAACATCCGGAGCCAGTTCCAACGCCAGTATGGGGTGACCATCACGCAGAAACTCGGAGCCGGAAAAGACTTCCTGAAAGTTACAATTGAAGGTTTGCCGTCAGAACCTTGCAAACCAACATCAATCAATGTCCAGCCCGGTATGGGGGTTATGGATGTACTGACAGGGGGTGTTCCTAAGAACGTGCAGGTTTCAGTTGCTGGTATTTTTGGTGGCAAAAGTGTGACTTCTTCTTTCAATACTCAGTTACAAGGTGGGCAGCGGTTCATCCTGCCAGAATTGAGCAACCCCAAACGCCTAAAGGTAGAAACCATTGACACTCTTCTAGGCAAGGGACGTGATTCTCAATTCATCAATAGGCAATGATATAATTTGTGCAACTGAGATCGCCTTGTAGGACGTGTTTAGCGCCAGTGCAACGCATTAATTCCTTAGTAGGGCGATCTGCCCACATTCCGTACGCAAACAGAGAACGATTAATAATACAAAAAATAAAATCAGAGATTAATCCTCTCAGAAGCATTATTCTGCAAAGGTTTCAAGGATTATACTTTATATTAATCAAAATGCCGCCTCACACAATTAGGACAAAATAATTACAGTGTGTACTATTTGTCGCCATTGCAATGATGCCCATAAATGGCGTTTTGTCTAACAAAATTTTCTACATATAGCGTAGTCAATTTCAATCAATTGGGATTTATTGATTAGTACGGAGTGTGGGTTAAACCCCTAGAAGAAAGTATTTTTCAACAATTAAAAAAACCAGCCGTAGGAATGTAAGCCTTTCCCCAATAAGTTTACGCCGAGGTAGCATACCCAAACAACCAGAAAACCACTGGCGGCTAAGATAGCGGGCTTACGACCTTGCCAACCTTTGGTGATACGGGCGTGGAGATAGGCGGCAAAGACGAGCCAGGTAATTAAGGCCCAGGTCTCTTTGGGATCCCAACTCCAATAGGAACCCCAGGCTTCGTTGGCCCAAACGGCTCCGGCAATAATGCCAATGGTTAAGAGGGGAAATCCTAGGCCGATAATACGGTAACTAATATTGTCGAGGGTATCTGCTAGGTTTAAGCGTTGGGGGGAGAGTTCCAAGGTCTGGCTTTGAGGTTTGTCTAGGACAGCGACGTTACCGGCAGTTTGGAGATTCAGTAAGGGCGTTGTTCCGATAGGGGTTGGCTTTTTTTGTCCTGGGCGATAACTGCCGGTGCCAACCGAACTGCCTCGCAATTCAACGGATTGACCTTTAGTCACAATCAGAAAAGCGATCGCCAGCAGGGAACCTACCATCAAGGCGGCGTAACTAATCATCATGACGCTGACGTGCATCATTAACCAGTTGGACTTGAGAGCGGGAACCAGGGGAGCTGATCGCTGCATATCGAGGGGTAAGGTCAAGGCGGCAAAGGCGGTAATGCCCATAGCAACCGGTGCAGTGACAACACCCACTAAATGACTACCGCTCATCTGTTCGGCAATGAGATGGACGGTGGTTAGACCCCAGGTCAGAAAAAAGAGGGATTCATAAAGGTTACTAATGGGAAAATAGCCGGCTTCTAGCCATCTGGCTCCCAATAAAGTCGCAATCACTAAATTGGCGATCGCCATCCCAACAGTGCCTAGGGTTGCCAACCAGGGTCGGGGGAAAGCCGCTCCTAGCCAGTAAATCAGCAAGGTCAGGAATAAAACGAGAAAAGCAGTATTATCTAAAAAATTTTCGAGGCTAACTAAATTCATCGTAGTCCACTCTAAACAAACAAGCTCTTTCTATCCTATCGGCTCTTGAGTCTTTAGGGGGAAAATGTATTTGTTAAGTTCGTTGACAAGGTGCTTGCAAAGCGGCGATCGCCCTATCAGTATTTATTAGCCAAGACTATTCCTATTTATGGAAATATTGAAATTGGGGATTGGTTATTTGATTTTTGGGTTAACTTCATCGCAGTTTTTCCAACTGTTTAAAAAGGCGATCGCCCAATAATTGATAATTATTAATTGATAATTGATAATGATTGATTGTGAATTTTTGTGAATTTTCCATTATTCATTGTCAATTAAAACCGCGATCGCCGTGCTTAGGTCAGCGTTAACCCCGATCACATCCCCAGACAACCTATAATATGTCAAAGCGTTGCATCCCCTGGAGTAGCTGGAGAAACCCCCAAACATGGCTAAAGTCGTTGGTATTGACCTCGGAACCACCAATTCAGTCGTCGCCGTAATGGAAGGCGGTAAACCCATCGTCATCGCCAATGCGGAAGGCATGAGAACCACCCCCTCGGTAGTCGGCTTCAATAAAGATGGAGAATTGGTCGTCGGTCAGATGGCACGGCGGCAGTCGGTACTCAATCCCCAAAATACCTTTTCAGGGGTAAAACGCTTTCTGGGCAGACGGTATGGTGAACTGACTCCTGAATCCAAGAAAGTCCCCTACACGATTCGCCGCGATGAAAATGATGCGATCCGCATTTCCTGTCCCCGTCTCAAGAAAAATTTTGCCCCCGAAGAAATTTCGGCCATGGTACTCCGCAAGTTAGCCGATGAAGCCAGTCGTTATCTAGGGGAAAAGGTGACCGGCGCAGTGATTACGGTGCCGGCTTACTTTAATGATTCCCAACGTCAAGCAACAAGAGATGCCGGACGCATTGCTGGGTTAGATGTGCTACGGATTATCAATGAGCCAACGGCGGCTTCCCTGGCCTATGGGTTAGACCAACGGTTCAATAAAAAAATTCTGGTGTTTGACCTGGGCGGTGGGACGTTTGATGTATCGGTGTTGGAAGTGGGGGACGGGGTGTTTGAAGTCAAGGCAACGAGTGGTGATACCCAATTAGGGGGCAATGATTTTGATAAACGGATTGTGGATTGGTTAGCGGATCAATTCCTAGAACAGGAAAAAGTGGATCTCCGGGAAGACCGTCAAGCTCTCCAACGGCTCACAGAAGCGGCCGAAAAAGCCAAAATTGAACTATCAGGGGTCAGTGTTACCGATATTAATTTACCCTTTATTACCGCAACGGCTGAAGAAGGGCCCAAACATCTGGAAACCCGTTTAACGCGATCGCAGTTTGAGGAGTTATGTGGCGATCTGGTGACTCGATTGCAAAGACCCTTAAAACGAGTGTTAAAAGATGCGGGCTTAAGTCCCATCCAAATTGATGAAGTGGTGTTAGTGGGTGGGGGAACCCGGATGCCCATGGTCAAAGGCTTAGTCCGGAGTTTGATTGACCGAGAACCCAACGAAAATGTGAATCCGGATGAAGTGGTGGCCGTCGGTGCGGCGATCCAGGCGGGCATTTTAGGCGGTCAGGTCAAAGATATTTTGTTATTGGATGTTACGCCCCTATCCCTGGGCTTAGAAACCATTGGCGGTGTGATGAAAAAGTTATTACCGCGCAATACCACCATTCCGGTGCGAAAATCTGATGTGTTTTCGACGGGGGAAAATAACCAAACGGTGGTCGAAATCCATGTCCTACAAGGGGAACGGGAAATGGCCAGCGATAATAAATCCCTGGGTCGTTTTAAGTTAACCGGCATTCCGCCGGCACCGCGTGGCATTCCCCAGGTACAGGTTTCCTTTGATATTGATGCCAATGGGATTTTGCAAGTCACCGCCAGGGATAAAACGACCGGTCGGGAGCAGAGTATTACGGTACAGGGAGCTTCGACTCTGAGTGAGTCGGAAATTACCCGCATGATCCAGGAAGCAGAAAGTTTTGCAACCCAGGATCGAGAACGCCGGGAACGCATTGAAAAACGCAATAATGCCAAGGCTTTAGCGGATCAAGCCCAACGAAAAATTAAGGAAGTTACCCTGGATTTTGGTAGTGCTTTTACGGCTTCCTATCGTCGTCAGGTGGATGCCTTGGCCGCTGAAATTGCCGATAGTTTGGAAAAGGATGATGAGCGACGTTTAGACCGGGCCCAGGCGGATCTTCAGGATGTGCTGTACGAATTAAATCGAGAAGTGCGATTACAGTACCAAGACGAGGATGAAGGCTTTTTCTCCGCCATTCGTAAAACCTTTACGGGGGACGATGAGGATGATTACAGTTATGGCACTCGTCGGGTAGATTACCGAGACAATTACCGAGAGAATGATAGTCCTCGCTCAATCCGGGGAAGCGATCGCGGTTATTCCTATCGCCTGGGTCGCAGTCCGGAACCGGAGCGTCGTCAAACCTCTGGCTATGAAGATTGGGAGGAAACCCGTCCTAGTCGTCGTCCCCGTCAGGATTATGGGCCAGGCTATGATTCAGAAGACTATGATTATGCTCCCAAACCCCGTCGTCCGGCGAATAACGGTTCCAGCTATCCAGAGCGATCGGGTGAGCCATCCAGGGAACGAAGAACGAATGGAGAAGCCCCCCGTCCTCGTAATGCTCCCACCAAGAATATTTGGGATGATGATGACGATGATGATGATTGGTTCTAAGCTAGGACGATCCTTCTGACTCTCGTACCCAGAAAAAGGCGATCATTCTATTTAAACGTTAATTTCATTCATTAGAAAAAGCGCAGGAAACCTGACTATGCCATCGCCAACGCTTTATGAAGCCGATTTTAATCTCTGGATAGAGCAAACGGTTAAGCAACTGAAAATGGGACAATTACAGGAGCTTGATATTGACAATTTAATTGAAGAGGTGGAATCCTTGGGACGGAGTGATAAACGCGAGGCCTATAGTCGCTTAAGGGTCTTGCTATTACATCTTTTAAAATGGCAGTATCAACCCTCTAAGCCAAGTACGAGTTGGATCGCCACGATTGATGAGCAACGTACCCAACTTCGGTTAATTCTGCGGGATAGTCCGAGTTTAAAACCCTACCTGCGGGAACAGTTAGAAGACTGTTATCAATCTGCGCGTAAAGGAGCGGCCAAGGAAACCCATCTACCGCTTTCGACTTTTCCCTTAGATTGTCCTTTCACAGAAACGCAAATCTTAGATGGGGATTATTTACCCGGATAACCTGGGATGGATGGTGCTTAGTATTTTATTAAAATGAATCTCAATTAACTTGAATTAACGTAAACTTAGCTTTGATCTCTGAATTATTAACTTTATGCAACAAGTGCGAAATTATTATCAAATATTGGGAGTCCCCAGGGAGGCAACGGGGGAAGAAATAAAAAAAACCTTTCGACGGTTAGCACGACAATATCACCCCGATGTGAATCCCAATAATAAGGCGGCGGAAGAGAAATTTAAGGATATTAATGAAGCCTATGATGTTTTGTCCGATGATGCCAAACGGGCCGATTATGATGCTCAATTATTTGGCCGGGGCAAACGTAAACCGACTTCTCGTTTTTCCAATCCGCCTAAACCAGCAACTCCCAAGCCCTCGACACCGCCCCGTCAAGCTCCCCAATATTGGCAAGATTATAGTCAACCCAACACCAAACGCACCGTCACGCCGCCCAGTCGCAATTTGCCCAGGGATGTGGAAGCCAAGTTAACCCTACCCCTAGAAAAAGCCTATCGCGGTGGCAAGGAGCGGATTCGTTTGGAAGATGGGCGATCGCTGGAGGTAGAAATGCCGAGCGGCATGGTAGATGGTCAACGGATTCGCCTGAAGGAACAGGGGATCAACGGCGGGGATTTGTATTTAAAAATCAGCTTGGCTACCCATGCCTATTTTGACTTGCAGGGAAATGATATTGCCTGTCAAGTACCGGTGACTCCGAGTGAAGCGATGGTCGGGGGGGCGATCGAAGTGCCTACCATTGATGGATTAGTGAAAATGACATTGCCCAAGGGAGTCAAAGCGGGACAAAAATTGCGATTAGCCCAAAAAGGTTATCCGAATAGTAAGGGAGAAAGAGGCGATCAATTAGTCGAAATTCAGATTGCCATGCCCCCTGAAATTAGTGAAAAAGAGTTAGAACTTTACACTGCACTTCGTCAGTTAGAAAAATATAATCCTCGTCAAAAGTTTTTTAGTTAATTATGTCTGAAGTCTTTAACCCGGCGTTGCTGATCTACGGTATGAATCTCTAAAAATGCAATTTTAAAACATTGGCTCACACTGATTTCTAGATGTATGCAGAATTCAATTCATACCCTGATCAAGCAACGCCCCGACGGGCAGACCTTAGTGAGCGGTAGTGATGACAAGACTATCAAACTGTGGAATGTTTAGACCGGCAAAGAAATCCGTACCCTCACCGGGCATAAACACCTTGTCAATAGTGTGAATTTTAGTCCCGACGGCCAGACCCTAGTGAGCGGTAGTTCTGACAGGAAAATCAAACTGTGGAATGGAGAACATGGTTGGGGCTTAGATGGTTTAATCGCAAGGAGTTGTGATCGAGTCCGCAATTATTTAACCCATAATCCCAATGTCAGCGAAAGTGATAGAGATCTCTGCGAAGGCATTGGCCCTAAACCATAATTCAATTCTCCCCCCTTTTTAAGGTAGGGCTGGTTCATTCTAGCAAATCGCAAAGCCTGAACCATCTGTAGTTAAGCCATCTTTGCCCTTCCGTAATAGAGAGAAAACCTAAACTTCTGAAAAGATTGAGACCAATTGTTTGGAGAA
>JACCDQ012166445.1_pt1 | contig 45954 bp, 35 predicted proteins | sample 7446031 | NCBI WGS metagenome assembly JACCDQ01 (sample SAMN15323442, study PRJNA562643) | freshwater metagenome | isolation source: river surface water | place: USA:Blue River Watershed | collected 2017-08-17
CCCCCTCAACGGCTATGGATATAGCGCCGCGGATTAATCGACATCCAACCCAGCAAACTGGTTTTGCACCTTTACAGTTCCGGTCAATTTTGCGCCTTTCACTTTGACTTGTTCATCCGAAGAAGCATCCATGCTTGGAATTTGAACCGATAGTGTAGGAACCATCCGTCCGCCTCTTGAAGGTTTTGTACTACGAAACCCTCCAGTTCTATCATCTGTAGTTGGCTTATCTTTATATCTCATATGAAACGGCTTTCGCGGTGCTTCAGTACCACTACCAGTACCGGTTGTTGTCGCCGCCGCCGCCGCCGATGATAGATTACCGGCGTTCAAGCACGCCAACTGCTGCGCCGCAGCCAACTGATTCACATAATTGATCACCGCGTGTTTCGTAACAAACGTCCCAGATTCCTTCATCGTCGCCAAATACACGTCGTAATGCAACTTGTACATGTGTGTCTTCAACTCGCGGTCGTATTCTTTCAAAGGCTTCGCGTCCTTCTTGACATAGTGCTCGATATAAGCGTCATACAGCCTTTGCGTGTAATCATGAAGACGGTCACGGAACTGGCGGAACGCACGCGAATGTTGCGGGTGGTACTTCAAATACTCATCAATCCCGTGGTCTTTACGCAGCTGGAGATACTGTGCCATCAATTTCTGCTCCATACCCTTACGCTTCTTCACGCTCTCATATTTAGGATTGCGCTTCTTATAGCAGAACCCCGTCTCTTTATCTACAAAAACAACTCCAGGTAAAGAAACGCTACGAGTGTCTGCCGACGCATACATCTTACAATAATCTTCAACGGTATGAGGAGTAAATGTCGCAGCGACACTCTCTCCGTCATCAGAAACACATGAAAGTGTCGAAGGCATATGCGAAACGCTACCGCCGAAGTTAGCAGAAAATATATCACGATTGATACGGATCACATTCACACCAACGCTTTCGGTACCCTCCATAGGTGTCAATTGGTATACCGCGATCAAATACAACTTTGGCTGCGTAATCGTATTCACGATTTGATTCTTGGGGTGTTGGACAACAAATGAATAACAGTATTCCTTAGAAACGTGATCCAACCCGCCTGGAAGCATATATAAAACTTCGCAAATACGACGACGCAAAACCTCATGAACACTCAGTTTTTGAAATACACGAGGGGCGTCAGGCGCGGCAGCGGCCTCACTAGTAGTAGTAGTAGTAGTTTCTGCTGCTTGAGATTCCGCCTCTGCTTGAAGAACGTGATCGTAAGAAACCTCACTAACACAACTCTTTGTCGCGATATACCACTTTCCATCGTCTCCGCCCGCTGACCCGGCCCCGGCTCCGGCCTTCCAAAACAGATTCACCATAATACCTTCAACCAGTTCCTCCGCTGTCAAAGTGCTACTCACGGAATTCACCTCACGTGTATTCATATCATCGGAAAGAGTTAGCATCTTTGGTGGTGCGACGCAGCAAATACGCCCGGCGTCATCAAAGACAATCGAACGAAGCCTTCCCACCGTAGAAAATTGGTCAGCCGTGAGTTTAGCACGGTCATATTTCAAAGTGTAAAACACGCCAGACGATTCAGTTTTAGAGAAATGAAGAATATATCCTCTCTCGGAACACCATGTACGGATTGTATCAAGTTCAGGATTTTCATGCGAGACCGATTTTATCTTATCAGCCAACACAGGCAATTCATTAAATTCTGTAGAAGAGATAGTAAACATTATACGATATTGATACTGATATAGTATCACATGAATAATCTTTATATCGATTATATGAAAACGATATATATGAAAACGATATATATAAAAATATAAAATAAGTAGATAGAATAGTAACTATATAGTATATCATCATACCATCATACCATGGATCCGGAAGATATTGACCCAACAAAACAAATAACAGAATCAAGTGGTAGTAGCGACGAGGGTGAGCCGCAAGAACAGGAACAAGGACAAACCGCGGTCGTTTCATTATCTATTGAACTCGGGGATATCATAAGGGTGATTGCTCCGACACATCAAGAAATCCATGAACATGTATTTTTAGTAGATTATCTATCATCGCGTAAAATAAAACTTGTTGATACAGAATCTCTCGGAGAGACTATTTTGAAGATAGACGCAACTGGTAAACTCACAGATGAGAGTATAACAACGATAGAACTATTAAGTCGCGCTGAAGAGAAAGGATACGCTAGACAAAATAATTTAGTCGTATCAACATGGGTGGATATTCGGTTTGGTGGTGATGTTCCTACTATTATTACCGGTATGATTACGGACTTGGAACAGGATATGATCGAAATACGCACTTATCCCGAAGATCAGATGATATATATTAATTTCGGGTATATGGGTATTCCTGAAAATTTACCGATTGAAGAGATTAAGATTCGTGCGCCTCCATCGGCGTTCGGTTCTGAAAAACGAGACGAGGCAGGGGCAGGGGCAGAGGCCGGATTTTTGACCATGGGTATGGACGCTATTTCACAGGATAAACTTACACCATTAGAAGAACGACGAAGACAACGACAGCTTGCACGAGGCGCACAGGGAGGCGAAGATGCGGTAGAACAGCCCATCGGCGAGTCTGAACATACGGTATTATCGGATGTAACGCGGTCGGGTACAGCAGCAGTCCCATCCGCCGCCGCCGCCGCCGTCTCCGTTCCAACAACAGCTCTTCGAGAGAAGTTACGATCGATTTTAATCGACGCCGATCAGATCCAAGTCGGCGAGGAATTAGACGTTCTTGTTCAAACTGTGGATATTCCAGATGAGAATCGGCGCTTTAATTTAGATAAGCAGTGCGATGACCTTCTAGATACATTAATGACAAATGTCCCTTCCGCCGAAAAAACGCGGTCGGTTATTTCACAGATTCAGAGGATGGTGGTTCGGTTTCGCGAATTGAGATATAAATTCTCTCAGTTTGACGCCAACGGAAATCCCACGATCCCGCCACCCAAAAGCGTACTTTATCGACCACTCGTTGATAGGTTAATGCGGATGGATCATGCTTTGCGTTGGATTATCCCGATTGTGAAGACTAGAAAGGTTATCTACGATATTCCGATCGACGAACAAACCGCGTCGGAAATGGATATTGTACCTCGTGTCATCCAAGAAGAACGAGACGCCGAAAATCAGCTTCAACGTCAGTGGTATGACGGTTCTTTAACGTATAGTCAATATATGACAAATCTCTCGACGCGGCATTTTTCACCTAGTTATGAGCCTCGTTATACGCATGATGTTATTAGTTTGCGTCAAGTCAACGAGAATATTACTGCGGTAATCGATAACCTAGATGACTTTTACTCGTCGGTTGTACAGGGAGAAGAAGTGAAGCGTCGTAGATTTGTTATTCAGAAATACAATCTTGGATTGTCGAGGGTTCAGCAGGCAACCGGGGGGTCGCTCCTTAAGCGCACAACAGAATTCACGAATCTCACTCCCAACGAACGGATGAATATAGTAGGTTTTATGACATTTCCGGAACCGGTTATTTATTATTCGCGCATTACACTTCCAAGTATTAACATTCTTGATAAATCCGACCTTAACACGAAACATGTCCATTATTGGGATATGTTGCGCCAGATGATGACGCTCACAACGCATGATATCACCGACCTTGATAAGCCTCTCGATTTAAACGCACACGGAATCATTCATGAAATCAAACAGTTTGTCCTCGAACCTGACGCGGCGGCGGCGGCGACCAGTACCGTGAACGAGCGTGATAAATACCGAAAGTTTCTCGAAGTTATTATACCCAAAACCCGTAATATTTTCGATATGATGCGTCAATATATACACGGACGCCTTACATTACAGGATGTTCTTTCATTCATAGAGCCATTTCTCGTATACCAAGATGACTTGAATGTAAAACAGTATGATGAAATCGTGACATTCCTCTATGAACGCGTTCTTGAATATAAACGGAATTACGCAACAAATTTTCGAAAGTTTGGGCGTTTGCGCGCGTTTCATTATAATGTGCGTTACATGGGTGTATCGATGATATACAAATTGATCGTTACCGGGCGGATGATGGACGCCGACGTGTTTAAGGCCTACGGGTTTCAAGACATTCAGGTTCGGTCGGTGGGTAGCGCCGGCGCGTTTGACGAACGTCAGCGCCAGCAAATGCGTGGTCGGGCATATGCGGCGGGAATATCCGAACAAACAGAGTATAATGAAAATTTACTGTCATCATCTGAACTTCTCTCGCGTATGTTGGCTGTTGATTATGCCAAATTATATATGGATGCTGTAGCGATTACTACAACTGATCTGATTACTCCTTTCGATTTTAATTTGGTGTTAGGTGAACAAAGTCAACAGTTGCGGGATGCGGGGGCGATGATTGGTGGTGCGCCGGGTGGAACAGCAGGAGCAGGAGCAGGATCCGCGGCCTTATCCGCGTCGGGTCCTAAACGGTTCGGGCTCGTTCTTGCGAAGAATTATCCGAATCAAGAGGCTCTTCAAGAAGATAACGACGGTGAACGACCGATTTTCTTTGACAAGAAATATGATACTACCGATTATAATTTTATTGAGTCGTATCGCGACCAACAGGAATCCATGAGTCCGGTTGATTTCTCCATGTTTCTCGTGGATGAACTTATTAAGAAAAAGAAAATGACATATGAAGTCGCGAAGAAAGAGGCAGAAGCCATTATGGTGGGTCCAGGCTTACGACCTGTAAGTGACGGTGATTACGCGGTCGTTGAAGAAGAAGAATATGCTGAACCATCGGTTACGGTTACATCCGGGCAAATGTTTCCAGATGAAGATGATATAGGTACAAGTGAAACCCATTTTCTGTATTTTAAACGCGAAAATGGAAAATGGGTCCGTGATACAAGTATTCCGGCAATTATTCCAAGCAGCGACCGGAACTATTTCTGTAATGTAAACCGAGACTGTATTCCCTTGGCGATGGAAGCAACGCGCGACTTTATGTCACAAGGTGAAAGCGCCGGAATAAGTATGGCACATATCACATCGAAAGAAGGAACCGACACGGTAAAGAAGGCGTTTCTCGATAAGATGAAGGCTGAATTTGACTCAAAATATCAGGTTACACGAGAGAATTTCATGGAATTCGTGAATAAAAAGTTCGAATATGACCTCAAAAATATCACGCGAATTATGGAAATACAAAATAAGGATTTTTATAAATATAACGACCGTAAATATAAACTAGGGTTCCATGCTCTCAAAGTATCTGCCGAAGGATCGACCACGGCTAATGATGATGATGATGATGATATTGACGCGATTATATCACCGATGGAACCACTCAAAGACAAGATTATTGCGCAAACAGATTTCGTCAAACGCCAGACCGATATTATGCAATTTATTACGAGCTTTACGCGCAAGGCGAATGAAATCATGGATGAAGACCCAAATTGGTTATACTGTATTAAATCGAACGCGAAGTTGTTACCGTCTTTTTACGAAACTATCGCGATAGCGTTTCTTCAATCATCTGCGTCATCTTCGTCGGTGAATTCGTTATCGGTGGTCATCGATACAATATGTAAAGAACGCGGAACGATAAGCGATGATGGTGAAGCGTGGGTGGATAAATATAGTGGCGCGCTTATCAAGAAAATAGAACACATCACAGAGGAAGGGTATGATGAAAGCGGATTTCGATTAATCACGCGCGATATTATTGAGGCCGATCTGGGTGAAGGAGTATTGAAAGTCGCAAAACCTGCCGCAGCAGGAGCATCGGTTGCCGACGACGGCGGACTGAAAGGCATGAGTATTATCGAGAAGTACGATAGTCCAAACGCCAAAATCATTAATAATATCATAACCACGATGACCGGTTATATGGGAATTGACTTACACACAGAACGCGAATTTATTATTCAGAATACACTCGCACTTCTTGAATCATCGGTTCCAACAGAAGATAAATATCGCGAGAAATCCGAAAAGTTTTTCAATGAGAAAGGAAAGCGTCTTCCGCCATACAAAGAGATTTTCTTCCAGACGCTTCTTCTTCTTACCCTTTGTTATCTTGGTATTTCGATCCAAAGTGTGATACCATCACCGAAGACCCGCAAGACTCACGCTGGATGTGTCCGTTCATTTTCGGGTTATCCTCTCGACGGTGATGGCGACGTCAGTGGTCTCATGTATATTGCTTGTATTGCTTATAAAATAAGGACAAGTATCGAGCCCTGGAATACTTTGAAATCATTCAAAAAAGAGGGCGATATTCTCTCGAAGATGAAAACTCTAATGGATTCATCTATCCTCACCAAACCCGCGATAAAAGAACGATTACAATTGAAGCGGGATTATTTACGAGATGTAAGAGCAGGCGGTGCTGGCGGCGCCGGAGGAGAAGCCATTCCAGAAGAACTATCAGTGCTGCGATGGGGTAATTTTATGCCTGCTATGAAATCTCTCGACAACATGCCTACACCTCAAAATGTCGCCGCAGATTTTACGAATCAACTTATTACCGATATGAAACGCGGTTATCACGGACAGCATGATAAACTTGCTGTACTAGAAAGCAAATGCCAGTATTTCGGTCTTTCTATTCAACAAATGATACATCATATCGTAAAGAACAGTAGTCCTCTTCTCTTAAATATGGCGAGTGAACCTTTTCTCGAAAATGCGTGCTGTAATGAGCCGGTGGATCGCCGTAGTAAGCGCGTGATCGACTATTTTATGGAACGTGAGCAGAATATCCACCATCATAACCGAATCATCGGATTCCTAACAAAGACGTTGAGAGATATGGCGGTGATAACGCGCGCGACGACTATTATCGACAATCGAAATACGCGATTCCAGTATCCAAATATTCCTGCTGCTTTCAACGAACAGACTATATATCGCGCATTTATTCATTATTGTCGGATGAATCAGCAATTTGCGTCGACATCGTCCGCGCCGGTAGCAGGAGGTACTGGCGAACCCGACGCAGGCACAGATAACCCGGTCGCCGTCGCTGTCGCGATGTATTTACATCCAGCACTTCGAGAGATTTGTCCGGCCAAACCCCAAGATTGGAATTCGAACGACATCATCGAGGATAAAATACTCAAATTGAAACGTGATTCGAATATTTTCGATGAGAATAGCCTGACGCGGTTATTAAAGGCGGTGAATGGACATAAGATGATGGATGCTAGCTATAAAACAAGTGTTAGCCCGCAAGAAAATATACCCTTTCAAAGATTGAAAGACGCGGTTCTTTATTTGGAACGATGTGCTACTGCTGATGCTGCTGCGGACGATGAATCGCGCGGCGTTGAACCACGTAGCGAACTAGACAGGTCGATTATTCCGAGAGAATTGCGACAAATGATACTTTCAATTATTGACTCAGGATCTCCGATGTATGTTCAAGAAGACACCGAAGAAATGCGCGAACTGAAGAACTATCTTCAAACGAAGAATCGAGAGATGCGAGCCGAAGTTGTGGGGTTTATCCAACAAAACGCCAAACAAACCAAAGCTAAATTCAGAGAGATCGAGAGAATTGTAGATACGATACTCGATTTCGAAATCAATAAGAGTAGTACTGTTTTGATGTCGGCCACTGATGAAACAAGAGCGAAAAGCATCCAATTCATGAAGAACACACTCACCCGTTTAATCGACGTTATACCATCTATTATTAATTATAGTGTTGACTTCGATGATACGAATATTCCAAAGCACTGGGGATTATCTCAAACGCATATGAAAGACATTAAAGGTATTATTTCATCGCATTATACATCTCTCAAGACATTCTATAACGACCATGTAATCAAGGAAGTTTTGCGTCACGCAGAACATCATGTTCGAGACTTGAAGTTAATGATGGAAAATACGCCGTTCATGGCGGAGATATTTTTCGACGAAGAGAAAGATGCGAAGATTGCCGAGGCGGCGGCAGTATTGGCGGTCCAGGGTCAAAGTAGAGTAAGTCAACCTCGCGAAGTTGATATCGAAAAAGAACTAGGTGAACGGGTGCCTCATTCTACGCGCAAGAATATTTTCACGATGTATTCATTATTCGACCGAAATATTGTCTCTAATTTGTATCTCTTTTATTTTCTATCATTTATGCGAACATTCGTTCAACTCGTCGCCGAGACTCCGATTTCTATTTATCAGACAGAACCAACGCGGGTAATACGCCGTGGTGCGGCGGCGGCGGCGCGTAAATCAAAATCAAAATCAAAATTGGCGTCATCATCCTCGTCTTCTTCTGTAAGTGCTACACCCGGTAGCATCGCCCGTAACGCCGCATACCGCGAAGAAGAAGATGAACAAGAGGACGAGATTGATCCACATTCTCGCTTATATTCTGAAGATATTGCCACGACCGATAAAGGGCAACTTGTTAGTGATATGGATACGCTGATGGGCGATAAAAAAGCGCTTGGACAACGCGTTTCTGAATTGATGGTAGCATATCTTCGTATGATAGAGAAAGATAAGGCGGCGATCAACTTCAATCTCGCGAATATCAAGGAGAAACTCACGCGGGTGAAAGACAAAGAGAAGGACGGCGTCGTCGAGAGAATCGGGGCGATGTCGGTTGGCGAGAGACAACTGGAGAATATGATGAAGACACACAAGATGGGAATATGGAGCCGCGGTACATCGCAGACAGGTGTTGTCATCTATGACCAAGATTATTATGATGAAGAACGAGAGGAGATGGAGAAGATAGCGCAGAAGGAGCGGCAACTTGGGCGCAGAGATTATGTGACAGATATGAACCGAGAGATTTACATAATGGATGCGCTGGACGCAGATCGCACCGCGGCGGAAATCGAGGCACATGAATTAGATATGTCGTCTGGTATTCCGGAAGATGATGACGCTGGAGATGACGACTATGCGTATATCCACCGTCATGATGATGAAGGTGAAGGGTATGAAGGTGGCGACGGTGGCGGCGGCGGTGGTGGCTGGGACTGAACACCTTACCGTAAAATATTAGTATTTGAATAATATAAACAACGCGAATCGATGAATCAAAAAGCTGTTATTTATATTATTCTCTCAGCGCTGCTACTTTATTTGTATTATCGCAGCCGCGACTTATATGTATTCGCAGCATTTGCGGTTCTTGTTGGAGTAACACTAATGTCTCCCGCATATTTTTCGAACGGCGTAGAAGGGTTTGCGGCTGATAAGGAATGCGATAAACTGGGATTTACTGAACCGAAACTCGTTAAAAGTGACTTTTCTGGAAGTTTAGAAAAGGAAATAAAGAAGATCAAGAAGGTTGCGGATAAATATTGGCCGTATGATGATAAAATGGATTCCAAAGATGAATCGGACAAAAAGAGTATGAAAGAATTTTATGAGGTATTCATGAAAGAGGCTACAAAACAGAAGGATGATTCCAAAAAAGGAGAAGACTTTATTAATATTTGTCGGGAATTATATAATCAAGTACATAAAAGTAAACAACAAATAGAAGTTGATGTAAAACCAGGATTATTTAAGCCGTATATTTCTGGCGGGAATATTGTATTGAAAATTCTGAATAATGTAGGTAAATCTAGTGAAATCAAAGATGCTGGTGCGAAAAAGATAGCTACATATCTCACTTGTTTATGTAAACACTGGATTGCTATACTAAAAAAAGCGGAAGATGTGGCAAGTGATAGTAGCGGAGGCGCCAGCGGCGGCGATGATAAAGAGAAATCTAAGAATAAGAAGACGAAGAACGCCAATAATAAAAAGAAGAAGTCATCAAAGAAGGACGCAGAAGACGACGACGAAGACGCAGAAGATGAATAAAGTATTACAACGATTGTAAAAGTGCCCTTCGTTGCGTGACACGTCTCTTATGAATAATCAAATATGATATAACACTTACAATAATGACAGCTCCAATTGTCGAACCGACCGACGCAGCGATAATTGTTGTCGTAGAAACCTGTGCGCTTGAAGTCTCTGGATAAGGGTATCCTGCTTCAATAGCAGCAGCAGTAGCCATACGGTCATACAAACAAACCGGCTCCGAAGTTGTAGATGTACTTGTAGGTTTAGACATAACACAACGAACTTGATTATTACTTGTGTCACAATTGAATACTCGTTGGTTTGAGGTTTCTGAGACTGACGACGACGGCACAGCATATGTCGTAGGGTCACAATCGGGATCCCACGCTCCACATTCGCAATCACACCCATCTTTCGAACCATAAAAAAGAGGATTACATCTCCATGTTGATGGTATAATGTTTCGGGTGTATGTCTTGCTATAATTGCCCCAAGGAGCACCATCAATATCTGTATCGTTTGAGAAATAAAATTGGGGGTGATGAACAGCTACACCCGCCTGAACTTGTAGTAACTTTCTTTCGCTAAGAACTTGGTGTCGCAAAGCACAAATCGGTTCATTCTGTAGTCCCGGAATACATATATCATCGTGATTAGGACATCCAATTGATACAGCCTCAAAAGGATTACAATCGGGGTCAAATGCGCCACAGTTACACTGACACCCGTCTGATGTACCATATTGCTCCGGTTTGCAGGTCCATTCTTGTGGAATTTCTGCTTGATTTCGAATTGTCATTTCATACTTATCATATAATACATTCGGGCGTACACCAAGGACTTGGTATAGATAAGTAGAATAAGCGCAAGTAAATGTCCAACATACATTATTACGACCATTTCGAGGCAGCCAAGACCAAGTAGTAGGATTACAAGTAATAGATGTAAGTCCACCAGATATAAGACCATATTGAGCAGTACTCCATCCGGCGTTTACTAATGCGGCGATGGCGGAACGTTCTTGTCGCGCAGAAGCCGCTTGTGCGACTCTACCTTGTAACTCTCCAACAAACCAAGAACTGCATCTATAAACTCCACCTGGATTAGTGGATTCGTCTCTCAAACTACCTCCATTACCATTCTCATATCCAATATCTCTCCATCGTGTAAATGGTGTTCGACTATCACAGTTGGTAGCTTGGCGGCAAGAAAAGTCCATTTGTACCCAAGTATGGAATGGGATAGAAGTAGAACGACAAATTCTCGCGGCGTCGGTTATAAAATACCCATGAGGTATTACACCTAACCATAAAAATAAAATCACCAACATCGAATGTTGTATCTGTAATGGCTTCATTTCAATATTTTATATAGTTTAATCACAATAAAATATGGAATAAAAACTAATATTATAATATACTAATAATAAGGCTATTACAATACATAATGAACACATTTATGACACTCATCCGAAATAATTTAGCAGGTGCTGCGATTGTGCTCTATACCCTGGTATTTATGCTTGTCCAGTATATGAACCCATCATTTCTTTATAACGAAGACGGAAGTCTGCGCGAATTCGGAATTGGATATTCTAGCAAGACTGTGCTTCCAATTTGGCTCGTCGCGATTATATTAGGAATTCTCTCGTATCTTGCGGTGTATTACATATCACGGCCGGCAATACGAGTGTTCTTGTAATCTCGCCCCGCTCGTGGCGACCGCCTTTATTTTATTACGATTTCATACATCACAACAAAACTGGCGAGAGATACGAGCGGAAGTGGAGGGAGTGGAGCCGCAGGTGAAACGACTGCATCGACGCGAGTCAGGGTGAAACGAACGTAGTTTGAACTCCGATCAAGAAGTGATCCTCAAGACCCTCTTCTTCTTTTCATCTTCAATCTTCTTCGCATCCTCCTGTTTCTCCTTAAGAACCTGAGCACGTATCTTCTGTTGTTCAGGTGTGAAAGAGCAACCCATATTCAGTAAGTAATTATAACTAATACTAACCACTAACATACCACACAATACCAACCAAATGAATTCACCGACCACCGATTTCATGATTAGGAATGTTCGGATTTTCTCCAAGTCCTCGATTTTAGCGGAAGGTCGGATGAGACGTGACTCCTTGAAACTGTCCCAGAAACGGTCGAGATTATCGAGATGAAGTTCGTTGAGAAGAATCGATTGGTCTGTGTATATTTGTTCTAAAGCCCGTCCAATATCGCGCTTGTTTTTTACTTCATCGGCGGGTATATCTGCGCTATCCTGAAGACCACCGGTGCTATCACCACCAGCGCCACCACTTTGTGCCCCAGATTCCGACTTCGCCGGCGCTAAATCAAATTGCGGCGTTAAAATGCTGTTAAACACATCTTTCATATCTGTCGCCGCCGAAACAAATATATACCCGAACGTGTTACTGAATGGCGCAAGCCAACCCGGAAATACGATCAACGCTGCTTTCAAAACACCCAATACGATGAACCACGGTAATATAGTTGCTATTAACGCGGTTTTCTCTTGGTCAAATCCACAAATATCTTTTGACATGGCGAGATTGATAAAATATTCTCCGATGATGAGTACGAGGAAAAAGAGGAAGGTTATCCCGCCGCTTAATACACCCTTTTTTTTATATTTATAAAACGAATAAGCCCCAAATACCGCCAAAAAGAAGAATATCGCAACCGACGAACTTAATTCGGCCATATTTATCTTTGAATGTTTATTACAATATAGCGGGATTATTTTGTTTCGCATCGCATCGCATCGCATCGCGTTTCTATTCACTCCTTATTTTTTCCCTTTATAGTAGTAGTGTCAGTCTGTGAGTAAAGCGATGAGCGATAATGCACCCGCGCCAACCTTAACCGAGCCTGGCGTCCGGTACTTTTTAAGTAAATCTCTCGAACAGTGTCATAAAATTAAGGATTATTATCATACACAGACATTTAACTACACAATAGGTATCGTATTTTTGGTGTGTTTAGGCATGTTTTTGTATATTCGTTACAAAGGAAAACCAACTCCGGAAGAGGTTGAGGCAAAGAAACGACAGCAACAAGAGTATATTCTCTCGAAACTCAAAATGGTAAACGCAACACATTATGCGCAAAGTAAAGGAATCCCGATGGATTGTCGGATTCACCCAGCAGGAAACGGACTGGGAATGCTTACGAATTTGCCATTATGGAAGACCCCTGATGAAGATTATTGGAAACGTGACTACGCATAATGAATCGAAGTTCGGAATATGTGTAGTGATTTTTATTGTAGACTAATTATAGTAAAATGAATGTATCATCAGTGTATCAGGATTTACATGCGGCAATTCAAGAACGGAATTCGTCCTCATCTGCCCAATATGGCGGAGGTGGAAGAACTGTAGCATCTCGTATCGCCGAGAAGAAAAACGCACAAGACACACGCGACAACCTGAAAAAGGCAACCCGGGTACTCCTTGAAGTCACAAAGAAGCAAGAAGACGCACTAAAAAAACATCTTCAGCGGGCTGCTGACCCCAACGAGTTCCGCGGGATGATTTATCCATACCAGCTGATACCAGAAGAAGAACGCACGAAAATCAACGACGCGATCCACGGATATTATTCGATGAAAGAAAAGTATAACACCGCGCTGGAAAAGCGTCGCCAGCGACTAATGAATGACCCTATTATCAACTGGAAATCCCTTTCAGCGCAACAAAAGGCGAAACGCCTCGCCATTATTAAACCCGCATGTATCGTGTGTAAGCAGGACGGTGGGTCAATATTTACGGAGACCGATGGTAAACTGAAAGCCATTTGCGGAAATATCTCTCAGCCATGTGGATTTCATATTGAAGTAATCCGCGGCAAATACATAAGTTTAGAAACACTCATGAATGAATCTCTCGAAGAGGTTCGAGCGACCAAAGATGAAATCATCCGAATGAAACTAGACCTTTTATTTCAGTTTATAAGTGAGGACGAACTTGTTGAACAATTTGACGCAGTTCAGCATAAATTACAAGAGCAGCTTAAAATGTACGCGGAGTTTCGCACACATTACCTTAGTGTAATCGACAACGACGATATTCGTAAGGATTCAGATACACTCACCCGTATTATTTCTGATAAAGTTGCTCAGATTAAGGAGTATATGACGGAATTTCGTGAATCAGAATGGAAGAATCGAAGTATCATCGATGATATTCTGGTGCTTTATCAGACGGATATTGAGCCGGCGTTTATGAAGTTACGAGAGACCAAGTATACATATTCTCAGATGGAGACTTCCGAAAACGCAGACGGAACGCTCGTCCAGATGTATGATGACCGCGAATTTTATCTCAAACAAAAGAAATATAGCTATAACGAGATGTATATGCCGGTGATTATGCCGAAGTGGATCGCGGATAACCGGATTGTGAGTAGCCCTGTAGGCGCGGTGGTCGCACCGAAGCCGGTAGGAGTTGTTCAAGCGTCGATGTCTAGAACATGACGACTACAACTAAACACATGGATCTGATATTATCGCAGCAATATATAATACCGATAGCGATACCGATACCGATAATGTTCGACATATTTAACCATATTTCCCTGCCAATTTTTCTGATAAGCCTCTCCATAGGCCTCTTCTATGTATACATCTCGGTCCCGAAACCGAAGATTATTTATGTCTACCCGACCCCCGATAATATACGCAATTTTCAATTTAAAGACAACGCAGACAACTGTTTTTCATTCAAAGCAAAGGAGGTCGACTGCTCAAAAGCAAAGGGGGTAGTGAAAAAGATACCGGTTCAGTAAGCGGAACAAGTGGAGCCGAGCCGAGCCGAGCTGAGCCGAATTATCTCTGTATATAGTAGAATACTATGGGATTTCAGCGTCTTCTTCATACGGAGACTGGACGTATTATTATATCGATTGTGCTTGGTCTAGGAATCGCATCGCTTTTTCGAAAAGTCTGTAAGGACCGGTCTTGTATTTCGTTTCAGGCACCGCCTCTCAAAGATTTAGAAAAAGACACATATAAATTGGATGACAAATGTTATGAATATAAAACGACTTCGGTGAAATGCGAAGCGGGAAAGAAGGATGTGAAGCTTTCAAAATAAAATTGAAATATACTGTTTGATTATATTCGTTATTGTAACCCAGCGGACAATAACGAACGAAATGACACTTGCGACTGAACCTGATGTATATACCCCCAATATTGATGAAAACGGAAATTACAGCGATAAAATACCGTCATTCAATACACCAGCACTCGCAAATGGACTTCGTTGTCCATGTGGAACACGCAAAGACAAAGTATATCTTTCGTCGCAATTATTCGCGGCACACTGTAAAAGCAAAACCCACGAAAAATGGATTCAAGATCTGAATACAAACAAATCTAATTTCTTCACGGAAAATCAAAAACTCCGCGATACCGTGTATGCTCAAAAGGTAATGATCGGAAAACTGGAATTGGAACTATCTAGCAAAAATATGACGATCAATTATCTCACCCAAGAAGTGACAAAGATGATGAATGGTGGTAGTTCTGCCGTCGTCGTCACCGCGAGAGCCACCACAGCCACATCGGCCGCCGCCGGTATAACCGCGAATGATATGCTAATGTTTTAGCGATACGCGTCAAAACTACGGGTCTTCGTTCTTGGCATATATGTATATCATCATTTTTGATTTACATATATATTTAGTGTAATGAGTGACACAACAAGTATCGACGATCTTCCTTTAAGTAGCCAAACGCCGGGTTCGGGCCATCAACACACCCCCTATGGTGGCGGCAACATCGGTGGCGGTGGCGGTGGCGCCCCACTTATCTACTCGCCGAATGTAGGCGGCGACCCGATGATGTCCCATGGACCGACGCAAATCCCCGGGAATGTTATGAACGAAGTCATTCAAGGCGTTCAACGAGCCAGCGCCAACGGTATGACGATGATACCAACGAGAGATATTCCGATGAACCCTAACTCATACACACATGACGACCAGTCCCGTCCCAATTATGTTCCGCAACCACAGTACGCCGCTGGAACGCCGGGCGGGGGTGGCGATTACATTAAAGACCACACATCGATGGAAAGTATCGTCCGCGCAAACGCACGTCAATCAAATCAAATTGATACGATCGAGGCAATTTACTATGATCTTCAAATGCCGATTCTTATCGGTGTACTCTATTTCATTTTCCAAATGCCGGTTTTTCGAGCTCAACTACTCCACTTTCTTCCGTCTTTATTCGGAGAAGACGGAAATTTCAATATCATGGGTCTCACCGCCACTAGCGCGATGTTCGCGGGGACATTTTTCGTCATTATGAAGATATTTTCCAAACTGGGAGAAGGATTTAGATAGTAAAATATAGCAACGAAAAATAATATAAAAAACTATATATTATTTTCTCAATTTTACAGTATTATTCATTCTTTTTGTTACGCCGCCGAGTTTTTTTTGCGATTTTATTCTTTCGCGATCTCGTGTGTTCATACGGAATATACCGCAAAAACCACTCCTCGAATTCCCGTGAATTACGCTTTCCCTTCAACTCCTCGTATTTCTCCGTCTTCTCAAACCGCATCGACTCCAATGTAGGTTGTTTTCCGTAACAATTAATACTGAAACGCCGTAATAATCCTGTCTGTTTCAGGCGGTTATGCTGTTGAACATCGAAGAGAAACTGCGACATACAAAGGATGCGATTGATGTCGTAATATACGCGGTCGGCGTAAATGAACGCGAGATAAAAACTCAACATGGTATCGATTGTAGCGATACGAATCGATTCACCACCGGATTTACCTCTGTCGCCTTTGCCGTCGCCGTCGCCATCGCCGTTGATTCTGATTGTATTATAACTATGACACGCGAGAGGTTTGTATAAGAACGCGATAACCTCATCACCAACCCGAATGTCGTAATGCTCTGAACGGACCTCGCCAACTCCGGCATGTTTCGTATATTTAACGTCTTTATAATTATGCGCACTTAGTTCGCGGACAACTTCTTCACATAATTCGCGGGGATCTTCTGAGAGAATATCGAAGTCAGGGATTTTTTGGATGATGCGGCGCTGGTGTTTGGGCATATAGCGCGAATACAGGATGTTCGCATACCCGCCAAAGAATACAGCTCGATTCTTAATAAATACATCACGGACGATATTATAAATATTGGTTTCAACAAGTTCCTTTTCGCGGTTACTACTATATGATATATGTGTTTTATCGACAGAGTATTCTTCTTTTTGATTTCTGTCCGACACCTCAGTCGGGGACCGCGACCGGGACCGAGGCGACTTGCTTGGCGTGGCGTCAGAATCTATTTCGCGCGCTTTCATCGAATATAATACGAAGGAATCATCTTTACTAAACAATCTCTCGTAAGTCGCAATCAACTTATATCTGTGTGTTAGTTTATCTTCTTCAATCGAGTATTTAAAATCGCCGATTGTCTCTTCATGGGATGAAACCGCGTGATATAAATGTTTCATATATTTACTCAAATCGTGGTATTTACGTATGATTTGATTTACCGCTTTACGTTTCTCTGCTTTCAAGCTGTTGCTGATGCTACCTCCACCTCCACTCTTTACGGTTTTCGACCGAGACGCGGATCGAGACATAGACAGAGACCGAGACCGAGACCTTGGTCTTGAAATACTAACCTCACCGGTATTTGATGCGGTTGCGTTATCAAATCCTCGCTGATACACTATTTTATCACATTCATACCCCTTAAGTGGATAGTGCGTATTTAATAATGTAAGACGTTTTTGAACTTTCTCCCACCGCGAAACATCGCCGTTCGGTCGCGAGAGCTCGAGATACATCGACATACGAAGAAAATTTGGCGGGGCATATCGAATACCCTTTTTAATTACCGCATCACGAGAGATCGCCTTGAATAAATTATGCTCCATTTGTGTAATATCTGCGATTCCTGTGAAATTCACGAAGACCTTATACGTCCCATGATGAACACCTGATTTGGCTTCCACATCTTCATAGCCGGCCTTATAATAAATATCGGCGAGTTCTTTCGCATGGTCAAGAGCATTATCCGAATAAAAATCATAATCGGGAAGTTCGATATCTTTATTGTAAAACTGTACATCTTCAGGAAGAATATTATTGATTGCGGTTCCGCCATAGCATACAAGTTTTTTATCTGCGATGAATTTTTCGACGATGGATATAATCTCTTGGACTTTAGGATCCTGTATAATCTTCTCGCCTTTTCGTTTTTCAACCAAATCAACCGCATTTCGCAGAATTTCTAATTCTTTTTCTTCGAAGCCGACATTATTATTGCGAGAATATGATTTGTCCTTTTTACCTCCTTCCATTATTTCTTTAGATGTCATTACTAAAAATAATATGATAAAACTACTTATCATATAATTAGATAATTTATGAAGTGTGTTTGGATACCGAAATGTTGGTTACACGTTTCATTTTTAAAGCAATTTACAAGTTAAACTTAACGTCGCCAGCCGCTTCTGTGGGACGAGATTCCATAGATGACTTCGGGTTGGGAGGCGCGGGTGGAGCAATCGTAATCGGAACATAACGCAAATCCTCCGGTTTCAAAATAAACGCATATCCAACTGACGCAAACTTATCTTCATATGCTTTAAGTTTCTCATCGCGCGCCTCCTCCTGAAAACACATCGCCGCGATTTGACACCCCCACGTAAATGGAACGTTATGATTGTCGTTAATTGGACGACCGCCCTTATCTGGTATAACAAGGCACATATTTTTCTTATTTGCGTCTTTGAATGCTTGTGGATCGCCTACATTTTTGACTCCAAAGTACGTATATTTTGAAAGAAAAAGTGAATTTGAACTCATATTAACTAATTCAAATAGTTTTGTGTTTCGATATACCGGATTTGAACCATCCACCATCAGTATAATTTTCCCCTTAAAATCCAAAATATTCTCATTTCCTAAATCTTTAGATTGGTATTCGCGTCCGTACTTTGGACCTAATAAATTCCTTGCTACGGTTTTGCTTTGAGAGATTATCTTAGCCAAATTATCGTACATCGTAACATTTCGTGACATTATTCTCATATGAATGATAAACGGATCTCCTGGGTTTGGGCATTTTGAACTAGAAAATACATAGCTCCCCAATACTTCAAATGCGTCGCTTACAGGAATGTGATTGAATGTTTCCTTATAATTGAATGAATTCACGGAAGATGACGAAATAACTGGCTGGTTTTCCACCGAAAACACCTCGAAATCGATAAAACGGCAACCGCGTGCGATGACATACAAAAGCGCATCCATGCTAACATTCGAGTTCTTGAACTTATCTGGATTGAAAGCATTATACGCGGACTTGATATAATAATCGCGCAATTTGAATTTACTTTGACTATCTTCCGGTGTAATCGATGTGATATTTTTATCGATAAGCTCTTTTGTGTTTTCGTTCATATTTTCTAACCCTTCTTTTACTGCGTTGATTGGCTTATCTGTAGTTGGTGCGGCTACTGGGGGAGGCGGCGACGCCATATTGACGTCGAAAGAGTCAAGCGTCGTTGCGGCTTTTTTACGCTGATTCACCGTCATATCGTTTTCAAGTGTTTCTGTTGTAAAATTTTCGGTGGATAACAAAGACGATGATAATAATGAAATGAATGGTTCTACCTTATTCTTTTTAAGTAATTCATTCACTTGAGTGATAATTTCGGGTGTTTTTTTCACTTCGGCCGCCGCTGTCGCTGCCTCCGCCTCCGCCGCCGCAACCGATTCAGCCTTGAATCCCTCACGTAACGTATTCGCTTGATAACACCGTGTTTTAATCATCTCCGATATATTCCATATTGCAAATATGATAATAATAACACCTATAAATAAGAATTCTATTCGATTTTCTTTCATTCTATTGTATATAATATAGATTTTATACCCGTAATATAATAACCGTGTAGATTTTTATATAGAGTTATTTTAACATAACATATAAAGCCAACGAATAAAATACTAAATGACTGGTGGTTTATTGAATTTGGTCGCTACAGGTAATCAAAATGTTATTCTCAACGGTAACCCCAAAAAATCGTTTTTCAAAAGTACATATCTTAAATATACGAATTTCGGTCTTCAAAAGTTTAGAATTGATTTTGATGGTCAAAAGAAGTTGCGTATGACAGAAGAGTCGAAATTCACATTTTATGTGCCGAGATATGCGGAATTACTCATGGATACCTATGTTTGCGTGACACTCCCTTCTATATGGAGTCCGATTCATCCTCCTGCGACTGCGAATGATATGTGGGCGCCTTATGAGTTTCGGTGGATCGAGAATTTGGGTACACAGATGGTAAAGGAAATAGTGATATCGGTGGGTGGTATGACACTACAGCGTTTCACCGGTAATAATTTGATGGCGATTGTAGAGCGCGACCTCGATAATACCAAGCGCGAATTATATAATGAAATGACTGGACATGTACCAGAATTATACAATCCGGGTTGTTCTGGTGCTAGGTTAAATCAATACCCAAACGCATATCGTACAAGCAATATCGCCGGTTCAGAGCCATCGATTCGTGGGAGGAAATTATACATCCCTATTAACGCATGGTTCACGCTTTCATCGAAAATGGCGTTTCCGCTTGTATGTCTTCAGTATAATCAACTACAAATCGACGTCACACTTCGACCGGTGAAGGAATTATTCACGATTCGCGATGTTGGAGACCCGAGTAATTATTGGCCGGTCGTCCAACCCGATTTCACAAACCCCCTTCACCAGATGTGGCGGTTCTTATATCCACCACCTAGTATCGATTTATCGTTGAATTCGTACCCTAGTATTCGAACTGACTGGAATGCGGATGTTCATTTGATGGCGACATACTGCTTTCTCTCAGATGAAGAATCGAAGGTCTTCGCAGCGAATCAACAGAAATACTTGATTAAGTCGTATTATGACTGGGTTTTTAACGATGTTACTGGGAATAAGAAAATCAAGATAGAGAATTCGATGGGAATGGTTGCTTCATGGACGATGTTTTTTCAAAGAAGTGATGTAAATATGCGAAATGAGTGGAGTAATTATACGAACTGGCCGTATAACTATCTCCCGTATGATATAATTCCCGCACCGATCGACGATGATTGGCGCCCAGCTGCGTTTAGTGAAGATATTCGCATGACGACCGACCTTTCTTTAAATTTGAACCCGGCTTTCGTGAATGACCGCTATTTCTTTGATAAAAATGGTCCGAAGAATGGAATTGGACCAGGTATTAACCCGCGCGATAAAAGACTAACCGGACTTCATATTAGCGGTGATTTCCAGTCAGAAAATGAGCGAGACATTTTACAGATGTTAGGGATTTCACTTAATGGCAAATACCGAGAGAATTTATTGGATGCCGGAGTTTATAATTATATCGAGAAATACACACGCACTCGCGGAAGTGCTAAACCAGGTATATACTGTTATAATTTTTGTTTGAACGCTGATCCGTTTGAATTACAACCTAGTGGTGCGATCAATATGAGTAAGTTCAACCAGATAGAGCTGGAACTCACGACGATATATCCACCGTTGGATACAGCCGCTGAAGTGAAAATAATTTGTAATCCAAATACGCGAGAGATTATCGGAATGAATAAACCCAACGTGAATATTTATCTTTATTCGTATGACCTTCACATACTAGAAGAGAGGTATAATGTACTGACATTTGTGTCTGGCAATTGTGGATTGATGTATGCCCGCTAAAGCGGGTGCGCCGGGATGCGACGCGAGATGAAATACATCGTTTCGTTTGCCTCCACTCTGTATTTCATCACTTGTCTATTCATTTCGTGTATTTAGTAGCATGGCGTTGCCATAGTATTTGCTCAGGCGCGGTGGAGCTACGTAGAGACGTGAGACGCGTCAAAATTATTATATCGTATATATAACCAGAATACATATACGATGGCGGATGACGATGAAGAAGTGAATGTCGATGATGGCGGCGGCGACGGCGACGGCGAGGGCGAGGGCGAAGAAGAAAGTAGCGCTTTTAGCGAAGTCGGTGGTATGTTTAGTGATGACAAAGAAAAAGAAGGCGGCGATGACTCGGAAACCAAAAAACCCACAGCGAAAGCAAAACCTAAATCGATTTTTGATCTAGAGGCACTTAAAGAATTCGGACTTAGTGTATTAACACTATTTATTGAAACCCTAATTATTTCGGTGATATGTGTGAATATTCTATTCTTCTCTACACCAGAAAGTATACAAAATAATAATATCGAATTAAATAAATTGTTTCCAACCGACCGTGATAAATGGCCATATTGTTATACAAATGAATACACATCATGCGACGCAGATTGCGGTGATAAATTCGGTGGAATCGCCGACGACCCCAAAATAGAAACATCTAAAAAAATATTCCTGAAAGCCGCGATTCTTCTGGATACATACATATTCAAATGGTTCTGTCTTACCCAAGAAGATGTAGATATGGTGAAGGAAAGTGTAGATGAAGGCGTTACAAAGGTGAATCTTCTGAACTGGGATTTTATTAAGGCTCGTTTCAAGCAGTGGATTAACAACTCGTTCATTTTCTCGTTTTCGTCAGACCGAGCGATGATGTTATACGTATTCGAAAAAATATTGAAATTATCAAACGCAATTCCGGTAGAATTATATGATGTTGTGTCGCCTCTGCTTATTATTTTAATGCCGATTGTGTTTCTACTCTTTGCTGGGTTTATGTTGATGGGTGGGCCGTTTTTTACTACAGTTATCGGTATGATTTTGAATGAAACGGACAATCGTAAGGAATTTATAGGAGGATCATTATGGTCATTATTTACCGGGTTCGGTCTTGGAATATTACCGATGGTTTCTTATTTCGTCCAACTCTTACAGTTCATCGGTACATTTTTTATTTACCCGCTTCTCCACTGGGAACAATATCGCGAGCTATATTCACGCTACGTCCCGATTATATTTTTCTTCTTTAATTTGACGCTTATGTTTTATGCGTTCGAATATTTGGACATAAATGTGGCCGCGATTGTAATTCTGATGTTACTGGTGTTGTATCTAACGCATTATTGGGAAGGAATTATGGATTTTTTTAAAACGCTTAAAAACTGGGGCGCATAGAAAGAACATAAATAATATCGTATAAGAAGTATTATATTCATTTATACGATACGATAGAATATTTGTGATGGGTGGAAAAAATAAATCATCTGCGCAGACGCCGACAGTACATGTTAATGAGAAATCAACACCTGAATATTTAAAGAAATACCCGTTTGTAAGTGTTTGCACTCCCACATTCAATCGCCGCCCGTTTATTCATGCGATGATTGCCTGTTTTAATGCACAAGATTATCCGCAGGATCGCATGGAGTGGATTATAATTGATGATGGAACCGATCCGGTAGAAGACCTCGTTGCGTCACATCCCCGAGTTAAGTATTTCAAATATGATACGAAAATGACACTTGGGAGAAAACGCAATCTGCTTCATGAGAAGTCGCGCGGTGAAATATTGGTCTATATGGATGATGATGATTATTATCCACCGAAACGAGTGTCTCACGCGGTCGAAATGTTGATATCACACCCCGATGCGTTATGCGCAGGTTCTAGTGAGATTTATATTTATTTCAAACATATCAAACAAATGAAACGTTTTGGACCCTATGGACCGAATCATGCTACCGCCGGTACTTTCGCATTCAAGCGCAAGTTATTGAAACAACATAAGTATAATGATGACGCATGTTTGGCGGAGGAACGCGCATTCTTAAAGGATTATACGGTTCCTTTTGTTCAATTGGATCCGATGAAAGTGATTCTGGTATTTTCACATGAGCATAATACATTTGATAAGAGGAAGCTGCTTGTAAATGCGAATCCGGATGTTGTGAGAGATTCGCCGAAGAAGGTCATGGACTTTATCAAAGACAATAATCTTCGTCGGTTTTATATGTCAGAATTGGAGAAATTATTGGAGGATTATGCTCCAGGTAGACCTGAAATGAAGCCGGATGTTATCGCACAAACATTACAATTAGAGAAAGAACGTGCGAAGATGGCGGAAGATGCTGCGGCTGCCAACGGTGGTGGAAATATTATACTACAACAAAGTGGAAAACCTCCGGTAGCGTTGAATAATCAGCAGGTTGTACAAATTCTTCAGAATTTACAGGTAGATATTGAAGCTCGTAATAAAGAGATTGCGCAGTTGAAAAATGATTATGCTGTGTTATCGCAGAAATACGAGTTATTACTAAACGCTAATAAAGGAGGACCGTCAAGTGACGCGGCGGGCGGTGAAGTTCCTGATCCTGTTCCTGTTCCTGATCCTGTTCCTGTTCCTGATCCTGGTACTGTTCCTGATCCTGGTCCTAGCGAACCTGAAATTATTTATGTGTAATGTAATGTAATGTTACAATATCATTTATTGGAAATTGATATTGTAAAGTAAAATGTTCAAATTTTTACGCCTTTACTATCTCAACCGAGTTAATCTTCAAGCATAAGAAACTGTTCTTGGATTCGTGAATAATGAATTCGCGAGTCTTATTGTAATCTTCGAATTTTTCTTTCAGGATGGTTTCAATTTCACCAACCGGCAGTTCGTCGTCTTTTGTTTTATATTTGGATTTTTCATGACCATGTTCGGAGTCGTCGTCGTTGTCGTCGCTGTCGTTGTCGCTGTCACGGTCACGGTCACGTCGGTTCTTTGACTTAGATTTATCTTTCGATTTCGACTTTGTTTTCGATGTCGATGACGAGACTTCTGTACGTTCCGGCTGAATATATTCCCACTCTCCAACCGCCTCGATTGTCTGATTATTTGTCACAAATACAATTGAATCAGAATTGAACACGAGAGCAGACCCAGGCGCGTGTTTATAAGCATCGAGTTCGATTTCGGTGATCAGATCAAATTCATCTAAAAATTGAGTTTTACGAAGATAACTTCGGATATAATTTACGATCTCTGGTGTAATTTTTACGGTGTACGTCTTGTTTTCGTTTTCGCTGTCGCTACCACTGTCACTACCGCTACCGCTACCACTACCACTGTCACTACCACTGTCGTTCTCGCTGTCACTTCCGCTTCCGCTTCCACTACCACTGTCGCTTTCATGATTATTATTTTTATTTCGAGTATGCGTCTTCTTATGTGCCGCCGCAGATGCGGTGGGTGGATTTACCGAAATACATTCAACCTCGGTATCTAGAACGAGTTTATATTTTGAATCAAACGAAATAGAAGCACCCATAATAATGAATTTTGTTCTAAATACTCGTAACATCTTTTCGGTATTATTCAAACGCGTAGCGTCGTTTCGCTTCGCTTCGCTATATTAGAATATATTCAAAATCATCGATTTCTGGCTCTATTTTCTCCATATATTTGTCTAAATATCTATAAATCCGATTTACATCCAATTTCGTGATTTCATACATTTCTAAAATCCGCGGAATTTCTTCTTCACTATATTGTTTTTTCAGCGTCATGAAAAATGTAAAAAGATCGCTCTGATCCATCGATAGTTGAATACATAAATTTTGTATAAATAACTGATTGTTATATTCTGTGCTATATTTGGTAAGGACCTTGGTAAATCGAACTTCTGTTGGATGAAATCGCGCCTTTTTCGGAAAAGATTTATGGTACAAGTAATGATTGTAAAATGTTTTGATGAGAGATGACAACTCGTTAAAAAGCCATATCTGATTCTGGAACGTAATTCTGTCAAAATAGTCGGCTTGACAGATGTTATCGAGCACGAGTTTATAAAATGGCGCACTGACGTTGATAGGCATTTTGTCAATCACATCGATTATATTTTCATGCCATAACAAACCGATTGTGGTGCGGTCAGTCTCGTTAATAAGTACATTATGGTCAGATATCGGGTATTCTGTATTCATTAATTTTTCGGTGATTTTTTTGATATCTTCGTTATATGTTTTTGGTTGAAATATCGCATGAAGAATATTGTTAGCGAGTATCATGTTTGATTTTTTATTCATCTCCATAACAGCACTAAGCTTGCGCAGGTTACCTTGTACAAACGTAGTTATATTCTTTTGCATGACCGAATCAAGACCAGGCATCGTCATATCGATGATTTGCGTCATTTGCGTGGGGGTCGGTGTTTTGAGTTCGTATACATAACAGACCTTCATCAGTTCTTTTATTTTCTTATCGATGTGATAATTCCCAATACAAATAATGGGATTCATCGTGATTTCCTCCTGTTTCTGTTTTTTCGTCTTTTTAGGACGAATGAGTTTAATGAGCGACGTTATTCCACCCTTGTCGCCATTATTCATGCCATCTAGTTCATCCATAACCACGACAATTTTCTGGACTTTACGTTGGAATATAGACATAATGTTTTTATCGGAAATATTGTGCTGTGTTATGGATTCGATGATTGACTTGTTGCGAATATCTCCTGCGTCATATTTTACCATATCATAGTTTAACTCTTTTAACAGTCGAACGATGAACTCTGTTTTTCCGCATCCTGGTGCGCCATAGATGTAGACACCTCGTTTGAATGTCAAATCCGACTTATTTTTTTGGAATGATGCTAAGAAATCGCGGATGTTGTTGTATATCGTTTCGCGACCAAGAAATGAAGTATAATTATCCATTTATAGACTATCTATGTGAATAGCTTTTTTTGTTTTTATATATTATAACTCGGTATATTCAGAAAATGAACGCAATTCAGGAATTGTTTGCTCCTCTTGATAAGGATTATTGCTTACTGTTTTATTGGCTCACCGTCGCAAATTTTATTTTCTTGGCGGTCGCTGCTCTTGGCTTTGTTTCGTCGCTGGTACTTCTATTTAGGGGAAAAATCACCGTAATGAGCGGATTTTATTCGTTTTTGATGATTTTGGTGTACGCCCTCATGTACTTCCAGACGCGTCTGTTCTACTCGATGTGCGTTACCAGTAACATGAAAGCTGGAACGTATGGCATGACTGGTGCTGGGTCTCCTTCCGACTCTCTTCCTGCTGTGGCAAAACAGGCGTCAGGTGCGGCACCTGGTGCTTATCGCATGTAAACAGCGGAATACACAGTACAGTACAGTAGACTACAGTACAGTACAGTAGACTTGTAATGACATAATACGGTATATTATGTCATATTATTATTACTATTATTATTATTTACAGGATGGTGATGAGGGTGCGATTAGACGAGACATTTTAAAGAACTAGCACGTGATTTTTGTCCATCGACGATACCTTCCCATGGGACGTAGCCACCATCCACGCTGCTGAGACCATTACCGCTGTAAGTACTTCCTTTTATTGTATTGAAATTAGTACAATCGTCTGGCGATGAAGCAATAGTAGTACCGCTGGAAAACAATCCGTATGTATCAGTACATCCTGTACCGTCACTATTTAAACTCATTCGGTCAGGGCATTTGGCAATCTCAGGCGGCCACTTCTGCGTGCTCTTGGATTTCCATAGTAAAATCGCGACGGTACCCACAGAGATAATAAACGCAATAACAGCCAAAATCAACACCATTTTTTGTATGGAAAGATTGAAAAAGTTGCTAAACATGCCACCACTACTTCCGTTGCTACTAGAACCGGACGATGAACTCCCAAACGCGGAAGACCCAATATTTTTTGAACTCGAAATAAAATCCATAGTAGAAGTATAAATACTACCTATATATATATACTATATATACTATATACACTATATACAATAACTAGCGTATTTCGTATGAACCGATTTGATTATCGCACAATTCCCGAAGACACATTTATTGGACAACCTAAAAACGGCCGTCTAGATATTCTTACACCGCCCATACAAGACCAGTTTGCGTTATATGACAAAAACCCGGTTCATCAGTGTGTGACGTACCGTGATGCGTTGAACGGTATTTGGGAAAACACGCCTCTCTCTAATGCCTTCTTTAGCAAAGAGAACATGCAGATTATTCAGAATGGAATTCGCGCAGGTGTTTATAAGCGGTCGCGTGGAAAATACGTGATCGGTGAACAGGATTGCGATACTTTACGCATTATTATGCGCACGATTTATCTCCAGAATGCTGCGAATGCTCCCACCGATATCCGTGAGCAGATTATTGAATTAAATGAATTAGTATTTGAATATTGTGTTCCTCGTGTTCATGGTGAAGCAGAGGGATATATTCAGTATAAGCGTGATGTCAGTAATATGTACACACCGATTGCTCACCCCAATTTCTCGGATTACAAACACAAGACGCTGGAACTGAAGCCGTGGTTCTAAGTTGCTCACTCGTGCTCCACTCCGGCTATCGCCTTCGTTGCGCATCGTGCTCTCCTACTCTGTTATGGCGCTCCGTATCAGGGGAGGCGAGTCGAAGTCGAAGTCGAAGTCGAAGTCGAAGTCGAATGGAGCAACGCGAAATGAGACGGAGCAACGCGAAACGAATAATAAAAAAATACATTTACTATTATTTTGTTATTATTTTGTTATTGATTATACTTGATATACATTCTTACTTACGGTTTCTTCACCACCATCTTTTTCTTTGATGCGCCGGCGCCTCCTCCTCCCGACGCCATACTTACAACACTAGCCGCTTCCGCCGCTGCTGCGGCCCACTTTTTATACTCCACCTCCAATTCATCCAAATCACGCGTCCATAATGCTTCAATCGATGTATCTGCGAGTTGCTGATGCTGGGTTCGTTTGCTATCACGATCTGAGAGAAGATTCTTGACATTTTCATCCGTTACACTATCCATCGGCATTTTTAAGAGGTATTTGAATTCGGTATCACCATCGATGTGTTCATAGTTGTGAGCAACCATCTTCGCGAATATCGCTTCCTTTGTTTGTCGGCGTAATTCCAGTTTATCGTCCAGGATCTCTTGGATGTATCGGGCACGATTCGTGAGGAGTCGCAGTTCATTCGCAAGTTGCGCTAACATCGCCGCTTTGCGTTTAGCGTATAGCGCGAGGCGTTCCACGTAATAATCCTCGACGATATCGTAGATTGTCGCATATTTCCGTAACTTCTCATGTGCGTCGAAGAGGTTCATATTCGTTGTACTTTGTGTAGTGAATAATCCGAGCAGCTTCTCCAATTTGTTTGTTCCTGCGTCAGCATCCACGATCGCAGCTTGAAGGTCTTTCGGAGTATGCGGGTAGGATGGATGAAACGTGACGGTGATATCCACGACGGTATCAGTCGACATGTCGCTATATTCTTTGAGGACGGGACACGACGACGAAGCAGACGCCGCACCACCTTTGTCGGTCTTGTCTTTGTCCGCCGCAGCAGGTGCCTCCATCAATTTCTCCAAGAATTCCTTATAATCATCGGTCCATGTTCCAACCGGGAGCTCAGTAATACGCACTTTACGCTCGGCAACGATTTCGTAGGTACCTTTGATGAGATATTTAGCGGAGGCGGAAGCCGGAGCACCGGAGGTCGCGGAGGTCGCGATATTTCGAATCGTTCCTTTAAAACCCTTGAAATAGGGCTCGATGACAGGTCGGTCGGTCGCAGGTGTCGCTGCGAGCATCGCCCGAATATAAGCGATGATGTGAAGCGGGTTATGCGGCATGACATCCGTGCTAAATCCAGTTCCGATTCCTTTGCTTCCATTCACAAGGATCATCGGGATTGCCGGCGCGTAATATACCGGCTCTACCATCTGTCCGTCATCGTTTATGTATGACAACACCGCGTCGTCTTCGTGTCGAAATATGAGTCGCGTCAGTTTGTTGAGTTGTGTGAATATGTATCTTTCACTCGCAGAATCTTTTCCTCCTTGAAGACGCCCGCCAAACTGTCCATTCGGTTCTAACAGATTGATATTGTTGCTACCAACAAAGTTCTGCGCCATTCCTACAATCGCCGCATTCAAACTCGCCTCGCCATGATGGTATGCTGAATGCTCAGATACATACCCGCTGAATTGCGCAACCTTGATCTCTGTTTTCAGACCGCCCTTCTTGAATGCCGCATACAGGATTTTACGCAGCGATATTTTAAGTCCATCCATCAGGTTGGGAATCGACCGTTCGTTGTCGTAGATGGAGAAGTGGATAAGCCCGCGGTCAACGAACTCTTCATACGGAATCGCCGGTTTCGATGTATCGAGGTAGGCATCGCGCGAATAATTTGCCAACCACTCTTTCCGGTCATCCGCGCGTTTCTTGTTAAATGCCATGTCGAGGTGGTCGTCGCTTTCCTTCCCCGTATGGACAAACGACACCATCTTCTTATGCTCAAAGTACTCCTTGAACTCCTTTCCAGTACTCGTACCCAAACCCTTATAATATTTCGTATTCCAGCTCGCCGGGACGACTTCGTTCGGGAATTGCTTCTTCCATGCTTCAAATTCGCCGTCGTTGTAGAATAAGACTTCTTGTGCTCCACGACGGGCTTTCAGGATTGGCGTATTCATAAATCCGATGAAACCAGGTATCTTCGTCAGCGACGGCCATTCTGTCTGGAAAAGGTTGATGCCGAGACCCTGAATATGCGCACCATCCAAATCTTGATCGGTCATAAACAGTACCTTTCCATAACGCAACTTCGCAGCAACGTCAGCAGGGGTGTACGTCTTTCCAGTTTCAAGACCGAGAATCTGTTTTATTTCAGCGATCTCGCGGTTCTCCGAAATGCGCTTTGTCGTCTCACCGTGAACATTAAACAGCTTGCCTTTCATAGGATAGACGCCGATGAAGTTCCTGTCCTCTTTACTCAACCCGCTGATAATACCGGCCTTGGCTGAATCACCCTCACATAGGATAATTGTGCATTGCGCAGATTTGTCAGGTGATCCAGCATAATTCGCATCGATGAGTTTAGGAATGCCACGGATCGTCTTGGTTTTCGCGCCGTCGGTTTTCTTCGCGGCTTTCGTGTCTTTGACTTCGGTCAGCGCACATGCTGCGTCCATGACACCCATCTTCGCGAGTTTCTCGATAAACTCATCGCTGACTTTACACGACGACCCGAAATTCGCGACGGCGGTTCCGAGTTCGTCTTTTGTCTGACTCGAGAACGATGGATTCTCGATATCACAACGCAGGAAAAGCATCAGTTGCTCTTTTATCGTATTCGGTTTCACATCCACCTTCTTCTTCTTCTTGATCACCTCCGCCAACTTGCGGACAATTTGGTTGGTGATGTATTCAACATGCTTCCCGCCCCTTGGTGTGTAGATCCCGTTGACAAAGCTGACGTGAGCAAACTCGTCGGTGGTCGTGAGGCAGACCACATATTCCCAACGAGGATCAGGGTTCTCGTAGATACGTTTGACACCGCCACCTTCGCCGCTTTTCGCACCAATATACAAGTCGACATACTGCTGGAAATGACGGACTGGGATCAACGCACCGTTGTATTTCACTTTCACGGTCTTGTCGGTCACCGCGGCGATATCATAGGTACGTTTTAGGAAAAGCGCAGTCATGTCGGGCGTCAAGTTGTTGCTGGGAAGACCGAATCGCGCGTAATCGGGGCGAAAGCTCACGCGGGTATAAGGCTTGACCTTCGACTTGGTGATGACCGGCGGCATGATTTCTGAGAGATTATTCTTGAACTCTTGGACGTATTTCAGGCCGCGGATATGATCGACGGTCTCCACGCGACCCCATACCGACCAAATGAGGACGAGCTTAAACCCGAACCCGTTTTTCCCGCCAACAATTTTCTCTTTCTTGTTTTCGTCATAGTTGGTCGATGTACGAAGATGGCCGAAAATCATTTCGGGAATCCACAACTTATGTTCGGGATGCTGGGCAACATCGATGCCGTTGCCGTCATTTGTCATGTGGATGGTTCCATCGACGGGGTCGATCTCGACTTCAAGTGTCGTCACAGGAAGTGCGTCGGGTTTACCATCGGCGATGGCTTGTGCTTGGCGGACAACATGGTCGCGCATATTCACCATACCTTCATCGAATAACTTGTAGAGGCCGGGGATATATGTGATGTTGCGTCGGGTCAGGAGCGCAGGGGCGGTGGGGGAGGATTCGGCGGCAGCGGCGGCTGGCAGCGGTATTGCGTCCATGACATATTCCGTTGTTTCGGCTCGTTCGATCGTTCCAATATAAGTGTCCGGTTTTTTCAGGATATGTTCTCGATCTGTCATCTTCTGATACTTACCAAGTTCTTCGGTGGCGGCGGCAGTAGTTGCGGCTTTAGGAGGCATAATCGTCGTTGAATTGAATTCAGGTACAGTATATTCCGACGTTTGTTTTAATTCATCTTCAATTTTATTTTAAGCTGATTATGTATCTTTAGCGACACAACACTACATATGGCTGCTCCACGATATCGAACGACATACGGCTTGGGTCTTACCTGTAGCGATTTATATATTAATAATCAGAATCAGAATAACGATATTCGCGTTCCGTATTATAAATGTCCAACGATTACGAATCCAACTGCTGGAATGGCGACATCCACGAATAATACCAATATTACGAAGAAGATGCGTTATGCGCAAAATATTCGCGTCGCCACTGAAACGAAAAATGTGAAAAAGGTATATGCGGTGAATAATATCAATCGGTTTGGACGGTGGACGGGGGCACCTGGCGGATTCGGTGCGCCGATTACAAACTCATTCTAATATTTTCTAATGATAGTTTATAACGACGAATTTAGTAAAATGGTGAAACGATGCGATCGCAGTGATGATGGTTTTTACCACATGCACGGTAAGAAATACGAAATGTTAGAGGGGTCTCGTGCTCAGGTATGGCACGGTACCGCCTACAAGACTCCTGGTGGTCTAACTCGCTCAGAGCTTATTTTTAATAAGCATGGTCGTATCGTGTCCGCAAAGAAGCATGTGACCGCCAAGAAAGAGAACCGTCTGCGCAAGTATGGCTACACCGCTCGTAAGGGTAAGTTCGGTGCGATTAAGATTAACTCCAAGACCGGAAAGCGCAGTCGTCTTGTGAATACACCTAAGAGACGTTAAATCGCGTCGAATGGTGGTAATTATTATTATTATTATTATTATTATTATTATTATTATTATTATAGGTACAATATAATAATAACAATAACAATACCCTTAGTGGTAATGTCGAATATTATTATAAATTACATTTTAGAATTTATAAATGATAACAAGTTTTGGATATTCATAACAGTTCTGACTACGCTAATATGTAATCCGATTGAGATGATCGTGTTATCTGATCTATTTACCAACTTCACAACAGCTATCACAGGTCTAGAATACAACAACTCGATAACGATTCTTTGGAAAATAGCGGCATTAAGCATCTTCATTGACAGCGTTTATATGGTCGGTAATTACTTCGACAAGATTTATTACCCGATGATGGAGAAATTTATTCGGTTTAAAATCATCGACGTAATCTTCAAAAACATCGAGGTCAAATATGAGAAAGAAGATATCTCGAATCATATCATCAAAACATTAAAGATACCCAATACGGTCACATCATTTACCGGTCGGTTTATATATTGGGTTGTTACTTTCGTATTGACAACGATCGTCATTCTAGGTTATATTTTGTATTTGAATCCAACCATCGGTATAATTACCATCCTTTTTTTCACGATATTTTTCATTATTTATTATTATATTCTGTTGGATACCAAAAATACTTCCGAAGAGCGAGAAAGCCAAGAAAAAGACCTCATGTCAAATATAGATGATGTTCTAAGTAACTCCATCAGTATTATTTGTACAAAGAAAATAAAGGACGAAAAGGAGTATTTGACAAATAAACACGCGATATACGACAACGCACATGAAACTCAACTATGGAATACATCCAAGGGCGGATATATATTGTCTATTGCGATCACAGTAGTCCTTGTAAGTTATGTGTATTTCATACTTCGTATGTATAAAAAGCGGGAAATTGACAGCAGCACAACCATAAAAATCATTATTATAGTCCTGTTTTTTGTGCGTTATATTAAAACTGCGTCACAGAGAAGTATTTTGGTTATTGCGGAGTATGGCAAATTAGCAGAAAATGAATCAAACATTAATTTATTGTTGGTTAAAAGTGATGAAAATGGAAGACAATCAAATATCCCAATTACGGGAAATATTGAGTTCAAGAACGTATCATTCAAATACGACGCGGCAGATGCGGGATCGACAAAAACACTCGACAACGTATCTTTCAAAATAAAATCTCTCGACCGTGTCGCAATCATCGGTACAAACGGTAGTGGGAAATCCACCATTATAAAACTTTTATCCGGATTTTTTAAGCCAACCGAAGGTGAAATTTTATTTGATGGTGTGAATATACGCGACATCGACCGCGAATACCTGCGAAGTAAATTATCGATTGTTTCGCAAAAAGTAGTACTATTCAATCGATCTGTAATCGATAATATATGTTACGCAACGAATACTCCGAAAGAAGAAGTCGTAAAAATATTAGACAAGCTCAAGATAATGAATGTGTTCAAGAAATTGCCGCAGGGTCTAGATACGATGGCGGGTTCGAGAGGCGAGAATCTAAGTGGAGGACAGCGTCAGATTATTTATTTACTGCGGAGCTATCTTAGCAATAAACCGATCACGATTATGGACGAGCCTACAGCGGCGGTTGATGCGTTTCATAAGAAATATGTCATTCAGATGATAAACGAGATGTCGAAGAAGACCACGTTGATTGTTGTAACTCATGACTCCGAGTTTTCGGCAACATTTCCTGTGAAAATATACATCGAAGGCGGCCGGATCGTGAATCAAACCGGTCGCGGCGGCGGTGGCGGTGGCCAATACATGTAAAAAATTGTAGTGTTATATAATAACGATACAATAACGATGTTGCTTATTATTACACGCGAAACACCCAGCCACTCTAATAAACTGCGTGAATTATATACATCTCTCGACGCACGAGAGATACCTTATATAATCTCTCGGAAATGCGATCCAAACATCATCAAGCGCCGAGATATTCGCGGTCTGATTATACCCGGTGCTCGTTTCCGCATCAAACCGAATAAAATCCAGCCTGAACTCGCGCTTGAGATGTATTACTTATACCATTTTCCGGATAAGCCTGTTCTAGGAATATGTCATGGTTGTCAATTATTGATGGTATATTATGGCGGTACGCTTCAATCGTATAACAGTTTATATACCGGAAGCAGAGATGTCGAATTAGATCTCTCGAGAGACAGGATATTCAAAGACCAAGAACCACACGAGATGCTACATTTTTACTTTCATGAACTTCCGGTTGCTCCATCACAAGGGGTTCGAGAGATTGCGTGGATATCGAAGTTTCGCGACGGTCGAGAGCATCAAGCATGCGCCTTTGAATTCGTGAAAGACCGCGTATACGGCCTATTGTTTCATCCGGAATTAGAAGACAAATCACGTGGCATTATATATAATTTTTATGACAAGGTGTGTTCGGTGTCGGCGTCGGCGTCGGCGTCGGCGTAATCTGTTTCCATCGGCGGCGGTGTAGTCGATTTATCCGAAATCCACCACGTAATCGTAATCATTCCATTTTCATCGATGTAATTAGCATATTCTTCCATGAAATACTTCTCAAAATACCGTTTGCTGATAATACGACGCTTTGCCGCGGAATAACACCGCCCACAATAATACTCGTATGCGTTGTATAGCGGTTGTGGAAAAGAATGATTATTCGAGATACACTGCTGTTTGAATTGTTCCAGGTATTCGTCGATTTCGGCGGTTTTATTCCATAATTTACAACCGACATTTAGTATATATTTATCATCTTCTATGATTACATCGGGGTAAAAATGGCGCAACATACATAACAGGGTTGAATCGCTTACAGGAGTCCCTGATGTACCTGATGTAGTAGTCGGTGTAGAGTATTCATTAAATAGGGTTGAAAACTCATCGATTTCCAATTCGATTTCGCGTTCATCTATGAAACAGTGCTCGCTCCAGAACTGGCGAAACTGGCTCACGACCGGGAGGTACTTGCTTGTGCGATTCGGGATTACGTCTATCATCGCGGCTGTACCCCCCGTTCCCGATCCGATTATGGTATGATCCGCCAACTTCGCACGCAAGGTCGCCGCAAAAAACATACTTGGTAATCGAAACTCCGAGAGATACATCTTCCAGAGATAGAGCATATTCGTCATAGATATTTCATGTTCTGATGAGGCGGGTTCGGTCGCATAATCTATGAACTCTTTAATGATTTGCTGCTCTGTGCGGTCGCGTAAAAACCACGCATGAGATGCGACCTCCGGAGTCTTACAATGGAGACGTAAAAAGTCATCGGCACTACCGAACCGGTGTGAATAATGGGCGGCAACACAAAATAAGTCAATCACGGCTGATTTTAGTTCCGGAATATGTGAGAGACGTAGACCGGTGTTTCGTGAAAATGTAGAGGAATACGTTGCTGACCCAGTTGTCGCTGATGTCGACACCGCCGTTGTCACAAAGGGTACATGAATATCAACAAACCGGCAGTCCTTATATTGATGCTCGTAATATTTGAACTTGAACGCGGTAGTATATGTAGTAGCAAAAGACCCGAATAGACCATAACATTCACTACCAAGGTCTTTAATAAACCCTTTTGCGTTGAGAGGGACAAAATAAATGAGGGGTGCGGTCTTTTTAAGAAGAACATCGCCCAGTATTGTTAGAAAATACTTGGCATGGTCGCGTGTAGTGAAGAGTGCAGGATAAATGTAGCCGATGACATTTTGGATGGTGCGGGATTCAGGAATGGATGAGAGAATATCGCGAGATTGGATGCTCTTGATAATACGATTCTTGATTTTGTATTTCCACGCGGTGACGGCGCTATTCGTATTCACATTTGCGGCGATTGCTGTAATATCGGCGAGAATACGGTGATGTATTTCATCCTCGTTTATCAACGAATAATGGACCTGATTATTGTATGTGAAATATAACTCCGAATGCGGGGAATAGAAATATTTCGTCTTGTTTAGGAAAGTCTCGGTGATTTCGTCTGCTACAAGTGCGAGAGATTGTTTGCGTGTTTCGCGCTCGGCGTGTGCTGTCTGGTAGTTTTTGATAGATTGCGGGAGCTGGGTTTTGACGTAGGTGTGGATTCTCTCGAGAATACCAGGGTTGGCCGCGTTTGTATTCCATATCTCCGAGAGAATGGCGATGGTCTCGGGGAGAGAAGGAGTGGGGGCGGCGATGGAGGCGGGATTGGTTGATGACATTTAATAGTATGAATATATATAGTTTTATTATTGTTTGTGGTGAATGACAACGACATTACAACCACCCACCAAACAATTATGCGATGTCTTGAGAGCGAACCCAAGGGATTCAGAAAAAATATTCGAAAAGATTTTTGATTTATTAAAAGAAGACTCGGATGGTCTCCTTTCATGGAGAGATATTTGTCATGGATATTGTGATGATTCCATGGCGACAACACCGTTAGATTTAATGACACAATATTTTTATAAAGATGGCCGTCTAATCATGAAAAACGAAAGGTATCATTATGATAAAAACGTACCGAGTATTTTATTACTACAACTATTATTATATATAATTCAACGAGTAAAAAATGAGTTCAGCGATAATGTTGATTTTTTGAAAAAATTCAGTGATGCGGCAAACGCTAGTGATGGAAATGGTATATTAAGTGGTGGCATTCATGATGAGTTAGAATATATAAAATTTGTTACATCGGAAAATATATATGATTTAGAAAGTGCCGTGAACGCTATTAAAGACGAATTTAACGACCTGGGTATTAATTATGAGGGGAATTATACATTAGGGCAAGTTGTTGGAATATATTGTGAAAAATTATTAGAAATTAGAAAGACAGGTGAAAAACCGACAAGTATAAAAGGGTTGCGTACTGTTTCTCGCAGGTTTACAAATCCAGAATCTTATACTTGGCACAACACAGTTTTTCGTTACCCGACGATCGAGGAGGTTAGACATTATAACCAAACAAAGACGATTCAACCAGTCCCACAAGCCGACGGCGATAAGATTAGAGGTTATAGTTCTAAGTTTAAATACCCAGTATTAGACGTTCTTAAGCAAGAGCTCGCCCGCATTAAAGCCAATACTACAGGTAGCAACCCATCAAAACTAACACCTCCACATCCGGTGTGTAAATATGGTTCGAATTGTAATAGAAAAAATTACCGACATATACTCGAATATCATCCTGAAAAGATTAAACCTTATAAAACGCCTTGGAAACCTGGTGGTGGGAGTGGTACATCCAAACGCACCCGCCGCCGTCTCTCCTCCAAACGCCGCACCCGCCATCATCGCACCCGCGCCCGTCGTAATTGAATAATCATTATTTTTCATGTAATGAAAAGGTGTAAAATAATGATATTTTATTTCCCGTCTTGAAGGCCGCGAAAGAGTTCAGGAAATTTTTTACATCTTTCACACTCGGATTGTGCGGTCTGGTAGTTTTTTGATGGTTTGCTGAGTTGAGTGTTGTACATTAGTATGCGTGGATTCTTTTAGGATAGTTACCGCGTTTGTATTCCATATCTCTGAGAGATTGGCGATGGCGTTGTTGAGAGAGAGTCGACGGAACACGATATTGACATTATAATGTAATGGACTAATATGTAATAAAAATCTATATTAAGTATATAAAGATTTTTATAAATGTCGAAGAGAAAATCATCGGAAGGAGGAAACAACGAACCCCCCAAGATAAGAGATAATAAAGAGACCCCAACCCCAAGCCCCGAACGACTCCCTTCAAGTGCTAGCGTGAGTCCAGCTTCGACGACTTCAACTGGAAGTTTAAATCGTTTGCTTAGAGAACTTGATGTAGGTAGTGGTTCAACGAATGAGGATACTAGTCATGGACAAGAAGCACCAGGACAATCACCAGAACAAGCACCAGGACAAGCACCCGGACAGGCATGGATACAGAGACGGATAGAGTTAAAGAAACGACTCCAACCCAACCCCCCCAACGGTAGTAACCCCGCAGCAAGAGCCGCAGCAAGAGCAAGAGCAGCAGGAGATCGCGATGAAAATATGAGTCTAAGTGGAAGTGGAAGTGTAAGTGTAAGTGGAAGTGGAAGTGGAAGTGGAAGTGGAAGTGGAAGTGATTCCGGTATGGGTGGAAAAAGAAGAAAAACAACGATAAAGCGTAAGGCTCGTCGGGCCGCCAGTTCTAAACGAAAGCCAACATCATCAATACGCCGCACCAAACGCAAGACTCGCACCACCCGCGCCCGTCGTAATTGAATCATCATTATTTTTCGCATGAAACGTTGCTAAAAATAATGAAATGAATGTAATGAATGTAATGAATGGAATAATGGAATCATGAAATGAATGAAATGAATGGAATCATGGAATCATGAAATGAATGGAATCATGTAATGTAATTATGGAATGAATCATGTAATGGAATCATGGAATTTAGTGCTTGCGTTGAGAACGCTTCTTGCTCTTGCCGCCCTTCTTGCTGGTGCTTTTGCGGTGCTTCTTGCCACCCTTCTTTGATTGGCGGCGACTCTTCTTACCGCTCTTCTTGTAGTGTTTGCGTCTAGAACGACGACGGCCGCCTCCATCTTTTTTGCCAGATTCTTGTATGGCTGTAGCTGCTACTGTGGGTGCTCCTGCGTCTGTTCCTGTGGGTGTGGCTGTAGCAGCTACTGCGTCTGCTCCTGCGTCTGTTCCTGTGGGTGTGGCTGTAGCAGCTACTGCGTCTGCTCCTGCGGGTGTGGCTGTAGCAGCTACTGTGTCTGCTCCTGCGTCTGTTCCTGTGGGTGTGGCTGTAGCAGCTACTGCGTCTGCTCCTGCGGGTGTGGCTGTAGCAGCTACTGCGTCTGCTCCTGTGGCTGCGGATGGGGTACTAATAACACCAATCGCTTCCACAATATTATCCAATTTTTCTGAATCACCTGCTATAGAAAGCAGATTTTTTTTTAATTCTTCTTTAATTTCTTTTGCTGGTGGTGCTTCTACTACTGCTGATGTTTCTTGTGCTGCTGCTGCTGCTGCTGCGTCTACTTCCGACATCTTCTTTTTCCTATACATATTCTCAATATTATATTCCTCCAATATTGAGAATCGAAACAACAACGGGATTCAACGCCTGCGAGTGGAACGCGATTTCTTCCTAAAATTTGGCCTCCACCCACCCCCTCCGCGGAAAATCCGCTAAATATTCTGCCCAGTCCTTCCACTCCGGGTGTTTCTTCATATGCTCCTTCACTATAAACGGCGTCCCACATGGCGGTCCCCAATGAGCTAAAAACGACATCCGCCGAATGGACGCATTATCCGCCACTTTTGTGTCGTAAGCCCCAACGGGTTTGAATGGAGCGGAGGCGGAGCCGGAGCCGGAGCCAGAGCCGTCGTCCGCATACGCGTGCTTACAAACCGTCCGCGAATTCGCCGCAGTTTTTCCTAGATGATTATCGTAATGGTCCGCAAGGATCCGTTTTGCGACGGTGGTATCGATCCGGCCGCGATACTTCTCCGCCAGTTTATCCAATTGAACACGACGGTTACCAATACTCGATGACACGTCATGAAACCCGTCACTGTCGGCAGCGTCGCTTTCCGCGTTTGACGCTTTTGAGGACAACGTGCTAGAGCATTCTATTTTCCTAATTCTCTCGTCGTATGTCGAATTAAACCCCGCGAAGAACCCGTCACGCGTCGTTTCAACATTCACGTAATTCAGACCGAGCTCAACACGCATAATGCGTGGGCCTCCGCCATGGCCCCGCGTATCCCCGAACATCCACGAACACGCATAATCCCCCGAGTTCCGTTTTTGTAATCTCTCGGCATATTCTTCTAAAGTTTTCCCGTACTGCATACATTCGCGAATACGACAGCAAATCGGATCGCGTAGGCGGAAGGCATTAAATCCGCGAATCGTCGTCTCGCTCCCCACGATTCCTGCGCCAGTGACGAAGAAGTCGGTCATACTCCATATACCCCCAGGTATGCTTTGCATCACCATCGCGAATCCATCCCCAGCCTCCGGCTCGATTCGAAGAATTACATTACAAAACTGGGCGTCGAGAAAGTCGCTAAAGGATGAGTGTCCGCATACGATTCCGCCGTCTTTGGTCCACCCCGGACCAACAGCCATGATGAGCGAGCACCGATCCTTGAATTCGTTTAAGCGTGCGGCGCGAGCGGAGAGAGCCGCGGGGTCAGCGCGAATCGCATGTTCGTCGCGTATGACGTCGGCGTATTTCTTCCGATATTTGGGCGTGTCGATATAACGAAGTATGTGTGTAAAAAAATACGGCAGCGACATATATACATTTATAAGGATGACTTGACATACATCGAGACCTGCGCCAGCAGCGATACCTTCCATCTCTCGGTATATTTTTGGAAAACGACGTTTAATGATGCCCCGGTAGAAATCATCGCATAATCCGTAAAAAAACTCGATATCACGGCCGTATGATTGGCGGTATATGAAATCAAATGTGGAGAACATTCGCGTAAATCTCTCGGGGTCAGCACTGACAACCTGCTTTCCATGAGAAACGCCGCGTTCATAGGGAGCGCCGCGGATAGTAATACGTAGCCATCCGTCGTCGCCGCCCTCGATCCCGCCACGCGAATGCTTTCGTTTTCGGGTTTTTTTGCCTATACCTTCATTTTTGATTCTTCGCCTTGTATTGGAAGACATTCTCGTATATTATACGCATAAATAGATATAAAGATTTATAAAACGTTATGTATAAAGAATATGAATTCAAACGCACATGGCGGAGGTGCCGCATCGACGGCGGCGGCGGCAGTAGCAGACCCCTATTCTAATTCCGATAACGTTCTTGTAATTAAAACTGTTCAGATCGCACCGGTTAGAACGTTGATGTGTGCGCTAAAGGAAATCCTGATCGAGACGAATATAACGTTTCAAAAGGATGGTATTCGTATCATCAATATGGATAAATCTCATACTATGTTGGCGCATATGTGTCTGGAAGCGGTGAATTTTGAGCTATATGAATGTGCTCTTGATAAAATTGTGATAGGAGTGAATATGTTCCATCTGTTCAAACTCATTAATTCTATTGACAATGACGATACACTGACGATTTATATCGAGAAGAAGGATTATAATGATGGAGTTGTTTCGTATTTGGGCCTTAAATTCGAGAACGGTGATATCAAACAATGTAAGACACAGAAATTGCGTCTCATCGAACCAGATCCGGAAGACTTGGTGGAGCCACAAGTCGTATTTTCCAGCGTGATCAACCTCCCGTCATGCGATTTCCAGAAGATTATTCGCGATCTCTCGTGTATCTCGGAGAAACTGGAGATTAAATCTGTGGGGAATGAACTGATATTCAGGTGCTCTGGACAGTTCGCGACGGCGGAGGTCAGGCGTGTAGAGTCAGATGGAAGTATGGAGTTTCTTCATAAGAAAGACGCCGGGAAGATTATTCAAGGCGAGTTCTCGCTAAAGAACCTCGGGTATTTCATCAAGTGTACGAACCTGTGTAATCAGATTGAGATGTATCTGGATAATGATATGCCGCTGGTGGTGAAGTATTATGTGGCGTCGCTGGGGACGATTAAGTTGTGTTTGTCGCCACTGCCGTCATCCTAATAAGTAATATAAAGAATTGACACATCCTAGATGTATATATGTCATCGTCATCATCAGCACATCGTATGTTGCTTACGAAAGAAGCACTCCGTAACTATAAATACTACCAAGTTATCTCTCGTTATGCGATCCAAATTCGTGATACTGTATGCGATGATATCGAAAAAAGAAACATAATGTGTGATAAACAAACAAAATACGCATACAAAATAGATGAACAAAGCGCAATTCATAAATCAGCGTTTGAAATTAAATTATGGAGAAATCTACATGAAGATATAGTAATTGAACTTCAAAAAATATTTCCAGATAGTAAAATTTCGATACAGGAAAGAGAACGTATGGAGGGATTTATTGTAACAAAAAATACATATATTGAAATTGATTGGTCGTAATGAATAATAACACGCGCTTATTCGTAGCGTTATTATTCCATCATATACAGACTCGATGATCTTGAGCGGCGAAGCAGCGGAGGAACGGAATCGCGTAAATAAAAATAATAAAACGTACCAATCGTGTTATTATTTCTCACCCCCGCCCTTACTCATCTAACTCGATCTTGAGCGGCGAAGCAGCGGAGGAACGGAATCGCGGCGGAACGAAGTGACGGAGCGAGAACACGGAGGAGCGCTAGTACTCCGGTGTATGCTTCTTGAACAAACACCCATGTGCTGTAATTCCTTCCAATTCGCGGATAATCCCCGCATTTTGGAAATTACAATTCGCCATCCAGATTTTTATAATACAGAAATTCTTCTTTGGAGAAATGGTGATACCATTCACAATAGGGACAATATTCATATTGGTTGAAATCGTCTCACCTACAGTAACATATGAAAGTTGCTTCCATGCACTATTCACTTCTTTATTTACAACCTTATATGAAAAGCAACCGCCGTTTCTATTTTGTGGATCTTCCCACATAGGAACAATACCGGTTCTCATGAGGAATAACATACAGTTCATAACAAGTTTGGGAGGAAGAACCTCAATTACGGCGATTGCTTCTTCTGCCGTATCAAACTCGAATATTTTCTTATAACTTGATGCTGCCCAATTTGTATCGTGAGGAAGATGTGCCCATAGGGTCCAACGATGTGATAATTTATGAAACGTAGTGGATGGCGAAGTCGATGCTGCCGATGCCGCCGATCCGTCGGTAATTTCGATTGTTGTCATGTCGTCAAGAATTTCCGTAAATGATGTGGATGGGATAATACACACCGTATATTATACTATCAATTTTTTTTTATACTCTTTATTACGACGTCTCTTGAATGATTTCAAATTCGAGATCGTCACTAACTACTGATTGCGTATTTAGCTCTATATGTTGATCAGTCTCCTTCTCCTTCTCCTTCTCTGAGGCGGTCTCGGTCTCGGTCTCAGTCTCAGTCTCAGTCTCAGTCTCAGTCTCAGTCTCGGTCTCGGTCTCGGTATCGGTGTCGGTATCGGTTTCCGAATCACTTATAGACGATACATCGCTATCAGAACAATCATAATAATTACTAAGAACCCCATCAATATCAAATACCTGTTTTTCACCAGAATCGAAAATCGGACATCGTAATATCGAATCAACCTTAACAATATATGTATGTCCAATAATAACCGATTGCTGTTCATTCAATTTGTATGCTGGAAAACTAGTCGCTTCTTCAGTAAAGTAATTCTTCATACACTCAGTATAAAACATCGTAACGTTGTAGTTATAAAAAGGCGACCGAAGACGAATTGCTAGATCGCTTTTACCGAACTCGTTATACAACTTCCACTGCAAAAATTTACTGTCTAAAATCTCGTTCTTTTCCAGAAAGAAATTATTTGGCGTTTTCAAATTGATTGTAAATGTTTGTGGCTGAAAACACTCGTAAATTTCTGTATTGCTGTCACCACCGGTTTCGGATGATTGAAGTGGAGGCTCGACACTTGTAGAATTAGTATATACAGTTAGTTCTGCCTTTTCAGCCATTTGGTATGACTTTGGAAATGGACGATAATGCTGAGTAATCAAAGTATGAGTCCTGCCATTAAAATCTCCGCGATGAATACGTGTATAAGGATTATTATCAACCTTATGAATAATGAAGTCATAAATTTCATTATTTGTTTCATTTATCTCAGGTTCTTCATGGTGATTGATTCTGTAAAGTTGGCACTGCTTATCAATCCATTTACAAACGTTATATTTGGCGCGGTCAATACGATACACCGATTTTTCATCACTTTTATAGTAAAAAAACATGGACGACGCCGTATAAATTTCACGACCATTCTTTACGATAGTATATGTGCTAAAATTATATAGACCGAATGTTCGCAAGATGCCATAAAACAAATCGGTTAAAAATTCTTTTATATTTCTAACGGCGTCAAATACACCGGAAGTAATATAACGCCATAAAACCACGATTAATGACTGATTACCACTAACAAGTACATTATACAAAGTAGGAAAAAGTATGTAGAGCGAGAAGTACGCAGAATAAATTTCAATATCAGATACAGGCTTCTGAGTTATTGTGTTATTTGATTTCGTATAAACGTTATATGCGGTGTGTGCGTGATAAATATACATAGAACCGATTGATCTCTCTATGTATATACTACGGCAAAATCTTTTTATGTAGTTATTTTGCTTGTTGTGGTTGTTGTAGTTATTTTGCTTGTTGTTGCTGCTGCTGTTGCTGCTGCTGTGGCTGTTGTTGCTGCTGTTGCTGTTGTGGTTGTTGCTGCTGCTGTGGCTGTTGTTGCTGCTGCTGAACGCGGACATTCGATTTTCCAGGATTGACACCGAAAACATAAAAAAGAATACTGCTGATGTATGTAAGTAAAATAATAGGAATAATGACGATAAACCACACCAGTTTAGTGAATCCATTAAGACATAAGATATTCAATATGGCCGTGAATATGAACATAATAATAAATTTTAATAATGATGTTTCATATTCGCCTTGAAACAAATCGATTGTGATTTGTATCATAGAAAAGGCTAAATAAAGAAGCGCGGGAGAGCATATTTTTTCGAGCATAATGGAATGGAATGGAATGGAATAAAAATATTATATATTACGCCCAGAATATATTATATTACTCGATTGTTTATTTCTTGCTCTTGTTAAATACAGCAATACCATTCTTGAAAACACCAACTTCATCGCCGACATCATCATCAACGCATGCGTAGATAATACCATTTTGAGGGTCTGTCGTGAAGTATGTCTTTCCTTTGATCTTTACTTCAGAAACCTCGATTTCGGCCTCCTCCTCTGCTTCGGCCTCCTCCTCTGCTTCGGCCTCCTCTTCCTCGGCCTCGACCTCAGCCTCTTCGGCTTCTGCTTCGGCTTCGGCATCTTCCTCCGCGTCCTCTGCTTCAGCATCCGCCTCCTCTTCCTCTGCTTCGGCTTCCGCGTCCTCTGCTTCGGCCTCTGCTTCGGCTTCGACTTCCGCCTCCTCTTCCTCGGCTTCCGCCTCCTCTTCCTCGGCTTCCGCCTCCTCTTCCTCGGCTTCTTCCGCCTCGGCCTCTGCTTCCGCGTCCTCTGC
>JACCDQ010541022.1_pt1 | contig 45936 bp, 2 predicted proteins | sample 7446031 | NCBI WGS metagenome assembly JACCDQ01 (sample SAMN15323442, study PRJNA562643) | freshwater metagenome | isolation source: river surface water | place: USA:Blue River Watershed | collected 2017-08-17
AAAGTAAGTAAGCTCCAAGTTATTATTATAAGGCTCCCTTTTGGGGGCCTTTTTTGTTTATAGGAATCTATGAATCTATGAAACTATGAATCTTAGAAATTATGAATCGGAAGAACGGAAGAATCGGAAGAGCGGAAGAATCGGAAGAGCGGAAAAAACGGAAGAAATGGAGATTTTTTTTAAATTTTATTCTGCCTGAGAATCGCGTAGAATTTTATAAATGTAAAATGGTACACAAATATTAAATTCTCAGACTCATAATTTTTACCATTATTTAAAGATCTCCTCCTTTCATTTATTTAATCGGATTTATCCAATTCTTAATTTCATAGATTCCTAGTTTCATAGGTTCTTTCGATTCTTTCAATTCTTAGATTCTTCTTTTCATAGTTTCATTCAATTCTTCCGATTCTTCCGATTCTTAGATTCTTCTTTTCATAGGTTCTTCCGATTCTTCCGATTCTTAGATTCTTCTTTTCATAGGTTCTTCCGATTCTTAGATTCTTCTTTTCATAGTTTCTTCCGATTCTTTCGATTCTTCCTTTCATAGGTTCTTTCGATTCTTCTTTTCATAGTTTCATTCAATTCTTCCGATTCTTAGATTCTTCCTTTCATAGATTCATAGTTACATATTTTTGTCAAATTTTTGTATTACAATTTATTTACAAGGCCTATTTGAGCTGTATGAGTACATTTTATGTCAACAAAAGAGCAATTTGTCAAATTTCTGTTTTGAGCAATTTTTTGGACAGACTACTTGAAGCTGATTTTATTTCTTTGTAATCGGAAAACTGTCCGGTGGGACATTATATCATCAGTCTATGAAACAAGTAAACCAGTTCTGCACTATTGGTTGTGCAGCATTATCAAACAACAGAACCTTCAAAAATTGGTTCCGAAACCTTTTAATTGCTTTGTTCGCTAGTATTTCTTTTATGGGATATGGACAAATTTCGAATATGAGATTTGCTTCAAGTTCGATAACTTATGCAGATATTTCAGGCGGAACTACTTTAATTGCAGGTGGTAATACTACATTAGGTGCAGCTTCAGCTGTTACTCCAATTGGTTTTATGTTTAATTATCTTGGAAAAGACTATGATGGTTTTTCAGTAAACTCAGCGGGTTTATTAAAATTTAACGTTGGTTCTACGGCTCCTTTAAATACAGCAGTAACAACAGAAAACGCAAATAACCCTGTTTCAGCTACAAATACTGCAAGATTGTATCCATGGTGGGATGCTACTTATGTTGGTAGCGTTGCATCTGGTGGTGGTGTTAGTTATGTGCTTTCTGGTTCTGCGCCAAATAGAGTGCTTACCGTACAATGGAATTTATCATATTCTTCTAATGCAACTAGTGGTACAAAGTATCAGGTTAAATTGTATGAAACATCAAACAAAATAGAATTTTTATATGGAACTGCTCCTGGTGTGACTGCAACTGCTTCAGTAGGTATGGCTGGTTTGTCCACTTATGAATATTTAGATGTCTTACCTGGTTCAGAAGTATTATCTAACGATTACTATCACACATCAGTAGCGCAAACTGCATTCCCTGTAAATAAGAAATATGAATTTACTCCAAATACGTTAACAACTCAACCTTCAATTTCTGCATACTCACCAAGCCTTTGGTTAAAAGCCAATCAAGGTGCAGCTACAACGGTAACCTATTCTATGAAAGGTGTGACTGCTGCTAATATGAGTTCAAATGGTACTGATTGGGGAGCTACAACTTGGAAATTATCAGAAGGTGCCTTAAGTCCAACTACAACTGGAGCTTGGTTAGCAACAGCAGCAACGGGTGGACAAGGTGCAGCAGGTGTTTATTTACAATTAAATTTAGGATCAGTACAAGCGGTTGATGGTATTGCAACCCGTGGGGGTGGTACTTCAGGAAACTGGGTAACCGATTATACGGTTAAAGTTTCAGTTGATGGTACTACCTGGACTAATTTAGGTCTATTCAAAGGAAATGAAGATGCATCAACGATAAATTATACTGATTTTGCGTCAACGCAAAATGTTCAATACATTAGAGTGTATCCAGCTGGTTATAATGGTTGGAGAGCCATGCGTGTAGATGCCTTTACAAAAACAACAACCGCTGCTGCAGATGGACAAAAAGTTAGAGCTTGGTTCGATCAGTCAGTAACAGGTTTTGATGCCTATCAACCAACATTGGCAAATCAGTTAACTTATAAAGATAACCAGATTAACTTTAATCCTGCCTTAGTTTCTTCAAATGCAGCGAATACATGGATGAATTTCCCAGATTTGAATAATATTCGTCAATCATTTTGGGTGGTTCAAGATAAAACAACTGCTGGGACCAATTATTTTCATGTCCTTTATGGTAACAATTCACATCTCCCTTATTTTCATACAGGTACTTCAGGCCAATTACAATGGAATGGATCGGCATCAGATGTAAATCAACCTTATCGTTTAGATGGTTCAAGTGCCACCATGGCTTCTACTTATAATTTTGGACCAAGTGGTCGTGCAAATTTAATTACAGCTCAAGCTTTTGGTACAGTACCAACTAGTGCAATCCAATTATCATATCAAGCTGGAAACGCAAGAAGCTGGGAAGGCCCTATGGCCGAGGTAATTACTTACCAAAATAATTTAACTGCTTCTCAGGTTACAGAAGTAGAATCTTATTTATCCATAAAATATGGTATCACTCAAGGACAAAATTATGTCGCTCCAGGTGGAACCGTACTTTGGGATAAAACAGCAAATACTACTTACCATAATAATGTTTTTGGTATCGGTAGAAATGATGCTCAAGGATTACACCAAAGACAGTCAAGATCACAATCATCTGATTTATTGACTATTGGTAATAATAATATTATAGGAACCACAAATGCTTCATCCGTAGGTAACGACATTTCAACCGACAACTCATATTTATTGGTAGGGGATAATGCTGCGGCATTAGACTGGAACATGAATTGTGCAGGAAGTGGTTACAATGCACAATTATTGAGAGTATGGAATGTTCAAGAAACAGGCACGATAGGCTCTGTTAAATTGACATTCAATACCTTAGGTACTTCTAGCGTAACAAGTAAATTGCCAATTCCTGCAGGATTTGCTTCAACCGTTTATTTAGTTGTATCAAATGATGCAACCTTTGATGCAAATGATGCAAAAACGGCAATGACATATGACGCAACTACTAAAACCTATAGCGTAAATGTTGACCTAACTGATAATCAATATTATACAGTTGCTTCAACCCTAACAGCTCCAGGTGGTGTTTTAACAGGTTTACAGCATTGGTTAAAAGCAGATAATAGTACAATTTCTCTATCAAATGGTGCTTCTATGGCAAATTGGCCAGATGCTACTATTTATAATAGAGCAATAAACAAGTTAAGTACAGCTGCACCGGTTTATCAAACAAATGTCTTGAACTTCAACCCTGCTGTTTATTTTGATGGAACTACTTATTTTGGAAAAGATTTATCCAATGTAGCACATACATTTACCACTGGATTTACTGGTGGGGATGTTTTTGGTATGGTGAAAAGCTTAACGAAAACGGAAAACCGTGGTTTCCCTTGGGATTACGGTTCTGGTTCTCGTGGTAATCACTTTACTTGGTCCGACAATAATATATATGATGGTTTTGCAACGAATGCTCGTATTGGTTACAACCCTGAAACATCATATACTAATAAGTTCAGTGCTTTAGATTGGAATCTATATAATACCTATTCAGCACCTGGTTCTTTTGGAATTAATTCGAATGGTTACTTAATCACTTCGAGAACCTCAAACACAGTTGATTACACATTAAGTGCTAATGGTATTTTGATTGGTGCAGAAACTGCAAATATTTGGAAGGGTAATACCCCTGAGATTATTTTATACAATAGAAAAATCTCTGATAACGAGCGTATCCGTGTTAATACCTATTATGCAATTAAATATGGTTTAACCTTACCTTCTGATTATTTAGCTCCTGATGGTGTTACAAAATTATGGGATGCAACAGCGAATGCAGCCTATACAAATAATGTAATTGGCATTGGTCGTTCAGATTGTCAAGGTTTACACCAACGTCAGTCAAAGTCAATTTTGACATCGGGTATGTTGACCATTGGTAACAATAACATTATTGGTGCTACAAATTCAACTGCATCAGGCAATGATTTTACTTCTAACGATTCCTATTTAGTTATTGGAGACAATGAAGGAGAATTGTCCTTTAATTATAATGCTTCCGCTAATAATAAATATGCATTAAATAGAATTTGGAAATTAAACGAAGTAGGAACGGTTGGTTCGGTGAAGGTTTCAGTTCCAGGAAATGGAAATACAGCAGCTTGGACTCTTCCAAATGTTTCTACTCCTTATACAGCATCAACTAATAAAGTTTACATTGCTTTAGATGATGACGGAAACTTTACAAATGGTGGCACTACCTATGTAGAAGCTACAGCTGTTGGTTCAGGTGCTACTTTAACGTATGAAGCAAATGTTGACTTCGCGAATAGCAAACCTTACTTTACTTATGCTGTAGATAAAAATATTTCTGATACAGATGGAGATGGTGTTTTAGATATTGATGATATTGATGATGATAATGATGGTATTTTAGATTCAGAAGAATCAGCAGGTGTTTATCAATTGGCTGTTAATCCAAAAGTATTGACTTATAATGGAAATGTAACAATTTCTGCTACAACAAACACAATTTCTATCGATGGTACTACTTGGTCAACTTCTTATTCTGACAAAGCATTTAAATTACCAATTCACTTAGAATATAAAGCTCCAGCAACTGGAAACTCTATGATAGGTTTCGCTCCAGTAGTTGGAACTAAAGTAGTTAACAACTGGAATGATACACATTCTTATAAAGTATATCAGAATGGTGGTTTGTATTATGGTAAATTCACAAACGCTTGGACAACATCTGGTGCTTATGCAGCTAATACCTTAATGGAATTAGATATTAATGAGTCGGGTTGGTTAATTTTGAAAAAAGCCGGTGTAATTATTTATGAAGGACCTGCGGTTGCTTCAGATTATTATTTCACATTATCTGCAGCTGGCGCCTTTACCTTTACGGATGTAGTCTTAAAGTCTCGTGAAGGAACATTTATATTCAATGGTATAGATACGGATGGTGATGGAATTATCAACTCATTAGATACGGATTCAGATGGAGATGGATGTAATGATGCAGTGGAAGCAAAGGTTGTACCTGCAGGTACAAGTGTTCCATTAAGCGGGCCTTATGGTGTGAATGGATTTATTAATTCAAAAGAAACAGCATCTGAAAGTGGAATTTACAATGGAACATATATTTATACTGCAGCGACAGATGCAACGGTAAATGCGTGTACAGATACTGATAGTGATGGAATTGTTGATCTATATGATTTAGATGACGATAATGATGGTATTTTAGATACAGTTGAATTGGGAGCAAGTAGTCCGTTAATGACTGTTACTTCAACGAACACTACCACAAAAGTGATTACAGGAAAAGTATTAGCTGGTGAAGATGCATTTGATTATACAGTTACTGTTTCAGGTACTGGAAGTGCATTAGTTGCTGGTCCTGATGGTGGAAATGGTATTCACTTTAATGCTCAGTACACCTCAACAGATCGTTTACCAGTAGATTATAAATTTAGTATTACTCCAATTGCTGGAGAAACAGGTGCAAAACCTACTTTACGTGCAATTGAGTTCGGACCAAATGTTCCGTTCAATTCAGTGGCTGGAGCAGGAACAAATGAAGCACAAACTATTCAGTTTAATTGGACTGGATTTGGCTACGGTATTGTTTCCGATCCAAATAATCAATTGAGTTCTCATGCAACAGGTGATATTATTCAACCTGGAGATATGATTAGCCAAAATGCAGGTTTAGCCGTTACGGCTTTAACTTGGAAAGTTGTATTCTATACAAATTATACAACTAATACTTTTGATTTGACTGCCACACAAGTAGCTTCGGCTCAGGTATCAATGGTAAACGAATTCTTTGGATTCAACATATTAACAGCTAATGCTGTAGATTCAGATGGCGATGGATCTATTAATTCATTAGATACAGATTCTGATGGGGACGGTTGTCCGGATGCTTTTGAGTCAGGAGTTACAGGAGCCACTTCATCAACAACGGCATTTACGGGTACTTTTGGTTCAAATGGATTATTAAATACGATTGAAACATCTGATGCTTTAGATGCAAATACAAATTACACTTCATCCTATGCCTTTGGCTTATCTTCTGATTTATCAGCTTGTGCGGATACGGATGGGGATGGCATTAAGAATATTATTGATATTGATGACGATAATGATGGCATCACAGATGCTGATGAATTATCGTGCGGTGCTGGAAACTTTGGAGTTCCAACTGTAACTTCAGGTTTAGTAGGATATTCACAATACACAGCAGATCTTTCTCTTGGAAGTGCTAGTGCAGATGTTACTATTAATTTTGTAGGATTAAGTGGAGCATTAAATAATTCAACTAACGTTGATGTATCAAAAGGTGGATTGCATTATTTAATTACTGATAATGACCCTGCTTATAACCAAAATATTAATATTTATGCACCAGCTCCAAGTACATTAAAACGAGTGTACTTTGGTCCGAATGTACCGACAAATACAGTTGCTGGTACTACTGCAGTAGGTATTCAAAAAATGACATTGGATTGGAATCCAATGATTAAGGCTACTGTTTATGACCCTAACAATCAGTTAGACGCTGCAGATGGTGCTGTTATTTTACCTGGAACAACTTTAACTACGGTAGCACATAATGCTTCTGCAGCTACTTGGAAAGTTGTTTTTGATTTAGTTGGTTTCCCAGGTGAGTTTAATTTAGAAGTAGCTCATCGTACAGTATCAGGAAACTTTGCAAATCAAACATGGGGTATAAATGCTGATATTTGTTTTGCCGATGATTTTGATGGAGATGGTATTTTAAATAGCTTGGATACTGATTCAGATGGGGATGGTTGTGGTGATGCTTATGAAGCAAGTGCTACAGGTGCAACAACATCTACCTTGAGTTTATCTGGTGCGGTTGGGGCAAATGGTCTACTAAATTCAATCGAAAATAATGATACGCAAGATGCGATTGTAAATTATACAAATACAAACTACTTAGCTTATTCAATTGTTTCAGGTTGTGCGGATTCTGACGGTGATGGAGTCCCAGATAAAGCTGATATAGATGATGACAATGATGGTATTTTAGACGTAACAGAATATTCTTGTGCCTTAGGTAATTATGTGAATTCATTTACAATTGCAGCGGCATCGGGTGGTTCATTTAATAATGGTGACTTTAAAGCAGCAGCTAATTATGCGTTTACCAATGTAAGTACAAGTATGGTAGCTGGAAACATGACTGATAATACAGGTGCTTCTAGTTATAAAATAAATGATAATAATGGTAACTATACCTATAAAGCAACGATTTCACCAAATACTGGTTCATTATCTCAATTAGAATTTGGTCCAAATTTATTAGGTAATACTGCCAATGCAGCGGTTTCAAATGCTGCTCAAAGTATTATTGTTACATGGTCGATTCCTATTGGTGGTTTTGTAGTTGACCCAGATGATCAATTGAGTTCACATGCAGATGGTGCTCCTATTACTTCTGGATCTACTTTAATAACTCGTTCAGCATATACAGCTGCTCAAAGTACTTGGAAGATTGTGGTTCCTATGAACTTTATCACAAGAACATTTACCTTCCAAGCAGACTTTACGAATACCGCGGGTGTTGGTACTGCCTTTGGAGATGAATCGTTTGGCGTTTCAGTAAACTTGTGTAATAAAAATACAGACTTAGATGGTGATGGTAAAAATAACGCTGTAGATACAGATTCAGATGGGGATGGTTGTACGGATTTAGTAGAAAGTCAAAGTCAACGTCATGTAAATTTAAATAGTGCAACAATTGGTGGTACTTATGGAGCAAATGGTTTGTCGAACTTAGTTGAGACAAATGATACGCAAACAGCGGCTCTAAATTATACGGTTTCTAAAAATTACTTAAATGCTTCTGTATTGGGTTGTTTAGATACAGATGGTGATGGAGTTGCAAATCAGGTTGATATTGATGATGATAACGATGGTGTCTTAGATCAAATTGAGTGTCCGACTAAGCCTGCGATTACCTCATATAACTGGACTCGTATTACAGACAATCAATACAAATTATATTCTAATGGTGGTGATCATTTAGCAACGATTGATGTAACGCCTGTAAGCAATTTGTCAATTGCACGTATTGAAACAGTGCGTAATGCAGATAATTCTGTATCGGGTCATTTATTGGATGCAGCAAGTACGAATGCTGCAAATCGTGTCTTCACTGTGAAATTTACGCCAGGTGTAGATGCTACTTCTTTAGACCTTTCGGTTTTAGTGAAGGAAGGATTTAGTGGCCCATGGGGCTTCCATCCTCGTAGTTTGAAATTAGATGCAGGCTCTGCAGGTAATGGGGTGGTTTCAGGCATTTCTCAAAAATACTATTTGCGTGAAAATTACAATGTTGGGACAGTAATTACACCAACAATGCCAATTTCAACCAAGTTTAGTGGAATGTTACCTGGTACGGCAAACAAAAACTTCATAGATGTGAAGTTTTCTAAAAATGCAACTGCCTCATCACCTTTAATAATTAAGTATACCTATAATGCATTATCTGGTTCTTTTGCAAATGAAAATTTTGGTTTCCAAATTTTAGAAATGAAGGCAAACACAAGTGAAACCACTTGTGATCCGGATGGTGATGGTATTTCAAATGAATTGGATTTAGATTCTGATGGAGATGGATGTAAAGATGGATATGAGGCAAATGCTGCTTCAACATTGACAGCTCTTCCGTTGACTGGTGCAGTTGGAGCTAATGGTTTTGTTGATGCTTTAGAAACTGCAGTTGATAATGGAAATTCTGTTGTGAATTACAGCTATGGTTTTGCTATTAACAATACAATCAATGGTTGTACTGATGCTGATCAAGATGGTATTGGTGACTTAATGGATATTGATGATGATAACGACGGTGTGTTAGATGCTGTAGAATCACCATCATGTTTCTTAACTGCTGCTCAATGGAACTCAACTGATAAGTCAACATATGTTACCATCAGTTCTGAATTGTATACATTAAGTCCAAATAATAAATTTAACTTATTAACAGATAATAATGGTGCGGTAGCGGCTATCCAGTTTTACACAACGGTAGCTCAGACTCAATATAACAAGGAGATCTTCAAAATTCGTTTTGATCGTCCGACGAAGTTAGATGCACTTTACATAAAGAAAATGTCTGCTACGCAGATATTTGGAGGTAATGTGATGTTGCAAGGTTCAAATGATAATACAGTTTGGACTAATTTACAAAGTGCGGCAGCTTTACCTGCCGACGCTACTAACGTAACCGCAAACGGTTCTGTTTCATTAACGAACTCAAATAAATTTGCTGTAACAGCAAACGCTGGTTCATATAAATATTACCGTATAACAGGAACTGTGGCTGGTAATAATATCTCAACTGGTATTGCTTCAGAATTCTATTTTGATATCAATACAGCTAGCTATCAACAATCAAGTTACCCTAAACCAGGAACTTGTTTAGTAGATACAGATAATGATGGTAAACCAAATCATTTGGATACTGATTCTGATGGAGATGATTGTCCTGATGCGCGTGAATCCGACGCCTCGTTAGTAGTAGTCACTACCATTGCAGGTCCTTATGGATTAAATGGTTTTGCGGATTCCATTGAAACTACCCCAGAAAGTGGTTTGTTCGTTCGTACGTATGTATACAATACATTTGCAATTAATGCTAGCGTTACAAAATGTGATGACATTGATAACGATGGTGTACCTGCAGTAGATGACTTAGATGATGACAATGATGGTATTTTGGATTTAACAGAATGTCCTTCTTTAGTTCCTTTCAAAGTATATACCTATAATAGAACAAATGATGCTACAGTGGCCTATAACTTGCCGGTGCAAATTCAAGGAGCTGGCGCTGTTATTAATTATACCTTAGATCAGCGTGTTGCAGGTAATGATTATACAACCTCTGGAGGGGCAGATAATATTACGACTAATTGGAAATTGATTGCATCTAATGTTACCTCAGATGCTAATAATAAAATTACTGTTAAATTCCTACCGACGGCAAGTACAGCGGGTAATTACATATTTGCAGATGCCATGTTGGTGACGAATGGCGCACAGACCATTATCGTAGAAGATAACGATGGTTTCTTTACTACTACTGGTACTTGGACAAATCAGCCAGGTACGCCAACAAATGGTGGTAATTACCGTACTACCATGAAATATGCTGGCCCTGCCACTGGAAAGGCATTTAACACCTTAACTGCAACATGGGTATTCGAAGGTGTTGAAAATCCGTCTGTGAATTGTGATGAAGATCGTGATGGTATCCCGAATCAAAATGATGTGGATTCAGATGGCGATGGCTGTTCGGATGCTTATGAGGGTGGTGCAACTTTGAACAAAACCACGAACTATACTTTCCCTGCTCCATGGGGCGTAAATGGTTTCGCAAATACGTTAGAAACAGCTTCTGAAAGTGGTTCACCAAATTATACAGTCAAATATGACTTGTATGCTAATGAGCCTACAAAGAATTTCTGTGATGATCAAGATGGTGATTTAGTATCCGATTATGAAGATTTGGATGATGACAATGATGGTATTTTAGACACCATTGAATGTCCAGCTGTGGATGATCTATACCCATGTAAAGTTTCTAATCCATTTAATTTAATTAAAAATGGTGGATTTGAAGCGGGTACCTTAGCAAATTGGGCAACTGATTATGTTTTAGGACCGAAAGCGAATCCAGGTTTAGCTACCTATCCATTTGTAGGTTACACAAGGACAGTACCAAATACTAACTGTGGTGGTAGTTATTTCATGTGGACCAATGTGGATCAGAAGAACCCAAGTAGTAATTTCGATTTGGTAAGACAAACGGTTAAAGTTACGCCAAATACAACCTATGATTTGGGCTTGAGTGCTTTTGAAGATTATGATCCTACCAATTTTGCGATTTATATCAATGGTCGTATGATTGGAAATACAGGGAACTTAGACGGTGGTATTTGGAGAGATTTCAAGTGGAGATATACCACAGGTGCATCAGATACTTCCATTGTATTCAGTGTGCGCGATATTGCCAACGTTCAAAATGGTGATGATGCCGCCTTTGATAATGTATTCATGATTAAGGTTGGTGTGACTTTAAATTGTGATACCGATGGAGATGGAATAATCAATAGCAAAGATTTAGATTCTGACAATGATGGCTGTAACGACGGCGTTGAAGGAGGATCTTTACGACCTGGCCAAAGTGCACCTGTTGCAGGTCCATTTGGTCCTAATGGTTTAGCAGATGGCTTGGAAACAAGTGCTGAATCAGGAAAAGTAAATTATGTTAATACATACGATAAATATGCAAAAACTGCATCTGGATTTAATTATTGTTTAGATTCAGATCAAGATGGTATTGTTGATGATATAGATATAGATGATGACAATGATGGTATCTTAGATACGGTAGAATCTACTAATTGTGTTGAAACTGGATTGGCCATGAAAGGATTTACTTTCAATGGAAACGCTGTTAATAATGCCAATAAAACGTCTAGTTCAATTTCTACGAATATATTAACAGCATGGGAATCATCTTATAGTGATCAGATATTATCGCTACCAGTAACCTTACGTTTCAATGCAGATCCATCTGTATCTAAATACAGTATGATTGGTTTGATTCCGAAGAATGCTACGCAAACATTGACCAATTGGAATGATGCATCTTATAAGTTTTATTTCAATAATGGTAATGTAAATGGATATTTCCCAACAGCTTGGACATTTGCTCAGGCTCAAGTAGCAGGGGAAGAATATAAGATTACCATAGATACAACCGGTAGAGTAACGGTATTTGTTAACAATATTCAGAAGGCTCAATTCAATGGTGTTAAATCTGATTATCGTTTTGTATTATCAGCAAATACAGGTGCTTTAACTTATAACAATATTGTATTAACAGAAAGTGATTACCCAGTTCGTACATCTTGTACTGATTTAGACACAGACGGAGATGGATTACCAAATCGTTTAGATACTGACTCTGATGGCGATGGTTGTAATGACTCTGTTGAAGGTGGTGCAGCTCCTGCTGGAACATCTTCTCCTTTAGCAGGTCCATTTGGTCCTAATGGTTTAGCAGATTCGAAAGAAATGACGGCAGAATCGGGTACTGTTAATTATACAGTAACATATGATACGTATGCTAAAGATAAGAATAAGAGCTTCTGTTTAGATTCAGATCATGACGGTGTTGTTGATATTGATGACATCGATGATGACAATGATGGGGTGTTAGATATCGAAGAACAGACTTGTATTTCTGTTCAGGGAACTGATAAAACAGCTACTTCAATTACTTCTGAATTGACTTGGACATACAATACAGCTGGTGGATATACTTCATTTGCTGGATTGTTAGACGGCAAGGATCAAGCATTTAATGTGGCTTACCCTGCAGCAGGTTCAGCTAATAATAAGGTTTACATGGAGTTTACTTTTGGTAGACCAAGAATGTTAACTGCTATTGAAGTAGGTCATTATGCAGGGCAAACAACTCTTGCGAATGGTGGTACTTATGTAGTTGAAGGATTTGATGGAACGAATTGGGTAAATGTTAGCTCAGGTACAAAAACTTTTGCAAACATCGCGCCAACTTCTGCTTCTAACAATTCAATTAAGTTTGATTGCTTTAAAAATAGATATTCATATCCAAAATATCGTGTGAAATTAGTTTCCGCAACTGCTGTTGCTCAGTGGGCTAATGAGGTGTATTTTGAAGAGGCGAAATGTGATGATTTGGATACTGATGGTGACGGAACACCAAATCGTTTGGATTTAGATTCTGATGGTGATGGTTGTAATGATGCCATAGAGGCGGGTGCCGCTCCAATTGGGTTCGTTGCTCCATTTACAGGAACTTTTGGTGCAAACGGATTAATTAATTCGAAAGAAGTAGGCAATGAAACTGGTAAAGTAACCTATACTTCAGTTTACGATACCTATGCTAAAAATTCATCGAAATCATTATGTAAAGATACAGATGGTGATGGAATTGCTGATTTCATAGATGTTGATGATGATAATGATGGTATTTTAGATACGGTTGAGAGCAATTGTCCTCCAGCAATTACAGGTACAGCTACTTGTTCACCAAGTACATTCTATTATATTGTTTGGGATCCATATGTTGCCAATTCACAAGTTGCAACAGGTAAAATCAATGTGAATGGTACGATTGTAAATGTAAAGTTGACTAATACTACTACAGTAAGTAATGGTAACAAAACAGCTATTATTAATGCAGGCGTATTACCATACAATGATGGAACAGCTAGAGGGTATATGAATTCATGGTGCCCTGCTCCACCTACAAGTAATACAAAGTTGGCTATTCAGTCATATACAAAAGGTTTACACAAATTTGAGTTTGATCGTGACATTATCAATCCACGATTCTTTGTAACTTCTTTGAATAAAAACATGTTGCTTTCTGAGGAAGCGGTGATGTTGAAGTCGAATGGATTAATGGGTTTTGCAGATGGAGCTGCTGTAACTTATATTCAAGGTGCTGAAGGTAGTGGTACCTTTAATTTTGACGGTAATTATAAAACCGTAGCCTTTACAGGTACCGATGAAGAATTCTATTGTAATTTCTCTGTTGGTATAGCAGGTATTTATCAAGAGTGTGCAAAAGTAGATACTGATGGTGATGGGATCACGGACGATGTTGATTTAGATGCGGATGGTGATGGTATCGCCGATGTAATTGAAGCAGGTGGAACAGATTTAGATGGTGATGGTAAAGCTGACGGTACAGTTGATGCAAATGGTTTACCAGCATCTGCAGGTCCGAGCGGATTAACCCCTCCTGATACTGATGGAGATGGCAAACCTAATTGGAGAGATTTAGATTCTGATGGTGATGGAATTAGTGATGTATTAGAATCTAATGGTACTGATGTAAATGGAGACGGTGTTGCTGATGGAACTACTCAACCAAATGGATTTAATTCTTCTGTTGCTCCAGGTGGAAATGACCCAGTATTTACTGATGGGGATGTGAAGCCTGATTACACAGATTTAGATACAGATGGTGATGGAATTCCAGATAAAATTGAATCTGGTTGTGTTGCTGGTGCATCTAATTGTGTACCTGTCGATACTGATGGTGATGGAATTCCAGATTTCCGTGATACTGATTCTGATAATGATGGTATCTTAGATGCTGATGAAGACAGTGGATGTACTTCAACTTCAGCAACTTGTACACCAACTGATTCTGATGGTGATGGTATTCCTAACTATAAAGATTTGGATTCAGACAATGATGGAATTTTGGATTCAACAGAAAATGCTGTTTGTAATCCTCTAGTTGCATTGTGTGATACAGATGGAGATGGAACTCCAAACTATATTGATTTAGATTCAGATAATGATGGAATCAAAGATGTTACTGAAGCAAATGGAACGGATGCCAATGGCGATGGTAAGGTTGATGGGACAACTGATTCCAAAGGTTTAGTAAATGGTGGTAGCTTAACGCCTCCAAATACAGATGGTTCAGGTACAACAGATCCATATGATACAGATTCTGATGGTGATGGAATCCCTGATTCTGTAGAAAAAGGAACTGGAACAACACCAATTGATACAGATGGAGATGGTATTCCTGATTATCGCGATTTAGACTCTGATAATGATGGTATTCCAGACCAATATGAGGGCACTGTTGATACCGATGGTGATGGTATTCCAGACTTTAGAGATTTAGATTCTGATGGGGATGGTAAATTAGACTCTACTGAAGATGCAGTTTGTACAGGTGCAATGCCATGCGTACCAACTGATACAGATGGAGATGGTACCCCTGACTTTAGAGATTTAGATTCCGATGGTGATGGGGTGATTGATCGCAACGATCAGTGTCCAACCATAGTAGGTACAGTTGGTAATAAGGGCTGTCCTGCAGATTCAGATGGTGATGGCATCGATGATGCTATTGATTTGGATGATGACAACGATGGTATTTTAGATACTATTGAAGCAGCAGCATGTACACCAGCTGACCCTGATTGTGATACAGATGGAGACGGTATTCCAAATAGATTAGATAAAGATTCTGATAACGATGGTATTACTGACGTTATTGAAGGCGGAGGAACAGATGCTAACGGAGATGGAAAAGCAGACGGTACAGTTGATGCCAATGGTGTCCCTAGTTCTGCTGGCGGAGGATTAACTCCTACAGATCCAGATGCTGATGGAAAAACTAATCCATACGATGTAGATTCTGATGGAGATGGAATTTCTGATAACATTGAGAGAGGTAATGGAGTAACTCCTGCCGATACAGATGGAGATGGAACGCCAGATTACTTAGATAAAGATTCTGATAACGACGGTATTCCTGATAACATTGAGGGTACAACAGATACCGATGGTGATGGTATCCCAGATTATAAGGATACAGATTCTGATAATGACGGTATTCCTGATGATAAAGAAGATACAGGTTGTACATCTAATGCAGCAACTTGTACACCAACAGATACTGATGGTGATGGTATTCCAGATTATAAGGATACTGATTCTGACAATGATGGTATCTTAGATGCTATAGAAGATGGTGGATGTACAGGTACTTTACCATGTACTCCAACAGATACAGATGGAGATGGTACACCTAATTATTTAGATAAGGATTCTGATGGTGATGGTATCCCTGATAAGATTGAAGGAACAGCAGATACAGATGGAGATGGTACGCCAGATTATATTGATACGGATTCTGACAATGATGGTATTCCAGATGACAAGGAAGATGTAGGTTGTACATCTAATTCAACAACTTGTACACCAACAGATACTGATGGTGATGGTACTCCAGATTACAAGGATTTAGATTCTGATAATGATGGAATTTTAGATTCTGTTGAAGATAGTGGATGTACAGGTACCTTACCATGTACACCGACCGACACAGATGGAGATGGTATACCTGACTTCCAAGACTTAGATTCAGATGGAGATGGTATTCCAGATTCAATTGAAAAAGGTCCAGGATCAACACCAATTGATACGGATGGTGATGGTATCCCTGATTATAAGGATACTGATTCTGATAACGACGGTATCCCTGATAGCTTTGAGGACAATGGTTGTACAGGTACTGCACCATGTACTCCAACTGATACAGATGGAGATGGTATTCCAGATTATCGTGATTTAGATTCTGATAATGATGGAATTACAGATGCTGTTGAAGCTGCAGCTTGTACACCTAGTGTAGGTTCTTGCGATACAGATGGTGATGGTGTGCCTAATTTTAGAGATTTAGATTCAGATGGAGATGGTATCCCTGACGTGATCGAAGGTGGTGGTGTAGATGCAAATGGTGATGGCAAGGCCGATGGTATTGATTCGAATAAAGATGGTATTCCAGATAGTGCAGGTGGTGGCTTAACTCCTCCAAACACAGATGGTACTGGTGGAACAAATCCATATGATACAGATTCTGATGGTGATGGTATCTCAGATGCTATAGAAGGTGGATGTACAGGTGCTCCTTGCACCCCTCTAGATACAGATGGAGATGGTATACCAGATTACAAGGATTTAGATTCTGATAATGATGGGATTTTAGATTCTGTTGAAAAAGGACCAAGTGCTACTCCTGTTGATAGTGATGGTGATGGTATCCCTGATTTCAGAGACTTGGATTCTGATGGAGATGGTTTGCCAGATAGTAAAGAAGGTACGCAAGACATCGATGGTGATGGTATACCAAATTATTTAGATTTAGATGCTGATGGCGACGGAGTGCTTGATAAGGATGATAATTGTCCGTTTGTTGCAGGTTCTGTAACTGGTAACGGATGCCCAACTGATTTTGATGGCGATGGAGTACCTGATGATATAGATTTAGATGATGATAATGATGGTATTTTAGATTCTGTAGAAGCAGCGGCTTGTTCTCCAGTAGATCCAGATTGCGATACTGACGGAGATGGCATTCCGAATAGATATGATTATGATTCGGATGGTGATGGTATTTCTGATGTTACTGAAGCGAACGGAGTTGATGTAAATCATGACGGTAAAGCGGATGGAACAGTTAATGGAACCGTCGATGCCAATGGTGTACCAAACAGTGCTAACGGTGGCCTAACACCTCCAAATACAGATGGTGATTTCCGATCGAATCCTTATGATGTTGATTCTGATGGTGACGGATTAACTGATAATCAAGAAAAAGGTTGTACTACAAATGCAATAGCTTGTGTACCTGTTGATACGGATGGAGATGGTATCCCAGATTATTTAGATTTAGATTCTGATAATGATGGAATTCCAGATTCAATTGAAAAAGGAACTGGTCCAGTACCGTTAGATACAGATGGAGATGGAATACCTGATTACTTGGATAGAGATTCTGATAATGATGGAATTTTGGATAGTTTAGAAGACGCTGGATGTACAGGAACAGCTCCATGTACTCCGACAGATACTGACGGTGACGGAACTCCAGATTATCGTGATATTGACTCTGATGGAGATGGTATTATTGATAACATTGAAAGAGGATGTGTAGCGGGTACTCCACCTGCCTCATGTACTCCAGTGGATACAGATGGTGATGGTACTCCTGACTTCCAAGATTTAGACTCTGATGGAGATGGCGTAAACGACAAAGTTGATCAATGTGTGTTAGTAGCTGGTTCTGCTCCTACAGGTTGTTTTATTAACGATTTAGGTCCTGATTCAGACGGTGATGGAATTTTAGACTCCGCTGATTTAGATGATGATAATGATGGAATTTTAGATACTGTAGAAAATGCAGCATGTAATCCTGCTGATCCAAATTGTGATACCGATGGCGATGGTATACCAAATAGTCTAGATTTAGATTCAGATGGTGATGGAATTAATGATGTGATAGAAGCAAACGGTACCGATGCAAATAATGATGGCGTTGTGGACGGCCCTGTAAATTCAGATGGCGTTCCTCAAAATGCCAACAACGGTGGCGGATTAACGCCGCCGAATACCGACGGAACCGGAGGTTTGGATCCTTATGATACAGATTCAGATGGAGATGGTATTCCTGATTCAGTAGAAAAAGGAAATGGAGTAACTCCAGTAGATACAGATGGTGATGGTATCCCAGATTACAGAGATTTAGATTCTGATAACGATGGAATTTTAGACTCAGTTGAAGGAACTACCGATACAGATGGAGATGGAATCCCGAACTACTTAGACTTAGATTCTGATGGTGATGGTATTCCTGATAAAAACGAGGGATTAGTAGATACTGACGGTGATGGTGTTCCAAATTATTTGGATACTGATGCGGATGGAGATGGTATTCTAGACAATGCTGAAGATGCGGGTTGTTCTAGCGCTGTTCCTTGTACACCTACGGATACAGATGGAGATGGTACACCAAACTATTTAGATAAAGATTCTGATGGTGATGGTATCCCTGATTCAATCGAAAAAGGTCCAGGTACAACACCTTTAGACACAGATGGAGACGGTATTCCAAATTATTTGGATACGGATTCAGATGGAGATGGTATCCCTGATTCAGTAGAAGATGCAGGATGTAACAATGGAACAACACCATGTACTCCTACAGATACAGATGGTGATGGTACGCCAAATTACTTAGATGTTGATTCAGATGGTGATGGTATCCCAGATTCAGTTGAAAAAGGAACGGGTACTACCCCAGTTGATACAGACGGTGATGGAACGCCAGATTATTTAGATACAGATTCTGATAATGATGGTATCTTAGATAGCCTTGAAGATGCTGGTTGTACAGGTACTGCACCATGTACACCAACAGATACAGATGGTGATGGTATTCCAAACTACCGCGATTTAGATTCTGATGGTGATGGTATCCCAGATTCAATTGAAAAAGGAAGCGGTTCTACCCCTGTGGATACAGATGGTGATGGAACGCCAGATTACCTAGATACAGATGCTGATAATGATGGTATTTTAGATAATTTAGAAGACGCAGGATGTACAGGTACGGCACCATGTAGCCCAACTGATACAGATGGCGATGGAATTCCGAACTACCGTGATTTAGATTCTGATAACGATGGAATTCTAGACAGTGTAGAAAATGCTGCTTGTACTCCTGCGGTTGCGCTTTGCGATACAGACGGTGATGGTACGCCAAACTATATGGATCTTGATTCAGATAACGATGGAATCAAAGATGTTGTTGAAGGATCGGCAAACGGTGCGAACCTAGATGCAAATAATGATGGAGTAGTAGATGGCACAGTAAATGCTAATGGTGTTCCACAAAATGCAAATAATGGCAACGGTTTAACGCCTCCTAATACAGACGGTACTGGTGGAACAGATCCATACGATACAGATGCAGACGGTGATGGAATCATTGATAGCAAAGAAGGCACAATTGATACCGATGGAGACGGAATCCCTAACTATAGAGATACAGATTCAGATGGCGATGGAGTACCAGATAACTTAGATGATTGTCCTTTAGTAAATGGTCAAGGATCAGCTTCAGGTTGTCCTCCAGATTCAGATGGAGATGGAGTGATTGACTCTGTTGACCTAGATGATGACAATGATGGTATCTTGGATTCTGTAGAAGCAGCAGCATGTACACCAAGTGCTCCAGATTGCGATACAGATGGTGATGGTATCCCTAACCGATTAGATAAAGATTCAGACGGTGATGGTATCAATGACTTGATTGAAGGATCACCAAGTAATGCAAATATTGCTAGCTTGGATGCAAACGGTGATGGAATCTTAGATGGTTCGGTTGATGCAAACGGTGTTCCAAATTCTGCGAATGGTGGTTTAACCCCTCCAAACACAGATGGAACCGGTGGAACAGATCCTTATGATTTAGATTCTGATGGAGATGGTATCTCTGATAATATTGAAAAAGGAAGCGGTGCTGTACCAGTAGATACAGATGGTGATGGAATCCCAGATTATCGCGATTTAGATTCTGATAATGATGGTATCCCTGATAACATTGAAAAAGGTACTACACCAGGTAAAGTAGTTGATACAGATGGTGATGGTATTCCAGATTTCAGAGACTTAGATTCAGATGGTGACGGTGTGTTAGATAGTCAAGAAAAAGGTAGTGGAAATACGGTTGTGGATACTGACGGTGATGGTATACCAGATAACTTGGATTTAGATTCTGATAATGATGGTATCTTAGACAGCGTTGAAAACGCAGCTTGTAATCCAACTGATCCGAATTGCGACACAGACGGAGATGGCATCCCGAATCGATTAGACTTAGATTCTGACGGTGATGGAATTAAAGATGTAATTGAAGGCGGTGGCGTTGATGCGAACAACGATGGTAAAGCAGACGGTGCAGTAGATGCAAACGGTGTTCCTGGAAGTGCAAACGGTGGTTTAACTCCTCCTAATACGGATGGAACGGGTGGAACTGATCCATATGATACAGATTCTGATGGAGATGGTATTCCTGATTCGGTAGAAAAAGGAACAGGAGCTACTCCAGCCGATACAGATGGTGATGGTATCCCAGATTACAAAGACTTGGATTCTGATGGAGATGGTATTCCAGATTCAATTGAAGGAACCGGAGATGTGGATGGAGATGGTATTCCAAATTATTTGGATACTGATTCAGATGGCGATGGTATCCCTGATAATTTAGAAGACAAAGGATGTAATGGTACCGCACCATGTACTCCAACGGATACAGATGGCGATGGTGTTCCAGATTATTTGGATAAAGATTCTGATAATGATGGTATCCTAGATGTAACTGAAAATGCAGCTTGTTCTCCTGCCGTAGCACTTTGTGATACAGATGGAGATGGTACACCAAACTACTTGGATTTAGATTCAGATGGTGACGGCATCAAAGATGTAGTAGAAGGTGCAGCGAATGGAGTTGTATTAGATGCCAACAATGATGGTGTAGTTGACGGAAATAGCTTCACAAATGGAGTTCCGAACAATGCCAACAATGGTAATGGCCTAACCCCTCCAAATACTGATGGAACCGGTGGATCTGATCCATACGATACAGACTCAGACGGAGATGGTATCCCTGATTCAGTAGAAAAAGGAACAGGTACCACACCAAAAGATTCAGATGGAGATGGTATCCCAGATTATAGAGATACAGATTCTGATAATGATGGTATCCCTGATAATTTAGAAGATGCAGGATGTAATGGCTCTGCGCCTTGTACACCAACAGATTCTGATGGTGACGGTGTCCCAGATTACCTAGACAAAGACTCTGATAATGACGGTATTTTAGATTCTGTTGAAAATGCAGCTTGTACGCCTTCGGCAGCACAATGCGATACAGATGGAGATGGAATTCCAAATTACTTAGACCTAGACTCAGACGGAGATGGCATCAAAGATGTAGTAGAAGGTGCAGCCAATGGTGTTGTATTAGATGCTAATAATGATGGCAAAGTGGATGGTCCAGTAAATGCTTACGGAGTACCGCAAAATGCAAACAATGGAAATGGATTAACTCCTCCAAATACTGATGGAGCTGCAGGAACTGATCCATATGACACAGATGCAGATGGTGATGGTATCTTAGATAGCGTGGAAGGTGCAGGTGATATTGATGGTGATGGTATTCCGAATTATAGAGATCTTGACAGTGATGGTGATGGTGTAAGTGATGCTCAAGAAATTATTGATGGAACAAGCCCAACTAATCCTTGTGCTTACAACCCAGCTCATCAGGCAAATCCAAGTGCATCTTGGAAAGCATTAGACTGCGACGGTGACGGATTGACTAACGGTGAAGAGTACACAGGTATCGATGATCCTAATACTCCAGTGGCTCCTGATGCAATTACTAACCCAGTAAATGATGATACGGATGGTGATGGTGTGACAGATGACCAAGAGGCATTAGATGGAACAGATCCAAATAATCCTTGTTCGTTCAACTTAGCTTCTCAAACAGTAGCATCTGTACAATGGTTAGCTGCAGATTGCGATGGAGATGGTGTAACGAATGGTCAAGAGTTAAGAGATGGAACAGATCCTTCAAATGGATGTTCAGTGAAGTCTTCTTCTCAAAACCCAGCGATCCTAACCAATGCTTACAAAGCGCTTGATTGCGACGGCGATGGTGTAACGAATGGTCAAGAAGTTATTGACGGAACAGATCCAAACAATGCTTGTAGCTTCAACTTCAAGTCACAAAATATGGCAACAGTTTCTACATCGTGGAAAGCCCTAGATTGCGATAATGATGGAATTAGCAACGGCATGGAGATGAACCAAGGTAACACAGCAATTGATACTGACTTCGATGGCATACCAAATTACTTAGATACAGATTCTGATAATGATGGTATTCCAGATAGCGTAGAGCAGAATAAAGATTCAGATGGTGATGGTATTGCAGATTACCAAGATCTAGATTCTGACAACGATGGAATCAGTGACAAGCAAGAAGGTGTAGTTGATACCGATGGTGATGGAACTCCAAATTACTTGGATCTTGATTCAGACGGAGATGGTATCAAAGATGCTTGGGAAGCGTTACCAGTGTATGTTGCGAATCGTGATGATAACTACGATGGCAAGATTGATAAGAATGGCGTATTCATTGATAAAAACGGAAACGGATGGGCTGATATTAGTGAAGGCCAGTCTGCAACAGATACAGATAAAGATGGTATCCCAGATTATTTAGATCTTGATTCGGATAACGACTGTATTCCAGATGCTGTTGAGTTAACAAATGATCCAGATAATGACAATGTTCAAAACTATAGAGATACAGATTCAGATGGTGATGGATTGTCGGATAACCTTGAAGCTGGTAACTGTAACAAGCCGATCGATACAGATGGAGATGGTATCCCTGATTATCTAGATGATGATTCTGATAACGATGGAATCCCTGATAACATTGAAGGTACAAAAGATACTGACGGTGATGGTAAGCCTGATTATTTAGATACAGACTCTGATAATGATGGTATCCCAGATTCAATTGAAGCGGGCAAAGATCCTAAGAACCCTGTAGATACAGATGGAGATGGCATTCCAGACTTTAGAGATTTAGATTCTGATAATGATGGTATCTCAGATGCAATCGAAGCAGGCAAAGATCCTAAGAATCCTGTAGATACAGATGGAGATGGTATCCCAGATTATAGAGATTTAGATTCTGACAATGATGGTATCCCAGATGCAATCGAAGCAGGAGCAGATCCTAATAATCCAGTAGATACGGATAAAGATGGTATACCAGATTACTTAGATTTAGATTCTGACAACGACGGCATCCCAGATGCAATCGAAGCGGGTAAAGATCCTAAGAACCCTGTAGATACTGATGGAGATGGTATTCCAGACTTTAGAGATTTAGATTCTGATAATGACGGCATCCCAGATGCAATCGAAGCAGGCAAAGATCCTAAGAATCCTTTAGATTCAGATGGAGATGGTATTCCAGACTTTAGAGATACAGATTCTGATAACGACGGTATCCCAGATGCAATCGAAGCGGGCAAAGATCCTAAGAACCCTGTAGATACAGATGGAGATGGCATTCCAGACTTTAGAGATTTAGATTCTGATAATGATGGTATCTCAGATGCAATCGAAGCAGGCAAAGATCCTAAGAACCCTGTAGATACAGATGGTGACGGAATCCCAGACTTTAAAGATCTAGATTCTGACAACGACGGCATCCCTGATAAAGTGGAAGGAAACGTTGATACAGATGGTGATGGTATCCCAGATTTTAGAGATACAGATTCAGATAATGATGGTATTTCTGATAAGATTGAAGGAACCGTTGATACAGATAAAGATGGTATTCCAGATTACAAGGATACAGATTCGGATAACGATGGTATCCTAGATAAAACCGAAGGTACAGTAGATACAGACGGTGATGGTACGCCAGACTTTAGAGATCTTGACTCTGACAATGATGGTTACTCAGATAAAGTAGAAGGTAGTGTGGATACTGATAAAGATGGTACCCCAGATTACAGAGATACTGATTCTGATAATGATGGAATCTTAGATAAAGTTGAGAATGATATCGACTATGGTGGAATGCCAGATTGTGATGGTGATGGTGTTGATAATAGAATCGACGCTGACCAATGTCCAACCTTCGCAACACAAGGTATCTCGCCAAATAACGATGGTATCAACGATGTGTTGATTATCCCAGGTATTAAATCGTACAAGAACCACTTGACGATCTTCAACAGATGGGGTAATGTAGTTTGGGAGCAAGAGAACTACCAAAACAATTGGGGTGGTGAAACCAACCAAGGCGATACAGTAGTTTCGACTGACTTTAAATTGCCAGATGGAACATATTATTATGTAATTGATTTCTTCGGTGTGAAACCAAGTATTGGAACGTATATATACATAAACCGTCAGGCTAAATAAGAGTGAAAAAAGTAAAAATTGAAATTATTAAACCATGAAAAAAACATTGAGAGTAGAAAAGGTGAGTACTAGGATTAGGGGTCTTTTGACCCCAACATCCCTAATTTTAGGGATGTTGCTCTTCGCAAGCGAATCAAAAGCTCAGATTGAAACAATGTACAATATGTATCGTTTTAATCCTCAGATTTTAACACCGGCACAAGCGGGTAGTACCCAACATTCGGAGGTTATTTTTCTTCATCGAAATCAATGGGTTGGTATCGAAGGAGCTCCAAGAACTTTTTCATTGACTGGAAATATTAAGTGGGGTGAGAAAAAAGGAATCGGTTTGGTAGGAATGGTAGATGAAGTGGGTCCAATGCGTGCAACCGTATTGTCAGGTGACTTTGCCTATCATACTCGCTTAAATGACAAGTGGAGATTATCGGGGGGTATTCGTATGAGTGCGGCCAATGTAGTTTTGAATTTTTCTCAATTACGTTTGACCAACACAAACGATTTATTGTTCCAAGGTGATCGATCTACAGGTATTCAACCTAATATAGGTTTTGGTTTACGTATCAACAAAGGAGATGGTTTCTACGCGAGTTTCTCAATGCCTCGTTTAGGAAAATATAACTTTGGTCAATACAATGGTGCGTTTAAAGACGTAAATTATATGTATGCAAATGTGGGTACACGTATTAAATTGGGCGGTGAAATTACTACCAAACAAGGAGATGTAGTATCTAGAATTACATTGTATCCAAGTGTAATGGCTCGTATAGCTGTAGATGTACCTATTTCATGGGATGTAAATTTACAAGCTAATCTGAAAGGTAAGTTAGACTTAGGGGTAAGTTACCGTAGAGAAGACAGTTATGGTTTTAGAGCGGGTATTCAAGCAACAAAGAAATATTATTTCACCTATGTATTTGAAAAACCTATTTCAGATTTAGCTAAAGTTACTAGTCAAACACACGAATTTGGAATTCGTATGTTTATTTTTAAAGAAAAGAAAACGAAGACAGAAAGTGCAGTAGGTGAAATTGCTACGGAAGTTGTGCCTTCGAGAACCTCAGGCACCGAGCCGGTTAAAGCTAATACCGAGGCTGTGTCTACACCTTCGACAAGCTCAGGGTCCGCACCCTCTACAGTGCAACAACCTGTGCCTTCGAGAGCCTCAGGCACCGAGCCGGTTAAAGTTAATACCGAGGCAGCGCCTTCGAGAGCATCAAGCAACGATGTTGTTAAAGCGAATACCGAGGCAACGCCTTCGAGAGCCTCAAGCCCCGATGTTGTTAAAGCGAATACCGAGGCTGTATCTTCCCCTTCAACAAATTCAGGTACTGCTGCAAAGCCAGCGGAGGAAGACGAGTATGAATATGTGACTGTTACTAAGATACGTGTAGTTAGAAACCGTCCGAAAGTAGCTTCGAAAGCCTCAGGGGCCGCGCCTTCGAGAGCCTCTGGCACCGTTGGAGTAAAGCCAAAAGTTGTTCAAGTTACACCGGTTAAAAAAGTAGCCGTTACAAATAAACCAAAATCAAAGGTTGTTTCAAAGCCAGCTGTTAAACCAGCTATTAAGCCAGTAGCTACGTCAGAACAATCAGCACAATCTGTGAATTCAGTGGTCCAGGATCCGAATGCACCAAAAGTTACTCGTAAGAGACTTTCAAGTAATGTGGTAGAAACTACAGTTGAGAAAGTTGGTGGTTCTGAATCTGAAGTTGGGAAATCTGGTAATCAAAAAGTTAGCAAACGTAAGGCGAAAGACGGTACAGAAGAAACTGTTTATACGACGACGGAAGTGGTAAGAAAGAAGAAGGTTGTTAAGGAATAGGTAATAAAAATATAATTTAGAACACGGAGTGGAAAAAGCCTGTCGCTGGTAGCGATAGGCTTTTTTGTTGTCAAAAAAAAAGCATTTTGTCAAATTTTTGTTCTCTGCAATTTTTTGTACAAATCATACAAATTAGAAATATTTTCTTTGTATTGGGATAAACTCCCTCTAAAATATATCATTAATCATGCATTTGAACCCTAAGCGGAATAGCTTTTTTGCTATTTTTTTAAGTTTATTTTTCATTTTCAACTTTTTTGTTGGCTCAGCGCAAATTAGTAATATAAAGTATACGACCTATCAAGGCACCTATACGGCATTAGGAAATTCAAGTGTTCGGTTAATAAATGGTGGTTCTGCCTCCACCAGCACCGCATCAGCTTCTATTGGCTTTACTTTTAACTTTCAGGGAAAGGATTATACTATTTTTGGGGTAAGTGCTACTGGATCAATGGCTTTAGGGGGGGCACCTTCCAACACTGCGACAAATGATATTGCATTGGCAACTGCTGCACCCAAATTAATGCCCTATTGGGATAATAATACCGTTGGAACTGTTCCATCTGGGGGTGGGGTTTACTATGAACTCACTGGATCTAGTCCGAATCGAGTATTAACTGTACAATATAATTTGATTAATGCTGCTACAAGCGGGGCCACCAATTTGAACTTTCAAATTAAGCTGTACGAAACGAGTAATAAAATTGAATTTGTCTATGGTGTAGGAACTACGACATCTGGTGCGTCAATCGGTTTGGCTGGTTTAGCTGCAGCTTATGAATATTTATCTATTTCATCTGCATCTCATATAGCTTCTCGTTATAATTATTACAATGATAATACGGCATGGCCAGGGGCAAACAGAGTATATAGTTTTACTCCAACCACTGTTCTTTCAGGTAATAAGTTAACAACTTTAACAGGAGATCCTGTTTTGTGGGTAAAATCAGATGCCCCTAGCTTAGCTAATTATACGTATACGATTGTGCCATGTCCTGCTGCAAATAGAAGAAGTTCATCAGATTGGGCAACGAACTGGACGGTTGCAACCTCTGAATTATCAAGTACGGGTACTGGTTGGATTTCTTCAGGTGCAGATGGAGGGAATGGAACGAATCCAAAAGGATGGATTCAGTTAGACCTAGGGTCTGTACAGACCATTGATGGTATTGCTAGCTTAGGCGCGGTTGGTTCAGATTATTACACAAAAGATTTTAACGTTGAGATTTCTTCAGACGGAACAAATTGGACAAGTTTGGGTCTGATGAATGGTAACATGGATTATCAAACCATTCGTTATTCCGATTTTGATGCACCAGTTACGTGTAGATATGTGAAAGTATATCCAGGAGGCTATAATGTGTATCGTGCCATGCGACTAGATGTTTATCGAAAAACATCCACGAATTTAGTTGATGGCAACAAAGTAGAAATGTGGCTAGACCAGAGTGGAAACGGTTTTCATCCATTTCAAGGTATAGAAAATAATCAAGGGGTATTCAAGATTAATCAGTTGAATTTTAATCCTGCAGTTATTTCTGCAAATACAGCTAATTTAACTACTGGTACTTGGTACGACATGCCTGATTTGACGAATATCCGTCATGCCTTTTGGGTGTCACAAGATGTAACGCCAGCGGGAGGGACCTATAACCACCTCCTGTACGCAAGTTCAGGAAGAGGTTTTCATGGAGGGATTAATGGTACGCTAAATTATTTTAACGTGGGTGCTTGGAGAAAAGATGCAGCAGCAGCAGCCATCTCTACTCCGTACAATTTTGGACCTGTATATACCGGAAAAGCTAATTTGATTTCTTCAACATTTACAACAATTAATTCTCCGGCAGACGCCATGACGATGGGTTATCAAGCGGGTCAAACTCGTCACTGGAATGGCCCAATTGGAGAAGTTATTTTGTTCAATAATGCCTTAACCTATAATCAAGCCAGTGAAATAGAAACGTATTTGGCTTTAAAATATGGAATCAGTAAAGGTGATTGGTATATTGGCGGCTTGGACCCAACCGGAGCCACAGCCTCGTCCAATCTTTTTGCAACAACAGCCAATGCTCCATACAATCAAAATATTTTTGGTATTGGTAGAAACGATACCTGGGGCTTGCACCAACGTCAATCGAAATCTGCCAACACTTTTGACTTTTTCTGGTTGGGTAATAACAATATCATCAATACCACTTTAGGGAATAATGGCAGCAGCGGAAACGATATTGCAATCAATGGTTCGTATTTTATCACAGGTGATGACAACGGAACCTTGGGTTGGACGCGTTCTGCTTCCACTATTAACAAGCGATTATTGGGAAGAACTTGGTTGTTTAGAGAAACAGGTACCATTGGCTCTTTGCGTGTGAGTTTTGCTTCGAGTAGTTCTACTTCTCCAATTCGTCTTCCCGGTGTAAACCAAGGAGCCATCAGTATCATTGTATCTGCAAATACCGACTTCAATGATGGGCTAGACCGAATTGTTGACTTAAGCTATAACGGAACCAGCAAGCGATGGGAAGGAAATATTGATTTTTTAACTGGAGAAAATTATTTCACCTTGGCTGCGCCAAGTGTGCTATCGCCTGGTTGTGTAGTTGGGGCCTCGGGATGGTGGACCTCAGATAATTTAGATTTGGCAGATGGAACTGCAGTTTCCTTCTTCCCAGATATGATTACGGGTAATCACTACATTCAAAATACCACTACTGCTCAACCAACGTTTAGAAAAAATTATTTGAACTTTAATCCATCTTTGGTTTATGATGGTACAAGTGATTGGATGGATCCTTCGCTAGCAACGATTACGGGTGCAAAAGCCGTTTTTACGCTTCAAGAAGATCAAAAAATTGCAGTAGAATATAACCATGTATTATATGGTACAAAATCAGGTGGGACGGTAGCTGTTCCTTATTATCATGCTGGAAATGGAACCTTACATTGGGCCTCAGCAGGTATGACCAACGACGCTAACGGAGGTTGGCGATTGAACGGAGCTACAGCGACGGACCTAACGCCTTGGCGGAAAGTCAGTGGCTTTACTCCTGCTCAACCCGATTTGACCGTTTGGAACAGCACAAAGGCCACTCAATTTGGGGCTATATCGTATCAGGCGGGTTTCACCACGCGTTTTTGGCAAGGACCAATTCCAGAGATTTTATATTACAATGCCAAATTGTCTTCAACGGATTTAAATAAGGTTGAAACCTATTTTGCTTTAAAATATGGTATAACCTTAGGAACACCTGCTTCTAATGATGCTACCTATAGCATGGGAAGTGGAACAGTGATTTGGAATGGAACCACCAACGCTGGGTACAATAATAATATTTTAGGTATTGGACGAGACGATTGTCAAAACCTACATCAGCGACAATCCAAATCAGAAAATAATACGGGTATTTTGGCTATCGGTAATAATAACACCATTGATTGGACCAACGGAAATACATCAAGTGGGGGAAATGATTTAGCGACTAATCAAAGTTTCTTGGTCGTTGGAGATAATGGAGCAAATGCGAGATTTACGGCAACGGGTGCGCCTGTGGGCCAATATTCGATATTAAGCAGGGTTTGGAAAGCTCAAGAAACAGGTACCATTGGAAGTGTGAAATTGAGTTTTGCTTCAGGTAAGGCAGGAACAAAAGCATTTATTCCGAATGCAATTAGTTCTGAAGTGAAGTTGTATTTAGTGGTAAGTAATAATACCAATTTTGCCGATGGAGACCCTTTGGTAGCCATGACATATGATGGTAAATATTGGAACGCGAATACAGATTTGAGTAATGGACAATATTTTACGGTGGTAAAAGATTTGGATGGTCCAGGCTGTGTAGATGCGGGTCCGGTGGTTTGGTACAAAGCCGATGTACCAGGGGCTTCACCGACTACTGTTTGGGAAGACCAGGCAGGAAGTGTGGGAGATATAGCTGCACCAAATGGGGTTACATTTACCAATCCGAATACAGCTTCTCAATGGTTAAACTTTAATCCAACCTACAGCTTCAATGGGACAAATCAGTATTTTGCGAATCCAGCTTTTTCAATCGCTAATCAGAGTTATGAAAAATTTTTAGTGATGTTGCCCAATAATGGGCCATCAGTTCCTAATGTTTTTGGATTTGGAACAAATGCAAATACGACAAATTTTTCAACCGTATATTTCAGTGGATCTAAGCCTGGTTTGGCCATTTCATCTGCTCAAGTAAACATAATGGCCGCCGCTGCTACGCAAGGACAATGGCAATTGTTCAATGGAGGTCGTGACATGAGCTTGGGATCAAATAACTCTTTTGCCACATCCTATTACGCAAATACAAAAACAACTGGTATCGGTCATGCCACCATCACCCCAGCTTTGGATTATGCCATTGTGGGAGGCTTACGTAATAGTGGAACCGTGGTCAACTTTTTCAATGGTCAAATAGCGGAGGCATTGTATTACGACCAAGCCCTTACTGCCACGCAAAAAAATAAAATTAGAACCTATTTAGCCATTAAATATGGGATGACCTTAGATCATGATTATACTTCTGGCCTTTCGAATTCAGTAGTATGGAGTATCAGTGGTAATACAGGTTTCAACAATAATATTTTTGGTATAGGTAGAGAAGATTGCGAGAATCTACATCAACGCCAGGCAGCGACCACCTTTGGTGGCGGAATTGTTTCCATTGGTAACAATCGAATCATTGACCGAGTAAATGGTAACAGCACGATAGCTGGCAATGATTTGAGTAATGGTACCTTTGAAATGATTGGTGACAACAATGGTGCTTTGAAGTTTGTGACGACTGGTGCACCTACTGGGCAAAATTTGATTTTATCTAGAATTTGGAAAGTGCAAGAAACGGGTACAATTGGGGAAGTTAAAATTGCCTTTGCTAGTGGAAGAGCAGGGACAGCACAATTTTTACCAAATGGAACTTTTGCAGAATCGCAATTTTTTATCACGACCAGTACGAATACCAATTTTGCTGATGGAGACCCATTGGTTCCATTAACCTTTGATGGAAAATATTGGACAGCCAATGTTGACTTTAGCAATGGACAATATTTTACAGTAGTGAAGGGAATGGATGGTCCGGGCTGTTTGGATGTTGCACCAGTAGCTTGGTATCGTGCAGATATTCCTGGGGTGAATCCGACCACCACTTGGGAAGACCAGTCGGGTAATGTGTTTGATGCGACAGCGCCTGCTGGAGTAACTTTTACAAATCCACTAACATCCACAGTAGCAAATCATTGGATCAATTTTAACCCAAGTTATTCTTTTAATGGAACGAATCAATATTTCTTCAACAATACTAATTTTTCATTTGCGAATACCAATCAAGATCATTTTGCTGTTGCAGTAAATACTGCAGCTGGTTCAACTCGAGACCTTATTAGTATAGGAACAAGAGCTGGTGGAGCAAATGTTGGGGAAATACGTTATACGACATCTGGTACAGCTGAATTTGGTATCGGAGCTGGGTGGGCCTCCATCCTAATGAACCCAGTGCTCACCAATACATGGAATATCTTGCATGCTTCAAGAAATACAACTGGTAATTCTGCTTTTTTACAGAGGAATGGAACAAATGACCCAGTTGTAGGAACAATAGCTGCTGCTGCACCATTGGATCATTTTAATATCGGATCTCGAAGAGTGAATGGCATCAATGATTTGTTCATGTTAGGAAATATTTCAGAAGTAATTACCTATGATCAGGTTTTAACAACTGCCCAAAGAAATAAAGTACGCACCTATTTAGGTATCAAATATGGAACTACATTGAACCACGATTATGTAGGAGGAGATGGTACGGTACTTTGGAATTTTGCTGGAAATGCCGGATTTAATAATAATATTTTAGGTATTGGGCGAGAAGATTGTCAGTTTTTACATCAACGTCAGTCGAAGTCGACAAACCCAACGGGTTTGTTAATTCTTGGAAACAATAATATCATTGGTGTATCCAATAATGCAACAAATAATAATAACCTTTCAACAGATAAATCTTATCTAATAGTTGGGGATGATAACGGGGACTTATCCATCAATTCCACTTTAGTAGGGGACAAATACCTATTTAACAGAACTTGGAAATTAAATGAAACCGGAACCATCGGTTCAGTAAAATTATCATTACCAGCATCTGGAAATCCGAATTTTACTACCACCTTGCCAGCCTTTGAAAACTCACCAAGTTTCCAAGACAACACCGTGTATTTGTTGATGGATGATGACGGTAACTTTACAAATGGCGGCACCACTACGGAAGCATTAAGTGTAAGCGGAACAGGAACGGATAAATATTACACGGTAAATGTTGATTTAAGTAATTCGAAACCATACATTAAGTTTGGTTTGAAGCAAAGTACTTTAGACTCAGATGGCGATGGTGTATTGGATTTAGCAGATTTAGATGATGACAATGATGGCGTGCTGGATGGAGAGGAATGTAGTGCATTGGGGGCATATAAAATATATACCTATAATCGTGTAAACGATCAATCGGTTTCAAGTAATGTGCCAGTGGTAATTACAGGACGATCAATTGTTAATTATACCTTGGATCAGAAAACGAACGGGGTCGCTCCGAATAATTTAACCTATAACAATATCTCAGGTTGGAAGTTAATGGCATCCAATGTGTATCCGGATTTGAATAATCGTATCAAGGTTGAGTTGAAGCCTGCAGCCGGTGTAAATGGCTCCTATGTTTTTGCGGATGCCATGTTAGTAACCAATGGTACGGATACTTATGTAATTGATAATGCTAATGCGAGTAATTCAAAATTTGTTTTAACAGGTGCGAACTGGATTTATCAGGTAACAGCAACTAGTTATGATGATGGACTTGGTGGAGGCGCCGATAATTCGTATTTACCAGCTGCCAATTATGCAGCCAATAATTCAGTGGCTTACTTGTTCTCTCTGCCTTATACTGGATGTGAGGACACGGATGGGGATGGAGTTTTCAATGCTATGGATACTGACTCTGATGGTGACGGTTGTGGAGATGCCATAGAAGCACGAGCAGTGCCAGTAGGAACTACATTGCCTTTAACTGGATTGGTTGGAGCGAATGGACTGTTAAATTCTTTAGAAACTGCGACTGAAAGTGGTGTGGTTAATTACATAAGTAAATATGCAGAGGCTGCTCTTCAATCTAGTATTATTGCATGTTTAGATACTGATGGGGATGGTGTGGCCAATTATTTTGATTTAGACGATGACAATGATGGTATTTTAGATGCAACGGAGTGTCCAAATTATGCAAGCCTTTATGGAAATTGCAAGGTAAATCGACCAGACAATTTAGTTGTTAACGGAAATTTCACCGCAGGAAATGCCAACTGGACGTCTGCTTATACATTAGGAGGAGGCGTAGGAACAGGCGGTAGTTGGGGGCCAACCAATAGTCCATGTTCAGGTGGATTACGCTGGAGTGCCAATGTAGATCAATTTTATGGGAATACGCCAAATTATGACTTATTAGCACAAACCATTACCGTACAGCCAAATACAACATATGAAATTGGATTCTATGCAGGTTACCAAAATCCACCGACCATTTTTGCCGCTTTTATTGATAATGTAAATATTGGGAACACGGGTTATATTACTAACACGTGGTTGCCGTACACATTTACCTTTAATTCCGGATCTAGAACGTCTATAAAAATTGCCGTTAGAAATGTTTCTAATGTGTCGAATGGAGACGATTCTGCCATTGATGATATCTATGTGGTTCCTTTAACCGCTTCTTCGGGACCTGCATGTGATACCGATGGGGATGGTCTACGAAATGATGTAGATTTGGATTCAGATGGAGATGGTTGTGCAGACGCAAAGGAGTCAAATGTACCCTCTGTTATTACCAATGACAAAGTGAGTGCTCCTTTTGGAGTTAACGGATATTCAGATGCTTTAGAAACAGCAGCAGAATCAGGAGTAGCAAATTTTACCCCAGCATACAATTATGCAACAGATGCCAATCAGGTACTTTGTACGGATACTGATGGGGATGGCGTAGTTGACTTTTTCGATTTAGATGATGACAATGATGGAGTTTTAGATGCTATTGAGCAGAATAAATTGGAGGCGGTAGTCAATGGTAATTTATCTGCAGGAAATTTAGGATGGACTAGTACAGGAAATACAGTATTTAACAATGGAGTTTTAGTTTTCAATAGTGCAGATTTGGCACCTAACGGTTCTGCATCACAGTCTGTTTCTGTGGTTCCTAATGTCAATCAAACATTAACTTTTTCTGTTGCCACTATTGGTAACATTGTTTCTGTTGGGGTAAGAATTGATGTATTGGGTCCAAATAATACTGTTTTAGCTACTGCCAATGTTGCTAAATCGGCCGGAGCTGTACTGACAAATCATACCTTAACTTTTACTCCAACAACCTCTTCAGTTACGATAAAAATTACGGACATATCGGCAAATACGATTGCGCAAGATGTTTATGTAGATAATTTCAGTTTAGTAACAACAAGTTTGCCAGACACAGATGGTGATGGAACACCAAATTATTTGGATTTAGATTCAGATGGAGATGGGTGTAATGATGCGACTGAAGCGGGAACAGCTACTAATACAACAAGTTCACAAGGTGTGATTGCCTCACCATACGGATTCAATGGATTTGCTAATTCGCTTGAAACTGCCGCAGAAAGTGGGGTATACAATGCTATTTATTCGTACCAAAATGCGATAAATATTACAATAAATGCTTGTGTTGATTCTGATGCTGATGGAGTATCAGATATCAAGGATTTAGATGATGATAATGATGGTATTTTAGATACCATTGAATCCATTTCTTGTTCAGAAATTGGGTATAATTTAAATAACATTACTTTTAGTGGAAATGCCTTTACGAATAAATTAGATAATAAAATAAGTTCTATTAACAGTAGTACCTGGGTGTCTTCTTATAGTGATCAATTGTTAAAATTGCCAGTAACCTTACGATTTAAAATTGATCCATCTACCTATAATTCCATGTTTGGCTTGATCCCTGTAAATGCAACCCAAACGCCTACCAACTATAATGATGCATCCTATAAATTTTATTTCTCGAACGGCACCACATATGGATATTTCCCTACAGCTTGGACTTTCTCTCAAGCGCAAGTAGCTGGTGAAGAATATAAAATTACCATAGATGCAGCGGGTAAATATTCGGTTTGGGTAAATGGAGTTTTAAAAGTTAATCAGACCCAGGGAGTGGTGTCGGATTACCGCTTGGTAATTTCTTCCAATACCGGGCCATTGAATTTTAATAATATCGTAGTTCTAGATAATCGCCTTACAAATTCAGCATCATTTTGTTCAGATGTAGATACAGATGCCGATGGCACTGCCAACCGATTGGATTCCGACTCCGATGGAGACGGCTGTAATGATGCTATCGAAGGAGCAGGCTATCCGGTGGGCACCACCGTACCTGTTGCAGGTACAACAGCCTCTAATTATGGGGCCAATGGATTTGTAAATGCCAAAGAAACGAGTTCTGAAAGTGGGGTATTTAATGGCATGTACACCTACTCAAGGGCGATTAATGCTTCCATGAATGTTTGTATAGATTCGGATAATGATGGGATTAATGATTATGTTGATTTGGATGATGATAATGATGGCATTTTAGATTTAACCGAACAAACCTGTACAACTCGGGCTTTAAGTAAAATTGGTATTAGCGTATCAACTGACCCTAGTATCACCTGGAATTATGGAAATGGTGCCACTAGCCTAAATGCTTTGGTAGACGGAGCGGATGTGACCAATCAGGTTTATCCCCCTTCGGTAAGTTTTGCCAATAAGGTATTCTTGCAATTTGATTTGCCAGAAGACAAAATCTTGGATTTGATTGAACTAGGAAATTATCCAAATCAAACACCAATGGCCATTAATAGTACCTACAAAATTCAAGGGTATAATGGCTCAGCATGGGTAGATATTGTGCCACTTCAATACAACGTAAACGACGGACCTATTTATGCGACCAATAATTCCAACAAATTTTACATGTTGGATAATACACAGTCGTATTTCAAATATAGGGTGGTAGGTATTTCTTTAAGTGGACAAGGCAACTGGTCTCAGGAGGCGTATTTTAGAGAAAAAGTATGTGTGGATCTAGATACCGATGGCGATGGTCGACCTAATCGACTAGATACAGATTCAGATGGAGATGGCTGTAATGATGCCGTGGAGGCGGGTGCAGCTGGACTCACCACCCCAATTCCATTTACAGGCACATTTGGAACCAATGGATTAATTGATTCCAAAGAAACAGTAGCAGATAACGCCATTGTCAATTATGCCTCTACCTATAAATTTGCCATCAACGCAAACTTTAATGCCTGTGGAAATATAGATGGTGACGGAATTGGTCAGGGTATTGATATCGACGACGACAATGATGGGGTCTTAGATTGGACAGAACAATCTTGTACTTCCGCTCAAATGACAAGTAAGTCAGGAATTATGGTCTATACCGAGCCAGGGGTATCTTGGAATTTCGGTAACGGAGCGACCAATTTAAATGGATTGGTAGATGGTGCTGATGCAACCAATCAGGTGTATCCTCCTTCTATTAGTTTTGCCAATAAAGTAGCTTTACAATTTGATTTACCGACCGATCGGGTATTGGATTTGATTGAATTAGGAAACTATCCAGGTCAAATTCCATTTATAACTGGTGGAACATATAAAATTCAAGGTTGGAATGGGATTGCTTGGAAAGATATTGTTGCTAGTCAAACAATTGCCAACACCCCAGCTATTTATGCGACCAATCCGTCCATTAAATTCTCCATGCCAGACAACTATGCCAGCTATACTAAATACAGAATAGTGGGTATTGTCTTGAGCGGACAAGGGAACTGGGCACAAGAGGCTTATTTTAGAGAACGTACCTGTGTAGATATTGATACCGATAACGATGGAAGACCCAATCGTTTGGATACTGATTCCGATGGAGATGGTTGCCCAGATGCACGCGAGTCGGGTGCGGCACCAAGTGCAACAGGAGCCTCTTACATGATTACCGGGGCAGTGGGAACGAATGGTTTAGTAGATGCTTTGGAAACGGTAGCTGATAACGGTACTATTAATTACACATCACAATACGGAATGTTTGCCAAAAATCAAACGCTGAATCTTTGCTTTGATACAGATAATGATGGCATTACAGATGCATTTGATATTGATGATGATAACGATGGTGTTTTGGATACAGATGAACAAGCTTCTTGTATATATGAAACCTTTGACAATTCATTGCTCACCTTTACCGGAAATGGAACCTTAACTTTTAATGGTAACTCCTTTACGGGTAACAATGGTGGAGCCGCATGGGCGTCTAAATACAGTATACAAACCTTTAAATTACCAATTCATGTAGAATTTACAGCACCAAATACCTCAGGCATTGAAATGGTGGGGCTCATTCCAACAGCAGCTACAAAAACGGTTTCCAACTGGAATGATGGCGGTTATAAATTTTATACAAATGGTGCGAATGTATATGGCTATTTCCCTAAATCTTGGAACTTTAGTAAAACCTTTGCCAACAACGCAAAATTTGAATTAGACATCAGTACCGATGGCGTAGTTATAGCCAAAATCAATGGGGTACAAGTTAGGAAATTTAAAGGAACCGTGTCTGATTATCAATTTGTGGTGAGTACCTATTCGACCAAGCAATTCGATAATTTAAAAATCACCTCAAATACAGTATTAGCCGTTTGTTCGGATTTAGATACCGATGGGGATGGCACCCCAAATCGTTTGGATTTGGATTCAGATGGTGATGGATGTAATGATGCCGTGGAGGCAGGTAATGCAAGTAAAACGACAGCAATCCCTTACACCACTGCCGCTGGGGCCAACGGATTGGTCAATTCACTCGAGGTCGGTACCGAATCGGGTTTAGTGAATTATGACAATAATTACGACTTTTTTGCGAAAGATGCCGCTAAAATTGCCTGTTTAGATAATGATAATGATGGCATTTTAGATTACATCGATATCGACGACGACAACGATGGCGTGCTTGATACGGAAGAACAAATTTCTTGTACCTACCCGAATGTGGTATTGGATGATTTAACTTTTACAGGTAATGCAAGCGTTGGGGCATTTGATAATCAAATTTCTGTATTTGCTACCGCAGGTGCAGCAAATACAAGCGGTTGGACTTCATCTTACTCAAACCAGATTCTTAAACTTCCAATTCATTTAGAGTTTAAAACAGATGTAGCAGCTGTTGAAGGGATGATTGGTTTGATTCCTAGTACGGAAGCAACAAAAGTTGCCGATTATACCGATAATGGGTTTAAATATTATGTGACTTCTACAACTTTGTATGGAAGAATGCCAATCAATTGGAATATTCCAGCTACCACCATTACTGCCAATAGTTTAATTTCGATCGATATTGATGAAAATGGTATATTAACTGCCAAAATCGATGGGGTAATTAAACATCGAATATTTGCTGGTAAATCTACCTACAAACTGGTACTTTCTGGAAAAGGAGCTACTGAAAAATTATTCAGCAATTTACTTTTAACAGCCTGGGACAATACCGCTGCTTGTACAGAATTAGACACGGATGGTGATGGTATTGTCAACCGTTTGGATACAGATTCAGATGGGGACGGATGTAATGATGCCGTTGAGGCAGGTGCTGCCACGGTGGGTACAACAGCGCCACTTTCTGGTCCGGTAGGAAACAATGGTTTGGTGAATGCCAAAGAAACTACCGCCGATAATGGCCTGATTAATTATGTTTCAAATTATAAATTTTATGCCTTAAATAATCAGGATAATGCTTGTAATGATTTCGATAATGATGGAATAGGAGATATTATTGATATAGACAAGGATAATGACGGTCTTGCGGATTATATTGAGCAGAACTGCGCTGCGCCGCAGTTTATCAATCAAGTAGCCAATGCAACTACCAAGGTGTTGAGTGGTATTTTGTTGAAAGAAAGCGATAAAATCAATTATTCTGTGACCATGTCGGGTACAGGCACGACCTTTAATGCAGCTAATTATGATGGTGCAAGTGGAATTCATTTTGTGGTAAATGATGGAAACAAAAATTTCATCAATCTAAAATTGAATTTAACGGCTAGTGCAGGAGAACAAAATATTAACCAAATTCCACCAAGTATTCGTTCGGTTGACTTTGGTCCAAATGTACCGTTCAATTCGCCAGCCAAGGCTGTTCCTGTTACCCAAAATCCACAAAATATCGTTTTAAATTGGCCTGGAGCTTATGGTGTTGTCTATGATCCGAATAATCAATTAAGTTCACATAATACAGGAGATATTGTACGAAACGGAGAAATAATTGTACAAAACTTATCTTTGGTGCATGGGAATGTAACAAGTAATCCAACCTGGAAAGTGACGCTCTACATGAGTACTCAGGCCACTTCCTATGAAGTAAATGCAAGTATTTTTGGGGATGCGGCATTAGCAGATGAGGGGTATGGCTTTAATTTATCTGCTTGTTCGAGTTTAGATGATGACTTAGATGGAACTGCCAATGAGTATGATTTAGATTCAGACGGTGATGGTTGTTCGGATGCCTTTGAAGGAGGCGTAACGGGAGCAACTTTTTCTACAACTCAATTGACGGGTACAGTGGGAAGCAATGGTTTAATGAATAATTTGGAAGTAGATGACAGCCGTGCTACAAAGGTAAATTATACCTCTACTTATTATTTAGCCGGTGCGGCATCTATGAACAAGTGTCTAGATACGGATGGAGACGCAATCAGAGATTTAGATGATATAGATGATGACAACGATGGAGTCTTAGATGCGGAAGAATTAGCTTGTGGCATTGCAGAGTTTAATTTGCCAAGCTTAACAACAGCAACCAATGTTCAAACGCTTTCTGGTAGATTAGTCAAAGGCTCGGCAAGTGCCAATTATGAAATGAATTTGGTAGGTGTTGGAACCGTTTATACTACCGGAAACGCAGGTACCCTTACCTCTTCTTTTGATATTTCCAGAAACGGTGGATTACATTATACCTTAACAGACAATGACAATATCTTTGGTCAAACCTTCTTATTAACGCCAGCAATGCCTTCTTTGATCAAAAAGGTAAGCTTTGGGGTAAATATTAATTCGACAGGCACAAATACAACCAATACCAATGAGGCAACTAGCATTGATTTAAACTGGAATCCAGATGTACCTGCAGTAGTATATGATCCAAATGATCAATTGCTTAATTATGCAACAGGAGACCTTATATATCCTGGAGCAACCATTACGACGCGCGCTGCTTACACCTTTGCCGCCTCTACTTGGCGAATTGATTTTAATGCCAAGTCTGTTTCAGAAGCATTTTTCTTACAAACCAATCATAAGGCCACCACTGTTGGGAATGTAGCCTTAGAATCATATGGTATTGGAGTAGAATTATGTAATTTGGAAGATACCGACGACGATGGTATCCCGAATTATTTAGATTTGGATTCAGATGGAGATGGATGTTCGGATGCTTATGAATCGGGGGCGACCTTAACAGCAGGCGGTGCCAATCAAACGGTTGCAGGCCCTTATGGTACCAATGGATTTTCCAATAATTTAGAAAAAACAAGTACCGATTCACAAACAGAAGGGATCAATTATACAAGTAGTTATTACATGGCCAATTCTATTGTTAGCGCATGTGCTGATACCGATTCGGATGGCATTCCAGATCGAGTGGATTTGGATGATGATAACGATGGTATTTTGGATACAGCTGAATACGGATGTGCCTTATCTACTTATGTAAATGGATATACGATCAATACGGGTTCTGGTATGGGCTTTGGAGGTACCTATAATTCCGGTTCGAATAAAGGTTCTTTATTAGCTACCTTCACAGATTTGAGTAGTGTATCGAGCATTGTGACAGATAAAACGGCAGCCTATTATTTAGTAAATGATGCCAATACAGCCTATAAAGCTAAATTCTCCTTATCGCCTACCAACGGTACTTTCTCAAGTGTTGCTTGGGGACCAAACATCAATGGCAATACCGCCTCTACAACGGTAGTGAATGGAGCTCAAACCATTAAAATATTGTGGAACATTCCATCAGGTGCAGTAGTGTATGACCCGAACGATCAATTAAGTAGCCATGCTAATGGCCAAGGGATTAATCCGGGCGACCTAATTGTTACACGTGCAAATTATGCGGTGAATGTAAGTACCTGGAGAATTGTATTCACTTTGCCATTCTTAAATTCAGAGTTCATCATTAATACCGAACACACCGGAACGGCTAATTTAGGAGATGAATTCTTTGGTCTAGGCTTAGATGTTTGTATAAAGAAAACAGATGCAGATGGAGATGGAAAAGGGAATGCCGTTGACACCGATTCGGATGGTGATGGCTGTTTTGATGCTGTGGAATCACAAAGTGGACAAAATGCTACGTTGACCAGTGAAACGATTTTAGGTACTTATGGTAACAATGGTTTATCGAGCCTAGTAGAAAACAACGATTCTAATCTTGCTCAGGTAAGTTATTCTTTATCGCCTAATTTCTTAGATAAAAATACCAAAGGATGTTTGGATTTAGACAGTGATGGTATTCCGGATGTATTGGATATTGATGACGATAATGATGGTTTATTGGATCAAGATGAGTGTCCAGTGGAACCAAAAGTTACAGGATTTGAATTCCAAGGTGCGGCAAGTAATATAATTTTGATTAAGAATAAAGCCAACGGAGTGGTCGTTGCGAAGGCAACGACAAGTGCCATTAGTAACCTGTCAAGAGCTGACAACCTTGTGGCAAACAATTTAGATTACAGTGTTTCAGGTTGGCTTGCTGACGCTGCTAGTACGAATGCTGCTAACCGTGTGATGAAATTAAAAATTGAACCGGTTTCACCATATAATTCTTTGGATTTAAAGTTGTTGGTAAATGAGGGAGGAAATGGGCCATGGTGGTTCCATCCGAGAAAACTGAAAATTAATGGTGGAATTGCAGGAAATGGTGTCATAAAAGCCATTCCACAAAAATATTATTTACGCGAATCGTATCGAGTAGGCGATGTGATTACGCCAACTAGCACGATAACTACTGCATTTACCAGTGCTTTGGGCCCGGATGTTAATAAAGTATTCATTCAGGTTCAATACAATGCCCTTGCCACGACAGCTCAACCACTTGAAATTACCTATAATTGGAATGCTTTAGCGGGGACATTTGCCAATGAAAATTTTGGTTTCCAAATTATGGAAATGCTTCCTAGTACTCGTACAGGAGCCTGTGATACTGATGGAGATGGCATTACGGACGATCGTGATTTTGATTCGGATGGAGATGGATGTGCGGATGTGATGGAAGCAGGTCATTTCAAACCAAAAACAACCGTAAATGGAAATTTACAAATTGTGGGTCCGTTTGGTTCGAATGGTTATTCTTCATTGATCGAATCTAATGATACCTATGCTGCAACAAGAAATTATACCATTGCAGCGAATCAAGGATCTACGAAAGATTATGTGAATGCCAATTATCGTGATGCTTGTTTATTGCCAATCATCAATCCATTAGGGTCAACAGCATTCTGTAAACCAGACTCACTACAATTACAAATTAATTTAAATGGTTTGGCAAATCCACTTTCCTATCAATGGTATAAAGATGGAATTAGCATTCCTGGTGCAACAACATCTTCTTATTATGCTTCTATAAGTGGAGATTATACGTGTAAATTAACGTATACGGGTGGGGTGATTAAGGAAACAGATGCCCTTCGAGTTACAGCAAATGAATTGCCAAGTGTTCCGGTAATTAGTGGATTTACACAAGCAGTTTGTAGTGGTACCACTGTTACGCTTTCTTCGAGTTATGCGTATGGTAATCAATGGTCAAAATTAGGCACAAATTTAGCCGGTCAAATTAATCGAACCTTAGCGGTCACGCAATCAGGCATATATACGGTTACATTTACTGATTCCTTAAGCCATTGTGCAAATAAAGACTCAATCAATGTCGTATTTTTATTGCCACAAGCCGCACCAAGTGTTACTGTAACGCAACCTACCTGTACGAGTGCCACAGGTACGATTACAGTGGCAGTTGCATCCAATACAGACACCTATAGTATTGATGGCACCAACTATCAAAGTTCGAATATCTTTACAAATGTTGCGACAGGCACCTATTCGGTAACGATCAAATCGCAATTGGGTTGTGTAAGCTTACCGAAATCTGTGGTCGTGAATGCCGCACCGGCTCTTCCTCCAGTGCCTACTATATCGGCCAATCCAGGTTTGAGTATTTGTGCAGGCTCTTCTTTAACCTTAAACTCGAGTGCTAGTTCGGGAAATCAATGGTATAAAGATGGTACCTTAATTGCAGGGGCCACCCAAACGAGCCTTTCGGTAAGTGCTTCTGGTTCTTATACAGTGTCTGTAACGAATGTAAATGCTTGTACAAGTACAAGCTTGGCATCTGTGGTTACTGTAAATAACCTTCCTAGTGCGAATTTATCACAAGGCTCAGGCATGAATTATACCAATTGTAGTACAACGGGTCCTGCGGTAACCTTAACGGCTACAACAGATATCCAAAATGCACAATATGCTTGGTATAAAGACAATGTGTTGATTAATGGAGCGACAGCTTCTACTTATAATGCCAATGCTTTAGGTATTTATACAGTTAAAATAAGTAATCCAAGCAGTGGCTGTTTTGATTTTAGCAATCAAATTAAGGTAACCAGTGCGCCAAGTCTTCAACCTCCAGGGGCAGCAAGTATTTGTACAGGCAAGGACTTTACTTTTACTGCCAATGCCAATGGATTTACGAGTCCAACTTATGCATGGGAATATAGTGCAGATGGAAATACATTTGCAAGTGCTACTGGTACGACCTCAGGTGCAAATTATGTGGCTAGTCAAGCCGGATTCTATCGTGTTTTAGTGACCGATGCAAATCAATCCTTACATTCTTGTCCAACTGAATTAAAGACATTTGCTCTTCCAACCGCATCCATTACCTCTAGTGCTGGCTTATCTATTTGTGCAGGCACAAGTACAAACTTAGCTGCCAACGCAAGTGCAAATGAATCGAACACAAGTATTACTTCCTATCAATGGATGAACGCTTCGGTGGATTTGGCAGGTAAAACAACTAGCACCTTGCCTGTAACAACTTCAGGTGCGTATTCTGTTAAGGTAATTGATAGCAATGGTTGTGAAAATGTTAGTACAGTTTCGAATGTCGTGGTTAATCCGCTTCCACCTAAAGCTAGCATGAGCGTCGTTCAACCTACTTGTTCTTCAGCAACAGGAAGTTTAACGGTTACAAGTCCAACGGGTGCATCGTATCAATATAGCCTAGATGGTACAAATTATCAAAGTTCACCAGTTTTCAGTAGTTTGAATCCGGGTAATTATACGATTTATGTGAAAGATGGTAACAGTTGTGTTAGTCAATCTGATGTAAAAACTATCAATGCGCAGCCTCAAACAGTTTCTTTAAGTGGTTCCATTACAGGAAATAATTCACCAAGTGCAAATACAATTGAGATATATAGTGTTACTGCAGTTAATGGAATTGCTTCTTACCAATGGACCTTGCCTACGGGATGGATAGGCTCATCAAATACCAATAGTATCACGGTTACCACAGCAGTTGGTGGTACAAGTATTTCAGTACGAGGAGTTTCTAACGATGGATGTTTAAGTACCCCTTTGGTATTAAATGTTAGTTCGGTGGTAAGTCCACCAACGCTTACAGTTAATGCTGTTTCTTATTGTCAAGATGACACGGCTGTCCAATTAGAGGCTACTCCATCTACTGGAGCTACTTTAAATTGGTACACCGTATCCACAGGAGGAACTGCAAGTGCCACAGCACCAACACCAAGTACTTCAAGTGCAGGAATAACCGTTTATTATGTCTCTCAATCCTTAAATGGATTAGAGTCTAGTCGCGTTCCAATTACAGTAACGGTATTAGCCAAACCAGCTACACCACAAGTAACGATCACGCAGCCTACTTGTCAAACAGCCACAGGCACGATCACGGTTACTTCAACAGGCGTGAACACAGATACCTATAGCATCGATGGTACGACTTACCAAAGCTCAAACATATTCTTAAATGTAGCAGCAGGCACGTATTCAGTAACGATTAAATCGCAAGCGGGATGCGTAAGTGCAGCACAATCAGCGGTGGTGAATGCCCAGCCTCAGACGCCAGCTACGCCACAAGTAACGATCACACAACCTACTTGTCAAACAGCCACAGGTACAATCACGGTTACATCAACAGGTGTAAACACAGATACGTATAGCATCGATGGTACGACTTACCAAAGCTCAAACATATTCTTAAATGTAGCAGCAGGCACGTATTCAGTAACGATTAAATCTCAAGCGGGATGCGTAAGTTCGGCGCAATCAGCGGTGGTGAATGCCCAGCCTCAGACGCCAGCTACGCCACAAGTAACGAT
>JACCDQ010296999.1_pt1 | contig 45910 bp, 90 predicted proteins | sample 7446031 | NCBI WGS metagenome assembly JACCDQ01 (sample SAMN15323442, study PRJNA562643) | freshwater metagenome | isolation source: river surface water | place: USA:Blue River Watershed | collected 2017-08-17
AAGATTGTTCTCGCTCATGGTCTTCCATTCAACCGTGCAGGTTGGGAAATCATTGTGAATGAACATGGCGGTCTTCTGCCTCTTGATATCGAAGCTGTTCCTGAAGGTACGGTTATGCCGACTCGGAACGTTCAAGTTCAAGTAGTGAACACCGATCCTCGTCTGTTCTGGCTGACTTCGTACATCGAAACGGCAATGCTCCGTGGCGTGTGGTACCCTTCGACTGTTGCAACCAAGTCTCGCAAGATGAAAAAGATCATCGCTGCTGCTTTGCACAAGACTTCTGACATTCCCGTGAATGATCAGCTGTTCTTCAAGTTGCACGACTTCGGCGCTCGTGGTGCTTCTTCGACTGAAACCGCAATGCTTGGTGGCATGGCTCACCTCGTGAACTTCATGGGTACCGATACCTTTGAAGCAATTCCAGCAGTCATGGAACTCTACAACACTGATGAAGTTGTCGGTTTCTCGATCCCTGCTTCTGAACACTCGACGATCACTTCTTGGGGTCGTGAAAACGAGGTCAAAGCATTCGAGAACATGATCGACAAGTTCTCTGCGCCAGGTAAGCTGTACGCTTGTGTCTCTGACAGCTTCAATATCTATGAAGCAACCAGCGACCTTTGGGGTACGCAACTGAAAGACAAAGTCATTGCTTCGGGTGGCACCTTGGTGGTACGTCCGGACTCTGGTGATCCTGAAACTGTTCCGGTTGAAGTTGTACGCCTCTTGATGGAAAAGTTCGGCTTCACCGTGAACTCGAAAGGCTTCAAGGTTATCGCTGGTCCAGTTCGTGTGATCCAAGGTGATGGCATCAACGAGAACTCTTTGCCGAAGATCATCGACAACATGATCGCAGCTGGCTTCTCGATTGACAATATCGCTTTCGGCATGGGTGGTGGTCTTTTGCAAGCATGGAACCGTGATACCCTCAAGTACGCGATGAAAGCTTCGGCTCGTCGTGATACTAACGGTGAATGGCATGACGTCTTCAAAGACCCGATCAGTGATCATGGCAAGCTCTCGAAGAAAGGCCGTCTCGGTCTGATCAATGGTGCTGGTCTTGGCACTTCGACGATCATGACTGTTCCAAAAGATGTTGCTGATCGTAAAGGTAACATGCTTCGTACAGTGTTCCGCAATGGTGAACTTCTTGTTGAAGATACCTTTGCTCAAGTTCGTGAACGCGCAGCTTTGAAGGAGAGCGAATATGTCTTCGAAATCCCCGATCGTTACTGATACCAGCTCGAAAGAGTATGTGGCTTGGATGGCTGCAGTATGGAAGGCCAACGACCTTCGAAATCAGTTGAACAGACAACTTGAAGTTTGTGAACAACTAAAACCAAACTAAGAAAAAGGCGGTCTTCGGGCCGCCTTTTTTGTTTACAAACTGGACTATATGTGGTAAGATGCTTCTATAGCGAAAGGATACAATATGCAAATTATGGACATCTACGGTGCTACTGGCACGACTGTTTACTTCCTCAATGCAAATGGCTATGACGCCGAACGCGCCGAAACTGCAAAAATCTTCGCAGAAGGTCAAGCACTCACGGTGAAACGAATTGATGTTGGTGATTGGTCGTCAAGGGTTGAGTTTGAAGAACTGCCTGGTAAGTGGTTCAACACTGTGATGTTTGGTGTGCCAGAAGAACCGGCAGCACCGGTTGCAATTGGTGAAAATCCACTGCCAAAAGACGTACAGGAAAAACTCGGTGAGTTCTTAGACTGGCTTGACGTGAACTACGAAACTAAACAAGGAACTACCGAGATGTTCTGGTCGCTATCTCATGAAATTAGTAAGAAGCTGGTATAGAGAATGACCGTCAAAGAACTAATCGAAGCACTTCAGAAACTGCCCCAAGATGATGTTGTGTATTATGAGGGTGGAGACTATGCTGACGATTGGCGTCAGGTGCACAAAGTCTCCAATTTGAATTCATGGGGTACTAAAGGGATTTTGATAGAATGAGTAATATTTGGCTAATTAGTGACACCCACTTTGGTCACGAAAACATCCTGAACTTCATCGACTCTCGTACGGGTCTGAAAGTTCGACCCAACTTTGCAAACATCGATGAGATGGATGAATGCATGGTTGACAACTGGAACTCTGTAGTCAAGAAAGGCGATAAGGTTTGGCACCTCGGTGATGTCATGTTCGGCGATGCTAAGCGCTTTGAGAAGATGTGGCCGAAGCTGAACGGAAGCAAGCGGCTGTGCGTGGGAAATCATGACGACATCAAATACTTGGCATCTGGTGGATTCTTCCAAAAGGTGCATCTCGAGCGGAAGTTCCGTGATGAAAAACTACACTTCTCGCACATCCCACTACATCCCTCGCAACACGAGGTCGGTGCACCGGGCAGTAAAAACTTCTTCTGTAACATTCACGGTCATATCCACGGGAACCCAACTCCGGTTGGTCGCTACATCAACGTCTCTGTTGAAGTGATCAACTACACACCTGTTGCGTTTGAAGACATTCAAGTGCAAGCGCAAGAACTCTTGAAAAGGTTTCCAGATTGATGTATGAAAACAAACTTGTAGAATCAATCAAAGACTTTGGTAACTTCTGGGAACAGTATAAGTCAGACATCGTTCTTCGTATAGAAGCGGTGTTGACTGAACCCGTATGTCCTGTTGCAACCATAGAGTTTGAACTGGATCGTGCGCCTTTCAAGCAAATCGCATGTTGTGCAGGGAACACCATCGAAGAAGCTATCATGTTTGCAACTGATCGTGCCATTGAACGTCTATCACAATTCAAAGGCATGACATATGACGAGATCAAAGCAAAAGTAGCACAAGAGAATGAAGAAAAGCGAATTCAGCATGAGGCTGAAATGCTAGCTCGTAATGAACTTTATGGCAAAATCAAAAACACCCCACATGAGTTTGATATTGCTGAATTATTTTCGCCTGAAGATGAAAATAGTGGTTGACATTTGTTTGCCAAAGTACTATATCTAACTAGTAAGGCAAAAACGGAGACGACGATGAACAAGATCAAAATCCTGACGAAAGACGAACGTGAAGCTCTGATGAAAGACGCAATCGATCGAATGACGAAAGGTGAGATCGTCGATCTCGTAGATGCAAGCGGGTGTGCTTACGCTCTTTGCATCGGCGACTTCCGTGACAACGGTATGTCGAAAAAGAACGTTTTCCGCTCCGGAATGAACTGGACGTGGAAAGGCCCGGGCACCATCAATCTGAGTGGTGAAATCCTGAAACCCGGCCAAGAATCCCAAGATATTGATATGGACTGGAGCTAATCAATGGTTACCTTTATCGGAATGTGTGTCGTGGCTGCATTGATTGCAGTCGGCGTGTATGTGGTTCTCACTCGTGTCAAGATTCGTAGCTATCGCTATGAAGTCGATGAAAACGGCGTCGAAACGGTGATCGACGAAAATGACTGATGCCCGTATCGAAGACTGGATCAAAGTCGGTGACGTCATTTATGGCACCGTCTATGAAGACTCGAAAGGTCGTTTCAAAGATGGCGATGGCATCGTCACCTCACGGTTGGTCTCTGTCGATGATAACATCGCTAAGACTCTGAATTCAACCTACAAGCTCGGAGCACCATACAAGAATGGTTAACTCTCCTTTCAATCATCGCCCTCAACGTACTCCCACTTTTGAAAAACCCAAGGAAAAAATCATGAACGCTCGTGTTATCGTCGGTACTGGTATTGCAGCTGTAGCCGGCATCGTCGCCCTCACCGTGATCGGTGGATCGTTTTACACTGTTGACTCCGGTGATCGCGGGGTGATCCTGCGCAACGGTGCAGTCGTTGGTACTGCAGAACCGGGTCTCGGCTTCAAACTACCGATCATCGATACCGTGAAAGAAATCTCGGTTCGTTCGAATGCTCGTCGCTATGATGGTGTGGCAGTCTATTCGAAAGACCAACAAACCGCTGAACTCGTCATCTCAATCAACTATCGTCTTCCGGGCGATCAAGTCGAACAAATCTACAGCGAATATGGTGGTGAAGAGGGTGTTCTGACTCGTCTGCTCGATCGTCAGGTCTATAATGAAGTGAAGAACGTCTTCGGCAAATATAACGCAGTTACGGCAATTCAAGATCGGGCGCGGCTTGTGGCTGATGTTCAAACGGCTCTGCAAACTGTGATCAAGGGTCCGATCGTCATCGAATCGGTTCAAATCGAAAACATCGACTTCTCGAATGCCTATGAAGACTCGATCGAAGCTCGTATGCTTGCTGAAGTCGAAGTCCAGAAGGTGAAGCAGAACGCAGAACGTGAAAAGGTTCAAGCTGAGATCGCAGTGATCCAAGCACAAGCACAGGCCGATGCACAACTGGCTCAAGCAAAAGCTGCAGCTGAAGCTACTCGTCTCCGTGGTGATGCTGAAGCAGAAGCAATTCGCGCTAAGTCCGACGCTCTCCGTGACAATGCCGGCCTGATCGCACTGACTCAAGCTGAAAAGTGGGATGGCAAACTCCCGACGACCATGATCCCGGGTTCGACCGTTCCCTTCATGGATGTTGCTCCTAAGCAATGATGCTAGCTATTTGTATGCTGATTGCCTACATACCACTATTCATCTGGGCTTTAGACGAATTCAGGTATGAAGATGCTAGACGAGAATACGAAGAGCTTCATAGGAGACCTAAAAGTAAAAGAAAGAGCGCTTCGGCGCTCTTTTTTGTTGACATCATCGCGCAGATGTATTAAATCTGGATTAAGAAAAGGAGATCAAAATGTTTCTGACTCAAGTTGACTATGACTTCCTCACCTCCGGTCGTGTACTCAAGGTTCAAGGTAACCTTGCTACTTTGACCATCTCCGGCAAAGATCAAGATGCACGTTTCGTGATGGAAGGTCCTTCGGGTAAGCACACTCTTCTCGTCGAAGCAACCGACGTTGTTCGTCTCAACGCCCACTGGGTAAATTTCGCAAATCACACTCTTAATACAATTAAGGGTTGACATCACTTTCGAAACGGTATAGAACATACCTATAGGCAACAAAAAGGTACGACAATGAAAACCTTCATGATTATCGTCAATATTGTGATCGTCTGTGTTTGTATTCACATGGCATACAACTATGATCCTTTGGCTGCGGCCATCGATCGTGTCGTCCTTGAAGTTGTCACCGGTTTGATCTGAGGTATCGAAAATGAAAATCAGCGAAGTCTTCGGCGTCACCACCACTCGTCCTCTCAATGCTCTCAATGTAGTGGGCATTGCAGAACTTGCACAATTCACTCCGTTCACTCCTCATGCGATGCCGTTCTTGGCTGCTTGGTCCGCTCTCTTGAGAGAGTGGAAGTTCGAGTATGACATGAGCGACAACGAATACCAAACGCTGAGCGGCCTGAAGATGTTCTTCAAAGACGGCTCGTCACTCACCTTGAAGAGAAAATGAAGTGAAACAATTCTTATGAACAAGCAAGAACTCAAAGATGCTATTGCTGCTGAGAAGAAGCGTCATAACGAAACGATCAAAGACCTGACTTCAAAGCTCCGTGTCTTTGAAATGGAAGATGCACGGCGCGCGAGTGCTGCATATGCTGATAGGAAGAAATCGCTTGAAGCTACCGGCGAATGGCTGGCCAAGAACAGGATTCTGAAGGTTGGCGATCTCGTTCAAGTGACGGGAAGCCGTGCTGGTAAGTATCGAGTTGTTGCAGGATTTACATACTATGGCATCATCGGTAAAGTTGCTGTCGAACGCAAAGAAAAACAAATGGATGGCACTGTCAAGAAAGTCTGGTCTACTAGTGCGCTTCAAGTAACTGAGCAAGGTTTGAACAAAATCACTCACATCTATCGCAAGGGTGCATTTGTTCCAGTGAAAGATTTGATGAACAGCCAAGATAGTAATTGACATCATCATAACAACTGAATAAGGTAGTATCATGACAGTCCTCGAAAATCTCAAGTCTCGGCACTTCAATACGAATGTGCACACCGTCTGGGTTGACGAGGACGAAGGTGTTGCGACATATCCTTTGTGGAACCTTACTGGCCAGATGGTTGGCTATCAACAGTATCGTCCTGCAGCCAACAAGAAGAAAGACAATCATCCTCGAGAGTCTCGTTACTTCTCGTGGCGCAAGGATAAAGTCGTCGGTGTTTGGGGTCTCGAGTCTTGGAACTTCTCCAACACCTTGTTTGTAACTGAAGGAACGTTCGATGCTGCTCGAATTACTGATCGTGGCTATAGTGCTGTCGCTACCCTTAGTAACGACGTTGATCCTGCTCTTGCACGATGGTTTTGGACTGTCCGACGTTTTCGACCTGTTGTGGCCGTATGTGATAATGACAGCGCTGGTCGTAAGCTTGCTAAGTGTGGTCACACTGCTCACTTAATGGCCGATGGCAAAGACATGGGCGAAGCATCTGATGAATATGTCACCAACTTCTTGAAGGACTACAAATGAAAGTTCGTTTGCATCTCGATGGTAAGACTCTGTTCTCCGAAGACGAGTGGGCAAAAATCCATGACGCGTGCGAGTTCTTTGTCGATGAATTCAATCTTCATAAGTACAACACTCCGGTCTACATCAAGTTTGTGAAGAATCTGGACCTTCGATCGACGCTTTCATCGACAACCCCATGTGACATCAGCCGTGGTAACTGCATCACACAGTTCCGACAGTTTGCGCACAAAGTAGTCGTCGAACGGTTCATCCTAAACATCGCAACTGGAAACTTCTCGAAAGTCATTGAAACGATCTTCCACGAAATGACTCACGTCATGCAAGAACTTCGAGGCGACATTGTTCGTCAGTATGATGGAAGTGAAATATTCCGTGGAATGCACTATTCTGTTGACAAATTGACAAAACCGACTTATGCTGAATACAGATCATTTCCATGGGAAATAGAAGCTCGGCAGGTGTCTGTCGATATGCTGAAGAAATGGCAAACTTCCCGTGGTATTAAACAAACCTTCTGGCAAACTCTGAAATCACTCTGGAGCTAATATGAAAACTGTACTGACAAGTGAAACGCTTTACAAGCTCGACTCGAAGGGTAAGACCCGAGTTTGGCATTGCGAAACCGGCACCGATGGAACTCGCTGGGGTCTGCGATCGATTGCTGGCCTCGAAGATGGCAAGAAGGTGACTTCTGAATGGACCTTCGTCGAACAGAAGAACGTCGGTCGTTCGAATGAGACTTCTCTTGAAGATCAAGCAACGTCCGAAATGACTTCTGAAGTGCAGAAGAAGAAAGACCGTGGATACTTTACCGACCTGAAAGACATCGATACCTTCGATAAGTTCAAGCCAATGCTGGCTGAAAAGTTTGAAGATGTCACGGTGAACTTTGCTGCCGGCAATGTCTATAGCCAACCAAAGCTGGATGGCATTCGCTGTATTGCTCGTGCTGATGGCCTGTGGACTCGGTCCGGCAAAGAAATCGTGGCGGTGCCTCACATCTGGGAATCGCTGAAGCCTTTCTTCGACGAGCATCCGAACATGATTCTTGACGGTGAGCTCTACAATCATGAACTCAAAGACGACTTCAACTCGATCACTTCGATGGTTCGGAAGACAAAGCCGAAACCTGAAGACTTGGCGAAGTCGAAAGAACTCGTGCAGTACCACGTATATGATACGATCGTCACCACTGAACCTAACCTCGAGTTCAGCAAGCGTGAACTGCTTCGTTATGAAGCTGAAGGCAGTTACGTTCGAATCGTACCGACCATGCATGTTGCTACTCGTGCTGGCCTTGATTCGTTGTACGAAGGTTACCTCGAGCATGGCTATGAAGGTCAAATGGTTCGCATCGACCAACCGTACGAGAACAAGCGCACGAAGAATCTGCTGAAGCGCAAAGAGTTCCTGACTGATGAATTCGAAGTCATCGAGATGCTCGAAGGTCAAGGTAACTGGCAGGGTTGCGTGAAGCACTTCATTCTTCCTCTGAACTCTGAAAAGAACTTCCAAGCAGGTGTTCGTGGCGATATGGATACCTTGCGTACGCTACTGGAGAAAGGCAAGAAGCCTGATTGGGTTACTCTTCGCTACTTCACTCCGACTCCGGACGGTGTTCCGCGTTTCCCTGTCGTGATCGACTGGGGCTTTGGAAAGCGGGAGGACTGATCATGGATGTATTCACAATCTTTGTCGTAATCTTGGCATTTGGCGTCATTTATTCAGGAATCATGGGTTGACATTCGTGGTGGGATTGCTTATATTCTAATAGTAGAGAAAAGGAATCCCACCATGAACCTCGTTACTCGTGAAATCGCTGAAATGTTGAAGATCAATCTTGAAGAAGCACTTCGTGTTCAAACGATGCTCGAGTGTGAGGCTTTCGACTTTAGCGAGTGTTCTACCGCAACGTTGAAGCGTAATGCAAAACGTATCTGGAAAGAATTGATGGCATGACGCTCTCGAAAGAAATTTCTGACATGACAGTTGCGATGGAGAGTGGTGATAACCCTCCATCGTATCAAGAAGTGTACACGATACTTCTTCGTGCATTCCTCGAGATTAATCGTCTCGACCAACGTATCCGCGTCTTAGAAGGAAGACCAGTATGATCGATCTGACTCTGAACTACATCCTCCCGAACATTGCTCTCTTTGGCGGGTTGTACCTCGTCTCGAAAGCACTCGAGAAGATCACGTGGAACTTTATTGTGTGGTATTGTGAAAATTATTGAAAAGGTGCACATGACTAGTTGACACTTTCGTGCAGATTGCTTATACTCTAATAGTAAGGCAACGAAAGGTACTACGATGAAAACCTACATCAACGACGGCCGTCTTTATCGCTTTGTTGCTCGTGATAAAGCAAATCACAATCGCTTTTATCGTGTGAGCCAAGGCGGTATCCGCGGTGACAAAGTTGATTATGTCCGTGTTGATGAAACCTTGAATGTCACGATCCACAAAATCACTGAAATGCACGAAGACGGTTCGTTCGACTACAATCCCGAAGTCGTTGATCTGAAAGTAACTTGGAGCTAATAATGCACTACAAATTTCCTGAAATCCGTACGATTGCTGATGTTCTTCCGGCGATCGAAGGTCGCCCTGAGTTTGTGGTTGCTGAACGTGACTTCGGCACGGTGATCAACTATCTTGTTGCTATGCCTGATACCTTCAAGATGGAAGGTCCGGACGATGTGATGGGTGCCATTCGTCGTGAATGTCGTGGCTTGATCTTTGATACCGAAGGCAAGATCATGTCGCGGCCGTATCACAAGTTCTTCAATGTGAACGAGAAAGAAGAGACGCAATCGCATCGTCTTGATCTGACTCGTGCTCATACTGTGATGGACAAGTTGGATGGTTCGATGATCCGTCCAGTGCGTATGCATGGCATGGTTCGTCTTGCGACCAAGATGGGTGTGACCGACATTGCGATAGAAGCCGAGCGCTTGATCGATGCAGTTCGGTACACTTGGCTTGAAGATATGATGATCGATGGCTTCACGCCGATCTTCGAGTATGTTGCTCCGACCAACAAGATCGTGGTCGAATATGCTGAAGCCAAGTTGATCCTGACTGCTGTTCGTGAGACGATGTCAGGTGAGTATCGTAGCCTGCGTCAGTGGAATGCACCTTTCGAGTTGGTTCGTACTGACTCGAATGTTCATGACTTCGATGCTTACCTCGCTTTCAAGCGAGGTGAGACGAACCGTGAAGGTGACATCATCCGCTTCGCTGATGGCCACATGGTTAAGGTGAAGAACGATTGGTACGTGCAAATCCACAAGACGAAAGACATTGTTCGTGTCGATCGCAACATTGTTGAGCTCGTCCTGAACGAGACGATCGATGATACTCGAGCTATGCTTGATGTGGCAGATTTATTTCGTGTTGATTGCGTCGAGGCTGCTTTCTGGGAAGCCTTTGAGAACGCCGCAGGGCGTCTTGAAGGTCTCGAGTTGCTGGCGCGTACGATCTATGATGCTGACAAGAAGCGCATCGCTCTTGAGCTGGTGCCGAACCTCATCAACAAGGCCGACGGTGGTTTCATCTTCAAGCTGATCGATGGTGGTGTTCTGCGGGACCTGCTGCTCGATCACTGTAAGAAGAACATCGGTTCGACCCCGAAGTATGAAGCCCTGATGGAATGGATGAAAGCATGAGCAAGGAGAAAAAGAACGTTCCGGCGGTTGATCCTCGGGATGTTCGAGTGACTGAAGAATTTCTTTCATCGATTGCTGATGAACCTGCAGGTGGCTCAGGCGTTGGATTCGTCATTACTGGTCGTATTCAATCAATGGCTCGTGAAATACTGCAGTTACGTCAGAAGCACAAAGCTCTTCGTGAAGAATACTTCTTGGTATCGGCTTCTTCACGCTTCCACGAGATTGAACAAGGTGACTTTTGTCCAGAGTGCAATGGTTCTGGCTATAAGCTGTATGGTTCCACTGCAACGTGGAGAGGTGGCGTCGGTGGTCAAGCAATGACTACCTCGGTGTGTGATAAATGCTGGGGCTCTGGTTCTAAGTCAACACCGTGGCCATCGTGGCGTAAGTACGAAGAACTTGAAAGGAATTCAAAATGAAAATTGTTATGGGTCCGCTTGAAATGGTTTTCAACGAGACTAAGTCTCCGATTCTCGATGATACGCTGAAGATCGTCGATGAATATCGCGCCAATGTAAGCAACCTTAATGGTTGGCTTCGTAATGAACTTGATGGCATCAAAAACCAGTACGAAAAGCGTCAACGCGATCTTGTCGAAAATGCTGAGAAAGAACTCTTGAAGTACGCGGAGAAACTGAAATGAAATTTGAAGGACGTGGTGAATTTACGGCTTTCACGTATCTCTATCAGTACTGTCGGCCAAAAGAATCGGACTTCACTGTTTATGCTGTTGACGCTGGTCTTCCGACCGATTATAATCTCGTTATCACTGCTGCAAGATTTGATGAAGACACGATGGTAAGTGATCCATCTGAACTCATCATCTCGAAAGAATGGGTCCTTGAAAACTTGGAGAAGATTCTCGAAAATGTACCTGATCCTGAAACTGCTAGCGCGTAAGATCACCTCGATTCGTTTTCGGACGATCTTTGGCCTTGGTCTTCTTCACCTCGTTCTCACCTACTTTGGGTTCGCATACCTCGGTGAAGCCGATCTAACTGTATCGTTCATCAGCTATGCGTACTACTACACGGTAACTGCATCGACGATTGGTTATGGTGATATGAGCCCATCGTCTGAATATGGACAACTATTCGCAACACTCTTCCTTATCCCTGTTGCAGTTTCAATCTTTGCAGCACTCATCACGAAAGCGATCGCTACTATGACGAACGAAATCCAGAACATCAAAGACGGTTATGGTGACTTCAGCAAAACGAAGAACCATACATTGATCATTGGGTGCAATCCCAAACAGACCGACAAGTTGCTTCGAGAGATCGAAATGTCTGAGGTTCTCATCGTTACGTCAGGTGATTGCCGACCAACCGATCAACGCTTCCACATCGTTCGAGCTGAGTCTCTTGCAAACGTGAATGATCTTCTTCGTGCCGGCATCAAAGGTGCAAGTCGAATCGTCGTGATGGGCAAAGATGATCAAGAAACGTTGATCGCATCGCTTGCAGTTACTTCTCTTGTTGACAAAGATCGCCATGTCGTTGCATACTTCGACTCTCAGACAACTGCAGACATCCTTGAAGCGAACTGCAAAAACGTTGAAACCGTTACTGACAACTCGGTTGCTCAGCTCGCTCGCTCTCTCGATGATCCTGGTGCTTCTCATGTAATCGGCAACCTCGTATCTACTGCTGATCCAGTTTCACTTCGGTCGACTGCTTTGTGCAACACCAACAAGCACAACGTCTGGTATGTCAAGCACCTTGCAGAAAGCATGCTTCGTCAGAACGCAACGTTGATTGGTTACGGCACAAAGGAAAAGCCGACCATGATTCTTCGTGGCGACGACGTTGTGCCAGACAACTCGATTATCTACTACATCGCTGAAAAAGATGTTGACATTCGCGCGATTGTAGTGTAAGTTAGATTTGTATTCATAGGAGAATAGAATGTTTGGATGGTTGTTTGGAAAGAAGAAAGTCGAACCGTTGACGAAGGTGGTTCAGAAAACTGAAGTCTCTGGTTCGCGGAATCGAGTGGTGCAAACTACGACCGTGGTGAACCAACGAGGTGCAAAAGCATCGGGTGACATCGTCGGTGGAAACAAGTACTCGAGTTATCGTCGCGAGACCTACACTCCTGGATATGATCCAAATACGGACATGCTGAATCCCCTGAACCCGTTTTCTCCGCTGAACCCGATGAATCAGCCTGATCCGGAACCAAAGTCGCATAGCCACTCGCACAGTCATTCTCATGACTCGGGTTCTTCGCACTCTCATTCACATTCTCACTCGTATGACTCGGGAAGTTCTCATCATTCACACGACTCGTCGAGTTCTTCGTCTTACGATTCGGGTTCTTCGTATGACTCGGGTTCGTCTTACACCTCGTCTTTCGATTAAGGAAATACTATGACCGAACGTAAACTTGCTTCTATTCGCCGTATCTCTGACATCCAGCCGATCGAAGATGCTGATGCCATTGTGGTTGCTACCATCGATGGCTGGAAAGTTGTTATCAAGAAAGATGACTTCAAAGTCGGTGATCTTGCAATCTACCTTGAGATCGACTCATGGGTTCCACATGAGCTCGCTCCGTTCCTCTCGAAGGGTCAAGAGCCTCGCGTCTACAATGATGTGAAAGGCGAACGTCTGCGGACGATCCGACTTCGTGGGCAGGTTTCCCAAGGGCTTTTGTTGAAGTTCAATACGATTCGCCCTCGTCATCATGTTATCGTAGGAACTGAAGTTGGTTTCCTATCAGTTGATGATATTACCGAAGGCCTTGATCTGACTGAAACTCTCAACATCCAAAAGTGGGAAGCGCCTATCCCTGCTCAGCTTCAAGGTCAAGCTGCCGGCATGTTCCCGACTTCGCTAATTCCCAAGACTGATCAAGAGCGTATTCAGAACTGCTTTGGTGACATCCAAAAGCGGGCTAAACGATTCGCTACTGAAAAGGTCTGGAATGCTGAGACTCAGACTCTTGAAGAACATCCTGTTGTTCTACCGGCAGACTTCGAGGAGCCTACTTACGAAGTCACCATGAAGCTCGATGGCTCGAGCTGCACGATCTTCCGCTGGGAAGGCGAACTTCGTGTTGCAAGCCGTAACCTTGAACTGAAGATCAATGACGAGAACAAAGACAACACTTTTGTTAAGATTGCGCTTGATTGGGATTCGGTTATTCCTGATGGGTATGCAATCCAAGGTGAAATTTGTGGGCCTGGGATTCAGGGAAATCGTGAAGGGTTTGCAGAACCTGATTTTTTCCCGTTTGATATTTTTGATATTAAAAACCACGAATATCTGAGCCCAAAAGAACGCCGTGATTTTTGTAATAAACATTGTTTGAATCATGTTCCGGTTATCGCGTTTGATTGGAAAGCACCAACTAGTGTCGAAGAAGGTCTTGCTCTTGCTGAAGGCCCGAGTATCAATCACAAGATTCGTGAAGGTCTAGTCTGGAAGTGCAACGAAGACCCAAGCTTCAGCTTCAAGACGATCAGCAATCAGTTCCTTCTGAAAGGTGGGGACTGATGTGCAACTGCAAAGGTTGGGACATAGCATTCTTTCAGGATGATGAGGTCACGGTCGTACAACACTTTTGTCGGGTGTATGGGGACTGTGGCCATATCGACAACACTCTCGAAGAGGCGGCTGACCAAGTCGCCTCTGAATACGACAAGAACTATGACTGGTATTGTGACAATCGCAATCGTGATTTTGTCGAAGTCACAGACGAGAAACTTGATTGGTTGCTTGCTCAAGCGAAGGCTTGGAAAGATCGTACACATACAAGCTATTTGTACTACGCAAATGCTGCACCTCTAAGCATAAATGAAGAAAAAATCGACTTTTTGTGAAAAAGGCTGTGTACATGGCTTGTGAATAGGCTTATACTATATTCATAGCCAAGGAGATAAACATGACTGTCAATGCTTCCGATCGTAACGGCCTCGAGCTTACCCCCGCAGCAGATACCCTGAATGCCTACCGCTTGACGGCGGTCAACACCAAGACCAAGAAGTTCAGCGCCTATGCCGCCGGTACTCGTAAGTCGAACAACGAGTTCAACATGTTTACGATCGGTCTCTATGACGATCCCCGCGACGCTGCCTATGTCGCCCAAGAGTTCGAAAAGAAAGTCAGCAAATCTCAAGTTCGTGAGATGGTGACTGACGGCACCTTCGCTGAATTCGCCAAAGACTTCCGTTCGAACATCGAAATCCCCGAGTGGGTCTACCCTGCAGAAGGTATGACGATCGACGAGATGCTGAACACCACCTACAAGCGTAACTACGTCTTGAATGCCCGTGAAGCTCTCGTCGAAGCGATCAACGTCTTCAAGAAGCCGGTTCCTTCTCTGAAAGATGCAGCAGCGATGATCAAGAAAGTCGAAGCAGCGGTCAAAGAAGGCATGACCCTCCGGGCAGCAGCAGCGAAAGTGATCGGAGCATAATCGGTCAATAAATAGTAAGCAATATCGTGGAGTAACCATGCGCTTACTATTCATTCTCGCTTTCATACCAACACTTGCTTATGCAAACCCAATAGACGACATATGCCCAGAGCACGTTGCTCTGGGCGCTCCTGTAAGTTCGCTTGATAACGGTACTCAGTACATATGTCATACGAACTATGCGATCCACTATCGCTTTGATACAAAGACCGCCGAGTATGTAGTCGAGCATCTAGACAATGCGGACATCACTGGTCCAGCAAAGCGTAAAGATGATTTTCGTCCAGATGATCTGATTGCATCAGAACATTCAGCGACGCTCGAAGACTATTCTGGAGAGCCATATGATCGTGGACACCTTGTCCCTGGAGCAGACAATAGAGCAAATCAGGAAGTGATGAGCGAAAGCTTCTTCCTTTCAAATATGGTTCCACAAGTTCCAAACAACAATCGTGGCATTTGGCGCATGCTTGAAACCAAAGTACGTAATTGGGCTCTCGAGAATCGTGACCTCTATGTGGTCTCTGGTACGATCTATGAAGAAGGCTACAAGACTATCGGTGAAGGCAAAGTTGGTGTTCCTACGTACCTCTGGAAGGTCGTGTATGATAAAGCCACTGACTCAACAATCGCTTATCTGATGCCTAATGCTGAACTGCCCGTGAAAGACATGCCTAAGTATCTGACAACGGTCGATCGTGTAGAGGAACTCACGGGTTTGAACATCTTCCCTCAGCTATCGGAAGATAAAGAAGGTGTTGTAAATCCTGAGCACTGGACTAACATTTCTGATTGACATTTTTGCTTCTATGGTTTAGAGTAAAATCATAGAAGGAGACTACATCATGAAAAAAGGCGAACTCCTGAGCAAGATGCTCCATATCGCTACCAACGCTCACCATGGCCAGTTTGATCGTGGTGGCAACCCCTACATTCTGCATCCGATCAAGGTGATGCACTATGTCAAGTCTGAAGACGAAGAACTTCAGTGTATCGCTCTCGGCCACGATGTGATCGAAGATACAAGCGTTACATATCAAGACCTGCGGGATGCAGGCTTCACCGAACGTGTCATTGCCGGCATCCGTGCTCTGACGAAAGTTCCGGGTCAGACCTACGACGAATACAAAGAAGGTGTCTTTGCTAACGTTGACGCAATGAAAGTCAAGTTGGCCGATCTTCGCCACAATACCGATGTTCGTCGACTCAAAGGTGTCTCGGAAAAAGACATTGCTCGTATGGAGAAGTATCATCGCTTCTACATGGAAATCACTTTCCGTCTGAAGGAAATCGACAAGTGATCAACTTCTATCGAGTATGGAAAGACGACAAAGACTCAGAACCAAAAGTGAAGGCTAAAAAGAAAGCCTTCACTTGCATTCTGTGTTCAAAGAATGTGAATGGTTTGCCTAAGCATATGGACGACGTTCATGGCGTCGGCACATGGAAGAAGTATCTTTTGGCGCTTGAAGCCATTGAAAAAGAACGTACCGACAAAATCATTAAACTGATGGGATTCTAAAATGAAACTGTTTCTCGGCCATCTACTTGGCTTCGGCATGATGACTACATTCTGCTTTGTGGCCATGAGTGGATTAGCACTGTTCATCCCATTGCTTGGTGCGTTTCTGACGTGGAGCTTAGATCCACTCACGTTCGACTTCTCTATGACGATGTTCGTCGCTAGATGCATGCTCGTTTTGAGTGCTTTCGTCGGTGTGTGTTTCACGACTTCGAAAGAAGGTAAACAGTTTGCTGCAGAATTTGCAGAGGAGTAATCATGGGTAAACTAACACGTCTCATTGGAGACATCCACGGCGAGTGGGAACTCTATCATCAAACCGCGACTGACGCTATCAACTTTGGTGGGTGTGAACGTACGATTCAAGTCGGCGACTTTGGCGTAGGCTTCTCTGGTCCGTACTGGCATGATCGCGCTGATGAGTTTCATTGGGATGGCACTCACCGCTTCATTCGTGGCAATCATGACAAGCCTGAAAAGTGCAAACAAATGGCCGGTTGGATTCAAGATGGTCGTATCGAGAACGATGTGATGTTCGTCGGCGGCGCTTGGTCAATTGATCACATGCTTCGCACTGAAGGCGTATCGTGGTGGGCCGATGAAGAGCTCTCGATTGAAGCTCTCTATCACATGATTGATGTTTATGATCAAGTTCGTCCGCGCGTGATGATCACTCACGATTGTCCTAGCGATGTGAGTACTGAAATGTTCATTCAATCTGGTTTGGCCTTGTTCAAAGGCAGCGCTAAATCTCTCCCGACTCGCACTGGCACGGCATTCAATACGATGCTTGCTATTCATCAACCTGAAGAATGGTACTTCGGGCACTGGCACCACTCGATGCAATACCGTTATGGTCGCACGATGTTCCAGTGCTTGGGCATTCATGATTATGTGGACGTGGAACTATGACTACTATCATTCTCGCATGTGCACACGCATTCAGTTCAAACAAAAACTTTCAGCCGTCGCTACTGTATCTTGGTACGTTCATCGTCGACATCAACACTGTCGAGTTTCTTGTTAAATGGATTGCATCATGATCGCATCATTCAGCGGTGGGTACCGCTTTCTGTCCAACTTCTGGATGGCATCAGTCGACTATGAAGGTACCACTTATCCTTCAAGTGAACACGCGTATCAAGCAGCGAAGACTTTGAACAAAGACATTCGTGGTGCTTTTGCTGAAATCACATCGCCAGGTGAAATCAAGAGGTTGGGCCAAACTATTCAAATCAGACCTGACTGGGAAGATGTGAAGATCAATGTGATGCGAGACATCGTCACGGCGAAGTTCGAAGGACATCCTGATCTGATGGAAAAGCTTATGGCTACTAAGGGTCAACACCTCATCGAAGGAAATACTTGGGGTGATACCTTCTGGGGTGAGTGTCCGCTTGGAAACGGAAAGAATGAACTCGGAAAGATTCTTATGTCGATCCGAGACGATATTACGAGGTTGCTATGAAAGATCAAGAACACAACTACAATGCATTTGCTGAATGCGAAGCAATGGGTTCTGAGCATGGTACTGGATGGTCGGTCGCTTCGAAGTACTGGAACATTCCATGCACTAATGAAGCAACTGCCAAACGTCTTGCAGAGATCATTCGCTTAGCTTACAAATCTGGACGTGAAGATGTTGCAAGCGAACTGAGAGAAATTCTTAATGTCCCAGCATGGAGGACCAATTTTGTCTAATTATACTCCCGACAACTGGGTCATACTCAAGATCAAGGGTGATGATCCACACTATCGTGTTCTTGCTGGATGGTCCGGCAGTTACCTCGATGGAAGTTCTTGGCAACTGAACAGCGGCATAACTCGTGTCGAAGAGTTTGCCGAAGACTTCACTCACAACAATCGCACTCGTCACATCGAGTATTTCAAGTTCTACGGCAAGTCTGGTTCGTGCTACGTTTGTAACAAAGAGTCGTACCAACTGCGAATGAATACTGCAGGCATCTGGGCGCAGCTTGAAAAGCTTCACGGTGATAAGATCGAACTCATGCCGGAAGAAACTGACTGGATGAGCATCGACTGGATCATCGAAAAATAATCTGCACAAAGTGCACTTTGCCGGTTGACACTACTAGCCAGATTGCTTATACTCTAATAGTAAAGCAAAACGGAGACGAACCAATGTCGATCAAGATGAGCAACAAAGAAATCTCTTCGATGATGTCGGCAATCGCTGCCAAAGTCAAAGCTGAACGTGATGCCAAAGCCGCTGCAGCGAAAGAAAATAAGTGATCTTCGACGTTCGAAAGTAAGGATAGACTATGACTCCAACTCTCTATTGCCTCATGAGGCAAGACCTGCAAGACCTGAATCCAGGCAAAGGTATGGCTCAAGCCATGCATGCTCAAGCTGACTTCGATCAATGGGTCGATGATCATCCCGGCAGCGCGTACATGCCTTTCATCGCCGAATGGAAAGAAGATCGATCGTTTGGCCGCACTCTCGTGCTCGAATGCAGTTTTGACGAAATCAGCAATATCATCCCGTTGGTGCTGGGAACCGATCATCCTGCGGGTGTGACCGTCGATCCGACGTATCCTTGGCGCAACTTCTATGGCAAGGTGTTTCTTACCTCTGAAGCGACATGTGCATGGGTATTTGCGTGTGATCTGACTCCAGAGGTACTTCTGGCCGAACTGCGCAAGCTCTCTTTGCATCGGTGAAATGATGTACACAGTAGAAGAACGACTTACCATCGCTGAAGAAAAACTGAAGCGCATGGAGAAAATTGAAGAACAGCTTAAGCGCACTCAAGACGCGCTTATGCAACTCGCATTAACTTCGGACAAGAACTTTGCTATCTTGTCCGGTCGTGTAAGTCGGAAGTCTGATGGCTTCTTCTCTGATCTTTTCAACTGGTAAGGTGAACAAATGCTAAGTACTCTTATTCTCGTTGCACAAGGTGCACTCGTCGGTTTCATGGCCGGACAAGCATTCCCAGGTCATGGCCTTGAATTCTGGGTAACCATTGTTGTGAACTCTGTTCTCGTTGTAGCTTACGGTCAGGCACGAAAAACCGAAGGCTACTAAAATAGTTGTTGACACTTCCGTGTAGGTGGTGTATATGTTCTATATGATGATAACAATGTGAGTTTCAAATGAAACGAGTGCCTACACAAGAACGTCCCGGCTGGCAAGCCGCTGCTGAAGAAGCAGGTTTTGTCTTTCACACGATGTATGGCGAACCCTATTGGGACGAGACATCGATGTATCAGTTCACGCTCGAGCAAGTCGAGAATGACATTGAAGACCCGAGTACTGAACTCCATTCGATATGTCGTGAAGCTGTCGAGAATATCGTCTCGTCTGAGCAACTCATGGATCGCATGGGTATTCCCGACAACATGAAAGACTTTGTCAAGAACAGTTGGAAGTCGAAAGAACAAGAACTGTATGGCCGTTTCGATCTTGCGTATGATGGCAATGGTCCTGCAAAGATGCTGGAATACAACGCCGATACTCCGACATCGCTTTATGAAGCCGGCATTTTCCAATGGGAATGGCTTGAACAAAAGCTGAAGCTCGGCCATCTTCCTCCAAACTCCGATCAGTTCAACCGTCTGTATGATGCATTGATTGAACGGTTCAAAGAGATGTTCATTCCGGGTACCGATGTGCACTTTGCATCTGTCGGTGGTCGTGAGAACATGGAAGACTATGGCACCGTTGAAACGATGGCATGGGCCGCAAAAGACGCTGGTCTTGGTGCTCACTACGTTTCGATTGAAGACATCGGCATTTCGACTGCAGGTCAATTTGCTGATGATGAAGATCGAGTGATCGGTTCTCTCTTCAAACTGTATCCGTGGGAAGATATGCTTCGTGACGAATTCGCAAGCAAGATTGCTGACTCTCGTTGCCGGATGATCGAACCTGCGTGGAAAGCTCTTGTTTCGAACAAAGGTATTCTGCCGGTTCTCTGGAACATGTTTCCTGGCCACAAGAACTTGCTGCCGGCTTACTGGGCGAATGAAACCCACAAGCTGACCAACTACGTGACGAAGCCGATCTTCTCGCGTGAAGGTGCATCGATTCGCATCTTCGAGAATGGCAAACTCACCGAGACTTCTACAAATCAAGAGTATGATCACAACTCGATGATCGTACAAGAATACTGTCCGCTCCCCGTGTTCGATGGGTATCGCCCCATCATCGGTTCTTGGATCGTTGGACAGACCTGTGTTGGCATGGGTATCCGCGAGGACCAAAGCCGTATTACACAAGACCTCTCGCGCTTCAAGCCCCACTTTATCATGAACTAAGGACAATGAACATGAAACGTACTACCTCTATGAAAGCTCTGACTATCGGTCTTTTGACTGTTTCGGCATTTGCTCTTTCTGCTTGTCAGGAAGATGGTGAAGCTCAAAGCTTCAAAAATGTCGAACAGTGTATCTCTGCTTCGAAAATGGTTGAAGCAAAGTTCACTGAAAAAGACTGCCGTGATGGCTTTGCTATGGCCGTAACTGAAAACGAAAAGAGTGCTCCTCGCTACGACGCGATGCAACTCTGCGAACAAGAACACGGTGCAAGTGCCTGTGTTGCCGAGCAACGTTCGGATGGCACTTCGGTCTTTATGCCTATGATGATGGGTTACATGATGGGTTCGTGGATGTCTGACGGCGATCGTGACCGCTATCGTCACAGCTACGTTCCGATGTATCCGATCAAAGGTGGTGGCTACTCTACCTCGACCGGCTACTACTCGTCTTCGTTCGGCAATAAGAGCTATGCATCTCCTTCGGCTTTGAGCTCAAAGCCGGCTGCTACCTTCAAATCTGCTCCAATGAGCAAGGTTTCGGTTGCTTCCAAAGGTGGTTTTGGTGGTGCTCGTACCAGCAGTTTTGGAGGCTAATATGCTGCATTGTGTAATCATCATCGGCCAGGTTTTCCTGGCCGGTGGTAACGAAACCCCCGTGAACTTCAATGCATACAGTCACTTTACTATTGAGTCAAATTGGGATACATACTACTTACGTGCCCATGAATATGACGGCGGCTCAGATGACTACCTTATTCCAGGCGCAATCACGAATGAGATGATCCCTGCAGTGCTAAACAAATGCGCTGCTGACGCACAAAACGGTTGACACTAACAGAGGATGGTGATAGATATATCATGTAAGCAAGGAGCTGATCATGAAATACTTCGCCATCCTCTCGTTTGTTGCTCTCTCGGCATGTGCCGGCACCGGTATTCCGGTCGAAGAAGATCGAGCAATGCAGATGCAGTATTTACAAGATGTTTCTGAACGTCAAGCATTTCGGCCTGAAGTCTATGCCGAACCTGAATTCGAAGCTGATTGCATCGAGTATCAGATGGAAGAATGTTTCAATTAACGGTTGACATTCCGCATGAAGTAGTGTAGACTGTTAATATGAAAGAGGTGAACAACATGAGATTTTACAAAGTCGGCGGGTACGTCCGCGATCGTTTGATGGGAGTATCCTCTCAAGACGTTGATTGGGTTGTCACCGGCGCAACTGAAGATGAACTGCTGGCGAACCCTCCGTTCTACATCAAATCGTTCAATAAGGTTGGCGCAGGGTTTCCTGTCTACTTGAGCGATAAAGGTGAAGAGTGGGCACTGGCTCGTCGTGAAAAGAAAGCCGGCAAAGGCTATCATGGTTTCGAAGTTACATTCGGGCCAGAAGTAACGATTGAAGAAGACCTGTCTCGTCGTGATCTGACGATCAATGCAATGGCAATGGAATTCTTCAATGACGGCATCACTCGTGTGCTGGAAATCGTTGACCCCTTCAACGGTCAAGAAGACCTGGAAAACAAAGTCTTGCGGCACACTTCAGATGCTTTTGCTGAAGACCCTGTTCGGGTTCTGCGACTGGCTCGTTTCCGTGCTCGCTTTGGCCCTGAATGGACCGTTGCACCCGAGACTGTTGCTCTGGTTTCTCAGATGGCGAAGAAAGGTGTTCTGAACGAACTGACCGCTGAGCGTGTTTGGAAAGAACTGAGTCGAGCTCTGATGGAACCCCATGCACGACTGTTCTTCGACACTCTGCTGGAAGTTGATGCTCTGCATGTACTGTTTCCGGAAGTCTACAAACTGAAGACCGCACTGGAAGCTCGGCGATGGCACCCTGAAGGTGATGCTTTCGAACACACTATGCTGGTTCTGACTCAAGCCGTCGAAAGCAACTTTGATCTGGAGACGCGGCTGGCTTGTCTGGTCCACGACTTCGGCAAAGGTCTGACTCCTCGTGATCAACTGCCTAAGCACTACGGGCATGAAATAACGGGAGTGAAGGTTGCCAAAGACTTCTGTGATCGCCTGACTGTTCCTGCAAAGATGCGGGATCGTGCAATGAAGACCACTCGGTACCATATGCACATGCACAAACTGGACACTCTGAACTCGAAGACTTGGGTTCACATGTTCGAGGACATGGATGCTTTCCGTGATCCGGAGGTTGTGCTGCTGCTGTGGGCTGTTGGAGTCTGCGACGAGAATGGTCGCCTGGGCTCTGAAGATGCTCCTACGGAGCATCTGATGAAAGTCCGGCATGTCTTTGATCGGGTTCGTGCAGTGAAGTTTGCCGATGTCTTTCCAAACGGTGAGAAGAACCCTGCAAAGATCAAGGACGGTATGTTCAAAGCTCGTGTTCGAGCAGTAAAGGGATAACATGGCTATCATTACGATTGGCACTTTCGTAAAAGTAGACCATCCACAAACAGTGCTCAACCCGGATGAGTATTTTCGGGTTGACTACATGGAGTATGAACCAAGTCTCGGTAAAACCCGGATTCGTGGCGAAAACACTTGCTGGTTTAATGTGAATATGATTCTTGACGTGAAAGAGAAATGAAATGTCTGTGATTGAAAAACTGAAAGCTGAATCGCTTGCTCTGCGAAAGGCAAAGAACTTTGAACTTGCTGCTTCAGTGTCTTTCGCCCTTTCTGAGATCGAGAAAGTTGGAAAGAACAATGGTAACCGTGCGACGACTGAAGATGAAGCAATCAAAGTTGTTCAGAATATCCTTAGCCGAATCAATGAGGTAATGCGATATGATGTAGCAAATGCCGGTAAAGCTTCTCATGAAAAAGCCATTCTCGAGTCAGTTCTGCCTCAGATGGCTTCTGACGATGAAGTCCGTGAATTGCTGAAGGACATCCTTGGTGATGAAACACCGAAGAACAAAGGTGTTGCCATGAAAGTCATTCGTGACCAGTATGGCGCAAAGGTCGACATGAAACGTGCCGGCGAAATCGTAACTGAACTCTATGGGATTTAACATGACTCACTTCTTCAAATGGGCATCGCTATTCATTGCAGTTGTATCTATTCCTTTGATCGTGCTATTGCTGTATGCTTCGGCATGGCTGAGTGCTGCAACTTGGGCTGTGCTTGGTGTCACTGGTTACATCAACTATTGCAATTTGCGTAATGTGATCACATACGAAACTGAAATCAATGCACGACTGGAGCAACTGAAAAATGACTATCGTAGTTAAGGCGCCGAACGAATACGAATTCACCAATGCGCTTCGCATTTTCCTTGGCGGAGCAATTGACATGGGTTCGGCCGAAAACTGGCAAGAGCGTCTCACCAAAGACTTGTCGGGTTATGATGACGAAGACCTGATTCTGCTGAATCCTCGTCGGGATGACTGGGACTCTTCGTGGGTGCAAGACCCGACTCCTGGAACTCAGTTCTACGAGCAGGTTGAATGGGAACTAATTCAGCAAGAGAATGCTGATGGTCTCATCTACTACTTCACCGCTGACTCAAAAGCACCTATCACGTTGCTTGAGTTGGGTCTGTTCAATCAACAGAACGTTGTTGTTCATTGCCCGAAAGAGTTCTATCGTTACGGCAATGTCAAGATGGTCTGCGACCGCTATGGTATTCCCATGGCTGAAACATACGAAGAACTGCTTGCATTCATCAAAGAAGCAATCGATAGCGAAATCGAAGAAAATCGTAGTTGACATTTAGTCGACTTGTGATAGATTAGATAAATACGGTCAGTGACCAAACAAAGGAGAACTACATGGCTAAGAAGGGTGGAAAGTCGAAAGGCTTCATCTCGCAAGGGAAGCACAGCAACGTTGATCGCAAGATCGTGAATGCTATGCGTTCGGATTACCTGCAATCGGGTGAGCGCATCATGAACCAACTTCGTGCTCTGCAAAAGGGTAAGGATGTTGTCATGACGGTGCCGAATCCGAACAAGGAAGCAACCGACAAGAAGTTCATCAAGGTCAAGGTTTCGGGCAAAGAGTACGTCGCTCGCCTGAAGGACCAGAAGAAGTCGGCAAAGAAAGCTGACGTCGAATGATCACGATTTACGGAGCAGACTGGTGCAAATGGTGCAAGGCTGCAAAGCGAGTCGCTGAGGAAAGAGGTCTTCAACACGTCTGGAAAGATGTTGAAGACCTCAACATCTACGACGAGATGAAAAGCAAGTTGCCGGTAGAAAGCAGCAAGATCCCTCAGATCTTTTGGCATGACCGGTACATTGGTGGCCATGACGCGTTTATCGCAGAAATTGAAAACACAGCTGGAGGCTTTGGTGATGGAAAAATCTAAGGTTATCGATCTTCTCAAGAAAGAAACGATCGACGTCGAATTCGTGAAGAAAGATGGCACCAAACGTGCTATGACCTGCACTCTTCGCGAAGACATTCTCCCCAAGCAAATTGACTTGGAAGAGCACGTGCAGAAGAAAACTCCGAATCCTGAGATTCTGGCTGTTTTCGACGTCGTCAATCAAGGCTGGCGAGCATTCCGTTGGGACAGCTTGAAGATGGTCAATGGAGAAGCATTTGTCTAAAGCGCCACGTGGCGGAACTGAACTCATGGCGGATCGGATTAACTCCCTTCCGCCTGAGTTGCTTTCGCATTTCCAAATCATTCATTCCCGCGTCCGTGATCTTGATCCGACCAAGAAAAAGATTCTTGTGCTACACGACCTTCCAGGTGATCCTGAAGTCCAGCATCTGAAGAATGGCGGATGGAAGAAATTTCATAAACTTGTGTTTGTCAGTCATTGGCAACAACAAATGTATAATGCGTACCTTGGTGTTCCATTCGATGCAGGCATTGTGTTGCAGAATGCGATCGAGCCATTTGGCTTCGGTGGAATGGATAAGCCAACCGACAAGATTCGGTTGATGTACTTCTCGACTCCTCATCGTGGCCTTGAATTGCTCTATCCAGTGTTCAATAAGCTATATCAAGAGTTTGGCGACAAGATCGAGTTGAACGTATTCTCGTCATTCGATCTGTATGGCTGGGATGCTCGCGATGAACCGTACAAACCTCTCATCGAAAAGCTGAAAGCACATCCAGGCATCAACTACTCGAAGTCTGTACCGAACGAAGTGATTCGCGAAGAGCTGAAGCGTTCTCATATTCTGGCTTACCCATCGATCTGGCAAGAGACGTCGTGTCTCGTCATGATTGAAGCAATGTGCGCCGGCCTTGTTTGTGTTCACTCGTCGTTGGCAGCACTCCCTGAGACTGCTCTGGGCTGCACGTATATGTATGGCTATAGCGAAGATTTGAACGTTCACATGGCTCGCTTTGAAGCTAACCTTCGAGATGCGATCAACGACATTTCGGATGGTGATGCGGTAAGAGACGATCGTATCGAGTTTCTCAACGAGACGTACTCTTGGGACTTTCGAAAGTGGCAATGGGAAGAACTGTTGACATCTTTGCTGTAATGGTATAAGATAGACATCGAAGGAGAATATCATGGCCAAAGGCTCACTCAAAACCATTTCGACCAAAAAGAAAAAGCCTGATCTGAAACCCATGCCGCAGCGCAAATCAAGTGCTGCGCGTATTCTCGAAGAGAAACATGTTGGTGTTGAGATCACTGACTTCACGTACGTGAAGAACCTTGAAGAAGCAGTCGGTCAAAACCTGAAGCACTACAACTACTTCTATGACTACAAAGACGCTTTCAAGTGGGCTGAAGATTGGGTCAAGAAGAATCGTACGGCTGAACTTGCTGACTTCAAAGCTGCTGAAGAGTGGCGAGTCAACACCGCAATTGGTGGCCTCTGCAAGATGCTCACGATGGGTGCGGTGTTCTCTGAGAAGCGAATGGCTTGGCTGAATGGTAAGCTTCAAGAGGTGATCAATGCTGGCAAAAGCAATCGATCGATTGAAGCATCGTTGAAGACTGCTCCGGTCAAGTCAGCAGCCGACATCCTTTCCGATAAGACTCGTGAGTTCATCGCTGAAGTTGAATCAGTTATCGATCTGTATCATGATCCGAAAATCTGGCTCGATGGCGAGAACTATTCAGTCTACAACGAACTGAAGAAGATCAATGCGCCGAAGCCTCTTGTGCAAAAGGTGTATGACTACTATAAGCCGTTGTTCGATGAAGCTGAAGAGCTTGTAGTGAAGAAGACTCCTGATCTGATCGAGGGTTTCAAACACCTGAAGACTGCAAAGGACAAGAGAGACTATATGTTGTTCATCAAGAACATCATCGACGATTGTCAGAAGTTCATGAATGCTTCTACCGCTGCAAAAGTTCGTGCAGTCCGTCAACCTCGTGCAAAGAAGAAAATCCCTGTCGAGAAGCTGGTTGCAAAAGTCAAGTATCAGAAGGAAAGCTCTGAATACAAACTGACGTCTGTCGATCCGGCAAACATCGTTGGTGCAACTGAAGTGTATCTCTTCAACACGAAGTACCGACAACTCGTCCAGTTGGTTGCTGCATCGGTGGATGGCTTCTCGATTCGAGGCACTACCATTATCAACCTTCGTGAAGAGGCATGCCTCAGGAAGACCTTGCGTAAGCCAGAGGATGTGTTGACTGAGATCGGTAAGACCACTAAAGCACGTGTGAACAAGGTGTTCCTTGACCTCAAGACTAAGAGTGCTGCTGCGAATGGCAGGTTGAATGAAGAGACAATCATTCTCAAGGTGTTTAAGTAGTTGACACCTCTTGAACTCTGATATATAGTGTTATCATACCCAAATTAACAGGAGTTCAACATGGCCATTCTGGTCGATCTTAACCAAGTCATGATTGCGAACCTCATGGTTCAAATCGGCAATCACCACAACGCTGAAGTAGATGAGAGCATGATTCGCCATATGGTGCTCAACTCGATTCGCTTCAATCGCATGAAGTTCAAAGAAGAGTTCGGTGAACTGATCATCTGTGCAGACGACAAGAACTACTGGCGTCGTGCACAGTTCCCCTACTACAAAGCATCTCGTCGCAAGAACCGTGAAGAGTCTGAACTTGACTGGACGTCGATCTTCAACGCTCTGAACAAAGTTCGTCAAGAACTCAAGGACGTGTTTCCCTACAAAGTGATCCAGATCGATGGTGCAGAAGCCGACGACATCATCGGTACCATTGTGCACCAAGAAGGTCGACTGCTGAACACCGGCGAGAAGTTCCTCATCCTCTCGGGTGATAAAGACTACATCCAGCTTCACAAGTATGCAAACATCAAGCAGTACAATCCCGTATTGAAGAAGTGGGTTGCTCATTCGAACCCCGAGCAATACCTCTTCGAACACATTGTCAAGGGCGATGCAGGTGATGGTATTCCCAACATCCTGTCAGCCGATAACTCGTTCGTTATGAACATCCGTCAGAAGCCAGTCACGAAGAAGCGACTGGAAGAGTGGATCGATATAAATAAAATGAGTTCAGAAGTTAAGCGCAACTACATGCGGAATAAGTCATTGATCGACTTGTCTGAAGTTCCCGAACATCTCAAGACGAAAATTCTCGAGGCGTACTCTGCGGAGAACACCAAGGACCGCTCACAACTTCTCAACTTCTTCATCAAAAATCGATTGAAACTGCTCACTGAAAGCCTCGGTGAGTTCTGAGGAGAAATAATGACCACAACGTATTCACTATCGGAGATCGTTGCTAAAGCATGTGAACTACCAACACGCGAAGAAAAGATTGCATGGTTGCGTAAAACACAGAGTGAATCCCTTCGTACTGTCCTCATGCTTATGTATGATAAGAAGTATGAATGGAACATTCCAAACACTTCTGCGCCTCCATACACTCCATCTCCGCACGTAGAATCCCAAGGTATGTTGTACCGCCAAACACGCAAGTTGCGCTACTTCATTAAGGGATATGACGGCGATCGACTTACACAGTACCGTCGTGAATTCCTATTCATCGAGATGCTTGAGAGCATCGACAAAGATGATGCTAAGTTCATGATCGAAGTGCTAATGCAAAATCCGCCTGCAGGTCTACCAGCAGATGTGATCAACGAAGCAATGGGACTACAACTCCCTTTGACCAAACCAGCCGAAGAAGCGGCACAACCAAAGAAGCGTGGCAGAAAACCAAAAAATGGCTAAGAAGCAAAAGAAGTTCAAAGACTGGTACGAAGACGAGTGGGGTTCCGTGGACGACGCTCGAAAAGATGGTAAGCGCTATAACGCAAAGAAAGAAGCGGTAAAGCAACAACGCTATCAGAAATCGAGTCAAAAAGAAAAGTTCTTTGAGCCTCAAGAAAAATAGCCATTGACATTCTCTGAAACCGTGATTAGAATATAATGTAGCAAAGAGAAATACAAAATGAAACTTTCTGAAAAACTAATCCTGGTTGACGCAGACGGTGTCCTGCTCGACTGGTTCCATACTTTCACCCAGTGGATGAACTTCCACGGATATCCGATCGTCATGAACGATGAGTACCAAATCGAAAAGACGTTCGACATTCCAAAGGAAAAAGCCAAAGCACTTGCTCGGCATTTCAATGAGAGTGCACGAATCGAACACCTTCCACCTTTCCGTGATGCTATCAAGTATGTTCGGAAACTCCATGAAGAGCATGGATACGTCTTCCACTGTATCACTTCGTTGAGTGAAGACCCGTATGCCGGCGATCTTCGTCGGAAGAACATTCGTCGATTGTTCGGCGAAACTGCTTTCGAAAAGATTGTTTGCCTTGATACCGGCGCTGATAAAGACGAAGCCTTGGCTGAGTACAAAGACAGTGGTTGCTTCTGGGTGGAAGACAAGTTTGAAAACGCTATCGCTGGTGTTAATGCTGGCCTGAGTCCGTTCCTTCTTGAACATGGCCACAACAAAGCGCAACATCACCCGGATATTACCCGGGTGCAAAATTGGCGCCACATTTATGAACTGATCACTTGAGTATTGAATAAATACTATTGTGGTAGTGAACAGGGACCCTATCATGGGTCCCTTTTTTATTTGGAGAAGATGATTGCCAACGTATACATTCCGCAACAACGAAACTGAAGAAGAGTTCACGACGATTATGTCGTTGAGTGAACGCGAAGAGTTTCTTGAAAATAACCCTCACATCAAACAGTGTCTAGCAACACCGGCGTTTGCGGACCCGGTGAGAATGGGTGTGCGTAAGATTGACCGTAGCTTCAATGACGTCTTACAAAAAGCTAAGTCTGCGCACAAGCACTCTACGATTGATACCCTATAAGACAAGGACCATTAATGACCCTGCATCAACAACAAAGACTGACGAAGAAGCAGAAACGCACACAACGTCAGCAAGGAGATGATACCACATCGGTCGCCGAATCACGCCAGCCGTTTACTATGGCTGCTGGTATTTCGCCGATGACCGAGAATCAGCGTGTAGCATTTGACTTCTGGGATGAAGGCTACAATCTAATGCTTCACGGCATCGCTGGTACTGGTAAAACATTCCTTGGATTGTACTTTGCTCTCAAAGAAGTTGTCAAGCCAAATTCTCCGTACAAGAAGGTGTACATCGTTCGATCAACCGTTTCTACACGTGATCAGGGATTCCTTCCAGGTTCACTCAAAGACAAAGCACGAGTCTTTGAATCACCATACGTTCCTATCTGCACAAAGCTATACGGACGTGGAGATGCATATGAGATTCTCAAGGGCAAAGGATACGTCGAGTTCATCACTACATCGTATCTCCGTGGTGAAACCTTTGACGACTGTATCCTTGTTGTTGACGAAGTCCAGAACATGGGTGATGGTGAACTTCATACGGTCATGACTCGCGTCGGTGAAAACTGCCGTATCATTTTCTGTGGTGACGTCAAGCAGGACGACCTTACGTCCGAACGCAAGAAAGAACTATCAGGTCTTCGCGACTTCATGAAGATTCTGCATCGCATGAAAGAGTTCGAATTCATTGACTTCAAGGCAGAAGACATTGTTCGTTCTAAACTGGTCAAGTCATACATCATCGAACGCGACAAGTTAGGTCTATAAATATGGCTGACATCATAGGTGTGTCAACCGTTAAAGAAGACAAAGATGGTGAACCCTACATCGAGTTCAACGCAGCGCTCATGAAGCAAATGGGTTGGGACGATCAAACTCTTCTTGAATGGGAGATCATGGGCAACATGGCCATCATAAGGAAGAAAGACGATGCCGGGAATTTGCGTCGATCAGATTGATAAAAACGTCGGGCATGCTTCGTCTTGCCCGAACCCTTATCATCAAGGTACATACAAAGCTGGCTTACAGTCGAATGTTTATGTCGGCGGTAAGCTGGCCATTGTCATTGGTGATGGCATGAATGGTTGCTTGGACACGGCTGTAGGCGGATCAGGTTCGGTGTTCATCAACGGAATTGGAGTGCATCGAATAGGTGATTCAACCAGCGGACATGATCTTGAAGGCTGTCCAGGTCCTTGGCCACCTAACTCAGCTCTGACTGGATCAAGTACGGTGATTGCAGGATGAGTAAACCAGATTATGCATCATTGCTTGCTCAAATCGCTGCAACTTCGAACACAGTGCTAAAGGCAGAACTGATTGCACAATGTTATGTGTTCACTGAAGAATTGACTGAAGCAGAAATCGAACTCTTCAACTACACGAACTCTGGTTACATTGAATATAATCCTGGAATCAAAGACAACGCTTACTCTAGTTACGTTGGAACGTACTATGACCAAGATGGGGAACCAACATGACTCTTGTACTTAGATCGGAAAAAGGAAGTGCTCTCTCGTATCAAGAGATGGATGCTAACTTTCTTCATGCTGTAGGCAACTTCAGTGCAGACCCGTGGTCGATTGCTTTAGACAGTGCGAACAACTTGACTTTCAGTTACTCAAGTGCTCCGAAAGATTATATCAATGCGAACGGCCATATCATCGTGGTATCAGTTGCTGGACAATCGTTCGTTTCACAAGATTCCAGTGTTGCACCGTTCTTCGCAAATACGGCAGCACTAACGGGATCGTCGTACGCACCAACAGTGAAAGTTAAAGCAAATGGTGCAGCTGTTACTCGTACACTATCGTTTGGCGCACTTCACAATGCTGACAATACTATCGACGGTGTAGTACATGGTATTGATTCTGATGATACTGATAACCGCACATGGCTGTTCAAACAGAACGGTGACTTTGTATCATCTGGAAACGTAACTGCGTATTCAGACATTCGTCTAAAAGAAAACATAGAAGCCATCACAAATGCTCTTGAAAAAGTCAAGGCATTACGCGGCGTAACATTCGATATGAATGGCAAGCGTAACATCGGTGTCATTGCTCAAGAACTTCGTTTGGTTGTACCTGAAGCAGTAAATGATGGCGAGTACTTGTCGGTTGCATATGGAAACTTGGTGGCACTTTTGATCGAAGCAATCAAAGACCTAAGCACAGAAGTTGAAGAACTGAAACGAGGTAAGTAATGGTATTACAAGCCTCTGGTCCAATTTCAATCAGTGACATCAATGTTGAACTGAGTTATTCATCAAACCGATCAACAAATTTGAATGAAGAATACGTTCGTCGATTGCTCGGTGCTTATCCAAGCGGTGCTGTAAGCCTGCAAATGGCTTATGGTAAACAGGTTGCTGGAAGTATTACTTACTCTACACCCGGAACATACACATTCAACGTACCTGTTTACTACTCGATGTCCGTAACAGTCAAGGGTGCAGGTGGCGGCGGCGGTGGTGCAGCAGGTTTAAGTATTGCTGCAAACGAAGCACAAACAAGAACTTATCCTTCTGGCGGCACAGGTACTTCTGGTACTGCTAGCAGATTTGATGCTACTACTCCGGTTGTTGGAAATGGCGGCACCGGTGGATCGGGCGGTAATGCTGCATCAGGTACCGCTCCTGCAGGTACTGCAGGTACTGCAACAGGCGGTACAACAAATACTACTGGTGGTGGTTCTGCGGGTGGTGCAGGTGGTAATGGTACTTACGAAGATGGTGGAGCTGGTGCTGCAGGCGGACAAGCAGTTTCGTCTTATATTAGAGAAGTAGCCGGATCACCTGTCATAGGTGGAACAGTCACAGTTGTCGTAGGAGCAAATGGTACTGGTGGCGCTGGCGGTGTTGGTACAAGTTACAGTGGACCTGCAGGTAGTCCTGGCGCTGACGGCAGCGTAACAATCTCATGGAGCTAATATGAAATACTTTCTGAAAATCGGAAACAATACTCGCATCTTGAATCCAGGCGACTACTTTGTAGGAGCAGACGGATTCAACCATACTTACACTGAAGTCATTGGACTGGGTCAGTCTGATAGAATGGCTATCGGTGTGCATGAACTTGATGAGTCGTCGATTGATTATGAAGCGACATACAATCCAAGAAACAATAAACTACGCGAACTTGAAGAAGTCAAGACCATGCGAATGCTTAAGCATTTCTTCTTCCGCGGTGATTACTACTCAGCCAACATTCGCGATTTAACGACGATCAACATTCTATTGGTTTCGGCAATTCAAAGCGAAAAGGGTGGAATTGAAGACATCGGAAACCTAATGTGGTTCAATCCAAACGTGCCGTTCTTCTGGCATACAGTTGATGGACATATCCGCAATATGGACATTCCAACAATGAAAGATTTTGCAAAGTCAATGGCTGAATTCATTATGACTTGCAATATTTGTGCTACGATCTTGAAGCATCAAATATCAAATGGTGAAAAGGTTGATGTGATGGCAAATGAGAATTGGCCAGACTTTGCTAAGAACAACACCGAGAACTATGAGTACTTTGCTGCTAAACTTGTGAGCGCTAAGTACGGTGATGGTGCTACAGTTGATGATTCTTATCAAGCACAACTTGATGCGATTGCGAGTATGATTGGATGATTGAAGTCGACTGTGTACCTGATAAAAGAGTCACAGATCTTTTGGCATGGACATTACGCGATGTATTCCCATTCGTAAAGAACCTAAGTCGTGGCATCACCACCTTAGAAGAGTTCAATAGTCAACCATACGACTTTGACAATGATATTGCACTCGGTGGCATTCCTCGAGATGAACTGACTTCGTTTCTAGAGTTGTATCGAGAGGATGATCGCATTAAGCAGGTTGTTGAAATCTTTAAAGAGTCCGGTAAGAGAATTCAATTTCGCAACTTCTATTACTATCCACCAAACACGATGATGACCTGGCATACAAATTCAAATGCAATCGGTACTCGGGTCTATTACACTATGGTGTCAGGTGGAGACATCTTCCGATATCGTGATCCTGTATCAAAAGAGATCATCGATGTACATGGCAAAGATGGATGGAACGTAAAGCGATTCAAGATCGGTAACACTCAAGAAGATTTGCTGTGGCATACAATCTATTCGAAAGGTCCACGGTTTAGTTTTGGGTTCAACTTCCTCGATGATTGAGTTTCAACTAAGTTACCTTGATGATAAACTCGTAATTGGCAACGATCTTGATACCGAAAAGGTTTCAAGCGTGTCGGCTGATTTGTGGATTCAAGCGCGTAATGGTAATGCGATAAAGCATAAGAATCATCAGACTCAAAAGAAGATTGTGTCTCTTGTCTATGATGCATACAAGAAATTGCCTGATTCAAATGGTCGTATCATGCCAAATGAAACGCAAAGTCGACTGTACAGCGAGAAAGTTATTGAGTTTAGAATCGGTGCTCCTATTCCATGGATGATGAAACTTGCACCTGAAGGGCATTTCATCTATGACTGGAGGTATCGTGATCTATACAAAGATTATACCACCGATGATTCACTTGTTAAGAACCTTCAATCACTCTATATGAATGGTGCATGTACGAAATACAAACATGATGTGTCAACCATAAACTACGCATTCGACTACATTCTTTTTGCGCATCAATCGATGACCGACGTTCACTATTATCACAATAGAATTACAGGTCTAGAGTTGATGCATGAGATCAAAGACTGGGCAAATGAGAATAGAAAGCACGTTGTGTTCCGAATGCATCCAACATCTGGTGAAGACTACTCTGATTTGAATCATCTCGAAAGCGAATTCACTCATGTTGATACTACATCATCGATCATTCATCTAGTACAAAATGCATCACAAGTCTGGACGGTATCATCAGCAGTAGGATTCGAAGGAATGTTGATGAATAAGCCAGTGACGATCTTCGGTGAAACGGATTACAGTCCTGCAGTGCACTTCGCAAATTCAGTAGAAGAAGCATCTCACACTCACACCCCAGAAGTGTATGCTCAATTCATCACATGGTACGCTAAAAAGCTTTGCATCAACATCCATTCAAACACTGCAAGCGAACGTGTATATAACAGGCTTTATGATTACTTCATTGAAGGCAAGCAACTTGATTCACTCTATTGATCCATTCCCTCATTTGATTGTAGAACCAGATGCTGATATTTACGAGTACGCGAAGTCTGTCTATCCGTATCCGTCTGAATTGAAACCAGGTATTCGTACGAATGAAGACCTAACCGATGAGAGAATTAGCACGTACTTAAATGGTGTGGTACAAACAGCTTATGAACAGTTCGAGCCAGTTCTTCAAGCAGAATATCCGAAGATGGATTTTGATTTGCTTGAAAAGAGACATCGCTATTTGTTTAGCTACAACACTCCTAATCAATCCACTAATATTGTACGCGGTTTACACCTCGACAATGGTACGAAGATTATAGTAGGATTGTGGTACTTCAAAGACCCAAATGATGATGCAGGTGGAGATTTGTTTCTGGTCAATCCACTTACTAAACAATCAAAGACATTCGAATATGCCGAGAACAAAATCATTCTCTTTCCAAACATAATGACGGCATGGCATGCAGTGACTGCTCGAAAGCCAACTTTGAACATGAGAAGATTCATAAATATCATTTTAGAGAGTGATACGTTTCTCCACAGCTACAACAAAACTAGCATTGAGGAACCAAGAGAAAAGGTGGTCAACAACTTCAAATGATTATCAGTCACGCTTACAAATATGTGTTTCTCCGTACACGTAAGACCGCCTCGAGTTCAACTGCTCTGTACTTCATGCAAAATCTGTTTGAAGAAGGTGATGTAACTATTCGAGACCTTCGATCGGAATATGATCACCCTGAACCAGTATTGTATGACGATTCATCAATCTATTACACATTGAACTACATCATCGAGAACAAGATTGTTGACATCAATGAGTACAAAGTGTATGCTACACTGCGCGATCCATATGATAGAATGGTGAGTAGAGTATTTTACAAGGATCGTGCACAAGATGTGTTCATGGCTCAAAGCATCTTGAGTAAAGGTTATGCAGATGAAACCGACAGAGCTAATCCGCAATCGGCATATATAGTTCATAATGGTGCAGTGGTTGCAAACATCATTGATTACGACAACCTTGAAGCAGACCTTAGGTCAATACTTGCATCATACGGAAAAGAAGAAAAGTATCCGCTACGAGCACTCAAGTCGGATATAAGACCATCGTGGGCAACAACATCCACAATCATAACTCCTCGCATCAAAGAAAAGATCGATGAAGTATTTGCTGAAGATGTAGCGCTCTGGAAAACGTACAAAGGTATCAAATGAAAACTTTCAAAGGATTCATCATGGAAGAAGCCAAAACAAAGTATGTAGCAGTTCAATATGACGAAGCAACTCAGCGTAAACTTCGAGCATGGGCAAAAGAAAACGGATTCGATCTCGAGACAAAGTATGATGGTTCAAAGCAGGATGAATCTGACTTTGACTTCCATACGACAATCTTCTTCACCACTTCAAAGCATGATCTTCCCAACCACAAAAAGGTAATTGCTCCTTCGGGTACAGCAAAAGTGGTTGACATCATGATGTTAGGTGTTAATAATGACATACCAGTTCTGAAGATCGAATCGCCGACTGTGCTGCGACTACGTAAGCACTATGCGGAAACATACGGCATGCAAGACCAATGGCCAGAATACAAGCCTCACGTCTCCATCTCGTATTCGAAAGATCTTCCGGACATGGACAAAGTGAAACTCCCAACGTTTGAACTAACGTTCAATGAAATTAAAGTAGATGATGGCAATGAATTTTAACCATGTAGACCATGGGATCGTACTTGATCAGCTCGGTTGTGATACAACTCCAACCGGGCGTTTCTATTTTCCACCTACGGGTGAGAAGTTCCCTTCGGTTACAACTGTGCTTGGTGTTCAAGACAAGTCTGGACTCGAAGCATGGAAAGCACGTGTCGGCGAAGAAGAAGCAAAGCGTATCAGCATTCAAGCCGCAAATCGCGGATCAGACGTTCACCTGATTGCTGAGAACTACCTGAATAATGAAGCCGACTATGGCAAGGGTCGTATGCCGATCAATGTCATGACCTTCAACACCCTGAAGCCCGTGCTAGACGCACGTGTGAACAACATCTATTTTCAGGAAGCACCACTGTTCTCGAGAAAGATCAAGACTGCTGGTCGTGTTGACTTGATTGCAGAGTTCGATAATGAGCTATCGATCATCGACTTCAAGACATCTCGGAAACCAAAGAAGGCTGAATGGATTCATGGATACTTCATGCAGGAATCATTCTATGCTGCAGCATTCTATGAGCTGACTGGTATTCCGATCAAACAGATCGTTACTCTGGTTATGGTCGATGATGAAGAACCACAAATCTTTGTTGAACAACCACTTAAGTGGCTACCAGGTTTCTTACAGCTTAGAGCTAAATACAAAGAAATTCATGGTATCTAATACAGAGTATTCTGAAGACCTTATAGGTATTATACACAGCCTGTAAAAGTTGTCAACAAGAAAATGTGTTGAAAGAGTAAAAAAGACTGGTTGACATCACCTGAGCTAAGTACTATATCTAAATAGTAAGCAACGGAGTAGAAAATGTCTGACATCGTCACGATCCTCACCGACCTCCTGATCAAAGCTAAAGAAGACCTGACGAAAGCCGTCACTGTCTTCGAGATCGATATTGCTGAAACCAAAGTCAAGAACCTCGAACTTCGCCTCGACCGTATCCTGACGACGGTCGACCTCTAAGGAAATGCAATGAACTTTGAACGAATGGTCCATGAGCTCTCTCATGGAATGTCAGCTATGGCTGCTGCGCATGAAAATGATATGATCAGCAACGCGCTTGCTTCGCTGTCGGATCGATTGATTCGCCTGAAAGACAAGCGTGATCTGGTCAAACTGACTGAGGTCGATCGCAAACTGATCCTATACTTCCACCAACACAAGGGAAAGTGATGTGAAGTATAAGCTATCAGATGTAAAGATGAGCTACTTGGGTCGGACTCTTCACCGAGTCAAGGCACTTCGATCATTTCAAGTCAACGGCAAGTGGCCGGTCACTGAAGGTGAACTCGGCGGTTGGATTGAACACACTGACAATCTGTCTCAAAATGGAACGTGTTGGGTCGGCTTTGATGCTCGAGTCTACGGCGGTGCTCGTGTGACAGAAGACGCTCATGTGTTCGGCGAATCGCATGTCTATGATGTTGCACATATCGGTGAACGAGCAATCGTCTGTGATAAAGCATCTGTGTTCCAACATTCGAAAGTGTTTGGTGATGCGCAAATCGCTGGCGATGCTCGAGTCTATGGAATCTCTGAGATTCATGGTACTGCCAAGATTATCGATCGTGCACGCTGCTATCAACGGGCATGGGTCTACGGCGATGTCGTAGTGAACGGTAACGCGAACATCACTGAGAAGACTACTCTTGATCCGGTCGTCCTGCAGGGTCTTCGATACACTGTGACTATCATGGACGATCACATTTCTTTTGATTGTGAGTCAGCAACCATCAAAGAGTGGGTTGACATTACCACCAAAGAGATTATAGCTATGGATGGCAAGGAAGCTGCAGTCTTCGACAAGCAGTATCGTCCAATGATTCTTGCCATGCTTCAAACACTTCGTCCTCAAGCTATGGGTAACGTATGAACCTCTTCATCCTCGACAAAGATCCGATTATTGCAGCGCAACTTCAATGCGACAAACATGTCGTCAAGATGATTGTCGAGTCTGCACAGATGCTTTCGACTGCCCATCGCATGCTCGATGGCACGCTCAAGCGTGCACCTTCAAAGTCTGGCAAGACGATGTCGAAGCACTGGACTTTGCCTGATGATCGTGAGAATGTTCTCTACAAAGCCGTACACATGGCACACCCTTGTACTGTTTGGACGACTCAGTCGAACAACAACTACACTTGGCATTGGATCCATTTTGCTGCGTTGTGTGACGAGTATACTTATCGCTATGGTAAAGTGCATGCGACTGATACCCTTCTTCGTGAGAAGCTGAAGCAACTTCCTCGTAACATCGAGGTCGGTCCTCTTACTCAGCAACCTCTTGCGATGAAAGCAAATCCTGAGTGCATGCATCCGAATGATCCTGTTCGTTCGTATCGCGAGTTCTACCAGACCAAGCAAGGTCGTTTCAAAATGACTTGGACAAATCGTGAGGTGCCGGAATGGTTTACAGTACAATAAACAACGAGTACGGTTACAGCGCTGAAGACGTGCGTCAGTACCGTGAACAGTTTGGTGTGAGCATGTGGGAAGCGAAGAAGCACTTCATGGAAATGTATCGTACTAAAAAGAAAGACGAGATGGTGAAGCTCATCGAGTCAGGCACACTTGAAGATATTCGAGAAATTGTAAAAATTTTGATCGAGAGGTATTGACACTTTCGTGTAGATTGCTTATACTCTAATAGTAAGGCAACGGAGAAAATGCCATGATCAGCATCTATCAAATCCCGATGAACGGCGGTCTTGCTCCGGCAAACGTCATTGCAGCAAAGTCCGACTTGATGCTCGGCTTCAATCGTTGGAAGGACGAGTACTCGAAGATGTATGTCCGCACCTACGAGGTCAACACCGACAGTCTTGAACAAGCTTTCGAGTCGACGAACCTCTGGGAAGACGATCTTGTGACTCGAGTTCGCAACGGTTCATCCATGTCGGTCGGCGATATCGCGGTGCTAGACGGCAATTGCTACTTCTGCGACAACTTCGGTTGGGTCGCTCTCGGCAAATATGAGGGGTTGAACTAATGATCGATAAAGCAAAAGCCGACGAAAAGATCTTTTCTCTGAATGATCTGATCGCAGCTGGACTTATCACCCAGAAAGACGTTGAGCAGTATCTTCAATACGTCTGGGCGAAGAAGTTCGTGACTGAAAATTTCAAAGGGATGTTCTGATATGGCTATCACTCAAACTACTACGTACACCTGTTCTGATGGTGTAACGTTCACTGATAGCTGGAAAGCCAACGAGCATGAGCAAAAACTCAATGATGCGAGATTTGCGAAGATGCACGGTGGAGTTTCGGAAAAAGCCGCAAAATGGCTTCGTACCTCGTATAGCGGGCAAAGGCTTCGTGAGAAACATTCTCTAGATGAAGAGGGGACGTGGCGCATCCGCGGTGAAGACCCGAACTGTGACATGGGTGGAAGTCACCACCAACCTGACCTTGGCACAGTTGAAGGTAAACTTCGTGATGTTGTTCAACATGCTGTTCAATTGAGTGGCTTTTACACGTGGGGCGGCGGCGGAGACATCATCAAGGTTTCAATCAAAAAGGTGTGAACTGCTGGTTGACATTCCCTGCTGAAATGCTTATATTCTAACTGTAAGCAAAGGAGACCATCATGGCCTACATCTCGAAAGACGAAGTCAAGAACGTTCGTGAACAACTCAAGAAAGCTTTTCCGAAGTTCAAGTTCTCGGTATCGGGCGGTAACTCGCTCTCGCTCAATGTGTCGATCATGTCCGGTCCTGAAGACTTCAGCGAAGTTCTCGGCCAGTGGAAGAATGTTCAGATCAACGAGTTCCACACTTATCAGTATGGTAAGTTCCAGACACTCTTTGACAACATCATCAAAGTGATGAAGAGCCAGAACTGGTTCGACGAATCCGACTCGATGGTCGACTACTTCCACGTTGCTTATTACCTCCACCTCTCGATCGGCAAGTGGGACAAACCTTACGTGCAATCGAAATGAAAGACTTCAGTGTCTACGTTGTCGAAAGCAATGGCGAGTACTATCATTCGCTGAAAGGGAAAGACTTCTCATCAGCTTCTGAAGCAACGATCCTTCGTTCTGAGAAGGCTGCTCAGAAGTTGATTCGAGATGCCATCAGGAATCACAAAGACTACATTGTGAACTTAAAGGGAAACTTTCCAGAGTACGAAGTGAGAGCTCAAGCTCTCATTGAACGCTGGACGAACACGACAAAAGTTGTCAAGATCGCATAATTCTTGTGTACAATGCATGCGGGATGGTATAGTCTGGTATCAGAAAGGAACACATCATGACAGTTCTTGCTAAAAAGTCTATCCTCGCTCGTCTCCTCGCTCGTGAGAATATCACGGTCGAACAGACCAACCATCACACTGCTTTCTTCGATGTTGAGCGTCGTATCCTCGGTCTTCCCTACTGGAAAGACGTCGGCAAAGACCTCTATGATCTTCTCGTCGGCCACGAAATCGGCCACGCTCTTCACACTCCGGCCGATGGCTGGCATGACTCGACCACGACGATCCCGGGTTGCCCGCGGTCGTACGTCAACATTGTCGAAGACATCCGCATCGAAAAGCTCGTTCTTCGCGAATTCCCGGGTCTTCTCGGGTCCTTCATGCGTGGCTATCAAGACCTTCTTGATCGTGACTTCTTCGGTATCAAACAAGAAGATGTGAATAAGCTGTCGTTCATGAACCGGCTGAACATCTTCTCGAAGTCCCGCGGCCTTGTCGAAGTTCGCTTCTCGAAAAAAGAACAACCGTATGTCGATCGTGCAATGGCCGTCGAAACCTGGGATGATGTGATCGTCTCCTGCCGTGAACTCTACGAGTTCATGAAAGAAGAACTTGAAGCTGCTCGTAAAGCTCAAAAAGAAGAGCTCGAAGCTTTGAAAGCTGCCGGCGTTAAGCCGACGAAAGCTATCCCTGAAAAGATTATCATCACCAACGGTGATGATAAGAGCGAAAACGAAGAGTCCGAACCGATGTCGGACGAACTCAAAGAAGCCATTCTGAATGGTGAAGTTGAGATCGAAGTTGATGTTGATAGCTTCGCAGATGCCGAAGAAGCTGAAGAAGCTGAAGAAAACGAAGAAGATGCAGTGGCTACCATCGGTGTTGGCGAAAGTGTCGAAGGTGTTGCTACCGACGCTCTCTTCCGGGCAGCAGTTGGTAAAGCACTTGTCGACTCGATGGCTACTGGTGGCGACACTTTCTATGCAAAGGGTCCTTCGAAAGCTCAAGCCGCAGCAGTGACGATGAGCTACGAAACGGTGAAGAGCCACCGCCGGAAGAAGATCGATTCGTCTGACTTCAACGTAAAGCGGTACACGAAGTTCTTGGGTGAGATCAAAGACTCTGTCGCAGTGATGGTCAAAGAGTTTGAAATGCGGAAGACGGCTCGTCGCTTCGCTCGTGCTCGCCAGTCGACCAAAGGCTCGCTGGATGTGAACTCGCTTCACCGCTACAAGTACGACGACAACCTGTTCAAGCAAGTGACTCACCTTGACGACGATCAATCGCACGGCATGATGATGCTGATCGATTACTCCGGTTCGATGGACCCGATCCTGCCGAAGGTTCTGACTCAGCTCTTGGTTCTGGTTACCTTCTGCAAGCGAGTGAACATTCCCTTCGAAGTCTATGGCTTCACTTCCGGTAGTCACAACCGTGTCAAACTTCAAGAGATCAAACCGCATCTAACGGCAGTCAGCATGACTGATTGCCACGTCTTCAAACTGATCGACTCTTCGATGAGCAAGAAGACCTATGAAGAAGCTTTCAAAGTTCTCTGGGCTCAAACCAGCACTAACCGTCACTCGTGGATGGGTTATGCTGAGTCGATGATTGGCACTCCGTTGGATGCATCCTTGCTGGTTATGTATCACCACATCGACGCTTTCAAAGCCAAGCACAACGTTCAAAAGATGAACTTGATCACGCTGACTGACGGTGCAAGTGGAAGCGTTCACTTCGAAAACGGCATCGACACGAAAGCAAATCCTCATCAGGCTAAACACAAAGTGATCGAGATCAACGGTCAGTTGATCAAGATGAAGAACTCTTATCGTCAGACTCCTTGCATTCTGGATGGCCTGCGTGCCCGTGGGGTTCGTACCATCAACTACCACTTGGTTACCGGCCACGAACTGAAATACCGGATTGACGCAAAGGACCCGACTGAGTTGGCTATTGCACAAGCAGCGGCTGAAAAAGAAGGTTGTGTGGTTTGCGACAACTCCAATGGTTACGACCGTCAGATTTTCACCAGCTTGGCTGCCGGCAACATCTCTTCTTCGGATGATGAAGACGAAGATGATGTGGATGTTCGCACGAAGAACATTGCAGATGCTTTCCAAAACAAAGCTCTCAAGAAGAAGCGTGCTCGTCTGGTTGCAGCAAAATTTGCAGAGATTGTAAGTTAAGGGGTTGACACTTCCCCTTAACTAGCTTATATAGAATAAGTAAACAGCAAAATCACGGAGACTCTCATGTCTGACGCCCAGAATTTCATTGACGCGATCCGCGCGGCCAATAACGGCAAGAACACCTACACTCGCAAAGAGTTGCTTGACTTCGGTAAAGATAACGGTTTCCGTCCCAAGAATGTTTGGGAGGCGATCAAATCGGTTCCCATGATCAAACGCGGCGAAGTCGACTTCTCGGCAAAGATCATCCCGCTCAATGCCACTGCTACCATGCAGCCGCAGATCGCTCTTTCCGATGAAGGCACCTACATTCCCAAGCGTGTTAAGACCTACATCAAATGGGGTCATGCCCGTGATGTCGTTACCATCATCGACTCGAAGATGTTCTATCCTGTCTATGTTACCGGTCTCTCCGGCAACGGTAAGACCATGATGGTCGAACAAGCCTGTGCTGAACTTCAGCGTGAATACATCCGTGTCCAGATCACTCCTGAAACTGATGAAGACGATCTGATCGGTGGCTTCCGACTCGTGAACGGTGAAACTGTTTTTGCCAAAGGTCCGGTCATCAAAGCAATGGAAGCCGGTGCCATCCTTCTCGTCGACGAGATCGACCGTGGTTCGAACAAGCTGATGGCTCTTCAAGGTGTTCTTGAAGGTAAGCCGGTCTTGATCAAGAAGACCGGTGAACTCGTGACTCCGGCCCATGGCTTCAATATCATCGCTACTTCGAACACGAAGGGCAAAGGTTCTGAAGATGGTCGCTTCATCGCGGCAACGATCATCGACGAAGCATTCCTTGAACGGTTCACGATCACTCTCGATCAACCGTATCCTGAAGCTCATATCGAAAAGAAGATCATCATCAAGCACATGGAACTCTATGGCCAGACTGATGAAGACTTCGCTGAGAACCTGACGAAGTGGTCGACTGCCATCCGCAAGACCTTCGAAGATGGTGGCATCGATGAAGTGATCTCGACCCGTCGTTTGTGCCACATCGCACAAACCTTCGCAATCTTCAAGAACCGCAAGAAGTCGATCGACCTTTGCGTGTCTCGCTTCGATGAAGATACTCGGGCTGCCTTTGTCGATCTTTACACGAAGATCGATGCAGCTGCCTCGGCCCCGAGCGGGAAGTCGCATCTGACGACGAACCCGGACGACGACTACCGCAACGAATCTCCCTTCTGAGGTGAATGATGATTAAGTATATCTGTGCAGCAGCCGTATTGGCTGCTGCTTATGGCATCAATGGGGCAGTTGAGGTTACTACCATCACCCTCGCAATGTTGGCAACTATCTTCTACATGATGACGTTTCGTCTTTTTGTTGGGTTGTCGAGAGCTGAACTGGTCAAACCGGAAAATCTCGACGTGCTCAACATGGCTGTGGTCTACATGATCTACTTCACTTCTACAGTGGTCGTGTTCAATAGCCCATATGCTTACGTTGCATTCCTGGCCATGCCATGGGTTGCTATTCAAGGCTTGATCAATCTACTATCCGTGCTGATCAAGCTCGACATTATCGGTATCAATCATCAGTGAAACGAGCAGAATTCTGCTCGTGCCAAAAATAAAAGTTGACACTTTTGCCCCATAGTGATAAATATTTGGTACCGACGTAAACAAGACAGAGGTAAGACTCCAATGAAAATTTTAACACTTTTGGGCGCGGCTGTATCAGCTGTATCGCTCCTTGGAATGTCTGCTGTCGATGTTGAAGCATATAACTACGATATGGAAGAAACACGACTGGCAGATATTGCGCGCCAACACGAATGCTTGGCACTAAACATCTACCACGAAGCGAAGGGTGAGTCCGAGCTTGGCCAACGAGCTGTAGCCTATGTGACTATCAATCGCGCAAACGATCCGGCGTATCCTGACGACATTTGCGATGTTGTCTATCAGTCGGTGAAGAAGAATGGAATTCCCGTCAAGAACAAGTGCCAATTCTCTTGGTACTGCGACGGGAAAGATGATGAACCAACGGACGAAGATGCTTACAACGAAGCACAATTCGTAGCATCGGTCGTTATAAATACGTATGGTTCTTCCTTTGACCCTACAATGGGTGCAACGATGTATCATGCCGATAGCGTAAAACCTAGCTGGCGGAAATCGTTCGAAGAAACTACTCAGATCGAAAATCACATCTTCTATCGCAAAGGGTAAAACATGACTCGAGTCGTACAACGGGTGCAGATCACCAGTGATAGTGTAACTATCCGAACATCTGTGGGTGCTTTCAAAGTTCTAACGGTACACGAACGAGGAGGCATTCCAACTATTTGGTACGAAACACTCGAAAAACCAGTCATTCCCGTGGATGTGACATTTACTATTGTCCCAACCGGTGGTGCCGTTCCAGATCACTCCGTGTATGTTGGAACGGCATTCATTGCCGATAAAGCCTCACACATCTATCAACACCCTGATGTGTGAGGCTATATGGCAGACAAAGAACAAGAAGAGCTATATGAAGGCTACACCCAACGTGAATGGGATCGTGCAGTAGGTATCGGCAAAGTGCCTGATGAATATGCACGAAGACTTAAGTCGAATGAAGAGAAACAACGTCGATACGACCGAGGATAGATTATGTATGACTTCGAAGTGAAAATGAAGGTTAAATCGCTTTTTGAGATCACTGGATCAAAGGCTGTTCAAAAGCATGATCAGCGTGAAGGTGCTTATATGTCAGAGAGTGAAGTGAAAGAACGCTGCACCGACTTTAGCGAAGTCGTTCAATGGATTCGCAAGAATCGTGACGTCATCATTAAACAGGTCGTCAAGATCGAAGACGTGACTGCGACTGCACAGAATCAAGCTCGTGACACCGGCGGCTACAAAGACTAACTTTTTTGTTGACATTAACGAGTAAATGGTGTATAAATAGACTTGTAGTGATGATATTCACTGAACACGTTCTGGACTCGGGGGCGGTACCCGACGGGTCCACCACAGATACACTGGTTGGTATCAACAACAAATACATCTAATAGCGGATTATAGGGTGTATGTGCAGTGTATCTCTGATGGGCTCGAAATAGGATCGACAGGCGCACTAGGCAGGATGGAGCTACCCCGATCTAAGCTGGGTTAACGCGAAGAAATTGACAACTGCAAACGAAAACTTTGCTCCTGTAGCTTACGCCCTAGCGGCCTAATCTACTTGGGT
>JACCDQ010359532.1_pt1 | contig 45840 bp, 35 predicted proteins | sample 7446031 | NCBI WGS metagenome assembly JACCDQ01 (sample SAMN15323442, study PRJNA562643) | freshwater metagenome | isolation source: river surface water | place: USA:Blue River Watershed | collected 2017-08-17
CAAAAGCTTAAACACATTGAACGCAGCAGAGTACGGAAAGGCAGGCGAGTGAAATGAATCGCGAAATGTTGATGTTGATCGATGCGATCTCGCGCGAAAAAAACGTGGAGCGCGACGTGGTGCTGGGTGCGGTTGAATCCGCGCTGGCGTCTGCCACCAAAAAGCTGCACAAGGGTGATGTGGACATACGCGTGGCCATAGACGCTGATACGGGCAGTTACGACACCTTCCAACGCTGGTTGGTGGTGCCAGACGAAGCTGGCTTGCAAAACCCCGATGCCGAAGAGCTGTATTCAGATGTTGCCGATGATGTTCCGGGCATCCAGGTAGGTGACTACATCGAAAAACCGATTGAATCGGTGCCGATTGGCCGAATTGGGGCGATGGCCGCCAAGCAGGTTATTTTGCAACGCATACGCGATGCCGAGCGCGAAATGCTGCTCAACGACTTCATGAGCCGTGGCGACAAGATTTTTGTCGGAACAGTCAAGCGTTTGGACAAAGGCGATGTGATTGTTGAGAGCGGCCGTGTCGAAGGCCGCTTGAAGCGTGGCGAGATGATCCCAAAAGAGAATTTTCGCAGTGGTGACCGTGTTCGAGCCATGATCATGGAAGTGGACTTGACACTGCGCGGCGCGCCTATTTTGTTGTCGCGCTCTGCCCCCGAGTTCATGATCGAGCTGTTCCGTCAGGAAGTGCCTGAAATTGAACAAGGCTTGCTGGAGATCAAATCGTGCACCCGCGACGCTGGTTCGCGCGCCAAGATTGCGGTGCATACCTACGACAAGCGCGTCGATCCCATTGGCACCTGCGTGGGTGTGCGGGGCTCGCGTGTCAACGGGGTCACCAATGAATTGGCTGGTGAGCGCGTGGACATTGTGCTTTGGAGCGAAGACCCAGCCCAGTTTGTGATCGGTGCCCTGGCCCCAGCCAACGTGCAATCCATTGTGGTGGACGAAGAGCGCCATGCCATGGATGTGGTGGTGGATGAGGAAAACCTGGCAATTGCCATTGGGCGCGGTGGTCAAAACGTGCGCCTGGCCTCTGACTTGACCGGTTGGAAGATCAACATCATGACCGCGGACGAATCGGCCCAGAAGCAGGCCGCCGAATCCGACGTGATTCGCGCGCTGTTCATGGCCAAGCTCGACGTGGACCAGGAAATCGCTGACATCCTGATCGAAGAAGGTTTTACCAGCCTCGAAGAAGTGGCTTATGTGCCGCTGACTGAAATGCTGGAAATTGAGTCTTTCGACGAAGACACCGTGAATGAGTTGCGTGCCCGTGCCAAAGACGCTTTGTTGACGATGGAAATCGCCAAAGAAGAAAGCGTTGAGGAGGTTTCGCAAGATTTGCGCGACCTTGAAGGCGTGAACACCGATTTGATGGCCAAACTGGCCGATGCCGGGATTCACACCCGCGACGAACTGGCCGATTTGGCCACCGATGAATTGACCGCGATCACCGGCCAGACGCCGGAAGCAGCGACGGCCCTGATCATGAAGGCTCGCGAACACTGGTTCACCGGTGACGATGCGCAAGTCCAATCCTGATCACGGAGGCCCAACGGAGTATCCCCCACATGTCTAGTACCACCGTCGCAGATTTCGCAGCCGAGCTGGGTAAACCCATCAACGTGTTGCTGGAGCAATTGGCCAATGCAGGCCTGAACAAGAACACCGGCACCGACGCTTTGTCGGATGCCGACAAACAAAAATTGCTGGGTTACCTGCAAGCCAGCCACGGCACCACCAGTGTCGAGCGCAAGAAGATCACCTTGGTCAAAAAATCGACCACGGAAATCAAACAGGCTGACGCCAGCGGCCGTGCCCGCACCATCCAAGTAGAAGTGCGTAAAAAGCGCACTTTCATCAAGCGCGATGACGAGCACGCGGGTGAACAGGAAGAGGTTGTGCAAGAGGCTGCGGTGGACCCGGCCGAGCTGCTCCGTTTGGAAGAAGAGGCTCGCAAGCAAGCGGAGCTGATCGCCAAGCAAGAAGAGGAATTGGCGCAAATTCGCAAAGAACGCGAGGCCAGAGAAGCTGCCGAAGCATTGGCAGCTGCTGCGGCTGAGCAAGAGCGTGCGTCGGCCGAAGCCAAGCAGCGCGCTCACGAAGAGGCCCGTGCACGTGCCCAAGCCGAAACTGCAGCTCTGAATGCGCGTGCGAACACGCCGGTCAGCGCCGCCGCTCCAGTGGCGCCTCCTGCAGCACCCGTGGTGCCGGCGGTGGACGAGGCCAAGTTGGCCCGCGAAGCGGCAGAAAAACAAGCCAAGCAAAAACTGGAAGCTGACCGTTTGGCTGAAACCGAGCGTGTGCGTGAGTTGGAAGACCGTCGCCGCAAAGCTTTGGCTGAAGCCGAAGCCATTCGCGCCATGATGGCTGCACCCAAAAAGGTGCTGGTGGCCAAGAAGCCCGAAGAACCCAAGCCTGTGGCCGATGCCAAGGCGGGTATCAAGGGCACTTTGCACAAACCGGCTGACAGCGCTGCGCGCCCGGCCGTGGCTGGGGCACCTGCACCTGGGGGTGCCGCCAGCCCTGGTGGCAAAAAAGAGGTGAAGTCTGAAAACCTGTCGTCCACTTGGAAGGACGAACAAGGCAAGAAGAAGGAATTGAAAACTCGGGGCGACACCGGTGCCAACAACCGGGGTGGCAACAATTGGCGCTCGGGCCCCAAAGGTGGCAAGCGCGGTGGTCGTGACGACCGTGATCAGGGCAATTCATTTGCAGCCAACCCAGAGGCCAAGGTGTTGGAGGTGCATATCCCCGAGACGATCACTGTGGCCGAATTGGCCCACAAGATGGCGGTCAAGTCGTCTGAAGTGATCAAACACCTCATGAAGCTGGGTCAGATGGTTACCATCAACCAAGCGCTGGACCAAGACACCGCCATGATCGTGGTGGAGGAAATGGGCCACAAGGCGATTCAAGCTGCGTTGGACGATCCGGAGGCCTTTACCGAAGAAGAAACCGCGCAACACGAGGCCGATTTGACGCCGCGTGCGCCGGTGGTGACTGTGATGGGTCACGTCGATCACGGCAAAACATCGCTGCTGGACTACATTCGGCGCGCCAAAGTGGCTGCAAGCGAGGCGGGTGGCATCACCCAGCACATTGGTGCTTACCATGTGGACACGCCGCGCGGCATGGTCACTTTCCTCGACACCCCGGGTCACGAGGCGTTTACCGCCATGCGCGCCCGTGGCGCACAGGCAACCGATATTGTGATTTTGGTGTGTGCTGCCGACGACGGCGTGATGCCCCAAACCAAGGAAGCGGTCAAGCACGCCAAGGCCGCGGGTGTTCCCATCGTGGTGGCCATGACCAAGGCTGACAAACCCGACGCCAACATCGAACGCGTGAAAGCTGAATTGGTGGCCGAAGAGGTGGTGCCTGAAGAATTCGGTGGCGAGTCGCCGTTTGTGGCTGTTTCGTCTAAAACCGGCATGGGCGTGGACGAGTTGCTGGAGCAAGTGTTGCTGCAAGCCGAAGTGCTGGAGCTCAAGGCTGCTGCCAATGCAAACGCCAAGGGCTTGGTGATCGAGGCCCGTCTGGACAAAGGTCGGGGTTCGGTGGCCACGGTGTTGGTGCAGTCCGGCACATTGAAAGTGGGCGATGTGGTGTTGGTCGGCCAGACCTACGGCCGGGTGCGCGCCATGCTGGACGAAAATGGACGCTCCATCAAAGACGCTGGCCCTTCGCTGCCGGTGGAAATCCAGGGCTTGGCAGAAGTGCCGCAAGCCGGTGATGATTTCATGGTGCTGACCGATGAGCGCCGTGCCCGTGAAATTGCGACCTACCGCGCGGGCAAGTACCGCTCCACCAAATTGGCCAAGCAGCAAGCCGCCAAGCTGGAAAACATGTTCGCCGACATGTCTGCAGGCGAGGTCAAGACTTTGCCCATCATCATCAAGGCCGACGTGCAGGGTTCGCAGGAAGCCTTGGCCACCTCTTTGCTCAAGCTTTCGACCGAAGAAGTGCGTGTGCAACTGGTGTATGCCGGCGTGGGTGGCATCAGCGAATCCGACATCAACTTGGCGATTGCCTCCAAGGCCGTGGTCATTGGGTTCAACACGCGTGCCGATGCGGGCGCCCGCAAATTGGCTGAGGGCAACGATGTCGACATCCACTACTACAACATCATTTACGACGCCGTGGATGAGTTGAAGGCGGCTATGTCGGGCATGTTGGCCCCAGAGAAGCGCGAAGAAGTGATCGGTACCGCCGAAATCCGCACCGTGTTTGTGGCAACCAAAATCGGCACTGTGGCGGGTTGTATGGTCACCCATGGTCACGTCACGCGTTCCGCGCACTTCCGTTTGTTGCGCGACAACGTGGTGATTTACACCGGCGAACTCGACTCCCTCAAGCGCATGAAAGACGACGTCAAGGAAGTCAAGGAAGGCTTCGAGTGCGGTATCAAGCTCAAGAACTACAACGACATCAAAGAAGGTGACGTGCTGGAGTTGTTTGAGATCAAGGAAATCGCTCGCACGATTTAAGCCCTGTCATGCCCGCCAAAAAATCGTCTGCGCCCAACCGCAGCTTCAAGGTGGCCGATCAAATCCAGCGGGATTTGACCGAGTTGATCGCACGCGAGTTGAAAGACCCGCGTGTGGGCATGGTCACCTTGCAAGCGGTGGAAGTGACGCCGGATTACGCACACGCCAAGGTGTTTTTCAGTGTGTTGACCGGCAACCCGCAAGAAACTCAAGAGGCGTTGAACCAGGCAGCGGGCTTTTTGCGCAATGGCTTGTTCAAGCGGCTGCACATTCACACCGTGCCTACCTTGCATTTCATGTTTGACCGCACCACCGAGCGCGCCGCCGACATGAATGCTTTGATTGCCAAGGCTGTGGCCTCGCGCGTGAAAGACGACTGAGCATGACGGCTGCCCCACGCATCAGGGTGCAGCGGCGCCCTGTGCACGGGGTGGTGTTGCTCGATAAACCCATAGGCCTTTCCAGTAACCAAGCCTTGCAAAAGGCCAAGTGGTTGTTGCGCGCTGAAAAAGCCGGCCACACAGGTACGCTCGATCCCTTGGCCACAGGGGTGTTGCCGCTGTGCTTTGGCGCCGCCACCAAGTTCAGTCAGCTGCACTTGGATGCCGACAAAACCTACGAGACCACGCTGCGTTTGGGCATCAAGACCACGACCGGCGATGCCGAGGGCGAGGTGCTGAGCGAACGGCCCGTGGCCTGCACTGTGGGCCAGGTGGTGGAAGTTCTGGATCGCTTCGTCGGCGCTTTGCAGCAGGTGCCACCCATGCACAGCGCCCTCAAAAAGGACGGCAAGGCTTTGTATGAGTACGCCCGAGAAGGTGTGGAAGTGGAGCGAAAGCCCCGAAATATTTCGATCCACGAGCTTGAATTGCTGGACATGCAACTGAAGTCGGATGAGCCATTCTTGCGGTTGCGCGCCCATTGCAGCAAGGGCACCTACATCCGCACATTGGGTGAAGACATAGGCGAGGCCTTGGGCTGTGGCGCACATTTGGTGGCTTTGCGCAGAGTGAAAACCGGGCGTTTTGACCTGGAGAAATGCGTCACCCTTGAAGCAATTGAGGCCATGCCTGAGGCCGAGCGCCAGGCATTGTTGCTGCCGCCTGATGAATTGCTGAACGGGCACACCTGTGTGACCCTGGACGCTGAAAACGCAGCACGGTTTTTAACCGGTTTGCGGCGTCGGGGCGCTTGGCCCGATGCCGACCAAGTGGCCGTTTACGGCGACCAACCCACGGCCCTGCTGGGCACAGCCCACGTCAAAGCGGGTGAACTGATACCGGGGCGCTTGTTGAGCCCCATCGAAATTCAACAAATATTGGAAAACACGCCATGAGCACTCCTATTCGCAACATCGCCATCATTGCCCACGTGGACCACGGCAAAACCACCATGGTTGACCAGCTGCTGCGCCAATCCGGCACCTTTGCCGACCACGAAAAAATAGTGGACACCGTGATGGACAACAATGCCATCGAACGCGAACGCGGCATCACCATTTTGGCCAAGAACTGCGCGGTCAGCTGGGAAGGCACCCACATCAACATCGTGGACACCCCCGGCCACGCGGATTTTGGTGGCGAGGTGGAACGTGCTTTGTCCATGGTGGATGGTGTGGTGCTGCTGATCGACGCCCAAGAGGGCCCGATGCCGCAAACCCGCTTCGTGACCAAAAAGGCCTTGGCCCTGGGCCTCAAGCCCATTGTGGTGGTGAACAAGGTGGACAAGCCCGGCGCCAACCCCGACCGAGTGATCAACGCTGCCTTTGACTTGTTCGACAAGCTGGGCGCAACCGACGAGCAGCTCGACTTCCCGGTGGTGTACGCCTCCGGCATCAACGGCTGGACTTCGCTGGAGGAAGGTGCCCCTGGCGAACAGTGGGGCCCCGACATGTCGGCCCTGTTCAACACCATTTTGCAACACGTGCCAGCCAACAGCGGCGATGCCAACGCACCTTTGCAGTTGCAAATTTCAGCGCTTGATTTTTCGACTTTCGTGGGCCGTATTGGCGTGGGTCGCATCAGCCAAGGCACCATCAAGCCGTCCATGGACGTGATGGTGATGGAAGGTCCCGATGGCAAGGCGTTCAAGGGCCGCATCAACCAGGTGCTGACCTTCCAAGGGTTGGACCGGGTGCAGGTGACCGAAGCAGGCCCAGGTCACATCGTGTTGATCAACGGTATTGCCGACATTGGCATCGGCGTGACTGTGACAGACGTGCTGAAACCGTCACCACTGCCCATGCTGAAGGTGGACGAACCCACCTTGACCATGAACTTCTGCGTGAACACCAGCCCCTTGGCGGGCCGTGAGGGCAAGTATGTGACCAGCCGCCAGATTTGGGACCGTTTGCAAAAAGAACTGCAATCCAACGTGGCCTTGCGGGTGAAGGAAACGTCTGAAGACGGTATTTTCGAAGTGGCAGGCCGGGGTGAACTCCACCTGACCATTCTGCTGGAAAACATGCGCCGCGAAGGTTACGAGCTCGCGGTGTCCAAGCCCCGGGTGGTGTTTCGCGACGTGAATGGCGAGCGCCATGAGCCGATCGAACTGGTCACGGCCGACATTGAAGAGCAGCACCAAGGCGGCGTGATGCAAGCCCTGGGCGAGCGCAAAGGCGAGCTGGTGAACATGGAACCGGACGGTCGCGGTCGCGTTCGGCTTGAATACCGCATTCCAGCGCGCGGTTTGATTGGGTTTACCAATGAATTCCTCAACTTGACCCGCGGGTCCGGCCTGATCAGCAACATCTTCGACAGCTACGAACCCCACAAAGGCGACATTGCCAGCCGCAAAAACGGGGTGTTGATTTCGATGGATGACGGCGAAATCTTTACCTACGCACTGGGCAAACTGGACGACCGCGGCCGCATGTTTGTGAAGGCGAACGACCCGGTGTACGAGGGCATGATTGTCGGTATTCACAACCGCGACAACGACTTGATCGTGAACGCCACCCGCACCAAGCAGTTGACCAACTTCCGCGTTTCAGGCAAGGAAGATGCCATCAAAATCACCCCTCCCATTGACCTCACCCTGGAATACGGCGTGGAGTTCATTGAGGACGACGAGCTGGTGGAAATCACACCCAAGAGCGTGCGCCTGCGCAAACGCCACTTGAAAGAGCACGACCGCAAGCGCGCCAGCCGCGAAAGCTGATTGCGGACTTCGCATGAAGCTGCGCCACGGCCAAGCGGTGGCCTTGATGGTCTTGGTGACCTTTTTGTGGGCCACGGCTGGCGTGGTCACGCGCCAGCTCCAGCAGGCGCAGTCGTTTGAAGTCACGTTCTGGCGCAGTTTTTTCACCTTCGTTTCTTTGTGCGTGATATTGCCGTTGTGGCAAGGGCCGGGTTTGTTCCAGCGCATGCGGCAAGAAGGTTGGGTTTTGTGGGCATCGGGCGCGTGCTGGGCGGTCATGTTCACGGCTTTTATGGTGGCTTTGACCCTCGCTTCGGTGGCGAATGTGCTGGTCACCATGGCCGCTGGTCCGTTGTTGACCGCACTGGTGTCAAGGGTGCTGATTGGACATCAAATCCCGCGCCGAACCTGGTTGGCGATTGGGTTCGCGGCGGCAGGCATAGGCTGGATGTTTGGCCGCCAGCTGGGCGAGGGCAGTTGGCTGGGCAGTGCCGTGGCATTTGCCGTGCCGGTGGCGGGCGCTCTTAATTGGACCTTGGTGCAGCACAGCCACGCCACGGGGCACGATGTGGATTTGGTGCCTGCTGTTTTGATTGGGGGGCTGCTGTCGGCTGTTGCCACGCTGCCTTTGGCTTGGCCGCTTCAGGCCAGCGCCCACGACGTGGTCTGGTTGGCCGGGTTGGGGGTGGGGCAGCTGGCCGTGCCCTGCGTGCTGTCGGTGGTGTGCGCCCGCGCGCTCAGTGCCCCCGAGGTGTCGCTGCTGGCCTTGCTCGAGGTGTTGTTCGGTATTGCCATGGCATGGTGGGGTGCCAACGAAGTGCCCCAGGCCTATGTGTTGCAAGGGGGTGCTCTGGTGTTGGGCGCCTTGGTGGCCAATGAATGGCTGGGCCACCGCCAGCGCAAACAAGTCAGCGGTTGCGGCCCTTGAGGGCACGTTCAACCTCTCGTTTGCCCTCCCGTTCCTTGATGGTGTCGCGCTTGTCGTGTTCGGCTTTGCCCTTGCCCAAACCGATGTCGCATTTGACCCGACCGTTTTTCCAGTGCAAATTCAGCGGCACCAAGGTGTAGCCCTTTTGTTCCACCTTGCCGATCAATCGGCGAATTTCCTCGCGGTGCATCAACAATTTCTTGGTGCGCGCGCTGTCTGCACGTATGTGGGTAGAGGCGGTGCGCAACGGGTTGATTTGGCAACCAATCAGGTAGAGCTCGCCTTCACGAACGATCACGTAGCCGTCTGTGAGTTGAACCTTGCCTTCTCGCAGCGCTTTCACCTCCCAGCCTTCGAGCACCATGCCACACTCGAAGCGCTCCTCAATTTGGTAATTGAAGACGGCTTTTTTGTTGTCGGCAATGCGCGAGTCGCGCGCGGCCCCAGAGGCGTTTTTTTTGGAATTGGACATGCTCGGTGAATGATGCGCCCTTGGACCCTACAATCCCCAGGCAGGGCACGATTGTATGAAAACCGTTCACAAGTCCGTATTGATTTGGCACAGCGCACCACAAATGTTTGCATTGGTGGCCGACGTGGCCCGCTATCCCGAGTTTTTGCCCTGGTGCAGCAGCGGCCAAGTCCTTGAAGTAACCCCGCAAGGGATGGTTGCCTCCATCGGTATGTCTTTGGGGGGTCTCAAAAAAAGCTTTACCACCCGCAACCGCCATATACCCAATGAACACATAGCGTTGGCGTTGGTGGATGGCCCGTTTTCGCATTTGGACGGGACCTGGGATTTCAAGCCTGTGGGGCAGGGCGACTTGAGCGCCTGCAAAATTGATTTCACCCTCAACTATGGCTTTGCCAGCAGCACGCTCTCCACTTTGGTGGGTCCGGTGTTCGACAAAATTGCAGCCAGCCTGGTGGACGCCTTTGTCAAACGGGCTGACCAAGTTTATGGTGCTTGATTCGGAGCGGCCCCCATTGCGTGTGACCTTGTGCTATTCGCCCGGGCCTCGTGTGGTCCATGAATTGGCAATTGAGCTGCCGGGCGGCGCAAGCGCCGAAGAAGCGCTTTTGCACAGCGGTTGGCTGCAACAATTTCCCGAGTTGGCTGCTGGTACAGGTGTGGTGTGGGGCGTTTGGGGCAAAAAGGCTAACCTGAAATCAACACTCAAAGACGGCGACCGGTTGGAGTTTTACCGAGCCCTGCGCGTGGACCCCAAAGTGGCGCGCCGCGAACGTTTCAACAGGCAGGGCAGCCGAGGGGCGGGCCTTTTTTCCAAGCGCCGCCCGGGGGCCAAACCGGGGTACTGAAGCGGCGGTAAAAACAGGGTTTCGTGCGCGGGTACAATAGTGTTTTTGGAGCCATACCCATGCGCCTACTCGGCAAAGCGCTCACCTTCGACGATGTGTTGCTGGTGCCCGCCTACTCCCAAGTCCTGCCCAAGGACACCTCACTCGCGACACAATTCACCCGCGACATCACCCTGAACCTGCCTTTGGTGTCTGCTGCCATGGACACCGTGACCGAAGCCCGGTTGGCAATTGCGATTGCGCAAGAGGGCGGTATTGGTATCGTTCACAAAAACCTGACCCCGCAGGAGCAAGCCGCTCACGTGGCCAAGGTGAAACGGTACGAGTCGGGCGTTTTGCGCGATCCGGTCGTTATCAACCCAGACACCACGGTGCGGCAGGTCATGAAACTGTCGGATGAACTGGGGGTTTCCGGTTTTCCGGTGGTGGTGGGTGGCAAAGTGGTTGGCATTGTGACCGGTCGCGATTTGCGCTTTGAGACCCGTTACGACCTGGCGGTGCGGGAAATCATGACGCCGCAGGAGCGCCTGATCACCGTGCCAGAGGGCACCACGCCCGAGGAAGCCAAAGCCCTGTTGAACAAGCACAAACTTGAACGCCTATTGGTGGTTCAAAATGGTTTTGAGCTCAAGGGCCTCATCACGGTCAAAGACATCACCAAGCAGCTGAACTTTCCCAATGCCGCCCGCGATGCCGCTGGCCGTTTGCGTGTGGGCGCGGCTGTTGGCGTTGGCGCTGGCACCGAAGAGCGTGTGGAAGCCTTGGTGCGCGCCGGGGTTGACGCGATTGTGGTGGACACCGCGCACGGTCACAGCAAAGGCGTGATCGACCGAGTGCGGTGGGTCAAGCAAAACTACCCGCAAGTGCAAGTGATAGGCGGCAACATTGCCACTGGAGCCGCTGCGCTGGCCTTGGTTGAGGCCGGCGCCGATGGGGTGAAGGTGGGCATAGGCCCAGGCTCCATCTGTACCACACGCATTGTGGCGGGGGTGGGCGTACCGCAAATCACAGCCATTGACAACGTGGCCACTGCTTTGCGCGGCACCGGCGTTCCCTTGATTGGCGATGGCGGTATCCGTTACAGCGGTGACATAGCCAAGGCGCTGGCCGCGGGTGCGGGTTCTGTGATGATGGGTGGCATGTTTGCCGGCACCGAAGAAGCACCCGGCGAGATTGTGCTTTACCAGGGGCGCAGCTACAAAAGTTACCGTGGCATGGGCTCGATTGGTGCCATGCAGCAGGGCAGCGCGGACCGCTATTTTCAGGAAAGCAGCACCGGCAACCCCAACGCCGACAAACTGGTGCCCGAGGGCATTGAAGGCCGTGTTCCTTACAAGGGTTCGGTGGTGTCCATCATCTTCCAAATGGCGGGCGGTATACGGGCGTCCATGGGGTACTGTGGTTGCAGTTCTATTGAAGAAATGCACAACAAGGCTGAATTCGTGGAAATCACTTCAGCGGGCATACGCGAAAGCCATGTGCACGATGTGCAAATCACCAAAGAAGCCCCCAATTACCGAGCCGATTGACCGGCCATTCGCGTCAGGCCGTCCTTGCCGGACGGCCTTTCTGTTTCAGTGCAGCCCCGCTGCCTCAGTGCTTTGACCGCCATGCAACACCAAAAAATCCTGATTCTTGACTTCGGTTCGCAGGTGACGCAACTGATTGCCCGCCGCGTGCGCGAGGCGCATGTGTACTGCGAAGTGCACCCCTGCGACGTGACCGACGACTGGGTGCGCGCTTTTGCTGCCGACGGTCAACTCAAAGGCGTGATTTTGTCGGGCAGCCACGCCAGTGTTTACGAGGTGGACGACAAGGCGCCCGACGCTGTGTTTGCACTAGGGGTGCCGGTGCTGGGCATTTGCTACGGCATGCAAACCATGGCGCAGCAACTGGGGGGCAAAGTAGAGGCGGGGCATACCCGCGAATTTGGTTACGCAGAAGTGCGTGCCCACGGCCACACCCAGCTGCTCAAGGACATTGCAGACTTCACCACCCCCGAGGGGCACGGCATGCTCAAAGTCTGGATGAGCCACGGCGACAAAGTGACCGAGCTGCCGTCTGGATTTAAAGTGATGGCGTCCACCCCCAGCTGCCCGATAGCGGGCATGGCGGACGAGGCTCGCCGTTTCTATGCCGTTCAATTTCACCCAGAAGTCACGCACACGGTGCAGGGGCGCGCGCTGTTGGATCGCTTTGTGCTGGGCATTTGTGGAACCCGCCCGGATTGGATCATGCGGGACCACATCGATGAGGCTGTGCAGAAAATCCGCGAGCAAGTGGGCGACGAAGAGGTGATTCTGGGCTTGTCCGGCGGTGTTGATTCGTCGGTGGCTGCCGCGTTGATCCACCGGGCCATAGGAGACCAGCTGACTTGCGTGTTTGTGGACCACGGCCTGCTGCGCCTGAACGAAGGCGACATGGTCATGGACATGTTTGAAGGCAAGTTGCACGCCAAAGTGATTCGGGTGGACGCCAATGATTTGTTCTTGGGCCAGCTTGCGGGAGTCACCGATCCTGAAAAGAAGCGCAAGATCATTGGTGGCTTGTTTGTGGACGTGTTCAAGGCCGAAGCCGCCAAGTTGAAAGCGGGCGATGGCGGCCACAAAGGGGCCACATTCTTGGCCCAAGGCACCATTTACCCGGACGTGATCGAGTCCGGTGGCGCCAAGAGCAAAAAAGCGGTCACCATCAAAAGCCACCACAACGTGGGGGGCCTGCCCGAACAGCTGGGCCTGAAGCTGCTGGAGCCGCTGCGCGACCTGTTCAAGGACGAGGTGCGTGAACTCGGCGTGGCGCTGGGGCTGCCGCACGACATGGTGTACCGCCACCCCTTCCCTGGGCCAGGCTTGGGCGTTCGGATTTTGGGCGAGGTGAAAAAAGAGTATGCCGACTTGCTGCGCCGCGCCGACGCGATTTTCATTGAGGAGTTGCGCAACTTCACCGACGCGGCCACCGGCAAAACCTGGTACGACCTGACCAGCCAGGCCTTTACGGTGTTCCTGCCCGTTAAGAGCGTGGGCGTGATGGGCGATGGTCGCACCTACGACTATGTGGTGGCCCTGCGTGCTGTGCAAACCAGTGACTTCATGACGGCCGATTGGGCCGAATTGCCTTATGCTTTGCTGAAAAAAGTATCGGGTCGGATCATCAATGAAGTGCGTGGCATCAATCGTGTCACTTATGACGTGAGTTCCAAGCCACCGGCCACCATTGAGTGGGAATGAAATAAAAAAGCCCGCTGCTGCGGGCTTTTTTTCTGGTGCAAGGGCTCACCCAGACACCGTATTTTTGTTGCTTGTTTTGGCGTGATACAGCTGTTTGTCGGCTGCCACAATCAACGATTCAGTGTTGGTGGCGGCGCCAGCTTTTCTTTCGGCAACCCCCAGGCTGATGGTGAGTACGTCGTGGTTGGGGTTGTACTGGTGGACAATTCGTTTGTCTTGTACCGCAACGCGCAAGCGCTCGGCCACCGCCATGGCCGACTCCAGTGGTGTGTTGGGCAGCAGGCACACAAATTCCTCGCCCCCGTAGCGGGCCAGCAAGTCGCCCGCGCGTTGAAGCTCGGGCCGCAACGCCGACACCAAGCTGCGCAGCGCCTCATCGCCCATCATGTGGCCGTAGTGGTCGTTGTAGGCTTTGAAGTGATCCACGTCGATCATGACCACTGAAAGCGGTTGATCACTGCGCACAGCACGTGCCCACTCGATTTCAAATTGGTTGTCGAAGTAACGGCGGTTGTATGCGCCCGTGAGGCCGTCAATAAAAACCCACTCGCGCAACAAATCGGACTGAAACTTGAGCTTGAGTTGGGTGTTTACCCGGGCCCGCACCACACTGGGATTGATGGGCTTTGAAATAAAGTCCACCGCGCCCGACTCGAGGCAACGGGTTTCCATTTCTTCGCTGGTATGCGCGGTCACAAAAATAACGGGTATGTGACGTGTGGCCGGGTGCGCCTTCAATGCTGACATGACCGAGAACCCGTCCATATGGGGCATTTCAACATCCAGCAGGACCAGATCGGGTTGCTTTTCGACGCTGAGCTTCAAGGCTTGTTCACCTTGAGTGGCCATAAACACCTGGCAAGCCGGGGCCAGGGACCGGTAGAGCACTTGTATGTGCATCGGCTGGTCATCCACCACCAACAGCCTGGGCTGTCGAGGGAAGGCACCCGCATCGAGCTTGTCTACGCGGTCGTCTAGGTCGGTTGTCTCGCTCATTGGGTACAGTGTAATTCAGCGAACAGCGTTATGACGAAGTGATTGAGGTCAGCAGTGCCTGTGTGGTGGTCAAAGCTTCTTCAAAATTCAAATGATCGATCGCAACATGCAGCTGGGCCCACAAGCGGTCGGCCCCCGGCCGCCGAGAGCCCAAAGCTTGCAGCCTCTCATGCACGTCGTTGGCAGCCATGTCAAAGTCAGCGAGGAAGTGCTCTAAAAGGTGCAGCTCGTCAATCACGGCTTGCCGGTTCACTTGACTGATGTCGACGTTGGTGGGCGCAACTACAGCCGGCACATGCGCAAGTTGCCATTTTTGTATGGCTTCCAAAGTGCGGGTGGCACCGACCTTGATTTCTGCAGGGAAGGGCAGGGGCGTTGCGGGTGCCGACGGTTTTGGCTGGCTGGCTTCCAGGCTGGCTGCTTTGGCCGCTTCTTCTGCTGTGGACGCCAGCTTTGCCAGCGACACCGCACCCACGGTAGCGGCAGTGCCTTTGATGGCATGGCACATTGCTGCCGCTTTGCCCACATCTTCGGCCCACAGCTGTTCAAGGTCTTTGATCATTTGCGGCATATCTGCTGCAAACGACGCGAGCATTTTGCTGTAGAAGTCGGCGTCTTTGCCCAGCCGATCAATGGCCGCTGTTGAGTCCAAAACGGGCAAGTCGGGCTGCGGTGGCGCTTTGGCGGCTGGTTTGGCGCCTTCGGCAGAGGGGTTTGATGCACTTGCCCAACCCGACCACTCCAGCAGCAATTTAACCAAGCGTTTCAAGTCGAATGGTTTGCCTATGTGGTCGTTCATGCCTGCTTCCAGGCAGGCTTCGCGATCCGAAGCCATGGCATTGGCCGTCATTGCGATGATGGGCAAGGTCATCATGCCCATTTTTTGGCGTATGGCTTGTGTGGCCTGTATGCCGTCCATGACTGGCATTTGCATGTCCATCAGCACCACATGGAACGGGGTTTCTGCTTTACGCAACATGTCAAGGCTGACCTGCCCGTTTTCGGCAACCTGCACCTCGGCTCCTTGCCGTTTGAGCAGTTCACGCGCCACTTGCTGGTTGATCACGTTGTCCTCGACCAGCAACAGGCGCATGCCCTTGAGTGGGAGCTCGGCTTGCGCTTCCTTGCTGGCCTTGGCGCGCACGCGCTTCTCGCCATTTTTGAGGGTGAGTGCCTCGGCCAGCATTTCGGGCGTGACCGGCTTCACCAGGAACGCGTCCAGCATGTCGGTGTCTTTTTTGGACCGACTTTGCAGCGTGTCTTGCCCGTGTGCGCTCACCATCACATAGCGGGTGTGGTTGGGTTCGGTGCCTTCGGGGGCTTCCGATATCAATTTTTGCAATTGACTGAGGGTGGACCAACCATCCATTTCTGGAAGTTCCCAGTCCATGAAAACGGCGTCGTAATGGCGCCCCTTTTTCATGCGAGCCCTGGCCAGCTCCAAAGCAATGTTGCCACTTTCGGCCGTGTCGACCAAGCAGCCCAAGGTGCGCAGTTGTTTGGCGTGGACCCCCCGGGCCACAGGGTTGTCATCCACCAGCAGCACCGTTTTGTAGGCGTGCGGTTCGGGTGCCCCGCGCGTTTCCGCTTCTTGGTCGGGCACGGGCAGGTCCAGTTCAAACTGGAAGGTGCTGCCCAAACCCAGGGTGCTTTGCAGTTCGAGCTCGCCGCCCATCAAGCCCACCAACCTGCGGCTGATGGCCAAACCCAACCCGGTGCCACCGAAGCGGCGGGTGGTGGAGGCTTCTGCCTGCGAGAAGCCCTCGAATATTTTTTGTTGATTTTCGGGGCTGATGCCGATGCCTGAATCTTTGACGGAAAAGGCAATCCGCACCCGCTTGCCGCTGCGTTCAATCACTTTGAGTTTGAACAGCACTTCGCCTTGGGCGGTGAACTTGATGGCATTGCCGCCCAGGTTGATCAGGATCTGTTTCAACCTCAATGCGTCGGCAATCACCACACGTGGCATTTCGGAGTCGATGTCAAACAACAACTCAAGGCGCTTTTTGCCCAAGTTGCTGGACAAAATCACCCCGAGTTCTCGCAGCATCAAATCCAGATCAACCGGCTCGGGGTCGAGCTGCATTTTTCCAGCTTCCACCTTGGAGAAATCCAGAATGTCGTTCAAAATGCCCAGCAGCGACTTGGCAGCGCCCTGGGTTTTGTCAACATAGTCGGTTTGCTGGTCCGACAGGTTCGTGTTTTGCAGCAGTTGCAACATGCCCAAAATGGCGTTCATGGGCGTGCGAATCTCGTGGCTCATGTTGGCCAAGAATTGGCTCTTGCTGCGCGAGGCTGCTTCGGCGTCTTCAACTGCTTTCTTCAGAGGCGTGATGTCAATGCGGAACCCGACGTGGTAGCCGTCCATGGTTTTGCATTCCACCACGCGTATCCAGCGCCCGCCGATCTGCTGTTGTTCAAAGGCCAGGTTGTTGGTGTTGTGCTGGGCAATGCGTTCGGCAATCCATTCTTCTTCGCGCCCCACGGCCTGCGGGTACTGGCCACGGTGCGCTCCGTCGCGCACAATTTGTTCGAAGGTGGTTCCCGGAACAATGAGGTCGCGGCTCAGGTGGTAAAGGTCCCGGTACTTCTCGTTGCAAAAAACCAGGCGGTCTTGCGGGTCGTATAAAACAAAAGCCTCATTCAGCGTATCGATGGCGGTTCGAAGAATGCGATCGTTTTCTTCAATGCGGCGCTGGGCTTCGACGCGGGCGGTGATGTCTTGTACTGCTCCCATGACCCGTGTGGGTTCGCCCTCTACAAATTCGGCTTCGCCGGCCAGACGGATCCAGCGCTTTTGGCGGCCATAGGTGGTTAGCTCCAGCTCCAAGTCGAATGGGAGCCCGTGCGACAACGATTGTCTCCAGGCCTGCGACAACGACAGTTGGGAAGCGGGCTCGTAAAGTTTTTTGAGCTCCCCGACCGATGGAATCAAGTCTTTGGGAACTTCAAAAATCACGCGGGCTTCCTCAGAAAGCTCGAGTTCGCGCTTTTGCTGATCGACCAACCAGTACCCCACCCCGGCGATTTTTCCCATACGCCGCAAAAGGTCTTCCTGGGTGCGCAAGGTGTACTCTTGGGCTTTGCGCTCGGTGATGTCAAAACGTATTGACACATAACGCTCAACACGGCCCTCTGCATTGGTTATCGGGGCAACCAGGCTTTCTACCCAATACAGTTCGCCATTTTTGTTGCGGTTGCACACCTCTCCACGCCAGGGTCGGCCAGATGAAATGGTGTGCCAAAAGTCGGTCCAAAAAGCCGCTGGATGAATCGACGACCTGAGAATGCGGTGATTCTGACCAAACAATTCGTCGTCGGTGTAGCCGCTGATTTCGGTGAACTTGGCGTTGACCCGAAGAATGGTGCCTTCTGCATCTGTTTCTGAGACGATGGCATGGCTGCTCAATGCAGTCATGAGGGCGTCGGTTTCGCGCAGCGCCGCAGCCATGGCCAAGGCGTTTTTTCGCTGCTCGTCCATGTCCACCATGAGCTCAATATGGCCCATGTACTCACCGCTGGTGGCGCGCATCGGGCGCAACTCAAGGCGTATCCAGTGGTCCTGGCCCGCTTTGTTGCGGTTAACAACCTCAAGCGCAATGCCCATGCGTTTGGCTTTGGCGTCGTTTATGTTTGCGATTGCCTGAGCATCAGCTTGCGGTGAGGCCAGCAATTGGCCCGGCGCTTGCCCCTTGGCCTCTTCGGCCGAATAACCGGTCAAAGCGGTGAAGGCATCGTTGACCCAAACAATTTGGTCATTGGCGTCTGTGATGATGGCGCCGTTTTGCGTGTGGCGCGCCACCATCGAAAGCTGATCGAGCTCGCGGGTCAGCCGCCCCACGCTGCGAACGGCCCTTGCGCGGTCCGTTAGCACCAGCCAAAGCGCCGCAGCAGACAAAGCGCTGGCAAGAATGCCTCCCACCACAATCCACACATAAACATCGCTGGCCGTGTGCTTGGATTCAAATGCCGGGGTAGAGCCCACGTTGACTCGCCAAGTTCTTGCACCCACCCGAATTGACTCGGTGCGCTCGAACATGTGGGCTTGCATGTCCTGCGCCGCACCCTCTGGGGGCCAAACGCCTTTGAGGTGTCCATCCCGGTCGAAAAGCACAACGCCGGGTTCGCCGTCGTTGATGTCAAATACATTCAGGTCCAGATCGGTTTGGATGCGGTGCGTGTAGGTGCTGATCCACTCGTTGGCAAAAAATTCTGCTACCACCCACCCCAGCAGCTGGTTGTCGCGCTCGGTCAAGTCGTCTGGCAGCGCATTGCCTTCGTAGACTGGCACCACATGGAGGTAAAGCTGGGCTTCTGTGTCGTTTCCGGTGGCCAGCGTGGGCGCCGAAAGCAAGGCATGCCCCGAGCGCCCAGCTGAATCAAGCAATTGGCGCAACTTTGGAGTTTGGTACCAGTTGTTATTGTCGGGGCGGTCGGCATTTGACACCGTATCTGCAAACTTCACCCGGTAGTCTTGGGGTTGGCGGCTGACGAACAACAACGAGTTCAAGCCTGGGAATTCTTTTTCAAGGCGCAAAGCCTCTACGTAACGCTGAAACTGCGGCTCGCTCAAATCGTCTTGGCTGGCCACAAGTGCCTGCACGCTCAGGAGCGCTTTGTTTTGTTTGTCGAATTCGTGCGCAATGACGTCTTGCAATGACTGTGCAGCCAAGCGGAAATTTTGCGCCAGTGTGTTTGCTGCATTGAGCTGCAGTTGCTGACTGACCCAAAACGTGACCGCCAACCCCACCACAAGCACCAAAGCCACAATCCAGGCGTGTATGCGCCGGCTTATTGAGGCGCTTGCCTGGGGTTCAGTGCCTTTTAGTGGCATGTTCATCGCTTGCTGATTGGGAGGTCAAATGGCAGCTCAAACACCAAACAGTCGGTCCAGCTCGGCTTGAAGCTGCTGGGCCTCCAGCGGCTTGGCCAGGTAACCGTCTGCGCCTGCAGCAAGCAGCATGCTTTTGTCGCTGGGGGAGTCGTGGGCCGTTACCATGATGACAGGGGTGTGCTTCGCACCTTGTTGTTCTTGCACGCGAATATGCCTCAAGGCACTCAAGCCGTCCATCTCAGGCATGGTGACGTCCAGCAACACCAAGTCGAAGGGTTCTTTTTCCATGGCGCTGATCACTTGGCTGCCGTTTGTGACCAAGACGCCGCTGTGCTCCATGCCACGAACAACGTTGGCCGCAACACGCAGATTGAGCGGGTTGTCGTCGGCAACCAAGATGCGTAGCGGGCGTGTCATGTTCCGATGGCGTGCCCGCCTTGGTGCACAAACATCTGACTGCCGAGTTGTTGCCGGTTCACAGGCATATAAAAAACTCGCAGAGTTTATGCATGGGGCAGTCTTGACGTGCTGGTTGATAGAACAGTTCCGGCTGCGGTTCGCAGGGCATGGCAGCGCAAATTGCATGCCTGACTATTGTGCCATGTGAAATGATCTGAAGCCCCTTATTTAACGCGCTTTGATTTAACAAGTTGCTGCCCCAACACCTTCTTTTGCGCCGGAGCACACGGCCAGTCGCAAAGTCGGGGGTGAGTGTTGTGGAATAGGGCGAAAATACCGGCATGAATCTGCTCACAAATGCCCACCAAACGCAGCAGTGCGGCCCTGCCAGCATTGCACTGAAAGGTGGGCGGTGACCGATTCTGAATGGATGGCGTTGGCGCTCGACCAAGCACGGCTTGGCGCAGAGGCAGGGGAGGTGCCCGTGGGCGCGGTGGTTGTGCGCAACGGGCAACTGGTGGCCAGCGCCCACAACCTGCCGTTGGCCTTGAAAGACCCTTGCGCTCATGCCGAAGTGTTGGCGCTCAGGCAAGCTGGACAGGCGCTGGACAACTATCGCTTGGACCAGTGCGAGGTTTTTGTAACGCTGGAGCCTTGTGCCATGTGCGCACAAGCCATGTTGCATGCGCGGGTCAAACGCGTGGTTTTTGGGGCGCCCGAACCCAAAATGGGCGCTGCGGGGTCGGTGTTGAATTTGTTTGGTATGTCTGCTCTGAACCATCAAACCCAGTTGGTGGGCGGGGTTCGGTCCGCAGAGGCTGCCGGTTTGATGCGCGTTTTCTTTGACCAAAGGCGGGAGTTTGCGCGAGTCCATGCGGTTCCCCTGGTGGATTATGCGTTGCGCACCCCTGAAGCTGACTTCAGTGCCCTTTGGAGCCGTTGGCCCAGCGCTGCGTTTTGGATTGGGAAGGACCGTTTCATTGCCTCTTTGCCCGCATTGGCCGGTTTGAACCTGCACTACATGGACACAGGGACGATTGCTTCGAAAAAGGCTTGGGTCGCGTTGCACAGCGCCGATTCATGGTGGCCCCAGTGGGCCGCATGGGCGCGTTTGCAGGGGGAACAGGCTCGGGTGTTGCTGCCCGATTTGGTGGGTTTTGGCCAAAGCGACAAACCCAAAAAAGAGGGTTGGCACCACCTTGATTTGCATGCGCAAATTCTGACGCAATGGTTGCAAGCACTCGATTTGTCTGCGGTGCATTTGGTGGTGCCAGCTGACCAACTGGAGTTGGGACAGCGGGTTTTGCGGGCCAACCCTGGTTTGGTGGATTCAATAGAGGTTGTTGAGCCCCAAGCACCTTCAGACTTGCCCGAAGGTTGGAGAGCGGTGCCTTACCCCGACCGTGGGCACCAAGCGGCTTTGCGCGCTTGGCGTGGTCAATAATCGCAGCATGTCACATATTTACATTTATTCGCCCAGTGGCGCGGTTCGCGACAAAGTTGCGTTCAAACGGGGCGTCAAACGCCTGCAGGCACTCGGGCACGAGGTGGAGGTGGACGCCACAGCCCTGGCCAGTCACCAACGTTTTGCGGGCGACGACGAAACCCGTTTGGCGGCCGTTCGCCGTGCGGCTTGCAGCGGCGCCGACGTGGTGTTGACGGCACGTGGCGGCTACGGTTTGACCCGTGTTTTGCCAGATTTGCCGTTTGACTTGATAGCAAAATCGGTGGTGCAGGGCACCCACTGGGTGGGGCTGAGCGACTTTACGGCCTTGCAAATGGCCGTGTTGGCCCAAGGCGGTGTATGCACCTGGGCCGGCCCCTCTTTGCTGGACGACTTTGGCACAGAAGCCGAGCCAGACGACATCATGCTGGCCTGCTTTGACGATTTGTTGATAGGCCACGGCGAGGGTGCGGGTTGGCGCTTGCCTGTGGCAGACATCAAGGCCCACCCCATGCTGACAAACGATGGCGGTTGGGGCGTAGAGCGGGGCGTGCTGTGGGGAGGGAATTTGACCGTGTTGTGCGCCTTGTTGGGAACGCCGTATTTCCCCCAGGTGCAAGGCGGAATCTTGTTCCTGGAGGACGTGAACGAGCACCCCTATCGGGTTGAGAGAATGCTGACCCAGTTGTTGCATGCGGGTGTTTTGGCGCGGCAGCAGGCTGTGGTGTTGGGGCAGTTCAACCGCTACCAACTCACGCCTCACGACAAGGGGTTCAACATGGCTTCGGTGCACAGCTTTTTGCGCTCGCACCTGAAGCAGCCGCTGTTGACGGGCTTGCCTTTTGGCCACGTGCCCACCAAAGTGTTGCTGCCGGTGGGGCAGGCGGTTCAATTGGTGGTTGAGAACCGCGATGCCCTGCTGTTCTGGGGCTGATCAGGCGCTGGAAACGCGGTGTGCGATGTGGGCCAGAGCCTCTTCTACTTGATCGATCAGAATCAAGCACAAATCGCCCGGTTGCAAACGCTCCAAAGCCACGTCAATGGCTTTGAATTCGCCCTGTATTTCCATGACCTGCTGGGTTTTGCGGGCGCCTTGCAGGCCTTGCTTTAACAGGCCCAGCACCTCGCCGTCGGAACGGCCCCGTTGGCAGGCGTCTTCGTAGAGCACCACTTCGTCAAACGCATCGCCCAAAATACGTGTTTGTTGGCGTATGTCTTCGTCGCGCCGGTCGCCAGCGCCACTGATCACCACCGAGCGTTTGTTTGCCGGCATGTTCTTTACCGCATCGGTCAAAGCCTGTACCGCGTCTGGGTTGTGGCCGTAGTCGGCGATCAGCGTGGCGCCTTTGTAATCGAACAGGTTGAAACGGCCCGGGACCGCCTGGGAGTCGCTGATGAAACCCGCCAGGGCTTCGGCAATGGTGTTCCAAGGGAGATCCAAGGCCCAGGCGGCGCCCACGGCGGCCATGGCGTTGTCCACTTGAAAACCTATGGTGCCGTTGCGGGTGATGGGAACGTTGGCCAAGGGCAGGCGAACCTGCTTCTTGCCTTCGGCCGCCACCAAATGTCCATCAGACACATAGATCACCCGCTGCCCCATGGCCTTGTGGGTGGCAACCACCGGGTGGTGTTCGCTTGGCCCAAAGAACAGCACCTTGCCAGCGCAATGTTTGGCCATTTTCACAACTTCGGGGTCGGCCGCATTGAGCACAGCGTAGCCGTTGGTGGCAACGTTGAGCACGATCACGCGCTTGAGCACCATCAAATCTTCGACCGTGGTGATGAAATTCAACCCCAGGTGGTCGCCGGTGCCCACATTGGTGACCACAGCGACCTGGCATTTGTCGTAGGCGAGGCCCTCTCTCAGCAAACCGCCACGTGCGGTCTCAAAAACGGCTGCGTCCACGTCGGGGTGCATCAGCACGTTGCGTGCACTGCGTGGGCCGCTGCAGTCACCGCTGTCGGTTTGCCGGCCATTCACGTACACACCGTCGGTGTTGGTCATGCCCACCCGCCACCCATGGCCTTTGAGCAGGTGAGCGATCAAGCGCACCGTGGTGGTTTTTCCGTTGGTGCCAGTGACCGCTATCACGGGTATGCGGCCGTCACCGCCGTCGGGGAACATGTGCTGGATCACAGCTTCGCCCACAGCGCGCCCTTTTCCAAAAGAGGGGCTGAGGTGCATGCGCAAGCCTGGTGCGGCATTGACCTCGACTATGCCGCCACCCTGCGCTTCCAACGGCTGCAGCACACTGTTGCACACCACATCCACCCCGCAGATGTCCAGGCCTATCATTTGCGCTGCGGCCACAGCGCGGGCTGCCACCTCGGCATGCACTTCGTCGGTGACATCGGTTGCGGTGCCGCCGGTCGACAAGTTGGCGTTGTTGCGCAACACCACCCGTTCACCTTTTGGTGGCACCGACTGAGGGGTCAAACCTTGCTCACGCAGGCGGTCAATCGCAATCTCATCGAAGCGAATTTTGGTGAGTGCCGTGGCGTGGCCGTCACCACGAAGGGGGTCGGCGTTGACGATCTCCACCAACTTTTCAACCGTGTGTACTCCGTCGCCAATCACCAGCGGCGGGTCCCGCCGGGCAGCGGCCACCAGCTGTTTGCCCACCACCAAGAGGCGGTAGTCGGTTCCCGGCAAATACCGCTCTACCATCACGTCGTCCCGGTATTGCCGGGCGTTTTGGTAAGCCGCTTTGACTTGTTCTTCGGTTTGAATATTGACCGTAACGCCTTTGCCTTGGTTGCCATCCCGCGGCTTGACCACGACTGGGCCTCCTATGGCTTGGGCGGCTTCCCATGCATCTTGTGCGTCGTCAACCGGGCGCCCCAACGGGACTGGCACGCCAGCCGCGTGCAGCAATTTTTTGGTGAGGTCTTTGTCTTGAGCAATGCCTTCCGCAATTGCGCTGGTGGTGTCGCATTCGGCGGCTTGTATGCGCCGCTGTTTGCTGCCCCAACCAAATTGCACCAGGCTGCCCTGCGTCAAACGCCTGATGGGAATACCGCGCGCTTGTGCCGCATCCACAATGGACCCGGTGGAGGGCCCGAGGCGCACATCTTCATCGAGTTCGCGCAGCTGCTGGACGGCGGTGTCTGCATCGAAATCCGTGTTTTGCAAACACGCTGTTACCAAATTCATGGCCAATGAAAGGGCCAACCTGCCCACCGCTTCCTCGGTGTATTGCACCACCACTTGAAAAACGCCTGCGTCGGGGGCGGGCGTGGTGCGGCTGAAGCTGACCCTGCAGCCCGCTTGGGACTGCAACGTGAGGGTGGCCAGTTCGAGTACATGGGCCAGGCTGACCTGTCCACGCTCGGTGGGCAAGGGCAGGGCGCCAATGGCCGGAAATCGGACGCGCAATTGGTTTTCAAAACCGGTCAGATTGACCAGGTTGCATTCTTGGGCAGAACACTCAACCACGGCTTCTATGGCGGTGTATCGTGACCACAGATTGGGGCCGCGCAAGGCCCTGATGCGGGAAACGTCCATGAGTGGCGATGCCTTTGTCGTGTCAGACGTTGTAAATGAAGCGTTGCGCGGTTTCAATACCCGCGCGCAACACAGGCTGAGGCACCTCCATTGCTATGCCAACAGCAACCGCGGCCATCAAGGCCGGCAAGGGCAACTGATTTTCGAGCAGGCCGGCCACCTCGGGTTGCGCCAAATCCAGCAAAACCTGTGGTGTGCCACTGCCCACCAAGACCAGGCTGTTGCCTTGCAACGTGACTTGCCGGGTGCCTGGTTTGGGGTTTTCGGCGTCTTGGGCCACCAGTTTGGAGCCGTAAAAAATCACATTACCATCGCACACCTCGGCGAGGGCAACACAAGAGGAGTCGTCAGAATTGAGCACCGCACAACCGTTGGGCAAGACCACATCGACCTGGGTTCGCAGGACATTGCGCATTTGTTCCTGCGTCAAAATATGGTGGTCCTGCAACCCTTGGGGTACGGGCACAGAAGTAACCACCCCGACCTGGCAGCGGTCGTATGACAGCCCATCGTCGAGGATGCTGCGCGGCGAATTTTCAATCACGGCGGCTTGTATGTTGCGGTTCATCAGCACCCGTTGCCCGGCCTCCCAGTCGGAAGGCAGGGTGGCGTCTATGCGCCGGCTGTTGTGAAACAGGCCTTCGGTGCACACCAGGCCGGTGTTGAGCCCGGCGCGCATCAACAAGCGATTGACCAGCAGCGCAATCGCGGTGGTGTGTTCGCTCCCGGTGATGCCCACCACCGGAATGCGGCCGTTTTCGTTTTCTTTGAACAGGTGGTTGACGATGGCCTGGCCCACCGGTCTGGGCTGGCCCACCGCGGGTTTCAAGTGCATCAGCAACCCAGGGCCAGCGTTGACTTCAACCACCGCACCCGCCTGGGGCCCCAAAGGCTTGGAAATATCGGTGGCCACCAGGTCAATCCCAGCAATGTCCAGCCCAACCACCCGCGCCGCCAATGCAGCGGTTTCAGCGACTTCTGGATGCACCTCATCGGTGATATCGTGCGTCATCACCCCGGTTCTTTGTACCAATACCTCTTGGCCAGCGTCAGGGATGCTGTCAGGAGTCAGGCCTTGCCGACCCAGTTCGAGCATGACCATGGCGTTTTCGGGCAAGCGGATCGTGTCGAGCGGGAATTCCTCTTCTTCGCCGCGGCGCGGATCGGTGTTGATCTGCGCGTCAATCAGGGCCAACACCGTGTCGCGCCCATTGCCAACAATGCATGCACGCTCACCACGCGCCGCCGCCACCACACGGCCCGCAACCACCAGCAACCGGTGCTCTTGGCCCGGAACGAAGCGTTCCACAATGACCTCTGAGCCCTCTGCGTCGGCAAGCGGGTAGGCGGCCCGGACGGACGCTTCGTCCCGCAGGTCCAGTGAAACCCCACGGGCGTGGTTGGCGTCGCTGGGTTTGACCACCACGGGCAGGCCAATGTCTTGCGCCGCTTCCCAGGCCGCGTCAGCGCTGTCTACCACTTGCCCTTCCGGTACCGGCACGCCGCAGGCCGACAGCAGTTGCTTGGTCAAGTCTTTGTCGCGCGAAATCCCCTCGGCGATTGCGCTGGTTGCGTCGGTTTCAGCGGTCCAGATGCGGCGCTGTTTACAGCCGTACCCCAACTGCACCAAATTTCCTGTGGTCAAGCGAATGGCAGGGATGCGGCGCTGGTTGGCTGCATCCACAATGCTCATGGTGCTGGGCCCCAAAGCATGTTTGTCGATCAACGACTTCAGTTTTTGAACGGTTTGGCCCACATCGAACGGGCGGTCCTCAATGGCGGCCATCACCAAGTCGCGTGCGCTGATCAAAGCTTGCTTGCCGACTTCCTCTTGGTGTGTGCGAATCACCACTTTGTAGACGCCGCGTTGTTCGGTGGAACGGGCTTTCCCAAACCCCAATGGCATGCCCGCCAGGGTTTGCAGCTCCAATGCCACATGTTCCATGATGTGACCCGGCCAGGTGCCGTCGCGCAAGCGTTCCAAAAAACCGCCACGGTAGCCCAGACCGCAGTGGTGTTCTTCGAGGCCGGGCAGCCAATCGGTCAAGCGTTGATTGAAGCCTGGCAGGGTGTGGGAGGGGGAATCCTCCAAATCGCCAATGTCAACAAGCGCTTCAACAGCCGGCCGGTAGGTCCAGATGTTGGGTCCGCGCAAGTAACTCAACCGCAATAGCTTGATGTGTTTGGTGGTCATGAGTTGAGACAGCACTGATCCCGTTGTTTGTTGCCAAGTCTGTTTGGGCATGCGGGGCAAAAAGCTGTTGTCGATTCTGCTTGCTGGTTGGGCAGCCTTACAATCAATCAAGTGGTTACGCCGCCAAAACAGCGGCGATGTTTGCGTCGGAAAGTGCGCTGTTCGCACACCCACACGTGATTTTGTACCCACTTGGTACCGCTTGCGAAGCTTGTCACAAATTTTTTCAACAACACGTTGCTAATAGCGCATGCATTCCACCACAAAACAGGTCGCCGTGTCTCACAGAGGCCCCTTGCCTTTGCCCGAAGTTTGGCAGCGCGTGCGAGGCAACAATCTCCCTGTGGATGCTGAGACTTTGCCGGTGGCTTGGCTTGAGACGGATTTGGACGCTGAACTTGGCTTCAAGCTGGGTTGCCTGGTGTTGGACAAAGCAGGCTTGCATGATTTGACGGCCCAGCGGTCTTGGCCTTTTGAAGCCGGTCTCGCACTGGTGCTTTCCGACCACAACGGTGTGGCCACCTTGGAGCTCAAGCGCAATGGCACCCGGTTGGCAACCTGGCGATTTACATTGGGGCGGCAAGTCCAGGCCACCCGCTTGCAGGAGCAATTTGATGGTTTGCGCGAATTGCATTTGCACGGCACACCGCTGCGGGTTGCGGCGGGCGCCAGCATATGCCCGCGCTGCCAAGCGCCACTGGAACCCGACGATGATGACTGTGCGGTTTGCGCGCAGGTGATACACACCCCGCCGTCCACTTGGACTTTGTTGCGTTTGTTGCGCTTTGCAAAGCCCTACCGGGGGCAACTTGCCGCTGGGTTTGGCCTGACGCTGGCTTCGACCGCCGCCACTTTGGTGCCGCCGTACCTCACCATTCCCCTGATGGATGAGGTGCTGATTCCCTACCAAAGCGGGCAGGCCATAGACCCAACTTTGGTGGGTTGGCTGCTGACCGGGTTGTTTGCATCGGCCATGCTGGCGTGGGCGTTGGGTTGGGCAAAAACCTACATACTGGCCTTGGTGTCCGAGCGCATTGGTGCCGATTTGCGCACCCAAACCTATGAACACCTGCTCAAACTGTCGCTGGAGTACTTTGGGGGCCGCCGCACGGGCGACTTGATGGCCCGCATAGGTTCAGAGACCGACCGAATCAACGTCTTTTTGTCTTTGCACCTGTTGGATTTTGCGACCGACGTGATCATGATTTTGATGACATCGGCGATACTTTTTTCCATAAATCCGCCTTTGGCCCTGGCTACTTTGGTTCCCTTGCCTTTTATAGGGTGGATGATCCATGTGGTGAGGGACCGTTTGCGCACCGGTTTTGAAAAAATTGACCGCGTGTGGTCTGAAGTAACCAGCGTGTTGGCAGACACCATTCCGGGCATCAGGGTGGTAAAGGCCTTTGCCCAGGAGGCGCGTGAGGCCCAGCGGTTCCGCGATGCCAACCGGCACAACCTGGAGGTGAACGACCGTTTGAACCGGCTCTGGTCGTTGTTCTCACCCACGGTGTCTTTGTTGACCGAAATCGGGTTGCTGGTGGTCTGGGCCTTTGGGATATGGCTGGTGGCGGGGGGCAGCATCACAGTGGGGGTGCTTACCGCATTTCTGGCCTACATTGGCCGGTTCTATGCAAGGCTGGATTCCATGAGCCGGATCGTGTCGGTGACCCAAAAAGCCGCTTCTGGAGCCAAGCGCATTTTTGATATTTTGGACCATGTTTCCAGTGTGCCTGAACCGGTCAACCCCGTTCCCATGGGGCAGGTGCAGGGCAAGCTGCAAATCCAGGGCGCAGGTTTCAGGTACGGCAACCGGGCGGTGATCCGCGACTTGAACCTCTCCGTCAACCCCGGCGAAATGATCGGTCTGGTCGGCCACAGTGGGTCGGGCAAAAGCACCTTGGTGAATTTGATTTGCCGTTTTTACGATCTGGCCGAAGGCTCTATCAGTGTGGATGGCCGAGACATTCGTTCGGTGGCGGTGGCCGATTACCGCCGGCACATTGGGCTGGTGCTGCAAGAGCCGTTTTTGTTTTTTGGAACGATTGCCGAAAACATCGCCTATGGCAAACCCGACGCCACGCGGCAGGAAATCGTGGCGGCTGCCCGCGCCGCGCATGCCCATGAATTTATTCTGCGTTTGCCCCAGGGCTACGACTCGCTGGTGGGCGAACGCGGTCAGGGGCTCTCGGGCGGAGAACGTCAAAGAATTTCAATTGCAAGGGCTTTGTTGATTGACCCGCGCATATTGATATTGGACGAAGCCACCTCGGCGGTGGACACTGAGACGGAGAAAGAAATACAGCGGGCACTGGACAATTTGGTGCGTGGCCGAACCACCATCGCCATTGCGCACCGTTTGTCTACTTTGCGCAAAGCCGACCGCCTGGTGGTCATGGACAAAGGCCAAAAAGTGGAAGAAGGCAGCCACGAAGAATTGATGGCGCGTGAAGGTGCCTACTGGCGCTTGTACCAGGCCCAGCAACGGCAGGCCCAAACTCAGGACGACATCTTGTTGGGGAAGAGCGATTCATGAACCCAGAAATCAACGCGGTATGGCGCTCCCTGGCGTTGGACGATGCGGGGCGCATCACCGCCCACCTTGATGATGGCACCTCGATTGAAGGCCTGTACCCGGTGCGCGCCTTCCCGGTTCAAGCGCCGGATGTTGGCATTTCCTTGATGGGCGATGACGGCCATGAACGGTTTTGGTTGGAGAACCTCCAGGAATTGCCTGAAGCTGCGAGGCAAGTCGTCCTCCAGGCCTTGACTCAGCGGGAATTCATGCCGCTGATCAAAAAATTGAAGGCGGTTTCATCGTTTGCAACGCCCAGCGTCTGGACGGTGGAAACCGATCGCGGAAACACCGAGCTGGTGTTGAAGGGCGAGGAAGACATTCGCCGCCTGAGTGCCAATGTGTTGCTGGTGTTGGACAGCCACGGCGTACAGTTTTTGATCCGTGACCCCGCCCAAATGGACAAGCACAGTCGAAAATTGCTGGACCGTTTTTTGTGAGGTTTTTGCTGAATCTAGGGGATGGGCTACTTGAGGTTGCCCGATAGAAACTGCGCCAGGCGTTCGCTTTTGGGTTGGGTCAGCACCGTGCGCGGGTCGCCTTCTTCTTCGATCAGGCCTTGATGCAAAAAAATCAGGTGGTTGGAGACTTCTCGCGCAAAACCCATTTCGTGGGTTACCACCACCATGGTGCGGCCCTCTTCGGCCAGCAATTGCATCACCCGCAAAACCTCGGTCACCAATTCGGGGTCCAGCGCGCTGGTAGGTTCGTCAAACAACATCACTTCGGGTTCTACCGCCAAAGCGCGGGCTATGGCAACCCGTTGCTGTTGCCCGCCGCTCATGTGCGCTGGGTAGCGGTCTTCCATGCCTCGCAAGCCCACCCGCTCCAAGTACTTTCGGGCTGTGGCAATGGCTTGCTCTTTTGGTACTTTCAGCACATGGATTGGCGCCTCAATGATGTTTTCAAGCACCGTCATGTGCGCCCACAAATTGAAATTCTGGAAAACCATGGCCAGCCGCGTGCGCAGGCGCTGCAGCTGCACGGGGTCGGTGGCTTGCAGTTCGCCTTGCGCATTGGGCGTGAGCTGCAGGACTTCACCGGCCACCACAATTCGGCCTTGGTGCGGCTTTTCCAGCAAGTTGATGCAGCGCAAAAACGTGCTTTTGCCCGACCCAGAGCTGCCAATGATGCTGATCACATCACCTGCGTGGGCCCGCAGCGAAACCCCTTTGAGCACCTCGTGGTCGCCGTAGCGTTTGTGCAAATCGGTGACTTCCAGCTTCAAGGGGCGAAGCGCTGTTGGGGTGGATCCGTCTGTCATTCTTTGTATCCGTTGGTCCATGACTGCTTAAAAACCCAGCAACGGGCCTTTGCGAAAGGGCGTGGCACCAGCCACTTTGCCGATTTCGCCGCCAGCGTGTACGTAGCGTTCCCGCACACGTGCATAAAAAACACCCTCCACCCCAGATTGCACGGCGTGCACAGTACCTGAGACAGGGTCTATGACCTCGGCAACCGTGTCTTGGGTATTCAACCATTGGCCAGGTTCAGCCAAAAATACCAGCACACCGGGCGTTGGGGCGTACAAGGTTTGAGAGCCCGCCAGTGGGGTGGCTTTGTAGCTTGCCTCGGGCAGTGCGGTTGCGTTGCCATCCACTGCCTTCAGCCGAATCAAATACGCCAAAATGGCTTGTGCATCCTGCAGGGCGAGGGCGTGGCTCACGTCAGCTTCGCCACGCAATTCAACCGTGGCGCTGGCACAGGCCTGGGGTACCGAAACATTCAGCCCTTGGGCCCGGCATTTGTCTGAAAGTTGCCACCACAAACCAGACAGGCATTCATCGAAAGGGCTGCCGCCGGAGTCTTTGGCCAACAACACGGCTTGGCATTGCAACAGCCGGGCCAGTGGCTCCAGCGCCGGCCAACAGGCCGCTTCGCTGTACAGGTGCATGACCGATTCGCAATCGCAGTGCAAGTCCAGCACCACATCGGCGTCGTGCGCCAGGCTCAGCAAGGTCTTGCGCAGGCTTTCCAACTCGGTGCTGGGGCCCCATTTTTTCAAATAGTCGGCAACGGCTTGTCGCACCATCAGGGCATTCGAAGGAGCATCTGGCGTCAGCACCGAAAACACATCATCCCAAATCGCGTCGGCCAGAACAGGGTAATTTCGGTTGAAATTTTCCGAGGTGTTGAGCTCAAAACGACCCATGGCTTTTCGGTCCAGCCGTTGCGACAAACCGATTGGGTTGGCCACAGGAACCAACACCACCTCACCCAACAATTGGCCTGCTGCTTCCATGGTTTGCAGCATGGATTTGAGGTGATGGGCCACCAGCATGCCCGGCAGTTCTTCTGCGTGCAAACTGGCCTGAATGTAAATTTTGGGGCGCGCACCAGGCTCGCCGAATCGAAAACTGACCAATTCGCGCTGCTGGCCAATGCTGCTTTGCAGCAGCGGGTGTCGTTCAGTCAACATCTGAGCCACCTACTGCTTGCGCGGCGCCAAGAACGCCAAGTAGCGCCCTTCGGCCCATTTGAAGCCCAACACCATGATCGAGGTGATGACCAAATAGACCAAGGCAGCCGCCAGGTAGGCCTCGAAAGGGATGTAAAAATCAGAGTAGATGCGGCTGGCGGCAGCTGTTACGTCCAGCATTGCGGGCACGGTGCTGGCCAAACTGGTGCTGTGCAGCATCATGACGGCTTCGTTGCTGTAAGCCGGCAGGGTGCGGCGAATGGCGCTGGGCAACACCACCCGTCGCATGATTTGCCAACGGCTCATTCCCATGGCCTGAGCTGCTTCAATTTCGCCAGGCGCGGTTTCGCGTATCGAGCCTGCCAGCATTTCGGCGGTGTACCCAGCGGTGTTCAGCGCAAAGGCCAGCAAGGCACAAAAAAAGGGTTCTTTGAAGTGGGTCCATGGCCACACGGTGTCCCACCGCTCTTGTATCCATTCCAGCTGGGCAAGGCCGTAATAAATCAGGTAGAGCTGTATCAACAAGGGCGTGCCACGAATGCAGTAGGTGTAGAACCCCACCAGTTTGCGCAGGGGGCTGATATTGCTGGTCAAGGCCAGTGCCATCAACAACGCCAACAGGCCGCCACTGACCAGAGAACCCGCCAAAAGGCTGAGCGTGGTCACCAGGCCCTCGCCATAAAGCGCAAGCGTTTCTGGCTCCAGAATAATGGCCCAGCTCACAACTGCACCTTTTTGTTGCCCAAACTGTAGCGTTCTGCTGCGCGACGCAACACCCACAACGACAGCGAGGTGTAAAGCAGAAACAGCGCAGCGGTGAACAAGAAAAACACAAACGGCTCACGCGATGCCGCGCTGGCCTGTTTGGCGCGGTAGGTCATTTCGTGCAGGCCGATCAAACTCACCAGCGCGGTTGTTTTGATCAACACCAACCAGTTGTTGGTGAAGCCAGGCAGGGCATAGCGCACCATTTGCGGGAGGGTGATGCGCCAAAAAGTTTGAAAACCGGTCATGCCGAACGCCCAAGCAGCTTCCGCTTGGCCCTTGGGAATGGCCAACATAGCGCCCCGAAAAGTCTCGGTCATGTAGGCGCCGTAAATAAAGCCGATGGTGAGCGTGCCTGCCAAAAAGGGGTTGATGTCAACGCTGCCCTCGCTGCCCAGCCATTCGAGCAAGTTGTTCAGCCCGATGGTGCCGCCGTAAAAAATCAGCAGCATCAAAACCAGTTCTGGAATGCCACGAACAACAGTTGTGTAAACCGTGGCCACCGACCTGGCGCCCCAGTGACCGGACAGCTTGGCCGCTGCGCCCAACAGACCCAGCAACACAGCCACCACCAAAGACACCAACGACACCGCTACCGTGAGCAGCGCGCCCTCTAGGATGGTAATGAAATAACCAGACATGCTGATAAAAAAACGGCCCCTTGCTGGGGCCGTGGTTTGAGGATTTACTTGCCGTAAACGTCTATGGTGAAGTACTTGTCAGCCAGCTTTTTGTACGTGCCGTTGCTGCGTATGGCCGCAATCGCAGCGTTGACTTCGCCCTTGAGTTTGTCACCCTTGCGCATGGCCACGCCCACGCCCGCACCAAAGTACTTGAAGTATTTTGGATCGTCGAGGGACTGACCCACGAATCCGTAGCCTTTGCCTTCAGGCTTGTTCAAGAAACCTGCGGTGACTTCCACCGAATCGGCCACGGTGCCGTCCAAACGGCCTGCCTTGATGTCGAGGTACACCTGGTCTTGTGCCTCGTACGGAACGATAGACAAACCTTTGCTCTTGAGTTCGCCCAATGCGAATTTCTCTTGAGTGCTGCCCTTGAGAACGCCCAGCTTTTTGCCCTTGAGGGCTGCAAAGTCAGAGTCGGCTTTTATGTCGCTCTTGACCACCACCCGGCTGGCCGTGTTGTAGTACTTGTCAGAAAAATCAACGACTTTCTTGCGGTCGTCGGTGATGGACATGGAGCTGATGATGAAGTCGTATTTTTTGGCTTGCAAGCCGGGGATCATGCTGTCCCACACTTGTTCCACAAAAACGCACTTGCGCTTGATTTGCTCGCAAATGGCATTGGCAATGTCAACATCAAAACCGGTGGGTTTGCCGTCCGGGGTTTTGTAGGTGAAGGGTTCGTAAGTGGGGTCAATTGCAACACGGACATCTGCGCCTTGTGCCCATACACCCGTTGTCACGCAAACAGCGGCGCACGCTATCAGGAACTTGCTCATCAAATCACCTGGAAAAAGTTGAGGTGAGTCATTGTAGGGGGCTGATCAAATAAGTTGCTGCCCAGCAGTCAAAAAATGAGCAGGAATAGAATACAAAACAATGAAAATCCTAATGTCCAATGATGATGGTTACCAAGCCCCCGGCTTGATGGCGTTGTACGAGGCTTTGCGCGACATTGCCGACGTGGAGGTGGTGGCGCCCGAGCAAAACAACAGCGCCAAAAGCAATGCGCTCACACTGCATTCGCCTTTGTATGTGCAGCAGGCGGCCAATGGGTTTCGCTACGTCAATGGCACCCCTGCTGACTGCGTGCACATAGCTTTGACCGGGTTGCTCGGCTACCGCCCAGACTTGGTGGTGTCAGGCATCAACAACGGTGCCAACATGGGTGACGACACGATTTACTCGGGCACCGTGGGGGCGGCCATGGAGGGCTACTTGTTCGGTGTGCCGGCCTTGGCTTTTTCACAGACCGAACGCGGTTGGGCGTATTTGGATGCAGCTGCGCACAAAGCCCGTGAATTGGTACTGGCACTCGAAAAAAGCGCTCTGGCTTTGGCCCAAACAGCCGCCGACGCTCATCACGCCCCATGGTTGTTGAACGTGAATGTTCCCAACTTGCCGGCTGACGAGCTGCGCGGCTTCAAAGTCGCGCGTTTGGGGCGCCGTCATGCGGCCGAAAAGGTGATCACCCAACAAAGCCCGCGCGGCGAAACCATGTATTGGATCGGCAGCGCCGGTGCAGTGAAAGACGACACAGAGGGCACCGACTTCCATGCCACTGCGGCAGGGTACGTGTCGATCACGCCCTTGCAGGTGGATTTGACCGACCATGCCAATTTGCCTTATTGGGCGCAGACGGCGGCTTATTTGTCAGCCCAAGCGCAGCCGCATTCTGCTGACCACAAAGAATTGTCCCGTTCGATTCAAGGGCAAAGTCGGTGAGCATGAAGCCCCCCGTCAAGGCCCGGCCTTCATTTCCGGCCAGGTTGGACTCGGCTGTGCCATTTCAACCTCAAAACACCCGCGCCGCACGCTCGGTGGCTGCGCCGCAGCTTTTGCCCAAAAACGCCGGTGTGGGCCTGGACTCGCAGGCGGTGCGTCTGGCCATGGTTCGCAAACTGGCTTTGCAGGGTTTGGGCGAACCGCGTGTTTTGGCCGCCTTGAGTGCGGTTGAACGGCACCGTTTTGTTGACTCAGCTCTGGTGATACAGGCCTACGAAGACACCAGCTTGCCGATTGGCTTGGGACAAACCATATCCAAGCCCAGCGTGGTTGGGCGCATGCTGGCCTTGTTGTGCGAAGCGCCGGGTTTGGCAGCCGGCCGCGTTCTTGAAATTGGCACAGGTTGTGGTTACCAGGCTGCGGTGTTGAGCCAGCTGGCCCGCGAGGTGTACAGCATTGAACGGCTCAAGGGGCTGCACGAAAAAGCACGCGAGAATTTGCGCCCCTTGCGCCTGCCCAACTTGCACCTGATTATGGGGGACGGAATGTTGGGATTTGCCCAAGGCGCCCCCTACGCGGGCATTGTGTCGGCGGCTGGAGGCGAGGCGCTGCCTCAGGCATGGTTGGACCAACTGGCTGTGGGCGGTCGTTTGGTGGCCCCTGCAGAACTGGTGCCGGGCAAACAAAGCCTGGTGGTGGTGGACAGAACCCCAACCGGCTACACGCGATCGGTGTTGGAGGCGGTTCATTTTGTGCCTCTAAAATCGGGGGTCGCCTGATATTGTGTTGGGCTTACACGGTAAGCAATGCCTCCTACCCCCACATTTTTTTCTGTCTTGACACCTGATGTTGGTCCAAAGCCTGAGCGGCGGGCGTTCGGGTTCAATGGCCGTTTGGCTGGCTTGGCTCTGTTTTCGGTGTTGTTAGCGGCTTGTTCTGGCCCACAAAAATCGGTTCAGCGCGCGCCGGTGCTGGACCGCCCGGCCATGGGCAGCAGTGTCAATGCGACCCCAACAGGTGCAGCTGTCAGTGCACCTTCTGCAGCACCTGTGGCCGCTGTGCCAGTGGCCCCGCAAGGCGCCGAAAATGCTGGCAAGCCCGGGTACTACACCGTTCGACCCGGCGATACCTTGATTCGCATCGGTCTGGAAACAGGCCAAAACTGGCGCGATTTGCAGACTTGGAATGGGCTGGTCAATCCCAATTTGATCGAGGTGGGGCAGGTGTTGCGGGTGGTGGCCCCGGTTGGAGCGGCGACGACCGCGCCCATTGCCAAGGCCACCGTGACTGGCACGGAGTTGCCTGCCACCAGCGCCGTTGCAGCGGTGCCGGCCCCCGCGGCCACCGCCTTGCCCCCTGTTGCGCCTGCGCGCACCAAACCTGCCGAACCCTCGGGTGACTTGCCCAAAGTGGACCTTGCATGGCCTGCCAACGGCCAGGTCATAGAACGCTTTGACGGTGCTCGCAACAAGGGCATTGACATTGCCGGGAAAAAGGGTGACGCCGTGTTGGCGGCGCTGGACGGCAAGGTGATTTACGTGCGTGACCACAACACCGCCAGCAACGACGGCTTGCAAAGCTATGGTGTCATGATCATTCTTCAGCACTCCAACCAGCTGATCACGGCGTACGCCCACAACGCCGCTGCTTTGGTCAAAGAGTCGCAAACCGTCAAAAAAGGCCAGCCGATTGCGGAAATGGGCGACACGGCCACAGACCGGGTCAAGCTCCATTTTGAGGTCCGCCGCCAAGGTTTTCCAGTGGATCCATTGAAACTTTTGCCTGCACGCTGATGACGAACCCAGTTGAGACAAACCCCGAAGAACGGGCCGATTTGGGTAACACCGTTGCCTCAGAAGCGCAGGCGGCTCCCCCCACTTTGCCCGAGGGGTGGCTGGAAATCCAATCCATCGACCTGGAGGCGCAGGGGGTGGCGCGCCGGGCGGACGGCAAGGTGGTGTTTGTGGACGGCGCTTTGCCCACCGAGTGGGTCTCTGCACAAACAGTGCGCAAAAAGAACCAGTGGGAGCAGGCCAATCTCACCGAAATTCATCGGACTTCTTCGCTGCGGGTGAAGCCCAAGTGCGACCATTTTGGTTTGCATCCGGGCGCTTGCGGTGGCTGCAAGATGCAGCACTTGGAGCCTTCGGCCCAGGTGGCGGTGAAGCAACGCGTGTTGGAAGACAACCTGTGGCATTTGGGCAAGGTCAAGCCTTTGAACATGTTGCGCCCGATCGCTGGGCCGGCTTGGGGTTATCGTTATCGGGGGCGTCTGTCGGTGCGCTACGTGGCCAAAAAGGGCGAAGTGCTGGTGGGCTTTCACGAACGCAAAAGCCGGTACGTGGCCGACATGCGGTCATGTGCTGTGCTGCCGCCCCATGTCAGCAATATGCTGTTGCCCTTGCGTGCCATGATCGGGCAAATGGAGGCGCGTGAAACATGCCCTCAAATTGAGTTGGCCTGCGGTGACCATGTTACGGCCTTGGTGCTCAGGCATTTGGAACCATTGGCAGACGCCGACAAGCGCCTGCTGCGGCAATTTGCGCATGCCCAACGGCAGGCTGGGCACCCGGTGCAATGGTGGCTGCAGCCCAAGGGGCCAGACACGGTGCATTTGCTGGACAACAGCGCTCCAGCTGATGAAGGGTTGAGCTACGCCTTGCCCGAATTTGGTGTGTTGATGCCTTTCAAGCCCACCGATTTCACGCAGGTCAATCCCCATATCAACAGGGTGCTGGTGGCCCGGGCTTTGCGTTTGCTTCAGGTTCAAAAGCACGAACGCGTGATTGACTGGTTTTGCGGACTTGGCAACTTCACCTTGCCTTTGGCCACACAAGCCGCGCGCGTGCTGGGCATTGAAGGCAGCGAGACCTTGGTGAAGCGTTCTGGCGAGAACTGGGCGTTCAACCAAGCAACAAGGGGTGGCTTGGCGCCTACAGATTTTGTGGCGCGCAACCTGTTTGAAATGACCCCCGACATGCTGGTGGCCGATGGGGTGGCAGACAAATGGCTGGTGGACCCGCCACGCGAAGGGGCTTTTGCGCTGGTGAAGGCCCTGGCCGATTTGCACCAACAAAAGCTGGCTGGAGAGCCTTTGTCTGCGGCCACCGCAACTTGGGTGCCGCCCCGGCGCATTGTTTACGTGAGTTGCAACCCCGCCACGTTGGCCCGAGACGCCGGCTTGTTGGTGCACCAAGCAGGTTACCGCTGCGCCGCTGCTGGCGTGGTAAACATGTTTCCGCACACCGCGCATGTGGAAAGCATTGCGGTGTTCGAGCTCGCCTAATGTTTGTTTTTGCCGTTTGCGGCAGGTTTTTCAGTGGCTGCGTTGTCTTTTGATACCACTTCTTCGCCGGGCGCCACCATAGGGGCGGGGGGCGTGGGCGGGGGTGCCATGCCCTCAATTTTGTTTTCCCGCATGTATTCATCCATCTCTCGCCAGCCCTGAAACACCGCTGCTTTTCCGGCCTTGGGGTTGCCTTTGTAGCAGTCTTCAATGCTGCGCAAGGCGTGCCGGCAGCCGCTTCCTATGGCTTTGCCTTCAGCGTCTTTTTTTTCGTTGACCTGGACGGCGGTTTCAATGCCGAGCATGTCGCAGCCCGACAGCAAAACGGCCGCCCCCAGCAGCAGCTGGGCGCAACGCCTGGGCCAACAAAAAGCAGCGCCCTGGGTTTGGGTTTTTAAGAACAGCATGGTGGTCATTTCGGACGAAATGGGTGGAACTTGACCGTCCAATAAAAAGGAGCCCGTTCAGGCTCCTTGAATGTACTGGACCGGGCTGGATCGCTCAGTCACGTTCGCCGCCAAAAATGCCCAGCAAGGCCAGCAGGCTTTGGAAAATATTGAACAAGCTCAAATACAGCCCCAAGGTGGCGGTGATGTAGTTGGTCTCTCCGCCATCCACAATTCGCTTCAAGTCGACCAACAAAAAGGCGCTGAAAATACCGATGGCCATGACACTCAAAGCAGCCATGCCCAGGGTGCTGCCCACAAACACGTTGATGATGCCGCCGATCATGAGCACCACAGCCCCCATGAACAACCACTTGCTCAAACCTTCCAGATCCCGTTTGACAACGGTGGACAGGTTGGCCATCACCAAAAACACCCCGGCCGTGCCACCAAAAGCGGTCATGATCAAATCGGCGCCGTTTTGAAAACCCAGCACAGCGGCCAACATGCGGGAGAGCATCAGGCCCATGAAGAAGGTGAACCCCAGCAACACGGGTACACCCACCGCGGAATTCTTGGTTTTTTCAATCGCAAACATGAAACCCAGGGCGCCACCTAAGAAAACCACCATGCCAAGCCCACCAGTCAATGCCGTGGTGATGCCCGTGGCAACGCCCAACCATGCACCCAACACCGTAGGCACCATGCTCAGTGCCAGCAGCCAGTAGGTGTTGCGCAACACCTTGTTGCGTTGTTGTGCAGCGCTCGGGTTGCCGTAAACGGTAAAGTCGTGCATTTCTTGTGCCATTGCTTTGCCTTTCATGAAAAGTGTGGGTGCATTCTAGGGCCAACAGGTTTGCCAAGCAGAACAGTTTTGACCGAATTGGGGCCAATCCGCGCCAAAACCCCCGCGCAAACCCAGTAAGCTAAGCTGCTTGTTTGAATCCCACTGGAAGGAAAAGTTCATGAAAACCAAAGCAACCCTCGAATTGGCTGATGTCAAAGCAATTGCAGCCGCAGCCGAAGCTGAAGCGTTGAAAAACAATTGGGCGGTCACGATTGCCATTGTTGACGACGGGGGGCACCTGTTGTGGTTGCAGCGCCTGGACGGCTGCGCCACGATTTCGGCCCACATAGCGCCCGCCAAAGCCCACACGGCAGCTTTGGGGCGCCGCGAGAGCAAGGTCTACGAAGACGTTATCAACCAAGGGCGAACCTCATTCCTCAGCGCACCTTTGATTCAGGGCATGCTCGAAGGCGGCGTTCCTATCATGAAAGACGGTCAGTGCATTGGGGCTGTGGGCGTGAGCGGTGTCAAGTCCAACGAAGACGCGCAAATCGCCCGCGCTGGTATCGCGGCCATTGGCTTGTAAAACGCGCTCCCTGTCGGCTATCGGGCTTATAGAAACTATCAATAGAAGGTATTGATTGCTTTGGGCTATGATTCGTCGGCGTTTGCGATTTTCGTCAACCTCTCAACCCCACAAGGAAAACACCATGTCCCTGATCAATACCACTGTTCAGCCGTTCAAAACCCAAGCTTTCCACAACGGCAAGTTCATCGAAGTGTCCGATGAGAGTCTCAAGGGCAAGTGGTCTGTGCTGATTTTCATGCCTGCAGCTTTCACCTTCAACTGCCCCACCGAAGTGGAAGACGCTGCTGACAACTACGCAGAGTTCCAAAAGGCCGGTGCAGAGGTTTACATTGTGACCACCGACACCCATTTCAGCCACAAAGTGTGGCACGAGACTTCGCCTGCTGTGGGCAAAGCCAAGTTCCCGCTGGTGGGCGACCCCACCCACACCCTGACCAACGCTTTTGGCGTGCACATTCCTGAAGAAGGTTTGGCTTTGCGCGGCACTTTCGTGATCAACCCCGATGGCGTGATCAAAACCGCTGAGGTGCACTCCAACGAAATCGCTCGCGATGTCAAGGAAACCCTGCGCAAGCTCAAGGCGGCCCAGTACACGGCAGCCAACCCTGGCCAAGTGTGCCCCGCCAAATGGAACGAAGGCGCCAAGACCATTGCACCCTCGCTTGAGCTGGTTGGCAAGATCTGAGTTTTTTCGCTCTGCAAAAAACGCTGCCCACAAGGTGGCGTTTTTTTTCGCCTCGCGGCAACATTGGTTTTGGCTATCAATGCATTTCAAATAACATATTGGCAAAACAAATAGTCAATTTCTATAATTTGACCATGCGCCGAAAACAGTCTGCGCCCCGTAAAACAAACCGCAAGGAACCTCAAATGCTCGACGACAACCTCAAAGCACAACTCAAGGCTTACTTGGCCCGCGTGACGCGGCCCTTTGAGCTGGTGGCCAGCCTTGCAAACCCGTCTGCACCCACAGGCGCCGATGCCGATGTGAAGCAGCTGCTGGACGACATTGTTGAGGCTTCCGAAGGAAAGATCACGGCTCGCTTTGATGGGAACAACGCCCGCAAACCTTCGTTTGATTTGGTGCGGCCCAACGGCCCTGAGCTCAACCTGACGTTTGCGGGTTTGCCGCTGGGCCACGAATTCACTTCGCTGGTGTTGGCGCTGTTGTGGACGGGTGGGCACCCCCCGAAGGTCGAAGCCGATGTGATCGAGCAAATCAAAGCTTTGGATGGCGACTTCAATTTTGAGGTTTACATGTCGCTGACCTGCCACAACTGCCCCGACGTGGTGCAGGCGTTGAGCTTGATGGCGGTTTTCAACCCGCGGGTTAAAACCACGGTGATTGAGGGTGGCGCCTTCCAGGACGAAGTCAATGCCCGCCAGATCATGGCGGTGCCCAGCACTTTCTTGAACGGCGAGACTTTTGGCTCGGGCCGCATGCTGGTGGAAGAAATTGTGGCCAAGCTGGACACCGGTGCCGCCGACAAAGACGCTGCCAAGCTGAGCGCCAAAGAGGCATTTGATGTGTTGATTGTGGGGGGCGGCCCCGCCGGTGCGGCTGCGGCGGTGTATGCGGCGCGCAAAGGCATACGCACCGGCGTGGTGGCCGAGCGTTTCGGGGGGCAAACCAATGACACCATGGGCATTGAAAACTACATTTCGGTGCTGGAAACCAACGGCCCGCAGTTTGCCGCAGCGCTGGAGTCGCAAGTGCGGCACTACGGGGTGGACATCATGAACTTGCAACAGGCCAGCCAACTGCTGCCCGCTGGTGATGACGGTTTGGTGCAAGTGCAGTTGGCCAATGGCGGTGTGCTCAAGTCGCGAACGGTGATTCTGTCCACCGGCGCGCGCTGGCGCAACGTGAACGTGCCGGGCGAACAAACGTACAAGAACAAGGGCGTGGCGTACTGCCCGCACTGCGATGGACCGCTCTTCAAAGGCAAGCGAACCGCCGTGATAGGCGGCGGCAATTCCGGCGTGGAGGCCGCCATCGACCTGGCAGGCATCGTGGCGCACGTTACCCTGATTGAATTTGCCGACCAGCTCAAAGCTGACGCCGTGTTGGTAGCCAAGCTGAACAGTTTGCCCAATGTGACCGTTCACACCAACGCGCAAACCACAGAAATCACCGGAGACGGCAGCAAGGTCAACGGGCTGAGCTACAAAGACCGCGCCACAGGTGTAGAGCACCATGTGCCACTGGAAGGGGTTTTTGTGCAAATTGGCTTGGTACCCAACACCGAATGGCTCAAGGGCACCGTGGAGTTGAGCCGCTTCGGTGAGATTGTGGTGGATGCCAAAGGCCACACCAACCTGCCGGGCGTTTTTGCCGCCGGTGACTGCACGACTGTTCCTTACAAGCAAATTGTGATTGCGGCGGGCGAGGGTGCGAAAGCCTCTTTGAGCGCGTTTGACCACTTGATCCGAACGCCCGTGGTGGCCACGGAGAAACCCGAGGCTGTAGCCGCCTGAAATTTGCCCGCAATGCCCGCGCTGGGCCGTCCGCAAAAGGCTCAGGTCAATTTCTTGACCAAGACCATGGAGCGGCGGTCCCAGTTGTATTTGCGCTTGCGGGCCTCGGGCAGCCAGTCGGGGTCCACCACCTGAAAGCCGCGCTTGATGAACCAGTGCATGGTGCGTGTGGTGAGCACAAAAATGCTTTCCAGGCCCATGTATTTGGCGCGTTGTTCAATGCGACGCAGGATTTTTTCGCCATCGCCCTGACCTTGTGATTGGGGCGACACGGTGACAGCCGCCAATTCGGCGGTTTTGCTTTCAGGATAGGGGTACAGCGCTGCGCACGCAAAGATCACACCGTCGTGCTCCACTATGGTGTAGTGCCCAATGTCGCGCTCAATTTCGGTTCGGTCGCGTTTGACCAAGGTGCCGTCTTTTTCAAACGGCTCAATCAATTGCAAAATGCCGCCCACATCGTCTGGGGTGGCTTCGCGCAGGCTTTCCAGTTTTTCGTCCACCACCATGGTGCCTATCCCATCGTGAACGTAAACCTCCAGCAACAAGGCACCGTCTACCGCGAAAGGAATGATGTGGCTGCGTTCAACCCCGCCCTTGCAGGCCTTGACGCAGTGCTGCAGGTAAAAGCCGGTGTCGGTGGGCAATTGGCTGGGCTGTGAATCCCGCAATATTTGTTCGGCCAGTGCCAGCGGCAATTCGGTGTCGATCGGGTTGTCGTCGCTGGCCGGGGCGTTGGGCAGGGTGCGAATGCCGGGCACCTCGGTCACAAACACCAGTTTGTCGGCCTTGAGCGCAATGGCCACACTGGTTGCCACTTCTTCCATGCTGAGGTTGAACGCCTCGCCGGTGGGCGAAAAACCAAACGGTGACAACAACACCAAAGCCCCCATGTCCAAGGTGCGCATGATGCCGTCCACATCGACCTTGCGCACCAGCCCTGAGTGTTGAAAATCCACCCCTTCCACAATGCCCACCGGGCGGGCGGTCAAGAAGTTGCCCGAGATCACACGAACCGTGGCACCTGCCATGGGGGTGTTGGGCAAGCCCTGGCTGAAGGCGGCTTCTATTTCGTAACGCAGCTGGCCCGCTGCCTCTTGGGCGCAGTCCAGCGCCACGCCGTCGGTGATGCGTATGCCATTGTGGTAACGGGGGGTGTGCCCCTTGGCCAACAGTTGTTCGTTCACCTGGGGCCTGAATCCGTGCACCAGCACTATGCGCACGCCCATGCTTTGAATCAAGGCCAAGTCCTGAGCCAGGTTGGGCAATTTGCCTGCGGCAATGGCCTCGCCCGGTATGCCCACCACAAAAGTTTGGTTGCGGAACTTGTGGATGTAGGGCGCCACCGAACGGAACCACGGCACAAAAGTGAAATTGAAGATGGCGGACATGTGGGGCGTGAAACGGTGTTGGGGTCAGAGCGCTAGGATAATCGCACCCTGTTTCAAATAACCGTAGTGTCGCACTTGCAAGCCCTGCCTTTTACCCTTGAGTTCCCAGAATCCTTGCCTGTTTCCGGTAAACGGCAAGATATTGAAGCCGCCTTGCATGCGCACCAGGTGGTGATTGTCTGCGGCGAAACCGGTTCAGGCAAAACCACCCAGTTACCCAAAATAGCGCTGGCCATGGGGCGGGGCGGTTGGCAACAAAGGGCGCGACCGGTCAAGGGTGACCGACCTCAGATGATTGGTCACACCCAACCCCGGCGCATTGCCGCCAGTTCGGTGGCCACGCGGATTGCCGAGGAGCTGCAAACCCCCTTGGGCGAGGTGGTGGGTTACAAGGTGCGGTTTCACGACCGTTTGAGCAAAAACGCATCGGTCAAGCTGATGACCGACGGTATTTTGCTGGCCGAAACCCAGACCGACCCGCTGCTGCAGGCGTACGACACCCTCATCATTGACGAGGCGCACGAACGCAGCCTGAACATCGACTTTTTGCTGGGCTATATCAAGCAAATTCTGCCGCGGCGCCCCGATTTGAAAGTGGTGGTCACGTCCGCCACGATAGACGCGCAACGCTTTGCTGAGCACTTTGCTTCGCGGCACGGCCCGGCACCGGTCATCATGGTTTCAGGGCGCACGTTTCCGGTGGAAATGCGTTACCGGCCATTTGAGGAAAGCCGCGACTACGACACCAACCAAGCGATTGCCGACGCGGTGGACGAACTGTGGCGTGGCGGCGCCCACCACGGCGATGTGTTGGTGTTTCTGCCCGGCGAGCGTGAGATCCGTGAAGCGGCCGACCACCTGCGCAAGCACCTGAGCCACCAGCCTACCTTGCGCAACGCAGAGGTATTGCCCTTGTTTGCGCGTTTGAGTGCTGCAGAACAGGACCAAATTTTCAAGCCCCACGGGCAGCGGCGTGTTGTGTTGGCCACCAACGTGGCCGAAACCTCGCTCACCGTGCCGGGCATACGCTATGTGGTAGATGCTGGAACGGCAAGGGTCAAGCGTTACAGCCTGCGCAGCAAAGTGGAGCAGCTGTTGGTGGAACCCATCAGCCAGGCGGCGGCCAACCAGCGCGCCGGGCGGTGCGGGCGGGTGGCCAATGGTATTTGCATCCGTTTGTACGACGAACTGGATTTCAACGGGCGCGCACGCTTCACCGATCCCGAAATTTTGCGTTCATCCCTGGCAGCGGTGATTTTGCGGATGAAGTCTTTGCACCTGGGCCATGTGGAAGACTTTCCGTTTCTGGAAGCCCCTACGCGGCGTGCCGTGACCGACGGTTACCAATTGCTGCAAGAGTTGGGGGCGGTGGATGAATTCAACGAGTTGACCCCGCTGGGGGCGGAACTGGCCAAACTGCCCCTGGACCCCCGCGTGGGGCGCATGATTTTGGAAGCCCGGCAACGCCATGCCTTGCCCGAAGTGTTGGTGATTGCCAGTGCCTTGAGCGTGCAGGATGTGCGGGACCGCCCGATGGACGCGCAAGCGCAAGCCGACCAGGCCCACGCCAAGTTCGATGACGACAAAAGTGAATTCACCAGCTACCTCAAGTTGTGGGACTGGCTGGACAAGTCGCGCGGCGGTAAACACGGGGCTACAAGCAACGCTGACAACGCCCATGCGGACCACAAGCTCTCGAACCGCCAATACGAAGCCCTGCTGCGGCAAAACTTCATCAACGTGCGGCGGGTGCGCGAATGGCGCGACATTCACACCCAATTGCACACCACGGTAGCGGAACACGGCTGGCTGCGCCCCGCGCCCAAGGCCGAGGCGTCTGCCCACCAGCCGGCCAGTTATGAGCAGTTGCACTTGTCAATGCTGGCAGGCCTGTTGGGCAACATCGGCTGCAAACACGACACCGAAGACCTGTACCTCGGTGCCCGGGGCATCAAGTTTTACCGACACCCTGGGGCCCGTTTGAACAAAAAGCCGGGGCGCTGGATTGTGGCCGCGGAACTGGTGGAAACGGCCCGGTTGTTTGGCCGCGGTGTTGCCAACATTGATGCAGTATGGTTGGAGCAGGTGGGCGCCCACCTGTTGAAAAAGCAGTTGCTGGAGCCCCACTGGGAGAAGAAAGCCGCTGAAGTGGTGGCCTACGAACGGGCCACGCTGTATGGCTTGGTGGTGTACCAACAGCGCAGGGTGGCCTACAGCAAGATAGACCCTGCCGGTGCCCGCGAGTTGTTCATCCGTGAAGCCTTGGTGGC
>JACCDQ010333578.1_pt1 | contig 45800 bp, 31 predicted proteins | sample 7446031 | NCBI WGS metagenome assembly JACCDQ01 (sample SAMN15323442, study PRJNA562643) | freshwater metagenome | isolation source: river surface water | place: USA:Blue River Watershed | collected 2017-08-17
CAGCTGGTGCAGTTGTAGCTGCAGCTGCTGCGAAATAAGCATCTCTAAATGTTTGTTTCTTTTTACCGTTCATCCAAGCAGTATACTCAGCTTCTGGTAAAACTACAACCATCATCTTCATTTTGTAGTGTGCACCACCACAAATCTTATTACACATCAATACATAATTGAATTTCTCATCATTCTTTTTCTTACGCATTTCTTTTGTCGTAACATCAGGTGTAAATTTGAAACGAGTTGTCATTCCAGGTACAGTATTCATTTGTACACGGAAATGAGGGAAATATGCAGAGTGAATAACATCTTTAGAACGGAAGTTAAATTCATATTCTTTGTTAACACATAAATACAATGTATCTTTTTGAATAATATCATCCCAAGCTTGTGCATCAATTTTAGAATTGTGACGAGCTTTCATTTGGTATAATAAACGAATCAATCGTTGCTTTCTAGACAAATCGTTTTCCATTTTCTCACGATCTTCTGGAACCATAATAACCTTGCGATCATTTAACTTAGATTCCAATGACTTGATTCCAGTTGGACCATTTTCCATATTGAAAATTGCACTATCAATCGTTTCAGTTGTCATTAAAGCCAACTCATTTGCATCAGTAGTCAATTTGTAGTCAAAACGACCTAAAGTATTGTCTTCACCTGAATAGCGTGCTGTCCAATCAAACTGTTTTGAGAACAATTCAACACGAATAGATTCTTTCTTCGCATGTGAAGTCGTTTCATTCCAATTCTTCAATCCCAAAATAATGATAACAGCAAGAACACTTGCAGGAACAACCGTCCATAACATTTCCAATTTGTTGTTGTGTGGATAGTAAAATGCTTTTACTCCTGGCTTACGCACATATTTGAATGCGAAAACAAACAACAACGTATTAGTTAGGAAGAATACAAGAATAATGATGATGAAGTTTAGATTTAATAACCAATCCAATTCTCTACCATGCAATGTTGCAGCATCTCCACGACCTGTCCAACCAAACTTATAGATTAAATAAATAAATCCTAAATAGAATAGAATCATGAATGTCAACATCATCTTCGCATTTAAGCGGTTATCTCTGTTGCTTATTTCATGCTCACCACGATTTCTTAGTTTAGAAGAAAGTTCATAAACACGAACTAGTTGTGCTATTGCAATTACTCCTAAAACTATAACGATTAAAGCTACTAATTTACTTCCCATCATTTCTCAATTATCTGTAATAAAACGTTCTTTTTTTAGATTTCGTGGTGAATACTTTCATCCAAGAATGGGTGATTCACCGGTGTAAGTGGTGCTTTAGTCAAATTATTCAAAATAACTCGAATAAAGAAACCTGCCAATAAAACTGCCATTCCAATTTCTAAGAAACCAATCTTAGCATTTTGACCCATTGATCCAGCTGACACCATGATGTATACATCCAACCAGTGACCAACTAAGATTATAACTCCAACGAATGATAAAATACCAGCATTTCTTTTTGCATCTCTTGACATCAAAATCAACATAGGGAATGCGAAATTTATCAAGAACATACCAAAGTACATCACTTTATAATGCTCAATACGTGTAATGTAGTAAACAACCTCTTCACCGATGTTAGCATACCAAATCAACATAAATTGAGAGAACCACAAATATGACCACAAGAATGAAGTTGCGAAAGTCCATTTACCCAAATCATGGATGTGACTATCGTTTACTTTTGGCAAATAACCCAATTTTTTCAAATACAATGTTAACATCACCAAAACCGTCATCGTAGAAACCCACATTCCAGCGAAAGTGTACCATCCAAACAAAGTAGAGAACCAGTGAACATCAATTGACATCAACCAATCCCAAGCAGAAGTTGAACTAAACACAGCAAAGAACACTAAGAAAGTAGCACCTTTTCTGTAGTTTTTGAAGTGAAGATCCGTACCTCCAATTCTATCCTCTTCCAATGAGCGCATTCTGAAACCTCTCAAGAAAATGTAGTAAACTGCTAAATAAACAACCGTACGAATCCAGAAGAAAATTGGATTTAAGTAGGCTGATTTTCCAGCTATGATACTGTCATAATGATGAGAACCTTCAGTAGTATACTCAGAATCCATCCATAAATAAATATGGGCACCTTTCATGAAAGTAATCGTTAATAATGTAAGAGCTAACATTGCCATACCGTATGGTAAGAAACCTGCAACAGCTTCAATTACTCTTTTAACAGATGCGTACCAGCCTGTTTCTGTAGCATATTGTAACGCCAAGAAAAACAACGCACCTAAACCAATAGCAAAAAAGAAAAAGCTATTGATAAGTCCATTGGTTAAAAGACGTGTTCCAAAATGATGTTCATTCATACTTGTAAAAACACCAATCGCTGTAAACAAAACACCAATCACCATCAATGACGTAGTGAAAAGTTTTGCTTTATTTGATATAGAGAATTCCATCTTATCTAGTTATTCAGATTATTATTATTTTTTTGTTGAGTCAGCAACTACAGGTGCAGCAGCTACTGCAGGTAAACCATTTGCATCAAATGAACCATAAGAAGCATTTTGGAATTTTCTTACATAGTGTACCAAAGTCCAAATTTCTTTCTTGTTCAACTGAGAAGCATGACCACCCATGGCATTTAAACCGTAATAAATTGAGTAGAATAACTGACCATCAGATTTACCAGCTCTTTCTGTGTAATTAGGAACACCGGCATACGCTCCACTAGCGACCATGGGACCTTGACCGTCTCCTTTTTCACCATGACAATGTTGACACATTGCTGTATACAACTCTTTACCTTTCTTAAACATCGCTTCTGAATTCTCAGCAGTCAATTTAAGTGGATTCACATCCGCAGCAGCAAGTGTATATTCGTCTTGCATTGAAAAATCGTATCCAAACAAACCATGCGTTGTTTTGAACGCAATATTTGGTTTTCTGAAATATGGCAACATCAAACTAACCGTAGCTGAATCAGTACCGTAGTATGGAACTGTTCCATTTGGTGGAGTCATTGCAGACAATTTCATTTTAACTGACATGTTTTCCGCACCTCTAATTTCACCATAGTCAACATATGGTTCAATTGCAGGAGAACGATACATGTCTGGCATATATTCTAAACCTGAACTGTCACCACTTGCAGAACACGCTCCTAGTATCAAGGATGAAACCGCGATAACTGCTAAACTTGCTAGTGCCTTAAATTTAATTTTCATCTGTCTCTTCAATTTATTTTGTCAGACGGAGCATCAGCTGAAGCTGAAGCTACATGGCAAACTATTTAATTTCTTTTTGATCTAATTCGATTAAACCTGTTTCTTTCAACATTCCCTCCAATTCTTCAGAAGTAAACTTATCGTTTTCAGAAAGTCTAATTTCCATAACGAATTTGTCGTCTGTTGTTCTTGGATCTGGATTTTGAGCTGGCATTCCAGGCAATGTTTTATTTCTTAACAAATATGTAATCGCCATACCATGAGCAGCACATAATACTGTAAACTCAAAAGTAATTGGAACGAATGCTAACATATTGTCTAAGTAAGAAAAGTTTGGTTTACCACCAATGTTCATCGGCCAGTCAACAACCATAAAGAAACGCATTCCAATTGTTGCTAACAACAAACCAGTTAGACCATATAAAAAGGCCATAATACCCAAACGTGTATTTTTAACACCTATAATCGGATCAATACCGTGAATCGGGAACGGAGAAAATACCTCCGAAATTTTAACACCTTTAGCGACTAATTTCTTTGCGCCGTCTTTTAGCACATCGTCGTCGTCGTACATTGCATATATAACTTTCTCTGCCATGTCCTTATTATTAATGGTTTGAATGACTTTCTTCTGAATGATCGTGGTGATCTGGAGCATTTTTGTAAGATTCTCCTGATGATTTCAAAATTGTTTTTACCTCGTTCAACGCCAAAACTGGGAAGTAACGAGCAAACAATAAGAAGAAAACGAAGAATAATCCAATTGTTCCAACGTACACACCTAAATCGATGTGACTTGGGTAGTGCATACTCCAAGCACCTGGGATATAATCACGGTGAATTGAAGTAACGATAATCACATAACGTTCAAACCACATACCGATGTTTACAACAATCGAGATAATGAAAGTAAATAATAAACTTCTTCTCAATTTTCGGAACCACATCAACTGTGGAGAAATAACGTTACATGTCATCATTGACCAATATGCCCACCAGTATGGACCAGTAGCACGGTTGATGAATGCATAAGATTCATATTCAACTCCAGAATACCAAGAGATAAACAACTCAGTGATATATGCAGTACCTACAATCGAACCTGTAACCATAATTACAATGTTCATGTACTCAACATGTTTCGTATGAATATATGCTTCAAGACCCATTGCTTTACGCATAATCAACATAAGGGTTTGTACCATTGCGAATCCTGAGAATACCGCTCCAGCAACGAAGTATGGAGGGAAAATTGTTGTATGCCATCCTGGAATTACCGATGTAGCAAAGTCAAATGATACAATCGAGTGAACCGAGAATACAAGAGGAGTAGCTAAACCTGCTAAAACCAAAGAAACTAATTCAAAACGATTCCAATGTTTTGCTCTACCTGACCAACCAAATGATAAAATAGAATACATTTTTTTAGCAACCGGCTTTTTCGCTCTATCACGAATCGTTGCGAAATCTGGAATCAAACCAATGTACCAGAATACCAAAGAAACTGAAAGGTAAGTCGAAATCGCGAATACGTCCCATAAAAGTGGTGAGTTAAAGTTAACCCATAGTGATCCGAATTGATTTGGTAAAGGAAGCGTCCAGTAACCAACCCATAAACGACCCATGTGAATTAACGGGAACAAACCAGCCATAAATACGGCAAAGATTGTCATCGCTTCAGCTGAACGGTTAATCGCCATTCTCCATTTTTGACGGAACAACAACAATACCGCTGAGATCAGTGTACCGGCGTGACCAATACCTACCCACCATACGAAGTTAGTAATATCCCAAGCCCATCCAATGGTTTTGTTCAATCCCCAAACTCCAATACCAGTACCAAGTAAGTATAAAATACATCCTACACCGTACAAACCAATAATCAAGGCAATCCCAAAAAGGATATACCACATTCTTGGCGCTTTGTCCTCAATCGGGCGACAAACATCTTCTGTGATGTCGTGATAGGTCTTGTGACCTAAAATGAGGGGTTCTCTAATTGCTGCTTCTTTATGCATTACAACCGAATTTATTCAATTAATGATTTTTCTTATCTGCGTGTTTCCCTGCTTCATGGTGCTCTTCAGAAACCTGAACATCAGCTAACACATCATTTTTCTCGTTACGTACTTTCACCTTATACCAAACGTTTGGTTTAACACCAACTTCTTCTAAAGCTTGGTAAGCACGAGTATCTTCTGAACTTGATCTAACCATAGATTTCAAGTCATTCCAGTCACCAACAATAATTGCATTTGTAGGACATGCATCAGCACATGCTGAAACAAAATCTCCATCAACTACTGGTCTACCTTCTTTCTTAGCATCTAACTTACCAGCTTGGATTCGTTGAACACAGAAAGAACATTTTTCCATTACACCACGTGTACGTACAGTTACGTCAGGATTCAATACCATTCTACCTAAATCATCTTGTGCAGGATTCACTTCAGTGAATTTCTTGTAAGATGGATAGTTGAACCAGTTGAAACGACGAACTTTATAAGGACAGTTGTTCGCACAATATCTTGTACCGATACATCTGTTGTATGCCATTTGGTTTAATCCTTCATTACTGTGTGTTGTTGCAGCAACAGGACAAACAGTTTCACAAGGAGCGTGATTACAGTGGTGACACATCATTGGCATGTGAACCACACGTGGATTGATTGACGCTTTCTCAGCTTTTGTGTAGTTGAACTCGTCTTTTTTCGTACCAGGTACAACCTCCTCATCAGAAGCGAAGTAACGATCGATACGTAACCAATGCATTTCACGACCTCTTCTAATTTCATCTTTACCTACTACAGGAACGTTGTTCTCAGATTGACAAGCGATAAGACAAGCACCACATCCGATACAAGAAGACAAATCAACTGTCATTCCCCATCTGTGACCAATATTTTCTACTGGATGCGCATCCCACAAGTCAAATTCACTCATTGGTGCTTCAACGTGGTTACCTTCAGCATCCATTTTTTGTAATGTATGCGCTGGGTTGAATGCCTCTTTATCTCCTTTTTTGAAAATATCCAATGTTGTTTCACGAACAATTGAGTAACGACCCATCACCGTGTGATGAATTTGAGTTGCTGCAATTGGATATGTTCCATCAACTTTTGAGATACTTCCTGAAGCGTTTAAAGAAAGTGTTCCATTGTCGTTTTGTACAAATTGGAAAGCGTTAGCACCAATTGGAGCTGGTTTACCATCTTCAGTTGTTGCAGTACCACCATATTCTTTAGTTTGGAATGCAGCTTTACCGATGTTTTCACCGTTCGCACCACGACCATATCCTAAAGCGATACCTACTGTTCCAGGTGCTTGACCAGGTAATGGGTATACAGGTAATGTCAATTCAGCACTTCCAACTTTAACTTTCGCAAGATTTAATCCATGCTCTTGGTCATAAGTTGTAGCATAACCAGCAGTCTCCATTTCCGATGGGTTCATCGTAATGTAGTTGTCCCAAGTAACTTTCGTCATTGGATCTGGCAACTCTTGTAACCAAGGGTTGTTCGCTTGCATACCGATTCCAATACCCGCTTTTTGATACAATACTACTTCTAAACCTGATGCTTTAGGCAAGTTTGTATAAGCTGAATCTTTAAATGTTAAAGGAGCTAAAGGTGCCATTGGAGTCATTTCAACACAACTGTTGTGAACTGCCATGCTCCAATATGTATGGAAATCTGCGTATTTCGTTTGAGAAGGGAATCCGTATGTTTCCCACGTTTTACGAATATAATCGTATGCAACTTTAGAATCTTTACCAGCACGAGTTGCTTTACCTCCCCAAACCAAAATTGATTCTAAAGCAGAAGCTGTGTTGAATAAAGGACGAATTGTAGGCTGAGCAACAGCATATTCGCTTGCTTTTGCATTGTAATCATTCCATCCCTCAAGTGCATGGTGATCTGGTGCAACATATTTACAATTCGAAGCAGTCTCATCTGCATGTGATGCAAACGAAACAGTAGTTTTGATTTTAGCTAATGCCTCGCCGAATTTTTTACCATTTGCCAATGTATAAACAGGATTTACTCCTAAGAACACAACAGCATCTGGACCTTTACCAGCAATTACATCAGCAACAAACTTGTTCATTTTAGCATCTTCCGATTTGAACAAGTTAATAGGGTTATTTAAATTCAATGTTGAAGAATATGCTCCTAAAACATTGTTTAATTTGTTTACTAATAATTGAACTCCTTTGTTATTTGAATCAGAAACAACAATTGAGTCAGCTTTTGAAGCTTTCAATGATTTAATTGCTTCGTCAGCGATTGCTTTAACTTCTTTTGACAAGTTCGAAGCAACTCCTGTCGAAACACCGAATCCTTTTAAAAGGTATGATAATACAGCCGCTTGTTCAGAAGGCTTAATCATTCCACGGTAATCTGCGTTTGATCCAGTTACCGACATCATTGACTCAAATTGGAAATGTTTAGACATCCATTCGCCTGAAGGATTTCTACGTGTACCGTATTGAGTTGCAAATTGAGTTGGCAATAACCAAGAATTCAAGAAGTCTGCTCCTACACTTACAATCGTTTTAGCTTTTGAGAAATCGTAGTCTGGAATTAACTCAACTCCAAATGAATCTTTATTTGCCAAACGCATTCCAGCGTAAGAAACTGCGTCGTATTGAATGTGTTCAAATTTAGCTGGGTTTTCAACTGCTCCAAGTGAAGCTGCTAATTCACCAATAGCCATTCCCAAAGAAGGACTAATTACAGTATTTGAAACTAAAACAACTTTTTTAGCTGATTTTAATCCTGCTTTAACGCCTTCATCCAATTTAGACCAAGTTTTAGCTTGACCATCAATTGTTGGATCTTGTAATCGTGCTGCATCATATAATCCTAAAACAGATGCGATGATTTGAGCATTTGTACCTCCAGCAGTAAAACCGAAATCTTTGTTTCCTTTGATATAAATAGGTCGACCTTCACGTGTTTTTACCAAAATACTTGCATAAGACACACCATCATAGTATGTAGATGCGTACCAAGTTGGCATCCCTGGAATTACATTCTCAGGTTTGTTCACGTAAGGAATTGCTTTTGTAACTGGTGCCTCACACGCTGCAACAGTGGCTGCTGCAACACTGAAACCTAAAAACTTCAAGAAATCACGACGTGCTGTTGATGTTTCTTTTAAGTTTTCGTCACCCAAGAATTCATCTACCGACATTTGCGTCGGAAACTCTTGATCCTTTGAATTTAGGAACTCTGGAGTCTCTCTTAATTCTTCAAGACCTTTCCAATATTTTCTTGTCATTCCCATATGCTTATTATGACTTCTTCGATTCGTTAATTAATAGTGACATTTTGCACATTCCCAACCACCTAGTTCTGCAACTGATACTTTACCATCTTCTAGGTATTTCTCATACAGTTTCTTGTCGTTGTTCAACAAACGTTTGTGAATTTCATTGTAGTATCCATCGTTTTTAGTATCAATACCTCCTGTAGAAATTTCTTTCTCAGCGTGACATTCAATACACCACCCCATAGTCATAGTTGGTTTTGTCAATTGGATATTTCCTTCGATTTTATTCAACTCTTCAACTGGCCAAACTTTTTGAGTTTCCACTTGTTTCGTCATATCACCATGACATTGTTTACAATCAACTCCACCAACTACTACGTGTTGAGAGTGATTAAAGTAAACGTGGTCAGGTAAAACGTGAACTTTGTTCCAAACAATTGGTTTTGTTTTACCAGTGTAAGATCCTGCTCCTTCTGGATTCCATCCTGCAGCTTCATAAATTTTAGCAATTTGTTCTTGCTGAGCTGGTGTACGACCATTGATTTGTTTGTGACAGTTCATACAAACGTTTACTGAAGGAATTCCTGCAGTTTTAGATTTTGTAACTGAACTGTGACAATATTTACAATCAATTCCATTCGTTCCAGTATGGATAGCGTGCGGGAACGCAATTGGTTGAGATGGCTGATAATTTTCAACAACACCAATGCTATACAAACCTAAGAACAAGGTTACAACAACACTAATTACAACAACCAACGATGCTAAACCAACATACAAACGGTATTTCCATGCCCAAGCTTTCAACTCTTCAGCATAAGTCATCCCTTCATTCAATGGCTCACCAGCTTCATCAGCAGCAGCAAATTTCAATTGACGACGAACTCCTCCAACTGCTAAAATGATAGTAACGAAGATAACACCTAGAATCAACCAAATCCATCCATTAGATGTTTCTTCAGTTGTCCCAGCAGCATCTGTTGGCGCCGCAGCGTCTCCAGTTGCACCTGCATCTCCTGCACCAGCAGCAGCTGGATCTGGTTGAGAATCAACCCAGTCCAAAATTGCGTCAATGTCCTCTTTTTTCAAATCCGGGAACGCACTCATCGCCGCAGGCGACCAAGTCGAAACAGTTTGAGCATAAGGGTCACTTGCCGCAGCAGTTTGCCAATTGTTTACCCATTGATAGATTGAACCTTCCTTGGCTCCACCATCCGTCCATTTCTGACGAACCTGGAAAAGTTTTGGTCCAGTACTATTCTTGTGGGGTTGGTGACAGCTAGCACATTTCGATTTGAAAAGAGCATCACCTTGAGCGTACGTTGTGAATGATCCAGACGCTAACACAATCGTTAGAGCGCTGAAACACCAATTTCTAAAGTTTCTAAACATCTGACTTCTAGATATTTTCATGTAAATTACTGTAAGTCTATCGCCAAAAAAACGGTATTTGACGGAAGCAAATTTAGAAGAATCGCAGTATTCTATGACAGTTTTATGACAATTTTAATGGATAAAACACTAATTTAAATTCATTCTAAATAAGGAACATTCACTAAATGCTGATTTGTATTGATTTAACAAATTTTAAGAACATGCTTAACGTGTCATTTATTCAACAGCATGTTGGAAAGCGGGAAGATTTTTTACCTTTGTATAAAATCAAAAAAAATGAAGTTCTTCCTTGTACTTATAACTGTTTGTTTCGCTTCAGTTTTCTCACAAGCACAAACAGGTAATGTTGAAATAATAAAAGATACCCGAATCGATGCTTTGGTAAAAAAGCAAGGAATGATTGTTCCACCCGCCACAGCCCCACAAATAACAGGATATCGCGTCCAATTATTTTTCGATTCAGACAGAAAACTTGTTGACGAAGCAAGAAGCAAATTTATTACTGCATACCCAAAAATAGATTCATATGTAGTTTTCATAGCGCCCAACTACATTTTAAAAGTGGGTGATTTCAGAACTGAATTGGAAGCAGAAAGAATCAAAGACAATTTGTTTAAAGACTTTCCTACTAGTTTTATTGTAAAAGAATTAATCAATCTACCACGAATAGATCAAGATTAAACAAATAAAATCTATAAAGTAAAATTTACTTCTGAACTGTAACAATTAATTGCGACATTCTTATTTGTTCAATGTTTAACCGATTTATAATTTTCGCAAATTTATATACTACTAAACCTATTTTGAACCTACACATTTTACAATGCTATGAATCTAAAATTCCTCCTTCTAATACTAATCGTTCTGTGTGGGAATGTAAGCTTTTCACAAATCAAGTTTGACCCTATTAAATTACAAAACAGCAAAGTCTATGGTGCTGAAATAGCCAGTTTTTTGGATACTATAGAAGTTTATGAGTTTAAAGACACGAATGCCAATACACTTTTTCTTAAAAATGGATTTAGAAGTGCTAATTACTTAAATGGCAAAGAATGGTTAGAAATAGCTGAAGAAAATGAAGTATATAGAATCGATATAGTTTATTCCAAATATCCATTGCGAAATGGCGAGTATGCTGAAATCTATCCACTATTACTCAATCGTCTTTACTACCTGTTCACTATTGATAGTCGTTTAAATTCATCATTAATTGAGTGGAATAAGGTTTGGCAAACTCACTGTGAAAACAATTCGCAAGTTGATCAATTGTTACATGGTGTTCTTATTTGGTATCGACCAATCGTTGAATCTCCCGATGAAATTGATAGTGTTTCAATTTTGAATACATCTAATTCAAGCTCTACCTTATCATTTAACGATATAAATGAATCAAAAGAAGTCAAAGAACAACTTCAAATTATAATCAATTCAGATTTACTCAGCGACTCTTTAAGAAACGTCATTCAACATAAATCAATTATCGAACAGCAGCAAACAATTATCCATTTACTCGAAAAAAGACTAAATGATCTACCTGAAGAAGATTTAAGTAAAATAGATCGCATTAAACGAAAAAAATACGAACAAGAGCTTTCTAAATTCACGAAATATTCTCAAAATGATATCGTGACAAAAGTTTTCAATCGACACCCTGAATGGAAAGATATATTGGTCATAAATGATTGGACCGGAAGTATGTATGGATATGGTGGTCAAGTTTTACAATGGCATCTAAACAATTTAGAAACCTCAGGAATTACCAATATTACATTGTTCAATGATGGTGACAATAAAGCCACAAGTGAAAAAGTAATAGGCGAAACAGGAGGAATTTATACAGAAAATGCAGATAACATAGAACGTCTTATTGCTCTTTTCAACCTAGTAATGATGAAAGGCTATGGAGGTGATGGACCCGAAAATGACATTGAAGCCATTTTGAAAGCAATAGAACTTTCACCGGAAGCTAAAGAAATCGTTTTAATTGCAGACAATAACGCATGCATTCGTGATATTCTCCTTTCAGATCGCATTAAAAAACCAGTCAGAATCATCGTTTGTGGCGCAACAGACAATGCAATAAATCCTGATTTAGCCTATTTGGCTCAAATTACAGGTGGTGGCATCTACTTAATTGAAGAGGATATTGAAAAGTTAGCCCTGAAAATTGAAGGTGAAACATTGATCCTCGGCGAAGAGAAAAGGTTTTCTTTACTAAAATCAATGTGTTCAAATTGGCTGATTAAACCAATGGTTAAGTATAAGTCATTCAAAGAAACTAGGTTCAAATCAAAAAAGAAAATTCACTATTTGGATGTATCAAATCAACTAAATGGCGAAATACCGAAAAAACTATTCAAACTTAAAGGTCTTCTGTACTTAGATCTTTCAAATAATAAACTTGGAGAATTAACTATAAAGATTGGCCAACTCGTACAGCTAAAACACTTGAATTTATCCAGTAATAACCTAAAAAGCTTGCCATCTGAATTCAATCGCTTGAATTTTTTAACCTACTTGAATTTGTCGAACAATGAACTTATTGAAATTCCAGTAAAAATTATGGAATTATATTATTTGGATACGTTAATTCTAGCCAATAATCAGCTAAAGAACTTACCAAAGGTGGTCAACTTAAACAAATTGAATGTTTTGGATATTTCGGGAAATAAACTCAAAAAACTACCTAGCCGAGCAAGCTCACTGAAAAAACTTCATTATTTGAATGCAGCTAACAACGAATTTGTCAATTTCAGCCCAAGCATCTGCAGATTAATTGAATTAGAATATTTAGACCTATCTGGAAATAAACTAACTGATATTCCTCTTGAAATTAAAAACTTAAAAAAATTGAAGGAATTGCATTTGGAAGGAAACAATCTGAGTAATGAGTTAAGAGATCAACTGTTAGTTTGGTTACCAAATACCCACATTTATTTCGAATAAATTCTCAACTTGAAAGTTTTATCTTAATCGTATTAAGTAGTTAAAATCCCCTTTGCAGCTACAGCACCTGTTGACACGGCACCTTGAATCAAATAGCCACCTGTTGGAGCATCCCAGTCTAGCATTTCACCAATTGCATACAAATTCCGAAAGTTTTTCAATTTAAACATTGAATCGATTTCATCCATAGCTATTCCACCGACTGTTGAAATAACTTCATCTATTGGACGTAAACCGTTTATTTGCAATTCAAACCTTTTTATTCTATTCGCTAAAAAAGATGCGTTCACATATTCGTCTTTAGAACATGTCTTCTTTAACCAATCAATGGCAATTTTCGAAAGTTTCAACTTCTTTAACCCATCAGCAACAGATTTCGACGCCTTCAACTTGTATTCAATTTCTTCTACTGCCAAAGTTGGTTTAAAGTCAATATAAATAACATTCCCATTGCGGAAATCGCGATTCATTGCATACGCTGGAGCCCCTTCAATACCATATCGCGTCAGAAGTACATCACCCATTTTTGAATACTCTTTTGAGAAAAGCAAGCAGTTTTTTATTTGTTGGCCTTCAAGTTCCGAATTCAACAACATTGTATCCAATTCCAAACCACTATTACTCGCTTGAAAAGGTAAACAATGAACTCCTTTCTTTTCAAAATATTCAATCCAACTTCCTGTTGAACCTGTTTGTTTCCATGAAGCTCCACCAAGCGAAAAGATCACGGCATCAAATGTTCTATTGATTTGTGTTTTTCTATGCAAGAAACGAACATTGGTATCATCAAATTCAACCAATGAATGCTCGTAATGAAAGCTAGCTCCTTTTTCACTCAAATATTCCAACCAACGTTTTAATACTTCAATCGGTTTTATTCCTTTTAACGGAAATATTTTTCCAGAAGTTCCTTCATACGTTTCGATTCCAATTTTTGCTAAAAAAGCAGTAAAATCAGTTGGGCTGTAATAGCGAACTGCCTTTTTTAAAAAATCATGATCATATTTTTCACAAAATGTTGCTAGTTCTTCAGAATTGGTCAAATTAAATCCTCCATGTCCTGCCACTAAAAATTTACGACCTGCGGCTTTTTTATGATCGAAGAAATGGACATCACAACCATTTTCAATTAGTATTGTTCCAGCCATTAATGCAGCCGGACCAGTTCCAATAATTCCAACGATTCGATTTTTCATTTGGTCAAATTTAAGGACAAGTTTTACGAATAGCGAATCGGTTTAATATATTTGTAACATGAATGAGCAATTCGGCAAAGAATACAAGCTGTGTAGTCAAAAAATTATCGATACTATTTTCATTGAAAAGAAAAGCGTTAAAGCCTATCCATTTGTTCTTTCCTACAAAGAAATGTCTTTGCCAAATGAATCCAGATTTCAGATAACAGTTTCAGTTCCAAAGCGTATTTTTAAAAAAGCACATGATCGAAATCGAATAAAACGATTGATGCGTGAATGTATTCGGAAGAATAAATTAAATTTAGAACCGTTTTTAACTGAAACAAATAAACAAGTGGCATTATTTATGATTTATACTGCCCGCGAAGAATTAACACTTGATCTTCTTCATAAAAAGACAAAACAACTTTTCAAACAATTGGTCGATGAACTATCAAAAAACTCAAATAACAACTAAAATGCGTCATATAATTTTAAGTTTTGGATTTGCTTTGACATTCCTATCCTCTGTCAATGCACAAAGCAACGGTTTTGAAGTTATCAAAAACATGGAATTGATGGATCAAATCTATCAACACCTTGAAATGTATTATGTTGATGAACCTCAAACCGGAAAACTTTCGAAAGTTGGAATCGATGCAATGCTGAAAGAACTTGATCCGTACACGGTTTATTATCATGAGTCGAACATTGAAGATTACCGTTTAATGACAACAGGCCAATATGGTGGAATTGGGTCTTTGATTCGAAAAATTGGAGAGTTTACTTTTATAGCAGAACCATACGAAGGAAACCCAGCAGAAAAAGCAGGTTTGAAAGCAGGAGATAAAATTCTTTCAATTGATGGCAAAACAATGATAGGCATTCCATCTGATGATGTTTCTAATTCATTGAAAGGTCCAAAAGGAACAACAATTGAAATCGAAGTTGAACGCGAAAATGAAGGAAAAAAGAAAATCTCAGTAACACGCGACGAAATAAAACTTCCAGATGTTCCATATTCAGGTATGCTCAATGAAACCGTTGGATATATCAAGTTGAACAGTTTTACGAATACTGCCGCTGCTGATGTTAAAAGTGCTTTTCTTGATTTGAAAACAAAAGGCATGACAGAGTTGGTATTAGATTTACGCGGAAATGGTGGTGGATTGTTGATTGAAGCTGTTAAAATCGTCAATTTGTTCGTGAAAAAAGATCAAGTTGTAGTTACTACAAAAGGACGAGTTGCAGAAGAAAATCGCACGTACAAAACGATGGAAATGCCAACAGACTTAACTATTCCATTGACGGTTTTAATTGATGAAGGTTCAGCATCTGCAAGTGAAATTGTTGCGGGTAGTATTCAAGATTTGGATCGCGGTGTCATTATCGGAACAACTTCCTACGGAAAAGGTTTAGTGCAACGCACGTACGATTTAAAATACGGATCGAAGGTGAAATTAACGATTGCAAAATACTACACTCCATCTGGAAGATGTGTTCAGCGTTTGGAATATTACGAGCGAGAAGATGGCGAAAAACCGAAAGAAATTGCTGATTCTTTGTTGAAAGTGTTCAAGACAAAAAATGGTCGTGATGTAATTGACGGTCGCGGAATTGAACCTGATGTTGAAATAACGGAAAAAGAATTAAGTCGATTAACCGCAACAATTTATGCGAACAATCTTGTGTTCAATTACGCAACTAAATATGCATCAACGCATCCAACGATTCCTGCGGCAAAAACATTTGCTTTGAGTGATGCAGAATACAATGCATTCAAAGAGTATGTTTTAAAAGAAGAATTCACGTATTCAACAGCTTCTGAAGAAATGTTGAAAAAGATGAAAGAAACTGCCGAAGAAGAAGGCTTCTATGCAGATTCTAAAGCCGAATATGATGCTTTAATGGCAAAAGTTGTTCCTTCGAAAGAGCGTGATTTGGAAAAATTCAAAGATGAAATAAAAATGTTGTTGGAAAATGAAATTGTTTCACGCTATTATTATCAAAAAGGTCGTGCCGAAAACTCTTTTATTTCAGATGATTACATTAAAAAAGCACTTGAATTGTTAAAAAACAAAGTAGAATACAATACTATTTTGGGGAATTAATCGTTTCTCTAGTACCCAAAACAAACTACGTATGTTGAACCGATTTTTCGGTACTAATTTTCACACCTCTTTCCATTTATTCGGAATTAGCGCTTTTGCCGTTGGATTACCAACGAGTAAAGTCATTTTGTCGCTTGCATCAATTTTGTTGCTGCTGAATGTTCTTCTTGAAGGCAACTTTAAATCCTATTGGCAAAACATCCGTACAAATCGTTTACTGCACATTCTATCGGCTTTTTGGATTTTACATCTCGTTGCTTTACTTTGGACGAGTGATTTCACCTTCGCCTTCAATGATATTCGGGTTAAAGTGACCTTAGTTCTACTTCCACTTATTTTAGTTGCTAAACCTATTCAACAAAAACAATTAATTCTTCCATTTAGTTTGTTCATTGGAAGCTTGCTCGTTACTTCGTTCTACAATTTTGCGAGTTACAACCATTGGATTGGGCATCATCAATACGATGACATTCGTGGCTTATCGCTCTTTGGTTCACACATCCGTTATGGCATCCTCATTTCAATGGGAGCTGGGATATGCATTTATTATTTTCACCATTTCAAGGGCTTAATCAAATTTCTATTTTTCCTTGGGTTTTTATGGTTTAGTTATTACACGTATTATTCGCAAATAATTTCTGGAGTGGTTGCTCTTGCCATTGCAGTGCTTTCCTACCTGTTATTTCTCGTGTTTTCCCATTCAAAAAAACTTGGTTATTTTTCAGTTTTATCGGTAATTGCAGTTGTTGCAGGTATTTTAATGGTATTCTTTTCGAACCCTTCTGCTAATTCTATAAACACGGATTATACAATTCTTGACAATAATGCTCGAACGGCCTCAGGCCATGCTTATACTCCACTTTACAATGCTGATGGATCGATTAACAAACAAGCAATTTTTGTAAATGTTTGTGAACCCGAGTTAAACAAAGAATGGTCTAAACGTTCGACTTATAACATTGACAGTTTAGATGACCGAAAACAAGCAATTCGCTTTACAATTTTGCGCTATATGACGTCAAAAAATCTAAACAAAGATTCTGTTGGAGTCAGCAAATTGAGCGCTCAGGATATTCGCAATATTGAAAAAGGAATTGGATCTATTGAGGAAAGCGAAAGTGGATTGGTTTCACGCATCGATGGAATCAGATTTCAATTGTATCACAATGAAAATCCAAACGGACATTCTTTATTGCAGCGCTTGGCTTTTTGGAAAGCAGGAACTGAAATTATCAAACAACATTGGCTCTTAGGCGTGGGAACAGGCGATGTTCAAACAGCATTTAATGCAGAATACGAGCGAAGTCATTCAAAACTATTACCAGAAAACCGATTGAGAGCGCACAATTCCTATTTGACAAGTTGGATAAGTTTTGGAATTCTTGGTTTTGTTCTATTCCTTTTTATGAATATCGCTTTCCTGGTTCAACAGATCAATGAAAGAAACCTCGTAGGAATCATGTTCATCCTGATTGCGATGAGTACATTTTTAATTGAAGATACTTTAGAAACTCAAATGGGTGTAAGCTTTTTCGCCTACTTTTATGGCATTTTTGCTCTTCGGAAAACTAATTCCCCTTCTTAAAGATATTCCCAACCTCTTTACCAATTTTTTGAATTGCCTCGACACCTTTTGTGATTGCGCTTCCGTCAATGTCATCGTAATTACCAAAAACATTCTCAACAATACTTTGAGAAGGATAAATTAAAATGGTATCATTTTGTGGGAAAGCTTTCTCCAATTTGTTCGGGAATGAATCAATACCTGAAGCATATGAAATTCCACCATTTCTCGCAGAACAGAAAATCAACAAATCGGTATCTGATTTCTTTTGATTCAGTAAGAAGAAATCATCAATTTCTTCAATTTCAATCAATTTTGTATCAATCGAAATTTTGTTTGCTTCACCTACTTTTTGCCATTTATCGAAAGTAGCGGCGGTTGCGAACAATTCTAATTTGATATTCAGTTCCTTTCCTAAGCGCAATAATCGTTCTACCCACAGCGCAAAACTACTTTCTAATTCTGCCATCGGTGGTGCGATTACAATTATTTTATTGTGCGAAACAAATGGTTTATCAAATTGACAGAAGAAAATTGTCTTATCACAAACATCCAATAAATGCTCGCGATCATCGCCTACAATTCGCTTCAACAAATTCATGTTTCTGTTATCATTCAAAACAACAATATCCGTCACTAATTCTTTTGAAACCCTTGAAATTCCCGATGACAAGTTATGGTCGATTGTTGCAATGGTATTGATCTTCGCTTCGTGTCCTGAGAAATGTTTGACAATTTCTTCAAGTGATTTTCGCGATTTACGAATCATACGTTCGGCATCTTCATTGTTCGGATAAACACTTACGACAGAAATCGGATTAATCACTTTTGGATCAGAAACCATTAGGGCAAAATCCAGCAAGGATTCATTTCCTTTCAATTCATTCATTGAAACCAATAAATGTTTATTTCGAAGACGAGTTTCTGTTTGATCATCGTCCCCTTTTTCGGCGATTTCAATTAACAAACGTTTACCGGCATTTTCAGTCACAAATGAAGCAACCATGCACGTAAACAAAATCAAAAGAACCGTTCCATTTACAATGTTGATATCCAAAATTTTATTTTGGAAACCGACCATGATGATCGCCAAGGTTGCAGCCGCATGTGAAGTACTTAAACCAAATATAATTTGACGTTCCGTGCCCGTCATTTTAAATATTTTTTGCGTAATAAACGCTGCCAACCATTTACTTAAAATTGCAAAACCTGTTAAAACTCCCGCAATTACAAGTGGCCAAGTTCCTGTAAAGAAAACTTTGTAATCGACCACCATTCCAACGAAAATCAAGAAGAATGGAATAAATAAAGAACTTCCGATAAACTCAACGCGATTCATTAAAATTGAATTGTGTGGAATCAAACGGTTTAATACCAATCCCGCAACGAAAGCTCCAATGATGTGCTCAACTCCTGCAACTTCAGCTAAAAAGGCCGCAAAAAAGACAATCGACAAAACAAAAATATACTGTGACGATTTTTCACTGTCCAACTTACTGAAAAACCATCGTGCAACTTTCGGGATCAAGAAGAACATGATCAACGAGAAGATGGTTAAAGACGTAATCAATCTCAACCAAAATGCTCCATCCAAATTACCTTGTGCTGAACTGGTGATCACCGCTAGAATGATCAAAACTGCCGTGTCCGTTAAGATGGTTCCTCCAATTGTTATCGCAACAGCTTTATTCTTTGTAAGTCCGAATTTTGAAACAATTGGATATGCTACCAAGGTGTGCGTTGCAAACATACTTGCAGTTAACCAACTAGCAGTTTGACTCAAATGCAATCCATAATAACACAAGGGAAAACCAAGAGCAATTGGAACGAAAAAAGTCAATGCACCGAACGTGACACTTTTTTTAAGGTACTTTTTAAATTCATTCATGTCAAGCTCTAAACCTGCCATGAACATAATGTAAAGCAAACCAATCGTTGAGAATAACTTAATCGAACCTTCTTCTTTCATGTGCTCAGGACCAATCAATCCAAGTCCATGAGGTCCAATAATAACTCCAGAAATAATTAATCCGATAATTGCAGGAATCTTTACTTTCCTCAAAACAATGGGAGAAAGCAGAATAATAAAAAGCAATAACGAAAAAACTAAAACAGGATTTTTCAGTGGCAAATGAAACTCAGAAAGTAGATGTTGAAAGAAATAATTCATCTGCCAATTAATTAATTTGTGTCAAAGATAATTGTTTCATTGATTTTACACACGCTTCCTTTTAATCATTCTGATGAAATAACCTATCTTTGCAAAAATTCTTTTAAATGCGTTTCGAACTCACCAAAGACTTTCTTGAAATTCTTCGCTTAAAAATAGCGGAGCAGGATGTCTTTTGGATTCGCGAGAACATTTTAGAATTACACTTTGCTGACATCGCAGAAATCCTGGATAAATTGTCCAATGAGGAAGCTAAATACATTTACTTCCAATTAGACGAAGAGGTTCAAGCCGATGTTTTGATGGAATTGGAAGAAGAAGTGCGCGATCGCTTCTTGGCTTCACTTTCATCAAAAGAAATTGCAGATCAGCTTGAAAATTTGGATTCCGATGATGCTGCCGACATCCTTGGAGATTTATCGGATGAACAAATTCAAGAAGTCATTTCTCAAATGGAAGATGACGAAGCCGCTGAGGACATTGTTGACTTGTTGAATTACGATGAAGACACTGCCGGTGGTTTGATGCAAAAAGAGTTCATTCAAGCGAAACTGGATTGGCCAGTAGATCGTTGCTTGGTTGAATTACGCCGACAAGCAGAAGATGTGGAAAAGGTGTATACAATCTATGTTGTTGACGATTTAAATAAACTTGTTGGTGTTCTTTCCCTGAAACGTTTGTTATTTGCTTCACCGAAAACGAAAATCATCGATTTATACCAAGGAAAAAACATCATTTCGGTGAAAACTTCCGACGATAGCGAAGCGGTTGCGAAAGTCATGGAAAAATACGATTTGGTTTCTGTACCTGTTGTCGATTTGCAAAACAAATTGGTTGGTCGAATTACCTTGGATGACGTTGTTGATGTCATCAAGGAAGAAGCAGACAAAGATTTCCAATTAGCTTCGGGTATCTCTGAGCGTATTGAGTCAACATTTAGTGTTTGGCGTATCACGCGTGCACGCATTCCTTGGTTAATCATCGCCATGTTGGGCGGAACACTAGGAGCGCAAGTGATTGCAAGTTTTGAAGGTGGAATCACAAAAGTTCCTGCACTCGCATTCTTTATTCCATTGATTACTGCAATGGGTGGAAATGTTGGTGTTCAGTCATCAGCGATTGTTGTTCAATCATTGGCAAAAGGAAACGATCAATTCGGCAGTATTTTGCAAAAATTGTCGAAAGAAGCTATTGTCGCCTTGGTCAATGGATTATTGTTATCCGCAATGATATTTGGAATTGCCTATTACTTTGAAAATGGAACCTTAGGAATGGTCGTAAGTATTTCCTTGTTCACTGTAATTATTTTCGCCGCCATCTTCGGCACCTTGATTCCATTGGTCTTAAATCACTACAAAATAGATCCAGCCTTAGCAACTGGACCTTTCGTAACAACACTAAACGACATTGTAGGTTTGTTCATCTACTTTACCGTTGGAATGTTGTTGTATCATATTTAGATGATAGATCTTAGAGTTAGATTTTAGATACGAATTTTTAGTTATCCTTTTCCTCATTTTTTTTATTTTCTTTGAGTAACAATTCTTCTTTATGAACATACTTTTTCTTGATACAGTTCATCCAATTCTTGCCGAGCGTTTGAGTGCTTTGGGACATGAATGCATTGATGCCTCTCAATTTTCGAAAGATGAATGTTTAGAAGCGGCATCACAAGTTGAAGGAATTGTAATACGTTCACGTTTTACCATGAATGAAGAGTTTTTGCAATTTGCTCCTCAGTTAAAGTTCATCGCTCGTTCTGGCGCTGGAATGGAAAACATCGACGAACGCTATTGCAAAAAACGTGGAATTGTTTTGTTTAATGCGCCTGAAGGAAACCGAAATGCAGTTGGTGAACACGCCTTGGGAATGTTATTGGCTCTCATGAACAAATTGCATACGGCAGATCGTGATGTACGTATAGGAAAATGGGATCGTGAAGGAAATCGTGGTTTGGAACTGGATGGAAAAACAGTTGGAATCATTGGTTATGGAAACAACGGAAGTGCTTTTGCGAAAAAACTACGTGGTTTCGATGTCAAATTATTGGCCTACGATAAATACAAAAAGAACTTTGGTGATCATTTCGTGATGGAATGTACACTCAATGCTATTTTAAAGAATGCTGATGTGATTAGTTTTCATATTCCGCAAAACAATGAAACGCTATTTATGGCCAACGAGCAATTCTTCGCTAAAATTCAAAAGCCAATTTTCTTGTTGAATTTGTCAAGAGGAAAAATCGTTGAAACGGCTGCTTTGGTAAAAGCCATGGAAGCTGGAAAAGTGCTTGGTGCAGGACTTGATGTTTTAGAATATGAAAAAACAAGTTTTGAATCCTTTTTTGAACAAGAAATTCCAGCAGATTTCTCGTATTTATTAAACTCTGACAAAGTCATTCTTTCACCTCATGTTGGCGGTTGGACAGAAGAAAGCTATTTCAAATTGAGTAACGTACTTGCGGATAAGATTATTGAGCATTACAGCTTGTAAATAGTTGCCTTCGAGAGCCTCAGTCAACAATGACAGGATTGCCTGAGAGCCTCAGTCAACAATGGTATTCCCTACGATAACTGCTGACTGAGGCTCTCGAAGGCAGCGTTATCGAAAGCAACCATTTCTAATTCACCTTCAACAATATCCCGTAATATAATTCCTTTCCAGTTGTGGTTTTCATCCACAGTTCTTTCACGTTGATGTTGCGTTTTGGGAAGTACCTTCCTGCTAAAAGATTGATTCTTCGTGCGTCAATTGTTGGAGAATATGTATTCATTAATAGAAAACCATCGTGACGCAAGATTGAAGCAGCGGTAGAAATCAATTCTTCAATTTTATCTTCTAATTTCCACTTTTCACCTTTGGCTCCGAGTCCCCAAGCAGGAGGATCCATGATGATTCCTTTGTACTTGTTTCCGCGTTTTTGTTCGCGAGCTGCAAATTTCAACGCATCCTCCAAGACCCATTTCACATCCGTCAACTCACTTTTTTCCATGTTCACTTTCGCCCATGAAATCAATTGTTTGACTGAATCCACATGAAAAACCTCTGCCCCACTCGTTTTCGCGGCAAGAGAAGCAGCTCCAGTGTATGCAAACAAGTTTAAGAATTTATCCTCTTTTTTTAGATTGGAAGCAATGAAATCCCAATTGATTTGTTGCTCCGGAAACAAGCCTAAGTGTTTGAATTTCGTTAATTCCAGCTGAAAATTGAGCGTTTTATAGCCAATTTCCCAATCATCCGAAACATTCGGCTTTAATTTTTTCCAACTACCCGATTGACCACCTTTGGAAATAAATTCCAAGTGCGCCATTTGCTCCCATTCTTTGAATGTTTTTTCGGATTTGAAATACGCTTGAACTTCTGGTCGAATCGTGATAATTGAACCCCAACGCTCCAATTTTTTACCACCGCCAGCGTCAATCAATTCATAGTTATCCCATGATTGCGCGTAGATTCTATTTTTTTCAGACATTGACGATTAACGTGCGCGTGGCATCTTTTTGCGTCCACCCATCATTTGCGCTTGACGCATTTGATTTTTAGAAGGTGCCATTCTCATTTGATCCAACATCAATTTGATTTGGTCCTTCAACATGCCTGTATTGTCCATTTTCTTTGCTTCTGCCAACAATTTTTCAGCTTCTGCCTTACGACCAGTTTGCATACAGATTCCAGCAAGGTGCATACGAGCAACCGCGTTGTCCTGTCCTGTTCTTAATCCCAAACCAATCGCTTTACGCAAGTATTGCTCACTTTTTGTGAAACCAAATTCTTGTGTATTCATTACTGCTTGCAAGAAAATCACGTAAGCATGTTGTTTTTTAGGCAACAACTGTGGATGTGAAATTTTGTTGATGTAATATTTTGCTTTGTCCGTATTTCCAACGCGCATTTGGTTCAAGGCCAAAATCATGTTTTCGTTTCTAAAGAACGATAAACCAACCAAGGCAGTCACAAAAATGAAGGTAATTCCCCAACCCCAGTGACCAGAAACAAATAAGTAAACATTAAAGAAAAGTGCGACAGCTGCGACAATGCAGCGAATAATAAATCCTCTCATAATTAATCAATAGTTGCGATACATTTTAATTCAATAGCAATCGGAGTTGGCAGTGAGTTGATTTCACAAGTTGTTCTACAAGGCAAGTTATCTTTGAAATACTCGGCATATACTCGATTGTAAGTATGAAAATCACGTTTCATGTTCACCAGAAAAACAGTTACATCTACCAATTTATCCCAGCTCGATCCTGATTCTTCCAAAATAATGCGAACGTTGTCAAAAACGCTTCTACATTGTGCTTCGAAATCGAATTCAATGAAATTTCCATTCTTATCCAATTTTAAACCTGGAACTTCAGAATCAGTAGCATCAGAGCCAGCTACACGTGGTCCAACACCTGATAAAAACAACAAATTCCCCACTTTACGTGCATGTGGATACAAACCAACCGGTTTCGGTGCTCTTTCTGTCGAGATGCGTGATTGTTCAGACATAAAATTGAATTTTGTGCAAATATACTAGAGAATTTGGAAAAACCCTTGCGGCTTTGCCGATTTGTGATTTGTGATTTGTGATTTGTGATTTGTGATTTGTGATTTGTGATTTGTGATTTGTGCTTATGAAATAAAATTACGAATTACGAATTACGAATTACGAATTACGAATTACGAATTACGAATATGTAATTCTTTGGTATTGTTTTTGCCTAAGCGGAAATTGTCTAAATTTGCTGTATGAAACTTTTTTATTCTTTCTTGCTCATCTTTTCGTTTCTAGGTTTAACGTCTTGCATTGAAATCATTGATGATATTTCATTGAAAAATGATGGAAGCGGAACGTTGAAATACACGATTAATCTAAGTTCGAGCAAAGTGAAAATCAATTCAATTTTGGCTTTGGATAGTTTGGACGGCAAAAAAGTGCCAAGTATTCCAGAAATGGAGGAACGCATTGTTTCGTTTAAGAAAAAATTATCTGCTAAAACTGGGATTTCAAACGTTACGATAGAATCAGATTTTACAAATTATATTTTCAAATTACAGTGTGATTTTACGAGTGTAATTGCCCTTCAAAATGCGTTGAAAGATGTTATTGAAGAAGAAAGCAAAGAAAAAAACATCCCTGAATTGGATCACAATTGGTTGAGTTGGGACGGAACTAAAATGACACGCTCAATTCCGGAGATAACTGTTAAAAAAACTAAAGAAATTAAGTCAGAAGATATCGAATTGATGAAGCAAGGAAATTATACATCCATTACACGTTTCGATCGTCCGGTAGAGAAATTCGACAATACAGCGGCTGTTCTATCAAAAAACAAGATGGCTGTAATGATAAAAACGAACCCATATGCCTTGACGCAAAATTCGAATATTTTAGAAAATAGCATCTATCTGTCGCCAATCAAGAATTAGACATTTTATTTTCGTAAATTCGCAGAAGATTTTAGTATAAACAAAGTGATTTTACGCTTACAAATGAAGCTATTCCCTGTCATTTCCTTCGTGCTATTCGGAGGTTTCGTCCTCGCACAAAAATCGGAGGAACTGATTCCCAAAGATGCTGTTACTGTTTTCAGTATCAACAACATTTCGTTATTGCAAAAAGTCTCACTTGATGATCTTGTGAAATATGACTTTATGGAAGAGGTTCAACAAGAATTATTTGATGGATCAACTTCAGGGAAAACAATCAAAGAATCTGGAATCGATTTTGACCAAAAATTAAATGTGTTTTATGGCCGCGGTGAAACATACGAAGTTTCAGGTTTCACCTTTGGTATCAAAGACAAAAAACAATTGTTCGAAGTTTTCGATGATTTTGAGCAAGTAAAAAGTCCTTATCCAGGAACAGAATTTTACACGTCTTATTTCAATAATTTAATCATTTCTGGAAATTCAGCCTTGCTTATTCGTGTTGAACCAAACATGAATACTGTTGATGAAATGACTGATTCGATTTGGTATGCTAGAGGAAATGAAAATCCTTGGTACAGCGAAGATAGCATGGATGAAGGCATCGAATCAGACGAAGAAATTTTAGAAGAAGAAATTTATGAAGAGATGGATGATGAATCAAAACCTGAATCGGGTTATGACTTTCCATCTGCAGAAGAAAATCCAAACGAGAAAAATTACTACGAACTGCGTGATAGCGTTCAAATTGTACTTCAAAATCAATTCTTAACTGCTTTGTGTGAAGAGTTGTTGATCAAAAAAATGAATCTCGTAAAATTTGATTCGCGTTTTGCAGAACAATTAACGCATACATCAGAAGGTATTTTTTACCTCGATAATTCTAGAAACGTTCAAGAAGCAAGAGGTTTATGGTATTTCCAAACGATGTTTCCAACCTTGTACAAAGACATGCAAGAAGTGTACACTGGAAATGTGTTGATGGGCGACTTACTATTGAATGAAACTTCGGTTGAATTTAAAATGGAAGCTCGTTACGGAGAAGCACTTGGATCGATTTATCAAAAGATGAATGACTCAAAATTTGATAAAAACATTCTGAAATACATCAACCAAAACAATACAGCATATTTTACTTACAACGTGAACATGCGTCAAGCATACGAGCAAGCGTACAAAGTAATTATGCCAATTTTAACAGATGAACGCAATCCACAAATGTCGGCAAATGTGTTGACAATTGAATTGTTGAATGAATTTGTAAACAAAGACGCATTATTCGGAACGTACAAAGGAAGTATGTTTGGAACCTTCAACGGTGTTAAGAAAATTAAGACGACTAAAATTGAATTTATTTACGACGAGAACACCTTTGAATATTATGAAAAAGAAGTTGACGCTGAAGAAGATATGCCAATTTTTACATTGGGATTCAGCACAGAGCGTTCAGATATTCCTGAAAAAGTGTTGAAGCACTTGGCTCGTTTAACTTCTCGTTTCCAAAACATGGGTGATTATTGGGTGTATGAAGATGCAATTCTTGAAGCGGCTCCGTTATATATGATTAGCAAAAATGGAATGTTCATTTTCACAAACGACGAAGATTTGGCGAAAAACCACTCAAACGGGTATGGAAGCGAAGCACTTTCTGCAAAACAAGCGAAAAAGGCCAAGAAAAGTGGTTTCATGTACGGACAAATTGACTGGGCGAAAGCAATTGATGGTTTCCCAAGAGATTTCTTCACAGAGCAAGAAAATGAATTGATTGATGCGATGCGTGGAAAAACGGGAGTCATGGAATTGACTACTTCGAAAACCAGCAAAGAGAAAACAAACTTCGATTTAGTGTACAATTTTGGAGGTAACTACGACAATTCTGGAAAATATTTGTTGGATCTTTTAAATAGCATTTACGTTATTTCAAAATAAGCAAATTCATGTTTAAGAAGATTTCCTTAATCATATTCTTATCAATTGCTTTAGGTGCGTTTTTAATTTTACGACCGTACATTTTCAGAAAAAATGTGCCTCCAAGAATTGAAGATCGTTTACCAGATGCGGATTTCCTTGGTCGTGCATATGTCTTGGACGTTGCCCGCGAAACCAGTGGGATGTTGTATTATCACAAGATTCCTTTCCGCGATTTGTTCTCGTATGAATTCATTTTAAGTCAAGGAAAACTGTACGGTTTGAACCTTCAAAATCCTGTTTATTTCTTTGGAAATGAAAGCGGTGATTGGGGTGCATTGGTTGAAGTTACCGACAGTAGTAAGATTTATGAAGGAATCGAACGATTAGGTAAATTCATTGATATAACTGATACAATTGTTGAAGAGCAAAAGGTTTATCAATTCAAGAAGGAAAATGGCTATTTGTATTATGGTCACAATTATCTCTTCATTTATAAAGGAACTAATTTCAAGGAAAATTACGACCGCGTTCACCGTGCGAAGCGTTACGATATTGAACCAACTTGGCGTGCTTTCTTAAAGGAAAAACAGTTCAAAGATGAAAAATTAGTCTTGTATTCAAACTGGGCGAAATTGAAAGACAATGGCATTGAAACAGCACTTTTTGCGCATGATAGCGATTCGACAAGTTTCAGTCTAAAGGCATACGTGCGCAACAAGAAACCATTGAACATTAAAATGAAAAAAGAGGGGATGAACTTTAAATCGGGGGAATCTACCAGTAAAATGTTGAATGTTCACTTAGATGTCGAAAAACTGCGCAATGACCCAGAAGATCCATTGTATAAGTGGATGGTGAAATTGGGCAAGAAAATTAGTTTTCCAACTGCTGAATTTTTGAATGCATGGGAAGGTGATTTGTCGTTACGACAAGGTGGTTTTCAAACAGTTCAAGAAACTTATATCGAATCTGTTTTAGATGATGATTTTAATGTGACAGAAGTTGAAAAAACGAAAGATGTGAAGGTTCCTGGTTACTCTATTATGTTTTCTGTCAATAAAAATGGGAAACAATTAATCAATCGCTTGCTCTCAAAAGGTATTTTAACTCAGGAAGAACAGTATTTTAGATTCCTATTCTCACCTCAATTAAAATTGACTACAAAAAGCAACTACTTTATTTTTCACACCGGCCAATATGCACCAAAAACAGAATCAAGTACTGTGAACAATGGTGTTTGGACGCAACGTGGAACGCGTTTGGTGTTTAGTTTGGATTCCTTAAGTCGTTTCGAGGCCTTTGGTTCTATTTACATCCCGGTCGACCGAATAATCAGCCGTAACAGATTCTTTTAATTCAATTTACATTTATTTAATCGACTGATTGCAAACGCTTCACAGTGCCAAATATTGTGTGTTTAATTTATTTCTACTAACACCTTTTTGTAAATAACTAGCCCTTTCGTTTTAGTTAGTTTCTGAATTTAATCAACTACATTGATAAAAAATTCAGCCATGTCTAAAAAGCAAAAAATCTACGTACTTGATACATCTGTGCTTTTGCACGACCATCAAGCAATCATGAATTTCAAGGAAAATCATGTAGCCATTCCGATTACGGTGTTGGAAGAATTAGACAAATTCAAGGTTGGAAACGACACGAAGAATTTTTCTGCGCGAGAAGTCATCCGCTTTATTGATAAACTTTCTGGCAACGGAGGTTTACAAGAATGGATTTCACTAGGCAAAGGAATGGGGAATTTCAGAGTTGTCCTGGAGAATAATCCACGTGAAATTAATGCTGAATATGTCTATTCTGTTGGCAAAAATGACCACAAAATCATCAATTCGGCACTTTTCCTAAAGGAAACCGAGTTGAAGAAAGAAGTTGTTTTGATTACAAAAGACATCAATCTGCGCATCAAAGCGAAAGCTCTCGGAATCGCTGCTGAAGATTATGAAACTGGAAAAGTGGATAACAATCACTTGGAAGAAGCTTCGTCTTACACAATAGAAGGAATAGATTCCGAAGTCATTCGTCAGATTTTCACTGCTGGGAAGATCGATGAAGACGGAATTTTAGGTTCTAAAAAAGCACCAAATGGTTATTACATTTTAAAAAATGGCAAAACTTCTTCGTTGGCTGTTTACAATCACCACACCGATCAAATAGAACGCATTGAAAAGGAATATGTGTACGGGATTAAACCGAAAAATGCTGAACAAGCATTCGCGTTTAATGCATTGTTGAATCCAAATGTGAAATTAGTTGCGCTCCAAGGTGTCGCTGGAACGGGTAAAACACTGATTGCTTTGGCTTCTGCATTGGAACAAATCAAATCCTTTCACCAAGTAATTTTAGCGCGACCAATTGTTCCCTTATCGAATAAAGATATTGGTTTCTTACCGGGCGATGCCAACGATAAAATTGGTCCTTACATGGAACCTTTGTGGGATAACTTAAAATTTATAAAATCACAATTCGGTGAAAATGAAAAGAAACACAGAGCAATCGTTGAACTGGAAGAAGCTGGTAAAATTGTTATTACGCCGTTGGCTTTCATTCGTGGAAGAAGTTTATCGAATATCATGTTTATCATCGATGAGGCTCAAAATTTAACGCCGCATGAAATAAAAACTATCATTACGCGTGCAGGTGAAAATACAAAGATCATTTTCACTGGTGACGTTCACCAAATTGATACACCATACTTAGATGAAAACAGTAATGGTTTGGCTTATTTGATTGACCGATTAAAAGGACAAGAACTTTTCGCACACATCAAATTGGAAAAAGGCGAACGATCTGAATTGGCGAACTTGGCAAATGATTTATTGTAACTCTTTAAACTGCGGATTATTGCACATCCGCAGTTTACTTTTTAAGTAAATCATTCAAAGCCTCTTTCAAGGTTGTATGCTTAAAATGGAAACCTTTTTCAATTATCTTTTCATTCGATGCACGAACACCATTCAGTAGCATTAAGGCCATTTCACCAAACAATCTTCGCATTACGAATCCAGGCACATTTGGCAACCAATAAGGTTTGCGCAAAGTTTGTGCAAGTGTCTTCATTAAATCATAGTTAGAATCAAAGCCTGCTAGTGCATTATACGTGCCTTCTAACTCATTTTCTACTGCAAAAACATACATTTCCACCAAATCATCCATATGAATCCATGGAGAAGCTTGGGTTCCTTTTCCAATTCCTGAACCCAATCCAAATTTTACAACAGGCATTAATCTTCCTAAAGCACCACCTTTCGATGAAAGAACCATAGCCGTTCTAATTTTGGCAACTTTACATTTCGCACTAAATTGATCCGCACTTAATTCCCAAACACGCACCAATTGAGATAAGAAATCTGTACCGTATGTATCCGTTTCTGTATAAATCTTTTCGTCGTTATAACCGTATGCATTGATACCAGAAGAACAAATGTATTGCTTTAGATTTGGTAATTGATCAACAAGCGAAAATAGAAAAACATTCGTTCCAACGCGTGAATTTTGTAATTCTAACTTGCGTTCATGCGACCATTTTTTGTCAGCGATCCCAGCACCACTAAGATTGATTATTACATCAACTTTGTGTAAAACAGTTGCATCAATTTCCTTTTTTGATGGATCCCAATAATAATGGTTTGAACCTGAAGGTTTGCGTGACAAAATTGAAACCTCATATCCTTTTTCTACGAGTCGTAAGGCTAATTTTTTTCCAATTAATCCTGATCCTCCAGCTATAAGTATATGCTTCATAAATATGTTTCTATCAATAACACGTATGCATTAAAATAGTTCTAGTCAAAGAACAAACGTCCATTTATCCATTCAGGATCCAAAACAGCCTCTTTCTTCTTGTAGAAGTTGATTGCTGGTTCATTCCATTCCAAGACTTGCCAATCCATTCGTTTTACACCACGCTTACGCGCAATTTCAACAACTTCATCAAATAACATTGAACCAATTCCTTCACCACGCAATTCTGGAAGTACATAGAAATCTTCGAGATACAAGCATTTGCCTTTCCATGTGGAATAATTGGTGTAATACAATGCGAATCCAACAATTTGACCATCCTTTTCAGCAACAATGGCTTCACAGATTTTCTCCTCAAAGAGGTGAATCCCTAAATCCGTAGCCGTGTTAACGACTTGTTCAGGAGCCTTTTCATACAATGCCAATCCATGGATTAATTCCATAATTGACGTTTCATCACCTTTTCGTGCTGGACGTATCATAATTATTGAACTCCTGCAAGATTGAAACGTAAACGAATACCTGTACTCATGTTTGCTGTCTTGTATGAAGTAGCAATTTTAGGCGTATTGATTACTTGATCGTAATACACTTGAAGCGTTAAGTTCTGTGTTAAGTTGTAATCCGCAGACGACTTAATTGAAACAACACGTTGTCCTGCTGTCGCTTGGTTGGTGTTTTCAACTACTTTGCGAATCACTGTTAAGTTATCACGGAACGATAAATCAAAACGAACATTCAAGGAACTTGCAGGAATTTTTTCAATCAATTTAACTTTCTCGAATTTATAACCTGTACCAATTACCCATTCAGATCCTAACACTTCTGTCACCTGATTGTTATTCAACGACAAGGTAGAACTTCTATCCTTTTTAAATTCAAATTTGGTGATCAAGCCTTGTCCTTTAATGTTCCAAGTTGCATCAATTCCAATCAATGGTGAGAAACGTTCAGAAATAGTAACATTTTGAATTTGTCGATCAGCAATGAAGTTATTATTGATATCACGCGCATTCGCATCACCATTCGCATCAAAACCTGCATTTAAATTCGTTTGTAAACCAGCAACGCTTACCGTAGAACTGTAACCATGACGAATTACGAAATTCTTAACATATTTCTTAGCAAACTCATACTTCGTTAATCCATTGTAATTAACAGACCAGTTTGGAAGCGGAACGTTTTTCAATGGATTCACGTTTTTATCCGTAACCGATTTTTTCGAATAAGCTGTTAAGAATGCTCCCGTAACTACTTCCTGTTGAGTTCCACTGTAACCAGAATAATACCCTGAAGTTAGCGGTGAAGAATTTGCATTATTTGCTCCTAACAAAGCAGAAACAGCTTCTCTATTCGCTAACAAGTTATTGAATGTTTCAGAAGAATATGTTTTACTATCAATTAAAGCAAAAGCAGACCCAATCGTAACATTTGTATACGTTAAAGTACCAGTTTCAACTTTACTTTGTCCTTCATATTGTTGCGTTGTTTCGTTCCAACGGAAGAATTCACTTGAGTTATTTCCATAGTTGCGGGTCAATGTCATCTCAATAGTCACATCTTTTAAAGGTTCCAATGAAGCACGCAAATTCAAGTTTTGAGTATGTGTAGTCGTATATTGCTTATTCAATGCTTCATTTTTCACCAACCAATTATTATCAGCTGCTGTTGTCGCAATATTGTAACCTGTTTCACGACCCCACAAATCATAACGCTGTTGGCCAAATACAAATCCACCCAAAGGAGCACTGAAACTATTGTTAAATCCTAATACACTTGATTCTTGGTTATAACCAGGTAATAAGGTTCCATCTGTCATGGCATACGTTCCTGACACATTGCGAACTGTCATTAAAGCTCGTGCAAAGAAACCACCAACTGGATGAACTTTTCCTTTGCGTTTTTTCTCACGTTCTTTCTTGCGTTTTTCTCGCTCTTTTTTGCGTTTCGCTTTCTTCTTTTCCTTTTCAGTCATGTTCGACTCGTCAATCGGAGTTTCTTCTTCGGTCTTTTTACCAGCATCCTCCTTAGGTCCGTCTCCACTTGTATTTCGTCCACCAACTTCTTTTGTACCGATAGCACCACGTCCGCCACCTTTACCGTCTGCAATTACCTTTTTCAGATAAGGAATTTTATTGTACAAATTGGTGAAATTCATCTGACCCGTAACGTTTACAGTACGGTTATTTTGAATTGTATTTCCAAATTCTGCTTGCGCTAATGGAGCTCGTTGCCAGTTATATGTTCCCCCATATTTAACATTGGCCGACATCCAATCTGTTAGTGGTAATTTATCCAATGGCAAATTGTAGCTCAAACTATAGTTGTGCGAATAATCCATTGTTTTACCAAAAGTACTCATTTGAGAACGTATCGTATCCTTGAATGCTTGATAGCTAACTGGGTCCAATTTGCGATCAACACGGTCATTGCCTTCTTCAAATATTGCACGATTCGTAGCTGCAAACGTGAATTTGATATTTTTAGAAATGTCATATCCTAAGTTATAAGTTCTATTCCATGTGAATCGTTTCACATAAACAGGTTGAAACTCATAATCCGGAACCATGTTATTTCTAACTTGACGTTCGTTGTATGAACGCAATACATCATTCGTAAATGAAATGTTTTTCGGTGTTAAGTATAAATTGAAATCCTTAACAAGTGCTAACCATTTCGATTTTTGGACAAATTTCAATTTTTTAAACGGTTCAAATGGTTTAGCAGCAAATGAATAATTGTAATTCAAACCTCCATTCCATGTTTTCGTTTTGTCGTAGTTTGTATTAAAATCACGACGCATGTTTTCCGAATACGAATAACTTGCTGACCAATTTGAAACTCTCCAGAAATGTGCTGTTGAACCTGCTTTCGCTTCTTTACGAACATTCGTGAAATTATACGATTTTCTTTCTGTAAAGTCTTGACCTGCACGTGCACGCTCTTTACGCGTTGCCATGTCATAGTCTGACAATTTCACATCTGGATTGAATGGATCGTATTCAGGATTGATGATTCCCAATGAATAACCATAAAAGAATGGTAAGGAAACACCAGCTTGTTTACCAAAGAATTGTCCGAGTTGAACATTCGCATTCATGTCAACTCCAATGCGTTCATTACGCTGACGCTCTTGTACGCGACTTTCAACACTTCCCCAGTTGATTCCTGAATAATTACCCGATGCCGATACATTCGCAAAATCCGCTAATTGCAATTGTGCTTGAGCAACGGCAGCTTGTCCACCCTCACTTACGAAGTCTGTCAAACGAAGCTCGTTGATCCAAATAATCGCACATTCCGGATCTCCAGAATCTGGCCAAGGATTGTCAGATGATTTACTAGGGTTTCTTACTCCAACCATCAAGGTTTTTATTCCCTGAAGGTTTGGACTACCCTTAACTTTTAGTTGGCGTTGCGGATTAGCTGGATCCGGTGCCACGTATTCAATCACATAGGAAACATCGGTACTTCCACCGTCAATTAATAAATTTCGTTTCTTTTTCAGGTCTAACAAATCATCGAAAACAATTTCTACGTTGTTTGATTCTGGCCAAATATCCTCTGCCAGCGTCGCGCCCCACAAGGTTTTATCTAATGGTAATTCGTATTCGTAATAGTTATCCACGAAATCCGTTCCCAAACGCACAAATAAAGTCAAATCTTGGTTGTTCAATGGCATAGATTGAAGCACTTCTTCCGCATGCACGAACATTTTCAATTTCTTATATGTTCGAACGTCAAATTGGACATTACGGTAAGCAGCACGAGCATCACCATCTTGCAAATTACACACGTCTAACACAAGTGATTGCTCATTCAATTGACGTTGATAGGTTTGAGATGGATCAATTTCACGTAAAATACCAGGCGGAATTTCATATTTAATTGGACTGCGTTGATCGTTTTCTTCAACGTTAACAGCAGCAATATTAAAGGTTGTTAAATTCGGGTCAACTTGAACACTTTCTCCTGGTTCAGTCAAATCCAATTTATACCTTCTCCATTCACCACGAATTAATTCAAGACGAGCAAAACGCAACAATACTTCTTCATCAAACCCTTTCATGAACATACGCATAAAACGAATGGACCTGAAATCTTGAATTCCATTCACTTTTTTCTCGTAATCTGCAATTGGAATTTTGAACTGATACCAACGCTCAGTTTTCGTTCCATTTTGATACACTTGAACGTTTGTTATAAAGTTCTTCCCAACTTGCATGTCATTTGGACGCAAGCTAATCTTGTATTGGAAGTAACTTTCGGATTCAGCAAGGTTGTTATCTTGGTTGATATCTTCCAAATCAGGCATGTTTGTTCCTTGCGTTGGATAACCATCAACATTGGCCGTATCTGACATTTCGGTGGTTGGAGAATTGCCCTCCATCCCATTGTATTTTTTGTAGCGTTTTAAGATATTAAACGTATCCGCATCATACACATCATCACGGTAAAAATTATAATCATCGCTTGATGGATCAGCAATCATTTTTGCCTTTACAGCTGGATCAATCACAGCATTATTTTGCACCCAATTCACATAATTTTGGTAGGCAAGTTGTTCTTGTGCATTTGCCCAACCATCAAGACCAACGTCTTGATTTAATCGTGAGTTAGGATCATTATCGAACGCATTTACAACAACTTGCTGTGTTGAAACACGACCCCAAGTTGTAGTATCCAAGTCATCGTTTGCCGAAACACCTGTTGGCGGTAAACCATTTTCAAAACTCTTTCTTGAATCCGAAAGAACATCTTCTGAAATATTCCCTAAGTTGAAATATAAGTCACCACCGCTGTGTTGAGTGTTAGGATTTACAGCTTCCGCATCATCATTGAATGGATCTAATACCCAAAATTGGATAAACTCAATGTTAGTTTGTTCAAAATCATTCGTTGAAAGAGAGCGCATAATTCCACCCCAACGATTTTCAGGATTTGTAAATGTACCATCAGGATTTACAGTATTCGTCGTATCGTAGTTGTACATTCCACGCTCCAAAGGATAATAAGCCAATTCTAAAATTGGAATATTTGGAATCGACCCGTATTGCTGTTGTAAATTCGGGAAAATATCTACTTGGTTCACCAAACGCATACGACTATCCGATAGTTGACTCGGATCATCTTTAATGTGTTGAGGTGTTAATGAATTCTTTTGATAGAATAACGGATCAATTAAATACCACGCTGCTTTTGCTCGTTTGTAGCCTGCAGATAAATCTTTGTTCGCTGCTTCTGGGAATAAATCTGGTTGTCCTTGAGGAACAGATGCCAAGCGCCAAGAAGTCACTGAACGCAAATCAATAGCACTTTGTGAACCTTCAAAGTCATCGATGTAAGATGTTCCGTCTTTATTAATCGCCTTTGGTTGTCCTGGAATCAAATAAGCATATTCACCATTGATTGAGAACGTTGATTTTTGTGTTGTAGAAATAACCGGCAATAAATCCACCAATTTTGTCAAGAATGGTACTTCAGTTCTAAAGGCAAAATCGACTCCAAGAATGTTGTTTTTAAACGGTTCACTTCCGATGTCAACTTTTTGCGTTACCGGACGCTCCATCATACGCATCCAAGTTCCACCAATATTGAATTTATCAGAGAATCGATAATTATAATGACCTCCAATCAAGGAACGTGCTTGGAATCCAAATACTGAATTACTTTCGATTGAAATTTTAATCGGTGTATTCGACTCCAAAATTCCTGTGTTAAGAATTTTTACACGACCTAAATTGTAATCAACTGTATAATCTGTTCCTTCAACCAATTTTATTCCTCCAGCTGTAACAGTTACAGCACCTTGTGGAACATTCAATGCATTCAACGGGATATCGGAAGAAACAGAAGATTGATACTCACCTTTAAAACTAAATCTGTTTTTACTTGGAATTTGTTGAGCAGCAGTTTTCGTTGAATCATACAATTCTGTGTAAGCAACTTGATCAATGTTCACTTGAGAAATTCCAGCAGTTGCTAACTTACTCGCAAGTGTTTTACCAAATGGTTCCACTGTTGAGAAGTAAACTCGACCATTTCTAGTATTAATAGTCCCTCCGTTTTCTGCACGGTTTCCATTAAATACAATCGGAACATAATCGAATACACCATCTGAAAAAGGCTGGTTGTTTTGGTTCAATTTGTCCATTTCCAGCAAGGTAACGATTTGTTTATCGTCAACACCTGTCATTGGGAAAAACGGCACTGGTAAGGATGTTGCTGGATTATTGTACAAAAGGTCAATTCTGAATCCTGTCTGATCAACTTGATACGCTCCAATTGAATAAACGTTTTTCATCATCAAATCCCATACTTTGTTTTTAGGATTTGTAATGGTTGGTTTCAATAATTTTAAAATCAAGGCTTGTTGACCTGCAACACCATCTGTTGAGAATTCACCCACTTGATATGTTTCACCACGGTATGTATATTCGTAAGCAACCGCTAAAACTTCATCATTGTTTAAAGGCAAATTCAACGAGATATATCCCAAAAGAGCATTGTATGTAAATTCTTGCTCTGTTAATTTACGCGCATTTTCAACTTTTTCATAGTGAACAGCTTGTTGAAAGGGTCCTGGAGCAGTAACTTGTGAACTTAGCGCAGAAACAGCATTTGAGAATCCCCGAACCAATGGTTGATTAGAAGCCCAATCATATAAACCATTTGCTTCATTGTCCGGCATTTCACTAGGTCCATATGCACCTGGTTCACCTTCACAATTCTCTGCCTTCGCTTCACCTAAATCCGCAAAAGCAATAATGTTTCGCGTGTTTTCAGTGTTGTTTGTACGATTTGTCAACCAAACCTCCATACGTGTTATGTATGCTGATGAATTAACAATCGGAATTGTAGCCATCGCTTCATCATAATGGTCATGGTGATACAAATTGACGAAGTAGTGACGATTTGCTTCGTAGTTATCTGCAGTCAATTCAAATTTCTGAACTTGTGCTTTTCCTGTAATATTGATTTCCTGACGTTTACCTTTTGAAGAAGCAGCAATCAAATCAACCGTCGCGCGACCAAATTTCATTTGTGTTTTCGCACCAAATAACGTTTGTGATCCTTGAATTAAAGAAGTTGGCAATTGCAAAGCCACATTTCCCAATTCAATTTTCTGCATGATTTGATCCTCATTTCCAGTATATTCTAACTTAGAAATATTATCAAAATCAAAAGCCGCTTGTGTATTGTAACTTGTACCAATTTTCAACTTAGTACCGATTTGTCCAACCAAGTTCATTTGAATTTGCTGTTGGAAGTCAAAACGTGTAATATGACGTTGTTTTACTGGTAAAATAGGATTCTCATAACGCGATGAATTCACGCCAAACGACAGCTCAACCGAACCTTGAGGACGAATTGTAATTTGATCTGATCCGAAGAAATTTTCAAAGGCCTTACTTCCAATTTTTATTGGAAACTCCATTGGTTGACTTTGGGCCGTTTGTTGTTCAATTTTTTCCTTCCAATTTTCGCGCAATGCTTTCTGACGCTCATACTCTAAATATTCCTCAAGCGTCATCATCGATGGATTTCGATAATTCAAAGATCCAATCGTTTCTTTAAAAATGTAAGTCCCAGTTACTGGATCATAAACAATTGTTTGTTGCACAGAAGAAGGGTCACCCAAATCAAAACTTTGTGGTTGTGTTTGTGTTGGATCAATATTATTTTGAATCGGAAACTGCAAAGTATCCTGAGCCTTTCCAATTGTAGCTTGAAATAGGAACACGAGAAAGACCAACAATGATGTTGATTTCCAATTCGTTAGTAGTACTTCAGTCTTTTTCAATTTATAAAATTTTCAATGCTTCCTTAATCAATAATTCAACAGATTCATCACCTGTTGCTATTTTATCTATGGCTTTTTCAGCTGATTTTTTATCAAAACCGAGTGAAACCAATGCAGTTAACGCATCAAATCGATTCGTATTGTTTTGATTGAAAATATTTTCGCTCGAAAATACCATTTTTAACATTTTGTCTTTCAGGTCAATAATAACTCGTTGAGCTGTTTTTGCTCCAATTCCCTTAATACTTTGGATGGTTCTAACATCTTCTGATTGAATTGCATGAGCAATTTCATCGGGAACTAAGGACGACAACATAATCATTGCTGTGTTTGGCCCAATTCCTGAAACCGACACGAGGTGGTTGAACATCTCACGTTCTTCTTTACTCGCAAAACCGTATAAAATATGCGCGTCTTCACGAACAACCAACTTCGTAAAAATTTTAATTGCTTCATCAGATCCTAAAGCAGAAAACGTATTCAATGAAATTTTCACTTCATAACCAACACCACCGCACTCGACGATTAATTCGGTTGGGTTTTTTTCTACTAATTTTCCGTTCAGATGACCAATCATATTATTTGTTTTGTGCGTCTACAACTGCCACTTTTACCATGTTAATAATTTCTCTCACCGAAGAACCAAGTTGTAGTACATGAACTGATTTTTTCAATCCTACTAAAATTGGTCCAATTGCTTCACCTTCAGTCATTTCCTGTAACAGCTTATATGCAATATTACCTGCGGACAAGTTAGGGAAAATGAGCGTGTTAACTTGTTTATTCGCTAAATGTGAGAAAGAAAATTTCTCCATCATCAATTCATTGTTCAAGGCAAAGTTTGCTTGTACTTCACCGTCAACCACCAATGTTGGGTATTTTTCGTGAAGAATTTCAACTGCCTTATTCATTTTTTCAGAATCAGGACCTGGCGATGACCCAAAATTTGAGTAGCTAAGCAAAGCAATTTTTGGAACCACTTTAAACTTACGAATCATTTTTGCCACATTGTTGGTGATTTCAGCAATTTCTTCAGCTGTTGGATTCAAATTAATCGTTGTATCCGCCAAGAATAAAGGACCTCGCTTCGTAACTAAAATGTACATTCCTGCCACTGTGCAAACATCTTTTTGCAAGCCAATTGTTTGAATAGCTGGACGAACAACATCTCGGTAATTTCGCGTTATTCCAGAAATCATCGCATCAGCATCACCCATTTCAACCATCATTGCACCAAAGTGGTTGCGTTCGCGCATGATTTGAATCGATTCAAATTCAGTAAATCCTTTTCGCTTACGTTTTTCAAAGAATGCTTTACCGTAAGAATTTCTGCGGTCTTCTTCCTCTTCCGATTTTGGATCAATGATTTGAACATCCTGAAATTCAATGCTATATTCCTGGATTAAAGCTTCTATTTTCTTTCTTTTTCCAAGTAGAATTGGGAAAGCAACGCCTTCTTCCCATGCAGTTTGAGCCGCTTTTAATATTTTGATATTATCTGCTTCAGCAAAAACAACACGTTTTGGGTTCATTTGTGCTTTTTCAGTAATATTTCGAATCAATTTATTGTCTAAACCTAAGCGGTTTTTCAATTGCATTTCATAGGCATCCCAATCTGTAATTGGATTCTTAGCAACGCCCGATTCCATGGCTGCTTTTGCAACTGCTGGTGCAACGTAATAAATCAAACGTGGATCCAAAGGTTTAGGGATTATTTGTTCACGCCCAAAGGAAATATTCTTCTCACCATACGCTTCAATTACTTCTTCAGGAATTGTTTCTTTTGCTAAAGAAGCAAGAGCTTTTACTGCTGCCAACTTCATTTCCTCATTGATTGTTGTTGCACGAACATCCAAAGCACCACGGAAAATGAATGGGAAACCTAAAACATTGTTCACCTGATTAGGATGATCTGAACGTCCAGTTGCCATAATAATATCCTTACGAACAGATGTTGCATCTTTGTATGATATTTCTGGTTCTGGATTAGCCAAGGCAAAAACAATTGGATCTTTTGCCATCGAAGCCACCATATCCTTAGAAACAACATTTCCTTTTGACAAACCAACGAAGACATCCGCTTTTTTCATGGCTTCAGCTAAAGAAATTGATTTTTTATGTTTTGAATAAGGAATTTTACTTTCATCAAGATCTGTGCGTTCACTGCAAATCAAGCCTTTCGAATCATACATGAAAATATTTTCAACTTTTGCACCCAAGGCGCAATACAGTTTTACACATGACATTGCGGCTGCACCTGCTCCAGAAACAACAATTTTCACTTTGTCGATTTTCTTTTTCGCTAATTCGAGTGCATTGAGCATTGCGGCTGAAGAAATAATTGCCGTACCATGCTGATCATCATGCATAACAGGAATATCCAGTTCTTCTTTTAATCTTCTTTCAATTTCAAACGCCTCAGGAGCTTTGATATCTTCTAGGTTAATTCCCCCGAAAGTCGGAGCAATTGCCTTTACTGTTTGAATGAACAATTCCGGGTCAGATGCATCAACTTCAATATCAAATACATCAATGTCAGCAAATATTTTAAATAACAAGCCTTTACCTTCCATAACTGGCTTTGAAGCTAACGGACCAATATTTCCAAGACCTAGTACAGCAGTACCATTTGAAATAACTGCAACTAGGTTTGCTTTACTTGTATATTTATAAACATCATCAGGATTTTCAGCAATCTTTAAGCATGGCTCTGCCACACCAGGCGAATATGCCAATGAAAGATCTCTTTGCGAAGAGTACGGTTTTGTTGGGACTACCTCAATTTTCCCAGGTTTTCCTGAAGAATGATAATCCAATGCATCTTGTTTGCGTATTTTAGCCATAATCGTCTATTGAAGCCGCTAAAGATACAAAAATGGTTTGACTTATTACTGTTTTATACCTGAAGTTATGGGAATAAAAAAACCCGAATCAGTTTCCTGATTCGGGTTTCAGAATGTTATTCTAATTCTTATTTGATAACAACGTTTTTGCTAGTAGTCAAACCGTTTGTAGTAATTGAAACGATATAACTTCCTTTCGCTAAGTTGCTAACTGGGAAAGCAATTGATTGAGCACCATTCAAAGAAGTTAATTCTTGAGATGCCATAACTCTTCCTTGTAAGTCAACGATTGCAATTGTGTAATCTGCGTTGTTTGCATCAAAAGTAACATTAACAACATCAGAAGCAGGGTTAGGGAATACATTCATTGTGCTTCCTAACAATTCTTCAATTGATGAAGTAGCGTCAGTTTTCATTGCAGCATCACGCGTAAAAGTCGAACCGAAGTTACCTAAATCTAAATTGATGATTGAAGCTCCGTTACAAACGATTTCCATACCGTATTGACCAGCAGGGTTTGTTCCGTATCCGAATCCATCACCGTAAACGTCAGTCATAATTACTTTGTAACAGTTGTTTCCAGCTGGTAAAGTAACGTTATGCGTTTTTGTTTTAAGAGCATCTGGTCCACCTGCAGCAGTTCCACCAGCACCAACGTATGGTCCACCAGAAGCAACTAAAGCATTTGTTGCAGAGTTTCTAATTTCCCAAGCTGTTTCAGATGGGTAGTTATCAGTAAATACTTTTACTGTAATGTTTACTCCTGTTAAATCTGCAGAAACAACAGACATTGCATCTGTAGTAACGTTGAATGGAGCACCACCGTTAACTTGAGTCAATTCAACTGTGTAAGTTGAAGCTGGGTTAATTGTCATTGAAGTGAATGTTACAGTTCCTGTAGCAAACTGAGCAACGTTTCCAGAGAAAGGAGTTGAAGCAACTTGTGTTCCGTTTTCTTTTAAGATAACAGTTCCTGAAGTAATTGCGTTTGTTCCGAAGTTTTCGAAAGAAGCTTCTGGCTCACCAGTTGTTGAACACAAAGCAATTTCTGAACCTTCAATAACTGCATGATTTGTTACACCTGATAATGTTCCACAAGCTGAGTTGATGTCTGCTTTAATTGCTGCAGCACTTAACTGACCAATTTCGTATACTAATCCATCTGGACAAATACGATAAATTGTTGGGAAATATGTAATTGCGTAATCATTTGCAATTTGTGCATTGTCTAAGATTGGATATGGAGTACCAGTTACCCAGTCACCTTGTGTGTTTGATCCTGTTCCGTGAAGATCAGCATTCGTAGTTGCACCATCACCTTCAACATAGAAAACCATTACTTCATCAGATCCATCTGGTCCGTATGCTTCGTAAATGTTTCTTAATGCGTGAGAATTGTGATAATTCCAACATGGTCCACACCAAGTAGCAGAAATATCAATAATAACCGTTTTACCAGCATTTAAATAATCTGTAAGTGTATGTGATACACCGTTCAAATCTGTCGCAGTGAAGTTTGGTGCTGGCGTACCATCAGCCAACTGTGCATTCGCTGAAGCAGCTCCAAGCAATACTGCTACACTTAGTAATAATTTTTTCATAGTTTATAATTTAAGATTTACTAAACAATCAAGGTAAAAGTAAGGTTTTATCTTTTTAAAACAATTTTAATAAAGAAATATTCTTGGACTCCTAATTCGATTAAGTAAACCATTTTTTGCACCTATTTTTTGTTAATGACCACAAAAAACAGAGATTCTGTTATTTTTACATCAATACATTTAACAACATTTTGAAGATGAAGATTGTAGTATTTTCAGGGGCAGGCATGAGCGCAGAAAGCGGAATTAGCACGTTTAGAGACAACAATGGTCTGTGGGCTAACTTTAAAATAGAAGAGGTTGCTACTCCACATGCTTGGTCAAATAATCCTGAAATGGTTCAATCTTTTTATAATCAACGCAGAAAACAAATTATTGAATCCTCACCAAATGAAGCACATAAACTAATTAAGGAACTTGAAAAAATTGGTGATGTAACGGTAGTCACGCAAAACATTGACGACTTGCATGAACGTGCTGGTTCAAAACATGTCGTTCATTTACATGGAAATATTCGTGAGGCAAAAAGTTCCGGACCAAATCAAGAAGCACGTTATTATCCAATCGACGGCTGGGAATTGAAAATGGGTGATCTTTGTGAAGATGGGTTTCAATTAAGACCTCATGTGGTTTGGTTTGGTGAGGCAGTTCCGAATCTAGAAGTAGCATCTAACCTAATAACAGCAGCTTCAGTTCTTATTGTCATTGGAACTTCATTGCAAGTTTATCCCGCAGCAGGATTAATACACAGTGCAGCAAGAAATTGCACCAAATTTTTGATTGATCCAAATGCAGATCAATTACAAATCCCATCTGACTTTATCGTACTCAACGAAACCGCAAGTGAAGGGATGCTGCAATGTTTGGGTCTATTAAAAGAAAAAAGCGGCCTTTCATAAGCCGCTTTCCTTTATTTTTTCTTCAATTCATCTTTCACATATAACTCAATTGCGCCTGTCATTGAAGGAGCATTTGGCATTGGTGCATGAACATCCAATCGTAAGTTGTTTTTAATTACTGCGTTTGCTGTTGTTGGACCAAACGCTGCGATTCTCGTATTGTTTTGCTTAAAATCCGGGAAGTTTTTCAAAAGTGACTCAATACCTCCAGGACTAAAGAAGACTAACATATCGTAATAAACGTCTTCCAAATCAGACAAATCTGAAGCAACCGTGCGATACAAAACAGCTTTTGTGAAATTAATCTTATGTTCTTCTAAGGTAACAGGAATTTTGTCGTTCAAAATATCTGTACAAGGCAATAAGTATTTCTCCCCTTTATGCTTTTTCATAACGTCCATCAAATCTTCAATGGTTTGTTTACCAAAGAAAATTTTACGTTTACGATAGGTAACATATTTTTGAAGATAGTAAGCAACTGCTTCAGAAATACAAAAATACTTCATCGTATCTGGCACTTCAAAGCGAGTCTCTTCGGCAATTCTAAAGAAATGATCGACTGCATTTTTAGAAGTCAAAATAATCGCCGTGTGCTCTGGTATGTTTACCTTTTGCTGACGAAACTCTTGCGCTCCAACGCCTTCTACGTGAATAAAAGGACGAAAATCGATTTTCAACTTGTATTTCTCCGCCAAATCAAAGTAAGGAGATTTGTCTCCTTCCGGTTTCGGTTGAGAAACTAATATAGTTTTGATAGCCAACGTTCTAACAAATTAATTTCAACACTCAAATCATTTTAAGAAATTCTTAATTACGTAGTTATAGGCTACGAATAGTGGTAGAATTTCAAGAGTGCAAAAATACAAAATTAAATAATACCACGATACTCCATTTGTTAAAACCACAATGGAACTTTTAAACATTCGAATCAGATATTTTAAACAAATGACAGAAACGAATATCCACAAAAACCATTGATTGAACTCGGGATTCATGATCCAAAACAAGGCTAAAATTGAAAAAATCAAACCGAAAAATTGATTTCCAGTGATGGTATTCATTGAAGGAATCGTCGTTTTTTTCAATTCTCCTGTTAAAAATCCAACGATTATCGGTCCTAGAAATTCATTTAAAAACAAAACGAAAGGTAATCCGAAAGCAATTATCATCGCCCAACCATCATCCAATATTAATATGCGATGAAGAATCAAAAACGTACACAATCCAAATCCAATGAAATAATTAAACAGCAGAATTATCGAACTAAACGAACTTAAACGCATGTTTTCTTTTAGTACTTGATCGACTCCATTCGTTTTAAAAGAAACAGCTATTACAGTTGCGATTGCCTTCGTGTTTCCTATGCGCGACAAAGCAACCAATAAAAAAGATAAGGACAATAAAGCAATCAAATACATTGTATAGGTTTCAACCTTTGGTTCCAATGCATTTGGTACCTCCTGAGAAACGCTATTTACAATTTGTAGTAAGAACATTTGATTTAATTTCCTTTTTGTTTTGACAAAGTTAACAACCTTGTGAAAGAAACTTTCGCCATGACTAAAATATATTTAAATTTGTCGCCATAAAAGTATTTACATGAGAACTGATTTATACGTACATCCTGATTATTATAATATGGATGATCTTTTGTCTGACGAGCACAAAATGGTGCGCGACGCAGCAAGAGCATGGGTGAAAAAAGAAGTTTCACCAATCA
>JACCDQ010871807.1_pt1 | contig 45677 bp, 40 predicted proteins | sample 7446031 | NCBI WGS metagenome assembly JACCDQ01 (sample SAMN15323442, study PRJNA562643) | freshwater metagenome | isolation source: river surface water | place: USA:Blue River Watershed | collected 2017-08-17
AGGCCAAACTTGAACTGCCTTTCGAGTTGATTGCCGATACCGAAGAAAAAATGTGCCACATGTTTGGCGTGGTCAAAAATAAAATCATGTACGGCAAAAAAGTCAAAGGCATCGAACGCAGCACATTTCTGATCGGTGAAGACGGCACACTCAAGCAAGAGTGGCGTGGCCTGAAAGTTCCTGGGCACGTTGAAGAAGTTCTGCAAGCGGTCAAGGACTTGAAAAAAACTGCGTAAACGATGAACTCAGGCTGAAATTTTCATGACTTGCAGCTCGTGCATAATGATTGCATGCCGCTGAAAATCAGCTTCACTTTCTCATCAAAAGCCGCCAGAGCACTCTGGCGGCTTTTTGTTTTTCAAGTCATTCCATTTCAATTTTCACGAGAACTTTGACCATGCCATTGCCCCCAGCCCCCACACAGCGTGCAAGCCGCTTGCCCGCCAAGGCATTTGACCTGCAGAGCACTGTCTCGGAAGCCGAGTCACGGATTGATAAACCAGCGGATACGCCTGTGACCGCAGCGGCGACCAATGCACCCGTTGTCCGCCCTTCCCGTGCGCGCAAAAAAGTGCCTGAGGCAGCGCCAACATCCCTGACAGTTGCCTCCCCGGCGGTAGCCCCCAAGGTCAGCACCAAGAGAGAAACACCGACAAGCCGTTCCCAACGTCGCACAGGGCCAACCAAACTGTTCGTACTCGACACCAACGTGCTGATGCACGACCCCATGAGTCTGTTCAGATTTGAAGAACACGATGTGTTCTTGCCCATGATCGTTCTGGAAGAACTTGACGGGCACAAAAAAGGCATGACGGAGGTGGCTCGCAATGCCCGACAAGTCAGCCGCTCACTGGATGCATTGGCATCCACACAAGGTGCAGACCTGGGCAAAGGCTCTGCACTCAGCGCCACAGGCCACATCGATGCACAAGGACAACTGTTTTTCCAAACACAGGCTCTTGACCTGAGCTTGCCCTTGGCCTTGCCTCAAGGCAAAGCGGACAACCAAATTCTGGGCGTGGTCAAAGCACTGGAGCAACTGCACAGCCCTCGTGAAGTGGTGCTGGTATCCAAAGACATCAACATGCGCGTCAAAGCACGCGCTCTGGGCCTGCAAGCAGAGGATTATCAAAATGACAAAACACTGGAAGACGGCGATTTGCTCTACCCTGGTTCTTTGTCTTTGCCTGCAGACTTCTGGGCAAAAAATGGAAAAACGGTAGAGAGTTGGCAGCAAGGTAACCAGACGTATTACCGGATATCAGGCCCCATCGTGCCCAGCTTGTTCATGAACCAGTTTGTCTATTTCGAAGCACCGGGGGAACCCAGCCTCTATGCCAGAGTGACCGAAATTCGCGGTAAAACTGCAGTTCTGCGCACACTGAAAGACTTCAGCAATCAGAAAAATGCGGCTTGGGGCGTATGCACGCGCAATCGTGAACAAAACTTCGCCATGAATTTACTGACCGATCCTGACATCGACTTCGTCACTCTGGCAGGCACAGCAGGTACTGGCAAAACCCTCATGGCATTGGCTGCAGGTCTGACCCAAGTGCTGGATGATCGCCGCTACACCGAAATCATCATGACCCGTGCCACCGTGAGTGTGGGTGAAGACATCGGCTTCCTGCCAGGGACTGAAGAAGAAAAAATGGGCCCCTGGATGGGCGCACTGGATGACAACCTGGAGTTTCTAGCCAAAGGCGATGGCGGCAATGCGGGTGAATGGGGCCGGGCTGCCACCAATGAGTTGATCAAAAGTCGAATCAAGATCAAAAGCATGAACTTCATGCGTGGCCGCACGTTCATGAACAAATACGTCATCATCGATGAAGCTCAGAACCTGACCCCCAAGCAGATGAAGACCTTGATCACACGGGCCGGCCCCGGGACCAAGATCATCTGCATGGGCAACCTGGCCCAAATTGATACGCCCTACCTGACCGCAGGATCTTCGGGGTTGACATATGCCGTTGACCGCTTCAAAGGTTGGGCTCACGGCGGACACATCACCTTGGCACGGGGTGAGCGCTCCAGATTGGCGGACTTTGCAAGCGACGCACTTTAAGCAGTGGGCCGGGAGTGCGCTACTTCAGTAGTCGTCACTCCCCAATCCACCAGAAGCCAAACTCTCAAAGCGGGTCAAATTCTTGAGGAAAGCCAATCGCACGGTTCCCGTGGGACCGTTACGTTGCTTGCCGATGATGATTTCGGCAACACCCGGATCTTTAGAATCCTTGTTGTAGTAATCATCCCGGTAAATGAACATGATGATGTCAGCATCCTGCTCGATGGCACCCGATTCACGCAAATCACTCATCATTGGGCGTTTGTCAGTCCGCTGTTCAACGCTGCGGTTAAGCTGTGACAGGGCAATCACCGGGCATTGCAGCTCCTTGGCCAACATCTTAAGACCACGGGAAATTTCCCCCAACTCGGTAGCCCGGTTATCACCGCCAGAGCCCCCCGAGCCGCTCATCAGCTGCAAATAGTCCACCACGATCAAGCCCAATTTGCCACATTGGCGAGCCAACCTTCTGGCGTTGGCCCGTAATTCGGAAGGGGTCAATCCCGGGGTTTCATCGATGTGCAAAGAGACTGTGCGTAACTTTTCAATGGCCTCCGTCAAGCGGGGCCATTCATCATCGGTCAACTTGCCAGTGCGTAAATGCCCTTGATCGACCCGACCAATGGAGCCCACCACACGCACAGCCAGCTGGGATGCGCCCATTTCCATGGAAAACACGGCAACAGGCAACCCCTCGTTCAGTGCCACATGCTCAGCAATATTGATGGCAAAGGCCGTCTTCCCCATTGAGGGACGTGCCGCCAAAACCACCATATCGCCTGGCTGAAGCCCTGACGTCATGCGGTCAAGATCGTAAAAACCTGTAGGTACACCCGTAATGTCGTTGGGATTGTCGGCCATTTCCTGCACACGATCGAGCAGCTCAACCACCAGCGTATCCATGGACTGAAAGCCCTGCTTCATGCGCGAGCCTTCTTCTCCAATGTTGAAGATTTTCTGCTCGGCCTCGTCAAGAATTCGGTCAATCGCCTTGCCTTGCGGATTGAAAGCATTGGTGGCTATTTCGTCACTGGCAGACACAAGCTTGCGCAAAATAGAGCGCTCACGCACGATTTCTGCATAGCGGCGAATATTGCTGGCACTGGGCACATACTGAGCCAAGGAATTGAGATAGCCCAATCCACCCAGTTCTTCAGATTTGCCCTGGTTTTGCAGTTGCTCATGAACAGTGATCACATCCGCAGGTTTGGATGCATTGATCAATGCGCCGATAGCGGCAAACACCAATTTATGCTCATGCCTGTAGAAGTCCCCATCTACCAACAAATCCCCGACCCTGTCCCAGGCACCGTTATCAAGAAGCAAGCCCCCCAGCACACTGGACTCTGCTTCGATTGAGTGCGGCGGCACACGAAGTTTAGCGACCTGACTGTCGGAGGATAAATCCGAGGAAAACTCGTTCAGAGCATTTGAAAAAACAGCGGACATGAGCGCACAGACATAAAACACAATGGTAGCCCCGAATCAGAAGACGACTTGGGATAACCCTGTGGATAAGCAGAGGAGATCCAGTGATCAGTCGGGGACAATTTGAATCTGCAAACAGAAGTGACCATCACAACAAAAAAGCCGCCGGGCCATGGCCGGGCGGCTTTGTTTGGGAAAAGCGCTGATTAAGCGGTTTCGCCGTAAACCGACACGGTCACATCGACCACCACATCGGTGTGCAAAGCCACAGACACTGTGGAATCGCTCACAACCTTGATGGGGCCATGAGGCATGCGGATTTGTGACTTGACCAAGCCATAACCTTGCTTGTTCAACTCTTCGGAGATGTCATGGTTGGTCACAGAACCAAACAAACGACCGTCCACACCGGCTTTTTGTGTCAACTTGACCACGAGGCCAGCCAGTTTTTCACCTTGAGCTTGGGCAGCAGCCAGTTTCTCGGCAGCAGCTTTTTCCAGCTCCACGCGACGCGCTTCAAATTCAGCCTTGTTGGCTTCTGTTGCGCGACGTGCACGACCTTGAGGAATCAGGAAGTTGCGTGCATAACCGTCCTTGACTTTGACGATTTCCCCCAGATTACCCAGGTTCACAACCTTTTCGAGCAGAATGATTTGCATGGTTGATCTCCTTAGACTTTGTGCTGGTCGGTGTAGGGCAACATGGCCAGGAAGCGTGCACGCTTGATGGCAGTGTTGAGTTGGCGTTGGAAGATGGCACGTGTGCCAGTCAGACGTGCGGGAATGATCTTGCCGTTTTCGGCGATGAAATCACGCAGAGTATCCACATCTTTGTAGTCGATTTCTTCGACGCCAGTCACAGTGAAACGGCAGAAACGCTTACGCTTGAACAGCAGCGACTGGGTATTGCGCTTAGGGCGCTTGTCTTTGTTGAATTTTTTGAATGTGGCCATGGGGCCTTCTGAAATTAATCTTGCTGAAACACTTGAATGTGCAACACGACACTTTTACCTTGGCGAGGGGTGGCCAGAAAGCCTTTGAACAACCACTGACTGCCTACCGCTTGTCGAGCCAGACTTTCTGCCATCGCCCCAAAGGCCAAGGCACGCAATCTGAGTTGGACTTTTCGGTTTTGCCCGACCTCTTGAAGCTCAGAGGTGTGCTCCAGAACCAAGTCCAGAGCGGGCAAACCAGCGGGGGTGTATCGCAAAGCTGCTTGCTCGGCAATACAGGCGGTCAATACAGTGCTATTCACTCCTCAAAAGGTCAGTATCAGGCAGCGAATTCGGCTTGTTGGGACTTGCGGGCTTCTTCGCGCTCAACAGTCTTCATCATCGATGAAGGGCCTGTATCGGCTTTTTTCTTCTGCACAGTCAGGTGACGCAACACGGCATCATTGAACTTGAAGGCATGTTCAAGCTCAGCCATCACAGCCTGATCAGCTTCGATGTTGACGCACAGGTAATGGGCTTTGCCCAATTTGTTGATTTGGTATGCCAACTGACGACGGCCCCAATCTTCAACACGGTGAATGTTGCCACCGCCGGCAGTGATCATGCCTTTGTACCGCTCCAGCATGGCTGGAACTTGTTCGCTCTGATCAGGATGGATCAGCAAAATGATTTCGTAATGACGCATTGAGACTCCTTGCGGTTAACCCAAAAATTTGGAAAAGCTGCCCCCGGCGTCTGTCGGGGTGCAGCAAGGCGAAGCCTGTGATTATAGCTCCTAATTTATAGGCCAGGAAATCTGCCAGATGCATCTTGCGCGATTGGAACAGGCTCTTTCGCCACCTGATCGGTATCAGGACGAATAAGCAAAGTACACAAAGTCATCGTCACAAAACCTGCAGGCACACCAAAAACACCCGCAGAAAGCGGCTGTATGCCCATCCAAAGCCCTCCTACCGGATCAAGTCCCAAAACATGTCGCAATCCCTGGGAGTTGCTGACGATGTAATACAGGGTCACACCCAAGCCGGACAGCATACCCACCACAGCAGCTGTTCGGTGGACGCGTTTCCAACTCAATCCCAGCACCATGCCAGGAAAAAAAGCTGCTGCCGCCAAAGAAAACGATGCCGAAACCAGGGCCAAAATTTCAGCAGGTTTAAATGCAGCCACCACAGCAGCCAGCATGGCTACAGTCAACAAGGCAAACTTTGACAAAATGACACGGCCTTCCGCTGATTTTGGCTTGTGTCCGCGCCCTGGACCTATGTCATGAACCAGCGCATTGCTGATGGTCAGCAACAACCCATCCGCCGTCGATAAGGCCGCAGCCAGCCCACCTGCAGCCACAAGCCCCGAAACCACAAACGGCATCCCCCCAAGTTCGGGCGTGGCCAACATGATCATGTCAGCCCCCAGTTTCAGCTCGCCTAACTGCAAAACGCGATCACCATTGACATCTGATATCTCGAGCAAACCAGAATCCAGTCGAGCCCACTGAGCCATCCAATAGGGCAAATCCTCAAAGCTGCTGCCCACCAAATTGTTGAGTACTTCAAATTTCACCAACACCGCCAGCGCAGGCACACTCAAATACAAAATACCAATGAAAAACAATGACCATGCCACGGAGGTACGGGTCTCAGCCACCGAAGGTAAGGTGTAAAAACGCGTTAACAGATGAGGCAATCCAGCCGTACCGACCATCAAGCAAAAAACCAGGGCCAAAAAGTTCAGACGCGATTCATTGAACAATTCGACTTGTACAGCATCACCCTGAGGGTCCCCACGGAATGCCAGTGAATGCGGCGGCATTCCGCCCAACGGTCGGGAGCGCTCAAGGTTCTCATGCATTGCACGCGTCCATAATTCTCGGGCTGACACAGGATCACGCGGAACTGCGAGCAAAGCCCTGCGTGCATTAGCTATTGATGCAAAATCGGCACCCTGAGCCTTTAGCACACGAATTTGCTGTTCCAGTTCGAGACGCAATTCGACCAATGCATGATCAACATCCTGCAGCCGTGCCTGATAAGTCTTGGCCCTTTGTGCGTAAATCTGCCTGACCTCTAACTCACCAGGATCATTGATCAATTTTTGTTCAATAGCCTCTATACGCTTAAGCTGGGAACCATAAGCAAGCGGTGCGAGAGATGTTCCCAATTGTTGGTAGGCCAACAACCCCACAGGGATCAGAAACGCCAGGAGCAAGATGATGTATTGCGCCACCTGAGTCCAGGTGATGGCCCGCATACCCCCCAAAAATGAGCACAACAACACCCCACCCAAACCCAGCAAAATACCAATCTCAAACTGCACACCAGTCAACCGAGATGCAATCAAACCGATGCCATAAATTTGGGCCACCACATAAGTGAATGAGCACAAAACTGAGGCCAATGCAGCAATCACCCGAGGCCAGCGTCCACCGTAACGCTGATCAAAATAATCCGGCAAGGTATAAAGATTCATCGCCCGCAACTGTGGTGCGATCAGCAAGGCCACCAAACAAAAGCCGCCCGTCCAACCCATGATGTAGGCCAGCCCACCGGGTTGAGTCCCGTTACCCGAAAAACCCTGAAGGTACAACGCACCGGCCAGACTGATGAAGGATGCCGCACTGACCCAGTCAGCCGCCGTCGCCATTCCGTTGTACATAGCCGGTATCCGGCGTCCGGCCACATAGTATTCATCTTCGTCAGTGGTCCGCCCAGAAATACCAATGAGGGCGTAAATCATCACTGTGGAAAAAAGAAAAATGGGGCCCATCAGGTTTCTTGAGAGGCCCCACTGCTCCGCCCAAAACATCCCCCCCATCAGGGACAGAAGAATCAGGACGTAAATGAGTACATTGCGATGGATACGCCAGCGATAGGCAGGAGAAACACGCGCATGCATCTGTTGTCCCATCGCTGCACCTAAAAAATTACAGGATCAGCGCCCTAGGTTGGTCCAAGTCTCAATCACGGTGTCAGGATTGAGCGAAATCGAACTGATCCCCTGGTCCATCAACCAATAAGCGAAATCGGGGTGGTCACTAGGACCTTGACCACAAATGCCAATATATTTGCCTTGAGATAAACAAGCCTGAATGGCTTTCTCAATCAATGCGGTCACGGCAGGATCACGCTCATCAAAGTCCGCAGCCAGCAATTCCATACCCGAATCACGATCAAGCCCCAAGGTCAATTGGGTCAAATCGTTGGACCCGATGGAGAAACCATCAAAAAACTCCAAAAAGCGCTCTGCCAAGATAGCATTGCTGGGCACTTCGCACATCATGATGAGCTTGAGATCACGCTCACCCCGGCGCAACCCTTGAGATGCCAGCAACGACGTGACCTTCTCTGCTTGTCCCAGCGTGCGCACAAAAGGCACCATGATCTGGACATTAGTCAGCCCCATTTCAGCGCGCACACGTTTGAGCGCTTCACACTCCATGGCAAAAGCCTCGCCAAAGTCTTCACTGATATATCGAGCCGCCCCTCGGAAACCCAGCATAGGGTTTTCCTCTTCGGGTTCGTAGCGACTGCCGCCAATCAGTTTGCGGTATTCATTGCTCTTGAAGTCCGACAAGCGCACGATCACGGGTTTAGGCCAAAACGCGGCAGCAATGCTGGCGACGCCCTCTGCCACCTTGTCCACATAAAAGGCACGTGGAGAAGCGTGACCTCGCGCCACAGATTCCACGGCTTTTTTCAGATCAGCATCAATGGCAGGATAGTCCAGAATGGCTTTGGGGTGAACGCCAATGTTGTTGTTGATGATGAATTCCAGACGGGCCAAGCCCACCCCAGCATTAGGCAGCTGAGCAAAATCAAAAGCCAGTTGAGGATTGCCCACGTTCATCATGATCTTAGTCTTGATCTCGGGCAACACCCCACGCTGAACCTCACTGACCTCGGTTTCTAGCAAACCATCGTAAATGTGCCCTGTATCCCCCTCTGCACAGCTGACCGTAACCAGCGTGCCATCCTTGAGCTGATCCGTGGCATTGCCACACCCCACCACAGCAGGAATACCCAACTCACGGGCAATGATCGCTGCATGGCAAGTGCGACCTCCCCGGTTGGTCACGATGGCACTGGCGCGCTTCATCACCGGCTCCCAATTGGGATCTGTCATGTCTGTCACAAGCACGTCGCCGGGTTGGACTTTATCCATCTCACTGATGTTGTGAACCAAGCGAACAGGCCCAGTGCCGATTTTCTGACCAATCGCACGGCCTTCGGCCAGCACGGTACTCTTGCCTTTGAGCTTGTACCGCAGCTCTGCCGTGCCTTTGGCCTGACTTTTCACGGTCTCTGGACGCGCTTGCAGGATATACAGCTGCCCGTCGGTGCCGTCCTTGCCCCATTCAATGTCCATCGGACGACCGTAATGCTGCTCGATGATGACGGCATATTTGGCCAATTGCTCCACTTCAGCATCCGTCAAGCTGTAACGATTGCGCAATTCAGCTGGCACATCCACGGTTTTGACCAATTTACCCGATTCGGCTTTTTCAGCCGGTGATGCGAACACCATTTCAATCAATTTGGAGCCCAAATTGCGGCGAATGACGCAACGGTGACCTGAAGCCAACATGGGCTTGTGAACGTAAAACTCGTCCGGATTGACTGCCCCTTGCACCACCGTTTCACCCAGACCGTAACTGGAAGTGATGAACACCACATCTTCAAAACCGGACTCGGTGTCAATGGTGAACATCACACCAGCCGCCCCTAAATCCGAGCGAACCATGCGCTGCACACCTGCCGACAAGGCCACATCGGCATGGGCAAAACCTTTATGTACGCGGTAACTGATAGCGCGGTCGTTGTACAAAGATGCAAACACTTCCTTCATTTTGTGCAAGACATCTTCAATGCCTACGACATTCAAGAAGGTTTCCTGCTGACCTGCAAAGGAGGCGTCAGGCAAATCTTCTGCCGTTGCAGAAGATCGAACAGCAAAAGAAACATCCTCATTGCCGCCCTGCAGACGCGCAAATTCATCGCGAATGGCCTGCTCCAGATCGGACGGAAACGGTTGCGCTTCTACCATGGCACGAATTTCAGCGCCCGCAGCAGCCAACGCGCGAACATCTTCGGTGTCCAAAGCATCCAGTCGAGCATTGATGCGGTCAGTCAGGCCGTCAAATTTCAAAAATTCGCGAAACGCATGGGCCGTGGTGGCAAAACCTGTCGGTACCCGAACGCCTGAAGGCAATTGGGAAATCATCTCCCCCAGACTGGCATTTTTACCCCCCACCGATTCAACATCGGTCATCCGCAGTTTTTCGAAAGGCACGACCAAAGCGGTCTCATTGAAAAGAACAGACATGCAAAGCTCCAAAGTTAAAAACGACGATCCATGCTGCTGGCTGGGTTTTGTTGTTCTTGGCGTGCAACCACTGAGCTAAGGCGCATGGATAATGGATCCATTTTAGGCGTCGAATGGCCATGCCCTTCGACTTTTTGACCCCCATGTCCAAACGCACTGTTTATTTCGTGTCTGACGGCACCGGCATCACAGCCGAAACTTTTGGCAACGCCATCCTGGCTCAATTCGAGATGAAGACCCGGCACATACGGCTGCCTTTTACAGACACCATTGACAAAGCCCATCAAGCTGTCAGGCAAATCAATCACACAGCCGAGACCGAAGGGAAAAAACCCATCGTTTTCACCACACTGGTCAACATGGATGTACTCCGGGTTTTACAAGAACACTGCCAAGGCATGCTGCTGGACATGTTTGGGACATTTGTTCAACCTTTGGAAAAAGAGCTAGGCATCAAGTCGCACCATCGAGTTGGACGCTTTTCGGATGTCAGTAAAAGCAAGGAATACCACGACCGCATTGAGGCCATCAACTTCTCCCTGGCCCACGATGACGGACAATCCAATCGGGACTTGGAGTCGGCAGAAGTGATTCTGGTGGGTGTCAGCCGCAGTGGCAAAACACCGACCAGTCTCTATTTAGCGATGCAACACGGCCTCAAAGCAGCCAATTACCCATTGATTCCGGAAGACTTTGACCGTCGGCAATTGCCCCCGGCTCTGGTCCCACACCGCAAGAAAATATTTGGCCTGACCATTCAGCCAGACAGACTGGCTGAAATACGGGCCGAGCGCCGCCCCAACTCCCGTTACGCCAGCCTGGAAAACTGTCGCATGGAAGTCTCCGAAGCTGAGGCAATGATGAGGCGCTCTGGTATTCGGTGGCTGTCGACCACCACCAAGTCGATTGAAGAAATCGCCACCACGATCTTGCAGGAAATCAGACCCGAAAGACTGATTTACTGAAGCATCACATGAGCGGGATCAACCCAACGTTGCGGCGATCGCCTGAGCCAGAGACTGCGCCTTGACAGGGTCTCTCGCCTCCACCATCACTCGGACCAACGGTTCAGTTCCGCTGGCCCGAATCAACACCCGCCCCTCGTCACCCAGCTGCGCTTCAGCCTGCGTCTTGGCATCCCAAAGAGGCTGATGTCCCAGCCAATCGAATCCAGGCGTCAATCGAACATTGATCAAGGTTTGCGGAAATAAATCAATGCCTGCCAATAACTGTGCCATAGTCTGGCCACTGCCAACGCAGGCCTGCAAAATCTGCAAAGCACTCACCAGGCCATCACCGGTGGTGTGTTTGTCCAAAGCCAGCAGGTGCCCAGACCCCTCCCCCCCGAGCAACCATCCTTTGTCGTGAAGTACTTCAAGCACATAACGGTCACCTACTTTTGCCCGGATAAACTGAACGCCTCTTTGCTTGAACGCGACCTCAACAGACATGTTGGTCATCAAAGTACCGACCGCTCCCGGCACGGCTTCATCACGGGCCAAGCGATCAGCAACCATCAAATACAGAAGTTCATCTCCATTGAAGAGTCGACCAGTGACATCCACCAACTGCAGACGGTCAGCATCACCATCCAACGCGACACCGTAATCAGCCCGATGATCTTTGACTGCTTGCACCAACGCCTCAGGATGGGTAGCACCAACACCTTGGTTAATATTTAAGCCATCAGGTGCACAACCAATGGCAACGACATCCGCCCCCAATTCATGAAACACTTTAGGGGCAATTTGATAGGCCGCACCGTGAGCTGAGTCCACCACAATTTTGAGGCCTTTGAGAGTGAGATCACTGGAAAACGTGCTTTTACAAAACTCAATGTAGCGTCCGGCGGCATCATCCAAACGCCGGGTTTTGCCCAAAGCTGCAGATTCAACCCAGACGGGATCTTGAAGCAAGGCGACTTCAACGGATTCCTCCCAGGCGTCAGACAATTTGGTCCCTTGTGCGCTGAAAAATTTGATCCCGTTGTCTGCAAACGGGTTGTGGCTGGCACTGATGACCACCCCCAGCGAAGCACGCTGGGCACGGGTCAAATACGCGACAGCTGGTGTGGGCACCGGTCCAAGCAACACAACATCCACGCCCGCTGAATTGAAACCTGATTCAAGCGCACTTTCGAGCATATAGCCGGAAATTCGGGTGTCCTTGCCAATCAATACGACAGGATGTGCCTCTTGCGATTTGAGAACACGACCCACCGCATGTGCCAGACGCAAGATAAAGTCAGGCGTGATCGGACTTTGACCCACAGTTCCCCGAATACCATCTGTCCCAAAATATTGCCGAGCCATGAAAGCTGTCCTGTTCTAATGTCGATCAAATTCTAGTCGGCTCCCCTGCACGGTACAGCTGACCCGCCTCAAAAATTATCACGCATCACCTGCCAAACCTTGAGGGCCTGCACTGTTGATTTGACATCATGAACTCGCACCACGCTGGCACCACGATCCACAGCCAGCAGCGCAGCCGCAACACTGGCTATTTTGCGGTCAGCAGGCGCAGGTACATGTCCATCATGCGCCAACACAGCACCTAATGAAGACTTACGGGACCAACCGGCCAACAAGGGCAACCCCAAGAACTGCAAATCGGACTGGCGAGCCAACAGGCGAAAATTTTGAGTAACTGTTTTTCCAAAGCCTATGCCCGGATCGAGCATCAAGCGTTCGGATGCCACGCCCATACCGGTCAAAGTTTCTACACGTTCTTGCAGAAATTGAGCCACGGCTGGCAACGCATCACCCTCCATGGTGCTGGTCTGCATCGTTTGAGGCTCACGATGCATGTGCATCAAGCAAACTCCGCAACGCGGGTGAGCTACGATCACATTTTGTGCCCCAGGCTGGCGTAAAGCCCACACATCGTTGATGATGTCCACACCCAAATCCAACACGGCTTGCATGACCTCTGGCTTGTAGGTATCGACCGAAATAGGCACTTGCCAACGAATAGCTTCGCGCAAAAAGGGCAGCAGACGCGCCAACTCCTCCTGCAATGGCACGGCAGGAGCGCCTGGACGCGTGGACTCAGCTCCCAGATCCAGAATGTCGGCGCCTTGCTCCAGCAACTGCTGCGCATGCCGCAAGGCATCCGAAGCGTCAACATAGCGCCCGCCATCCGAAAATGAATCCGGCGTGACATTCACAATGCCCATGATCAATGGACGGGACAAGTCAAGGTCAAAACGGGTGGTTTGCCAATGCATAAAAACTCTGTAAGAAAACAGCAACCTACTGCCCATGAAAAAGGGGCCTCATGGCCCCGATTTCATGAACAACTGCATTGAAGAACTCAAGCGGCCGTATTGGCCGGCTCGGGGTGCAAAGCGGTCGCACCACCACCTGTGCCACCGCCAGAGGGAGGCTGGCGAGGGGTCCAATCCTTGGGAGGCATGGGATCGTGACCGGCCATGATGGCATCAATCTGCTCCTTGTCGATGGTTTCCCACTCCAGCAAGGCCTTAGCCATACCGTGCATTTGCGCGCTGTGCTCTTCAATCAAACGACGTGCCAAAGCGTATTGCTCATCGATGATGCGACGCACTTCTGAATCCACTTTTTGCATGGTGGACTCACTCATGTTGGTGGTCTTGGTCACAGAACGCCCCAAAAACACTTCACCTTCATTCTCCGCATAGACCATAGGGCCCAAGGCATCTGTCATGCCATAGCGCATCACCATGTCACGCGCAATGGAAGTCGCCCGCTCAAAGTCGTTGCTCGCCCCTGTGGTCATCTGGTTCATGAACACTTCTTCCGCAATGCGGCCACCAAAGAGCATGCTGATCTGATTGAGCATGAATTCCTTATCGTAGCTGTAGCGGTCTTTTTCTGGCAAGCTCATCGTCACACCCAAAGCACGTCCGCGAGGAATGATGGTGACTTTGTGCACCGGATCACATTTGGGCAAGAGCTTTCCGATAAGCGCGTGGCCTGCTTCGTGGTATGCCGTATTCCGCCGCTCTTCCTCTGGCATGACCATGCTTTTGCGTTCCGGACCCATCAGAATTTTGTCTTTGGCTTTCTCGAAATCCTGCATTTCAACCACACGGGCGTTACGTCGTGCCGCCATGAGCGCCGCCTCATTGCAGAGGTTGGCCAAGTCAGCACCACTCATGCCAGGAGTTCCACGCGCAATCACATCGGCCTTGACATCCTGACCAATCGGCACTTTACGCATGTGGACATTCAAGATCTGCTCACGACCTCGAATATCAGGCAAGGTCACATAAACCTGGCGATCAAAGCGACCTGGACGCAACAAAGCCGCATCCAGAATGTCCGGACGGTTGGTGGCAGCCACCACAATGACACCCAGATTGGTCTCGAAACCATCCATCTCCACCAGCATCTGGTTGAGCGTTTGTTCACGTTCATCGTTGCCGCCACCCAGGCCCGCGCCACGCTGGCGGCCAACCGCATCAATTTCGTCAATGAAGATGATGCAGGGTGCATTTTTCTTGGCGTTCTCGAACATGTCACGCACGCGGGCAGCGCCCACGCCAACGAACATTTCGACGAAATCAGAACCAGAAATACTGAAGAAAGGCACCTTGGCTTCACCTGCAATGCCTTTGGCCAGCAAGGTTTTACCCGTGCCAGGAGGCCCCACCAACAACAAACCACGCGGAATACGTCCACCTAGCTTCTGAAACTTCTGGGGGTCTTTCAGAAAATCAACAACTTCCTTGACTTCCTCTTTGGCTTCATCACAACCGGCCACATCCGCAAACGTCACCTGGTTGTTGTTTTCGTCCAGCATGCGGGCTTTCGATTTGCCAAAACTGAAGGCGCCACCTTTGCCACCGCCTTGCATCTGGCGCATGAAATACACCCAAACACCAATCAGCAAGAGCATAGGGCCCCAACTGACCAACAAGGTCATGAGCAAAGAGCCTTCTTCGCGCGGCTTGACATCAAACTTGACACCGCTGTTGATCAAATCACCCACCAAACCTCGGTCCAGATAAGTGGCCGTGGTCTTGATACGGCGATCATCGTGGGTCACGGCCAAGATCTCGGTACCACCGGGGCCTTCGGCAATTGTGGCGCTTTTGATGCGGTTCCCGCGAACCTCTTCCAGAAAGTCAGAATACCCAATGGCATTCACACCAGCGACACCACGGTTATCAAACTGTTTGAACACGGTGAACAGCACCATGGCAATCACCACCCAAACGGCAATTTTGGAAAACCAAGGGTTATTCAAGGAGGCTCCAATCGAAAAAAATAACTGTTCTTATTCTAGGCCCCCTGCCAGCGTGCAAGACTGACAGAAGCTCTTTTGGCCCTGCAAATCCGAGGATTTAAAGCTTCAACGAGGATTTTTAAGCCCCATTCCGACCAGAAATGTCTCGGAAGACTTGTCACGAGAAGATTTGGGCTTGATTGGCTTGACCACTTTAAACACTTCTTTGAACAACTTGACCAGCTGGCTGTAGCCGCTGCCATGAAAGAGTTTCACCACCAATGCACCCTGCGGCTTCATGTGATTTTGAGCAAACTCCACAGCCAACTCAATGAGCAAGGCAATGCGCGCTGCATCTGATGACTCGATGCCCGACAGATTAGGCGCCATGTCAGAAACCACCACATCGGCTTGACGGCCTGCAACGGCTTCTTCCAGTTGGGCCAGAACATCTGCCTCCCTGAAGTCACCCTGAATGAACTGAACACCCTCTATGGGCTCCATTGGCAAAATATCCAGCGCCACGATCGTTCCGTTCAAGGCCCCAACCGCGGCCCCCTCTGGAGACAAACGGCGGCGCAAATACTGGCTCCAAGCACCGGGAGCGGATCCCAGGTCCACCACCAAATGTCCTGGCCGAATCAGCCCCAATGTTTCATCAATTTCCTTGAGTTTGTAGGCTGCACGCGCCCGAAACCCCTCCTTTTGAGCCATCTTCACATAAGGATCATTCACATGGTCATTCAGCCATGCCTTGTTGACCTTTTTACTTTTGGTTTTGACTTTCATTCTTTTGCGTCCTTGCGGGGATAATAACGGTATGCCCCAAATTCAACTCACTCCTGCCGAGCGCAAAGTTTTTCGCGCCGATGCCCATCATTTGGACCCCGTCGTCATGATTGGTGGCGATGGTCTGACCCCTGCTGTGGTCAAAGAAACCGAAGCCGCACTCAATGCGCATGGCCTGATCAAAATCCGAGTCCTCGGCGATGACCGTGCTGCGCGTGAAGCGATCTTTGGCCGACTGGCCGATGAGCTCAATGCAGCCCCTATTCAGCACATTGGCAAACTGCTGGTGCTGTGGCGCCCTCAACCTGAAAAGATCAAAACGATTGACGAAGACCGAAAAGCCGGCCCACGTGACTTCAAAATTCTGAAGTACAGCAAACAAGGGGGGCAACGGCCTGAAGTCAAAACACTGCGGGTCTTGGGGAATCAGCGCTTGACTGCGGGCGGCCAAATCAAACGTGCCAAACCCAAACAAAAATCAGTCAAAAAAGGCCGTCTCGACTGACCACAAGTGAGCCCTATGGTCTCTACCCCCTGATTCAAGTACACAAGCAGCCAAATAATCTCAAGCTGATGAAATAGAAGGCGTTCTGACACATCAGAACGCCTTGTTTTTTTGGGCGCTTAGCCCCACAACACATTCAATCAGGCCCGATAGACCTTCAGATGTAGGAAACTCCGACAATTTCATAGCGCCGGATACCACCTGGTGCCTGGACCTCTGCCACATCGCCCTCTTCCTTGCCAATCAATGCACGGGCAATGGGGCTGCTGATGTTGATCAGGCCCAGCTTCAAATCAGCCTCATCTTCTCCCACGATCTGGTATTTGACAGCATCACCAGTGCTTTCATCCTCAAGCTCAACAGTGGCACCAAACACCACACGCCCCCCCGCATCCACAGCGGTCGGATCGATGATTTGCGCAGCAGACAGCTTGCCTTCGATTTCCTGGATTCGACCTTCGATGAAACCTTGGCGATCCTTGGCCGCTTCGTATTCTGCGTTTTCGCTCAAGTCACCCTGTGCTCGCGCTTCGGCAATCGCCGCAATGACGCCTGGACGATCCACGGATTTGAGACGGTGCAACTCTTCTTTGAGTTTTTCGGCACCACGTTTGGTAATAGGAATGGTTGACATTGCTGGGTCTCCAAAAACAAACCGCCGAGCATGGGATCTCGGCGGTCATTCACTTGATTATGCGCTGCGAAAATTCGCTGGCTGCGAGATTCAGGCGATCAATTGCGCGTGCATTTCCTGGACAGAAATGACATCCAGATTGTCCATGCTCTTCATGCCTTGTACCGCAGCATCGGCTCCGGCAATGGTCGTGAAAGTGGTCACCCGATTGAGCAAGGCCGACGTGCGAATATGGCGAGAATCGGCAATCGCGTTGCGTCGCTCTTCAACGGTGTTGATCACCATCGCCACCTCACTGTTCTTGATCATGTCCACAATGTGGGGGCGACCTTCAGTGACTTTGTTGACCATCTGAACCGGTACACCTGCGGCCGTTATGGCTGCAGCCGTGCCTTTCGTGGCCAGCAATTCAAAGCCCAGTGCGACCAATTGGCGAGCCACTTCAACTGCACGGGGTTTGTCATTGTTCTTCACCGTCAGGAAAACTTTGCCAGTCCGTGGCAGCTTGGTGCCGGCACCCAACTGACTCTTGACGAAAGCTTCACCAAAAGTCTTGCCAACACCCATGACCTCCCCTGTCGACTTCATCTCTGGGCCGAGAATAGTGTCAACACCTGGGAATTTCACAAATGGGAAAACAGCTTCCTTGACACTGAAATAAGGTGGTGTCACTTCTTTGGTGATGCCTTGTGAAGCCAATGTCTGCCCCGCCATGCAGCGTGCCGCCACTTTGGCCAACTGGATGCCTGTGGCCTTGGAAACATATGGCACTGTCCGCGAAGCACGTGGATTGACTTCCAGAACATAAATGACATCCTTGCCATCGATGTTCTGAATCGCGAATTGCACGTTCATCAAACCCACCACATTCAGGGCCCCTGCCATGGCGGCCGATTGGCGCTTGAGTTCAGTGACCGTGGCTTCTGACAACGAGTAAGGAGGGAGTGAACATGCGGAGTCACCACTGTGCACGCCAGCTTGTTCAATGTGTTCCATCACGCCACCAATAAAGGTCTTGCCTTCGGGGTCGCGCAAGCAATCCACATCGCACTCGATGGCATCGTTCAAGAACCGATCCAACAACACTGGAGAGTCGTTTGAGACCTTGACCGCTTCGCGCATGTAGCGCTCGAGGTCGCGTTGCTCATGAACGATTTCCATCGCACGGCCACCCAACACATAGCTGGGGCGCACCACCAGGGGGTAACCCAAGGCTGCGGCTTTTTCCAAAGCCTCGGCTTCCGTACGGGCCGTGGCGTTGGGGGGTTGGCGCAGCCCCAAGTCTTGCAACAATTTCTGGAAACGCTCGCGGTCTTCGGCCGCATCAATCATGTCAGGGCTGGTACCAATGATGGGCACGCCTGCTGCTTCCAAACCAAGAGCCAACTTCAAAGGTGTTTGACCACCGTATTGAACGATCACGCCGGTTGGCTTTTCCTTCTCCACGATCTCCAGAACATCTTCGAGTGTCAGAGGCTCAAAGTACAAACGATCAGAGGTATCGTAGTCGGTAGAGACAGTTTCTGGGTTGCAGTTGACCATGATGGTTTCGTAACCGTCTTCGCGCATGGCCAAAGCGGCATGCACGCAGCAGTAGTCGAACTCAATGCCCTGGCCAATGCGGTTGGGGCCGCCACCCAAGACCATGATTTTCTTGTTGGTGGTGGGTTCTGCTTCGCATTCGCCGTCTCCGCTACCTTCATAGCACGAGTACATGTAGGCCGTGTCGGTCGAGAACTCGGCCGCGCAAGTGTCCACGCGTTTGTAGACGGGGCGAACGTTCAGGGCATGGCGGCGTGCGCGCACCACATGCTCGGAGGTTTTGAGCAACTTGGCCAGGCGACGGTCCGAGAAGCCTTTTTTCTTGAGCGCACGCAGCTCGTCTGCGGTGATCGCTTCCAGCGTTGTAGTTTCGAGTTCCAGCTCGATCTTGACGATTTCTTCAATCTGCACCAGAAACCATGGGTCGATCTTGGTCAGGGCAAACACCTCGTCCACGCTCAAACCCATAGCGAAGGCATCGCCGACATACCATATACGCTCAGGACCGGGCTCACCCAGTTCTTTCTCGAGCACTTCACGGTCCTGGGTTTTCTCGTTCATGCCGTCCACGCCCACTTCCAGACCACGCAGGGCTTTCTGGAAGGACTCCTGGAAGGTGCGCCCCATGGCCATGACCTCACCCACCGACTTCATCTGGGTGGTCAGGCGGCTGTCGGCGGTCGGGAATTTTTCGAACGCGAAACGTGGGATTTTGGTGACCACATAATCGATCGACGGCTCAAACGATGCGGGGGTGGCACCACCCGTGATTTCATTGCGCAGTTCGTCGAGCGTGTAGCCCACTGCCAGCTTGGCAGCAACTTTGGCAATCGGAAACCCGGTGGCTTTGGAGGCCAACGCAGATGAACGCGACACACGCGGATTCATCTCGATGACGACCATGCGGCCGTCTTTGGGGTTGATGGAGAACTGAACGTTCGAGCCGCCCGTGTCCACACCAATTTCACGCAGCACCGCCAAAGAGGCGTTGCGCAAGATCTGGTATTCCTTGTCGGTCAGGGTTTGGGCAGGGGCCACGGTGATCGAGTCGCCGGTGTGCACGCCCATGGGGTCCAGGTTTTCAATCGAGCAGATGATGATGCAGTTGTCCGCCTTGTCGCGTACCACTTCCATCTCGTACTCTTTCCAACCCAGCAGCGATTCTTCGATCAGCAGCTCGTTGGTGGGCGACGCCTCCAGACCTCGCTTGCAAATGGTCTCGAATTCTTCGGGGTTGTAGGCAATGCCGCCGCCCGTACCACCCAGCGTGAAGCTGGGGCGAATGACGGTGGGGAAGCCCACGCGCTTTTGAACATCCCAGGCCTCGTCCATGCTGTGGGCAATGCCGGAGCGCGCGGAACCCAGACCAATCTTGGTCATGGCGTCTTTGAACTTCAGGCGGTCTTCAGCTTTGTCGATGGCCTCGGGGGTCGCGCCAATCAGCTCCACCTTATATTTTTCGAGTACGCCGTGGTGCCACAGGTCCAAAGCGCAGTTCAGCGCCGTCTGTCCCCCCATGGTGGGCAAGATGGCATCCGGGCGCTCTTTGGCAATGATCTTCTCAACGGTTTGCCAAGTGATCGGTTCGATGTAAGTCACATCGGCCGTGGCCGGGTCGGTCATGATCGTCGCAGGATTGCTGTTGATCAGGATGACTTTGTAGCCCTCTTCACGCAAAGCTTTGCAAGCCTGCACGCCGGAGTAGTCGAACTCGCAAGCCTGACCAATGATGATCGGGCCGGCGCCAATGATGAGGATGCTTTTGAGGTCGGTGCGCTTTGGCATGTTATTTCGCCTCCATCAGGTTGATGAAGCGGTCAAAAAGGTAAGCAATGTCGTGCGGGCCGGGCGATGCTTCCGGGTGACCCTGGAAGCAAAACGCAGGCTTATCGGTGCGGGCCAAGCCCTGCAGCGTGCCGTCAAACAAAGAGACATGCGTAGCGCGCAGGTTGGCGGGCAAGGATTTTTCGTCGACTGCGAAACCGTGGTTCTGGCTGGTAATCGACACACGGCCTGAGTCGATGTCTTTCACGGGGTGGTTCGCTCCGTGGTGACCAAACTTCATCTTGAAAGTTTTGGCACCGCTGGCCAGCGCCATGATTTGGTGGCCCAGGCAAATGCCGAAAGTAGGAATACCGGTTTCGATCAACTCGGCAGCAGCGGCAATCGCGTAATCGCATGGCTGTGGATCGCCAGGGCCGTTGGACAAGAAGATGCCATCGGGCTTGTGCTTGAGCACTTCGGCAGCCGATGTTTTGGCAGGCACCACGGTGACTTTGCAGCCGCGTTCGGCCAACATGCGCAAGATGTTTTTCTTGACGCCAAAGTCATACGCGACCACATGGAATTTGGGTTCGGTCAAGTTGCCATAGCCTGCGCCCAAGGTCCACTCGGTTTGCGTCCACTCATACGACTTGGACACGGTGACTTTTTGCGCCAGATCGAGGCCTGCCATATTGGGGGCAGCCTTGGCGGCAGCAATCGCCTGGTCAATGACCGCCTGTGTGACCGCCTGGCCCTTGGCCAAGCCGACGATGGCGCCGTTTTGGGCGCCCTTGGTGCGCAAAATGCGGGTCAATTGGCGGGTATCGATGTTGGCAATGGCCACAGTACCGGCATCAGACAAATAAGCCGACAAGGTTTGGTTAGATCGGAAGTTACTTGCGATCAGAGGCAGGTCTTTGATGATCAAGCCAGCAGCGTGGACTTGGTCGGCTTCGATGTCTTCCACGCTGACGCCATAGTTGCCGATGTGCGGATACGTCAGAGTGACGATCTGCTGGCAATAGCTGGGGTCTGTGAGGATTTCCTGGTAGCCGGTGAGAGAGGTGTTGAACACCACTTCGCCGACTGTGCAGCCGGTGGCTCCGATCGAGTTGCCGATAAAGACCGTGCCGTCTGCGAGCGCCAAAATGGCGGGCGGGAAGGTTCCCTGAAGAGACAAAAGCACTGGGTTCTCCGGAATGGTTCGGGTACGCCTCAGCGCTCAACAGAGATGCGATCTCTTTTTGGCTGCTTGTTCGAGGAATGGGCCTAGGATGGACTGTGGCGTACAGGTTGTTGCGGGAAAGCCTCTCATTATAGCCGAGGACCTCCTTGAAAACCCTGACAAAACACTCACAAAAAGCTTCGTTGCCGCCTCTAGCCTTATTTGTTAGCAGTTGCGCTGGCATGCAAGCAAATCGCTGCTGCAGTCGCCACGTTCAATGACTCTTCACCGCCCGGTTGAGCGATTCGGACCTTTTGGCCAGCCAAAAGCATCAAGGACGGACTCACACCCTGACCTTCATGACCCAGGATCCACGCGCAGTTTGGTGTTAACCGACCTTGCTGCAACAATGCATGCAAAAAAGGTCCCTCGTGAGAACTGGTAGTCAAAACGGGCACTTGCAAAGTGGCGATAGCAGACTCCGAAACCCCTTCAAGCAAATGCAATCCGAAGTGGGCCCCCATACCTGCACGAAGTACCTTGGGTGACCACAATGCAGCCGTACCCTTGATCGCCAAAACTTGACGATAACCAAATGCGGAAGCACAGCGCAATATGGCACCGACATTGCCCGCATCTTGCAAACGGTCAAGCACAACAGTTGAAACCTGCGTATCCACTTGCGCAGAAGACACCCAAGCAACAACAAACCCCATCTGTGCCGGAGACTCAAGCCCACTCAAACTGGCAAACAATGCATCGGGCATCACGATGACCTGATCACAAACCGAAGACCACTGCGCACCTTGCATCGCCCAGAATGACTCGGTCAGGATGATTTGTTGTGGACGCACACCGCGCTCCAGCGCTGCCCGACACAGATGATCACCCTCCAACCAAAATTGCCCTAATTTGCGATAAGCAGTACTGTCCTGAACCAAACGGCGCAGGTTTTTGACCAAAAAGTTATCTCGGGATGTGATGAGGTTCATCGATGGCTCCTAGCCACAGGGGCAAAAGTCATGCGGTGGCAGACCGCAGGTCCGTGTGCCTGCAAGGCCGCCAAATGCAGTGCTGTACCGTAACCTTTGTGTTTGTCAAAGCCGTATTCGGGATGGCGCAGATGCAACTCATCGCATAAGCGATCCCGATGAACCTTGGCCAAAATCGATGCAGCAGAGATGGAGGGGATCAACGCATCCCCTTGCACAATGGCCTCCGCGCGAATATCCAGTGAAGGCAATCGATTGCCATCCACCAAGACCTTGACGGGTTTGAGACGCAAGCCCTCCACCGCACGCTTCATCGCCAACATCGTGGCCTGAAGGATATTGATTTGATCAATTTCCTGCACAGATGCCTCTGCAATCGAAAAGCACAATGCGCGCGCTCGAATTTCATCAAACAGACGCTCCCTGCGTTTGGCAGTCAATTTTTTGGAGTCATTCAGTCCGGCAATCGGCTGCAAATCATCAAGGATGACGGCGGCGGCCACCACGGGACCCGCCAATGGACCACGACCGGCCTCATCCACGCCAGCCAACAAGCCTGGAACATCAAAATTCAAAGGGGTCTGTTCAGGCACCGAGGACTTTCTCAAGGGCATGGGTCGCCAAATCTGCTGTATCACGCTGCAAGTTCTGGTGCAACTGTTCAAAACGGGATGTCAACCGATGGACGCGATCGGGCTGCGACAGCCAGGAAAGTGTTGCATCTGCCAGTTTCTCCGGCGTGCATTGCTCTTGCAGGAATTCCGGCACCACAAAATCTTGACACAGAATATTGGGCAGGCCCACCCAAGGCTGGAGTTTTTGCCGCTTCATGATCAGCCAGCTGAGCCAATTCATGTGGTACCCAATCACCATCGGGCGCTTGAAAAGAGCCGCCTCGAGGGTAGCCGTACCGCTAGCGATCAATGTGACATCGCACGCGGCCAACGCGGTATGCGATTGCCCTTGCAAGACGTGCAAACCGGGCAATCCCCCCTGAGCAGCAAGAACAACCTGCACCAAAGCCAGCAAACTGGGGATGGCCGGCAATACAAATTGCAACTCAGGATCTTTCCGCTGCATGAGGCGGGCAGCCTGAATGAACCTGGGCAGCAAGTGCTCGATTTCAGACTGACGACTTCCGGGCAGCAGCGCCACAACAGGTCGATTCACATCAAGGCCAAGTGCATGGCGTGCAGCAGAGCGATCCGGCACCATGGGAATGGTTTGAGCCAAAGGGTGTCCCACATAAGTAGACTCGATACCCGATTGAGCAAGCAATGCCGGCTCAAAGGGAAATATGCAAAGCATGTGATCTACGCTGTGGCGGATTTTCTCAATCCGTTCAGGTCGCCAAGCCCAAATAGAAGGACAGACAAAATGTACCGTAGGGATCCCTGCTGATTTGAGATGCCTTTCCAGATCCAAATTGAAATCGGGTGCGTCAACCCCAATGAACACGTCAGGGCGCTGGTTCAGCAAACGTTGCTTCAACTGCTCACGAATCGCCACAATGCCCCGGTAATGGCGAAGCACTTCAACATACCCGCGCACCGCCAGGCGCTCATGGGGCCACCAAGCATCAAACCCCATCTGGGCCATGCGAGGACCACCAATACCCGCCCCCTGCGCATGAGGCCAACGCATTTGCATGCCCTGTATCAACAAGCTGGCCAGCAAATCACCCGAAGCCTCTCCCGCGACCATGGCAAAGGACAAGGCCCCCGAAGGGGCCTTTTGTTGCTCCAAAGATAAATCAGAGCTCAACGAACAATCCCGCGCTGCGGCGATGCCATGGACAAAAAGTCCAGCATCATTTTCACATCAGCCGATGCTTCCGGCGCTTTATCGGTCAACTGGGCAATGGACGCCATGGCGTCAGCCAACGACAAGCCCTCACGATAAAGTGCTTTGTGCATGGCCTTGACCGCACTGATGCGGGCAGAAGAAAACCCCCTGCGACGCAATCCTTCAAAATTCATGGACCGTGCCTGGGCAGGCTGCCCTTGAGCCATCACAAAAGGAGGCAAGTCGGCAAATAACAAGGAGTTCATGGCCGTAAAGCTGTGGGCACCAATCCTGCAGAACTGATGCACGACGGTAAAACCGCCCAGAATAACCCAGTCATCCACCACCACATGCCCGGCCAACTGGGTGTTGTTGGCAAAAATCGTGTGATTGCCAACCATGCAATCATGCGCCAAATGGACATAGGCCATGATCCAGTTGTCGTTACCCACTGAGGTCAAGGCCTGGTCACCAGGCGAGCCGATGTTGAACGTACAAAACTCACGAATGGTGTTGCGGTCACCAATGACCAATTCACATGGCTCGTTGTTGTACTTTTTGTCTTGCGGGATCGCCCCCAAGGAATTGAACTGAAAAATCCGGTTGTCCTGCCCAATCGTGGTGTGTCCTTCGATCACGCAATGACTGGCCACGGTGGTCCCGGCCCCAATGCGCACATGGGGACCAATCACGGTGTAGGGCCCCACTGTGACAGAACTGTCCAGCTCAGCCCCTGGACTGATGATGGCCGTAGGATGGATCTTGCTCATACGGTCAAGCCTGAGGAATCTTCCGCATCGTGCACATCAACTCGGCTTCTGTGGCGATGTCATTGCCTACTTTGGCGCGCGCCTTGAATTTGAAAATACCAGCCTTCATGCGATCAAGTTCAACTTCCAGAATCAACTGATCACCTGGCTCCACGGGCCGCTTGAAACGTGCGCCGTCAATGCCTGCGAAGTAATAGACCGTCTGGTCATCGGGTGTTTCACCCAAAGTGTCGAAGGCCAGCAAGGCTGCAGCCTGGGCCAACGCCTCAAGCATCAAAACGCCGGGCATCACTGGGCGATGCGGGAAATGGCCCAAGAAATGCGGCTCATTGATCGAGACATTCTTGAGCGCTTTGATGCGCACACCCTTTTCAATTTCCAACACACGATCCACCAACAAAATGGGATATCGGTGTGGCAATTGTTTGAGAATTTGATGAATGTCCATCATGGTCAGATTTCCTTGTTATTTTGAATACCGATCTCAAGCGCTTTGATGCGCTCACGCAAGCGCGAAAGCTGCTTCAAGCTAGCCGCATTCTTTTCCCAATTGATGTTGGTGTCCAATGGGAACATGCCGGTGTATTGGCCCGCCTGGGAAATTGAACGTGTAACCACTGATGCCGCAGAAATGTGGACATGATCGGCCAGACTCAGATGCCCCAAAACCACGGCCCCGCCCCCCACTGTGCAATGCGCCCCAATGCGCGCACTGCCAGCCACACCAACACATCCGGCCATGGCTGTGTGTTGCCCAATGTGAACGTTGTGACCTATCTGAATCAAGTTGTCCAGCTTCACACCATCTTCGATAACCGTGTCATCCAAAGCCCCACGGTCAATGCAAGTATTGGCACCAATTTCGACATCATCCCCAATTCGGACAGCACCCAATTGTTCAATCTTCTCCCACTGCCCTTGGTGCAATGCAAAACCGAATCCATCGGCACCGATGACAACACCGGGATGCAAAATGCAACGCGCACCGATCACGCAGTCTTCACCAACGGTCACACGGGATTTGAGCGTCGTGCCCGAACCGATCACGGCACCGCGCTCAACCACACACAGGGGGCCAATGACAGCATCCGATGCAATTTGGGCATCAGGATCGACCACGGCACTAGAGTGAATGCGCTGCGAACGAGGCTTTTGGTGATGGCTTTTCCACAAACGGGTCAAGCGAGCGAAGTAAAGATAGGGATCATCGACCACAATCGCAGCGTGTTTCTCAGCGGCCTGTTGCTCGAAGGCAGGCCCCACAATCACACAGCCTGCGCGGCTGGCAGACAACTGACTCTGGTACCTTGGGTGGCTTAAAAAACTGATTTGATCTGATTGCGCTGTTTGCAAAGGAGCCAAACCAGAAATTTCCAAATCAGCCGACCCCAGCAAGCGCCCGCCAAGTGCGTGAACAATCAATCCCAACTTCAAAGACACAGAATCAAACGACCTGATTTTTTTTATTTGCCATTAGACGCATTCAACGCCTTGATCACTTTTTCAGTGATGTCGTGCTTGGGATTGATGTACACCGCTTCCTGGAAGATCACATCGTATTTCTCGGATTCAGCCACTTGCTTGACTGCACGATTAGCACGCTCAACGACGATCTGCTGCTCTTCATTTTTCCGTGCATTCAAATCCTCCTGAAATTCGCGACGTTTGCGCTGGAACTCGCGATCCTGATCCACCAATTGCTTTTGCCTTGCTGCACGCTGGGACTCAGCCAAGGTAGGCGCTTCACGATCGAACTTTTCAGAAGCCTGCTTCAATGCGTTACCGGCATCAACCAACTCTTTTTCCCGTCTAGAAAACTCCTGCTCCAACTTAGCTTGAGCCTGTTTAGCCGTTGCAGCCTCACGAAAAATACGCTCTGTATTGACAAAGCCGAGCTTGAAATCCTGAGCCTGCGCCAACGGTGCAAAGACAGCAGAGCTGGCCAGCAAGGCCATAGTGAAGTGTTGGCGAAACGTGTTCATTAGAAGGATGTTCCGATTTGAAATTGAAGTCGTTGAATTTTATCGCTAGTCTGGGAGCGAACAGGCACAGCATATGAAAAGCGCAAAGGCCCCATCGGAGAAATCCAGCTCAAGCCAACACCAGCAGAGGCACGCAGTTCGCTGAGTGAGACCTTTTCATCCTGACCAAATGCACGCCCTACGTCTGTAAAAGCAAACAAGCGCAATGTTTTGTCATTGCCAGCGCCTGGAAACGGTGTAATGAACTCGGCATTCATGACTACTTTTTTAGGGCCACCTAAATAAATACCCGCCGTAGTTGAACTGGGCCCCAATGTGGACTGCTGAAATCCACGCACACTGCCCAAACCACCAACATAGAAATTCTTGAACAAGGGGTATTCCTGGCCGTTCAAACCCCGGCCCCAACCCAAATCTGTGTTCAGGGCAATGGTGTATTGTTTTGTGAGAGGAAAGTATTGTTGAAATTGATAATTTCCACGCACATAACGAACATCTCCCGCGACACTCCAATCAGCATTAAAACGTTGCAATGAACCGCGCGTAGGCACCAAAGCACTGTCACGTCCATCACGAGCCCAGCCGAGGGTCAAAGGAACCGCAGTACTGATCAAACCAAACTTATTGGCGTAGTGCAGGTATTCAGAAGGCAAAGACACAATTCCTGAGCCCTCTCGTATCTGAGTTTGCTCAAAATTAGAGCCGACAAATACGGTGTCCGTCTCCGCAACAGGTACACCAAAACGCAAGCCTAGACCAGAGTTCACCAAGCTGTAACTGCTCAAATCCGTGGTCAAGTAGGGCCGCGTTGTTCGATGAAAGATATCCAAGGTGCGAGAAATTCCGTTATCCGTAAAATAAGGATCCGTTGTACTCAACACAACATTTCGATTGAATTTACTGGTATTAACTTCAACAGCCAAATAATTACCTGAGCCAAAAGCATTTTCTTGACGTATACCAAAACTCAATGCAACTTTTTCAACTGAAGAAAAACCAGCTCCCAACGAAATGCTACCCGTAGGTTTTTCTGTAACAGTCATCAACAAATCGACCTGATCCAACACACCGGGTATTTCCTGTGTCTCGATATTCACATCCGTAAAATATCCAAGACGATTAACCCGATCGCGTGAAAGATTGATTTTGTCGCCGTCATACCAAGATGCCTCCAGCTGTCTAAATTCACGACGAATGACCTCATCCCGTGTTCGATTGTTACCAGAAATCAGGATCCTGCGCACATAGGCTCGACGCGAAGGGTCTGCCTGCAAAACAAATTGAACCCGGTTATTGGCACGATCAATGACAGGTTTGACATCCACTCTTGCAAAAGCAAACCCAAATTTTCCAAAATGATCATTGAACGCTTTGGTTGTCTCTGCAACTTTTTCTGCGTTGTAGGGCTCACCAGGCACAATTTTGACCAATGCCTTGAACTCATCCTCTTTTTCGAGGTAATTTCCTTCCAACTTGACACTCGACACGACAAAGCGTTCACCCTCGGTCACATTCAGCGTGATGGACATGTCCTGTTTATTGGGAGACATGGCTACTTGAGTTGAATCAATCCTAAACTCAAGAAACCCCCTTGCAAGGTAATAGGATCGCAGCGCCTCAAGATCTGCATTCAGCTTGGTTCGCGCATAACGGTCAGATTTGGTGTACCAACTCATCCAGTTCCCCGTATCGAGGGTTAATTGGTCGCGCAGGGTCGACTCACTGAACGTCTTGTTTCCGACAATCTGGATTTGACTGATCTTGGCTGGACCGCCTTCCGTGATGGTGAAACTCAAATTGACACGATTGCGATCAACAGGTGTTGCTGTTGATACAACTTCCGCACCATACAAGCTACGTGTGATGTATTGACGTTTAAGTTCTTGTTCAGCCTTGTCAGCCAACGCCTTGTCAAAAGGCCGCCCTTCTGCAAGCCCGACCTCTTTCAAGGCCTTGATCAGCACATCCTTGTCGAACTCTTTGAGACCAATGAACTCCAGCTGAGCAACTGAAGGGCGCTCATCAACCACCACCACCAGAACATTACCCTGCGTTTCCAGGCGCACATCCTTGAAAAGCCCCAAAGCAAACAAGGCTCGAATAGCGGCGGCCCCTTTGTCATCTGAATACTGATCTCCCACACGAAATGGCAACGATGCAAACACGGTTCCGGGCTCAATTCGCTGAAGACCCTCGACCCGGATATCGCCAAGGACGAATGGCTCAGCAGCCCAAGTCGCGCTCATCACCAGGCATGACGCCAAAACTGACAAAGCGGAGGGCTGAATAGGAGAGCGAATGTGCGAAAAATTCATGAAACAACCATGAGGTAGGTCGAAATGCCACTGCTTTGACGATGTCACAGCAGCGAGTGAAACAAATAGCGCCTTCACGATGGCACTCTCAAAGCACCCAATCGCGCGGGACAACTTGCCAAGAACTCGCCCGTCTGGAGCACACCAGCAAGAACTGCCAAGGATAATAACTCAGAGCCGGAGCCTAAAAATACAAAAAAACCAAGCAAGGATTTGAGCGTTGCACTGACATCCAGTGACACATCAAACCATACATTTGACGACACCCTTAGCCTGTCGCCGACTGCGGGCATCCAATGCCAGCAGATCATCCAATCCCTGTGGGGCCTGCCATGTCAGGTGTTCCAGGGTTTGCTGGTTCACATGATGAATTTGATCAAATCTAATTTGCCGATTCAAAAAAGCTTCGACCGCAATTTCGTTAGCCGCGTTGAGCACAGCACAGCTGCCAGCAGCTCCCTGCAATGTTTGCCAAGCAAGCTTCAGGCTCGGAAAACGCAAATCATGACCGTGGTCGTCCATGGCTTCAAACGTAATGGCCGGCAACATATGAAAATCAAGCGCAGAGGCTCCTGATTCCATCCGCTCAGGCCAACTCAGGCCATATGCAATAGGCACACGCATGTCAGGTGTCCCTAACTGAGCAACGACCGAATGGTCTTTGTACTGAACCATGGAGTGAATGATACTTTGAGGATGAATCACTACTTCCAATTGAGAAGGCGCCAAACCAAACAAATAGCGCGCTTCAATCACCTCAAGCGCTTTGTTCATCATCGTGGCTGAGTCCACCGAGATCTTTCTGCCCATCACCCAATTAGGGTGAGCGCATGCCTGCTCTGGCGTCACGTCTTTTAACGAAGCAGGATCACGACTTCGGAATGGCCCGCCAGACGCCGTCAAAATGATCTTCTGAACTCGCTCGGCCCAAGTGCTGGGCTCATCAGGCAAGGATTGAAAAATCGCAGAGTGCTCACTGTCAATAGGCAAAAGCAGCGCCCTCCCCTGCTTGACTGCTGACAGAAAAACATCTCCTCCTACCACCAGCGCCTCTTTATTGGCCAACATAAGCCGCTTGCCAGCCCGTGCAGCAGCCAAACAAGGGGACAAACCAGCTGCACCCACAATCGCTGCCATGACCGCGTCCACTTCGTCATCGCAGGCGACTTCATCGAGTGCCGCCTGGCCCCAACGAACCTCAACAGGCAAACCTTCCGCTTTGACTTTGTCAGCCAGCAAGCGCCCCGCCCCCTCCTGAACCATCACGGCCACTTGAGGACGGAACTGGGCACACTGTGACAACATCAAATCCACTTGAGTGGAGGCTGTCAATGCATGAACCACAAATCGATCTGGATGCCTCCCCAAGACGTCCAGAGTGCTGGCGCCTATCGACCCCGTGGATCCCAATACCGTGATGCGCTGCACTTTTTTCATCAGTTCATCTCCTTTTGGAGCCAGGTCACCAGCATCATGGCCAACGGCAGTGTCGGCAACAAAGCATCCACGCGATCAAGAACTCCGCCGTGCCCTGGCAACAAGCCTGAACTGTCCTTCATTCCTGCACTGCGCTTGACCAATGACTCCACCAAATCCCCCACCACACTCATGGCCGACATGAACACCAACGCGGGCAAAGCCACAAACCAGCCTTGTGCAGCCAACAGCGTGTAGAAACTCTGACTTCCCAAATTCAATTGGCTATCTGCAGCACACCAAACGGTCGCAACAATCAAGACCCCAAACACACCCCCGAACACCCCCTCCCAACTCTTGCCAGGACTGATGCTGGCAGCCAATTTGACCCGCACCAAGCGCCCGCCAAAGGCACGCCCGAAAAAATAAGCAAAAACATCAGCAGCCCAAACCAGCACCAAAACAGACAATAAGAAATTAACTCCGCGACGATGCGCTTGCACCAAAGCCACCCAAGCCAGCGCCAACAGTAACAAACCAGCAAGCCAGCGCACTCCCTGAGGCCACAGGCTCCAACCCGCCACGCCCCGGCTGATCATCCACCCCCCCAGCAAAACCCAAAAGGCTCCCGCAAACAACCATACAACTGCTGGCGTTTGCTGCACCCAACCCCAATGCCATGCACCTACGCAAATCAGCAAACAAAACAAGGCTCCGCCCCAAGCCAATGCCCCCCCCATGCTGTTCAAACGCCCCCATTCCCACCCGCCTGCAGTGATCATGACCAGGGTGAACAACATGAATGGCAACGGATTAGATGCGAACAACGCGGGCAGCAACAGGGACAGCAAAACCAGCGCCGTGATGATTCTTTGCTTGAGCATGATTTTTCCAAAAAAAAGGCCGCCAATGGGGCGGCCAGCTGACCGTGGAAGGCCACGGTATCACCAATGAAATCAAACAGCCATGATTTCTTGCTCTTTCGCAGCAACCAGCTGATCGATTTCAACCATTCGCTTGTCAGTCGATTTTTGCACATCGGCTTCGGCGCGCTTTTGATCGTCTTCAGACGCCAATTTATCCTTAACCAACTTCTTGACCGATTCGTTCGCATCACGACGCAAATTACGGACCGCAATTTTGGCGTTCTCACCCTCGGTGCGGGCCAATTTGGTCATTTCCTTGCGTCGCTCCTCACTCATTGGGGGCATGGGCACTCGGATCAAATCGCCCATCGAAGCAGGATTCAACCCCAATTCGCTCTCACGAATTGCCTTTTCAATTTTGGCTCCCATGCCTTTCTCCCAAGGCTGAACGCTGATGGTGCGTGCATCCATCAAAGACACATTGGCTACTTGTGACAAAGGCACAGGGGAGCCGTAATAGTCAACATGAATTGTGTCCAGCAAGGCGGGATTGGCCCGCCCTGTGCGAATTTTGGTGAGGTTATTTTTGAATGCCGCGATGGATTGCTCCATTTTGGTTTCAGTGACTTTTTTGATATCTGCAATGGTCATGATATTTCTCTTTCAGCAGTCAACTCAGGCGTACACAAGCGTGCCTTCATCCTCGCCCATCACCACGCGTTTGAGCGCGCCGTTTTTGATGATAGAGAACACCTTGATGGGCAATTTCTGATCGCGACACAAAGCAAATGCTGTCGCATCCATGATGCCCAAATTGCGGGAAATGGCCTCATCAAAGCTGATTTCACTGTACCGCGTGGCCGAAGGGTCTTTTTTCGGATCAGCCGAATAAACGCCGTCGACCTTGGTGGCCTTGAGCACCATCTCGGCACCGATTTCTGCACCGCGCAAAGCAGCGGCCGTGTCCGTTGTGAAGAAAGGATTACCTGTACCAGCAGCAAACACAACCACCTTACCCTCTTCGAGGTACTGCAAGGCTTTGGGGCGAACGTAGGGCTCCACCACCTGATCAATTCCGATGGCTGACATCACTCGGGCTGTCAAACCTGCTTTGTCCATGGCATCGGCCAAGGCCAAAGAATTCATCACAGTGGCCAACATGCCCATGTAATCGGCTGTCGCCCGATCCATGCCGACAGAGCCACCAGCTACGCCACGGAAAATGTTACCGCCACCGATCACCACAGCCACCTGGACCCCCAAACGCGTGACTTCCGCAATTTCTTGCGACATCCGCACGATGGTAGCGCGATTGATACCAAAAGCGTCATCCCCCATCAAGGCCTCCCCCGACAGCTTGAGCAAAATGCGCTTGTAGGCTGGCGTGGCGAGGGACATGATGAACTCCTTGAATGTCGATGGAAACGGGGATGAGCGCTGTTGTGTATGACTTAAGCTGCAGCTTGCGCAGCTGCCACTTGAGCAGCCACTTCGGCTGCAAAGTCATCCACCTTTTTCTCGATGCCTTCACCCACCACGAACAAAGTAAACGCCTTGACGTTGGTGCTGGCAGCCTTGAGCATCTGCTCAACAGTTTGCTTGTCGTTTTTCACGAAAGGCTGGTTGAACAAAGACACTTCTTTCAGGTATTTCTGGACCGAGCCTTCGATCATCTTGGCAGCGATGTCGGCAGGCTTGCCGGATTCGGCAGCCTTGGCAGTCGCCACAGAGCGCTCTTTTTCAATCAGTTCAGCAGGCACATCAGCACTGGTCAGAGCAACAGGTTTCATGGCAGCAACGTGCATGGCAACGTCTTTGGCTGCTGCTTCGTCACCATCAAACTCCACCAAAACACCAATGCGGGTGCCATGCAGGTATGTGGCCAACTTGGTGCCTGACACACGCTTGAAACGGCGGAAGCTCATGTTCTCGCCAATCTTACCGATCAGGCCCTTGCGAACCTCTTCCAATGTAGGACCGAAACCATCCTGGCTATAAGCCAAATCACCCAATGCAGCCACATCGGCGGGGTTGTGTTCAGCCACCAACTTGGCAGCCGCATTGGCCAGCGCGAGGAAACTGTCGTTCTTCGTCACGAAGTCGGTTTCGCAGTTCACTTCAATCATCGCACCAGTGTCACCATTGACGAAGCTGGTCACAACGCCTTCTGCAGTCACGCGAGAAGCCGCCTTGCCGGCCTTGGTGCCCAGCTTGACGCGCAGCAGCTCTTCAGCTTTGGCCATGTCGCCTTCGGCTTCCGTCAGTGCTTTTTTGCACTCCATCATGGGAGCGTCTGTTTTTGCGCGCAGTTCTGCGACCATGCTAGCGGTAATTGCAGCCATTTGATTTCTCCGTATTCAGTCTAAAAGTCAGGTTAAAAAAAAGGGGCCACAAAGCCCCTTTCGTCGAGTTTTGAAAACTCAGGCCGAAGCGTTGGCTTCTTCGACAAACTCATCAGCGCCTTCGGACACAGCCTTGACGACGTCATTGACGGCGTTGGCGCGGCCTTCGATGATCGCATCAGCAATGCCACGGGCATACAAAGCCACGGCCTTAGCCGAGTCATCGTTACCGGGAATGATGTAGTCGATGCCTTCGGGCGAATGGTTGGAATCCACCACACCGATCAGTGGAATACCCAACTTCTTGGCTTCAGCAATGGCAATCTTGTGATAGCCCACGTCGATCACGAAGATTGCGTCAGGCAAAGTGGCCATATCCTGGATACCGCCGATGTCTTTTTCGAGTTTTTCAATCTCGCGTTTGAACATCAGTTGTTCTTTTTTGCTCAGACTGTCCAGACCCACTTCTTGTTGGGCCTTCATGTCTTTCAGACGCTTGATCGAAGTCTTAACGGTTTTGAAGTTGGTCAGCATGCCGCCCAACCAGCGTTGATCAACGAATGGGACGCCTGCGCGCTGAGCTTCAGCAGCCACCAGCTCGCGAGCCTGACGCTTGGTGCCAACCATCAAAATCGTGCCACGATTGGCAGACAGTTGCTTGGCAAACTTGATCGCATCCTGGAACATCGGCAGCGATTTTTCCAGGTTGATGATGTGAATTTTGTTGCGGTGACCGAAGATGAACGGGGCCATCTTGGGGTTCCAGAAGCGGGTTTGGTGACCAAAGTGGACACCAGCTTCCAGCATCTCGCGCATGGTAACGGACATAAAAATACTCCAAAGGTTGAATCTAAAATCCAGGCCACTGATCACACGCGCTTCAATGAGCACAATGCAACACCTTGATGGGCTTGGTTTGCGGATGTAGCTTGCCAATCGGTCCCGTTATTTTTGAGCGCACTGCCCAAAAACAAAGCCCCTGTACTCGACAAAGCCTTAGGATTATAGCATCGTGACTTTGCCTGAATGGCTCCATCTATGCGTGCTGATCTCATTGCAACCCGACAAGCCCTGCGAGAAGGCCGCTGTCATGCGCAGGAGGTTGCACAAACCTGCCTGGACAAGGCCGAAAGCAGTGCTTGCGCCAACGCATTTGTGCAATTGACGCCAGATGAAGTTCGACAAAACGCACTGAATCCCAAAGCATTACAGCAGGAATTGTCAGGACTACCCGTCTCCATCAAGGATTTGTTCGATGTACAAGGACAAATCAGTGCGGCTGGATCGGTCGTATTGAAAGATCGCCCCCCAGCACAACAGGATGCCCTGGCGGTCACTCGCCTTCGTCAGGCCGGGGCCAGCCTGATTGGACGCACTCAAATGGTGGAATTTGCCTTTTCAGGGGTTGGCATCAACCCACACCATGGCACCCCAGCAGCCTGGGATGCCCTGTCCGATCAAGTAGTGGGCAATGAAGGCGCTCCACGTATCCCTGGCGGCTCCAGCTCAGGTGCAGCCGTTTCCGTGGCCACTGGCGCAGCCTTTATCGGATTGGGTTCCGATACAGGCGGCTCCATCCGCATCCCTGCTGCGTTGAACGGCATTGTGGGTTTCAAAAACACCGCACGTTTGACGCCAACCCGGGGAACTATCCCCCTGTCCAGCACCTTGGACACCGTTTGCGCGCTCACTCGCACTGTCCGGGACGCCATTTTGGCGCACGAGATTTTGTCAGCCAGAAAAGTACCCCAGGCACATCGCCCGCTTCAGGACTACCGATTGGTCGTGGTCAAGCACCTGATGCAAAACGAACTGGACTCCACCGTCAGTCAGGCTTTCGACCGAGCTATTCAACGACTGAGGACTGCGGGCGCCCACATCACTGAAATCAACCTGCCTGAACTGGATGAATTGGGTGTACTCATGGCAACAGGTGGCTTCAGTGCCCCAGAAAGTTACGCATGGCACCAATCACTGCTTGAACGTGAAAGCGAGCGCTACGACCCCAGAGTGGCCCAACGCATCCTGCGTGGTGCATCAATGAAGGCGTACGAATATATTCAACTTCATGCGGCACGCAACCATTGGATCAAGCGGGTCGAATTCGCTTTGTCCCGATGCGATGCGGTGCTCTCCCCCACCACCCCCATCACAGCCCCCCTGGTTGCGGACGTGGTACCTGGCACTGAACGGGATACCGAATTTTTCCGCATCAATGCACTCCTGCTGCGCAACACCAGCGCCGTCAACAACCTCGATGGTTGCGGCATTTCATTGCCTTGTCACCGCCCGGGTGAGCTGCCTGTGGGCTTGATGGTTTGGCATGCGGCGATGCACGACGACACGATTCTTCAACTGGCATTGCTGCTGGAACCCCTCTTGCAAACCCCATGACCCTCCCGCAGCGACTCTTGCCTACATCCGAATGGCCCGTGTACGAACGCACCCGTTTGCGGACACTCGAACAAACCCTGCAAAGCCAGAGCACAGTCCCCTTGATGCAGCTTGCGGGACACGACGCCACACGACTGGCCATGGCCATCGCGCCACATGCTCAAAATATCTGGATCGCGGCAGGATCTGGCAACAACGGGGGAGATGGCCTTGAGGCTGCATTGAACTTGCACTTGCGAGGCAAACAAGTCACCGTCAGTCTCATGGGCAAACCTGACGATTTGCCTTATGACGCGCAACGAGCCTGGCAACGTGCCACCAACGCAGGGGTCAAGATCCTCCAAGGACATCTACCACCTGAACTCCTCAACGGACTGACTCCAAAAGATTTGTGCATCGATGCCCTTCTGGGCCTGGGTGCCTCGCGCCCCATCACCCCCCCCATGTCCACCTGGATCAACGCGCTCAACCAGGTCTCGGCACAACGCCTGGCGTTGGACCTGCCTTCTGGACTGAATCCGGATTCCGGTCAACCATTCGGCTTTCCAGAAACCGCAGCTTCGATAGTGAAGGCTGACCACACACTGACATTCATCGGCGCGAAACCCGGCTTGTTCATGGGACACGGACGTGATGTCTGCGGACAAATCTGGTTGGCTGACCTCCGGACACCAGAAGAGACATTTGCCGGATACATGTACGAAAGCCCGCAACCGGATGCCTGGCTCAACCCCCATCGACCAAGCTCACCGAAATCACATGCCAGTCACAAAGGCAGTTGCGGCGATGTGGCCGTTGTGGGGGGGGAAGCACTGCAACAACGGGGCATGGGCATGACAGGCGCTGCCCTGCTGGCTGCCCAAGCCGCTCTGTATGCGGGCGCTGGACGCGTCATGCTTAGCCTGTTGGGTGACGCAGGGCATTGCCATGTTCCGCACGATCTGATGCAACGTGCCTGGGCTCAACTGCAACTGGAAAAACTGTGCGTGGTCGCAGGCTGCGGTGGAGGGCAAGCGGTGCAGTCAGTGATGTCCGAACTGCTGCTGCGCAGCGCCCATTTGGTACTGGACGCGGATGGATTAAACGCCGTAGCCAGCCACAGCGAGCTTCAGCAACAGCTTCAGCAACGCGCAGCCAAAAGCCAAGCAACGGTCATCACCCCGCACCCACTGGAAGCAGCCCGTCTGCTTCGATCCACCACCGCACAAGTTCAGAACAACCGGCTTGAGGCAGCCAAAGAGTTGGCTGCGAGGTACCAATGCACCGTTGTTCTCAAAGGTTCAGGTACGATCATCATGGCCCCCCAACACAAACCACGCATCAATACTTCTGGCGACGGCAAGCTGGCCATCGGCGGCACAGGCGATGTTTTGGCCGGACTGATCGGAGCGCAAATGGCAAGGGGGCTCACAGCTTTTGAGGCAGCTTGCCAAAGCGTTCAACTGCACGGACAAGCAGCCAGTGAATGGCCTGTGAATCTTTCACTGACCGCAAGCCGCTTGGCCCGCCGCATGCATTGACTGAAAGCACCCAAGAGCAAATCGCTCGTCAGCGACGCGATTTGCTGATGCGAGGCCCTTTCTTCTTGCCCGACGGAGATTTTTTCGCCGCCTTTTTGACTGCAGATTTCAACGCCTGAATGGGTGAACGCGAACGTTCGCCATCCGCTAGTTTTCGACCTGACACGGCACGCTTATTGACTCGCCCACCCTCTGCCAATGGCTGCCCCTCCTTGTCACGCATCGCACGCGACACCAGCGCTTCACCGGCATGAACCAGGCGAAAGTCGATTTTTCGCCCATCCAAATCTACGCGACTGACCTGAACCTGCACCCGACTGCCAATGGCATAACGGATGCCTGTTCGTTCGCCACGCAACTCCTGACGCAACTCGTCAAACCGGAAGTACTCACCACCCAACTCTGTGATGTGAACCAACCCTTCTACATACAAAGTGTCCAGGGTCACGAAAATGCCAAAGCTCGTCGCTGCACTGACCACTCCCCCGTATTCCTCACCCAGATGCTCTCGCATGTATTTGCACTTGAGCCAGGCTTCCACATCGCGACTGGCTTCGTCGGCACGGCGCTCATTGGCACTGCAATGCAAACCCGCTGCTTCCCACGCCTGCTGGTCGGCTGCAGACATGCGAACCCGCGGAGCCTGCGAAATCGACTCTCCATTTTTGGCTTTGTTTTTCTCGATGCGCTTGGCCAATTTGGCATGCGCCTCACCCGGCACAGGCAATTGAGGCAACTGGTATTTGCGCCCCAACAAAATGGACTTGATCACCCTGTGCACCAACAAATCCGGAAAACGGCGAATTGGACTGGTGAAATGGGTATAAGCCTCATAAGCCAAGCCAAAGTGCCCACTGTTGATCGGGGTGTACATCGCTTGCTGCATCGAACGCAGCAACATGGTGTGAATTTGCTGCGCATCAGGGCGATCTTTGGTGGCCTGCGCAATCTTCTGAAATTCTGACGTGTGAGGATCATCGCTGATGCTGATGCCCAAACCCAAAGCCTTGAGGTAGTTGCGCAGGATGTCTTTCTTTTCAGCCGTCGGACCTTCGTGCACACGGAACAAACCCGGATGCTTGCCTTGCTGAATGAAGTCGGCACTGCACACGTTGGCAGCCAGCATGGCCTCCTCGATCAGGCGATGCGCCTCGTTGCGAACGCGAGGCACAATTTTCTCGATGCGGCCATTCTCATCGCACACGATCTGTGTTTCCGTGGTTTCAAAATCAACCGCCCCACGCACACCACGCGAAGCCAGCAGGGCGCGATAAACATCTTGCAAATTCATCAGGTCTGTCACCCGATCCTTGCGCTTGATGGCTTCGGGTCCACGTGTATTGGCCAAAATAGCCGCTACTTCGGTATACGTGAAGCGCGCATGACTGTGCATGACGGCAGGATAAAACTGATATGCCTGAACTTCACCTTTGGCATTGACCATCATGTCGCAGACCATGCACAAGCGATCCACATCAGGATTGAGTGAGCAAAGTCCATTGGACAATTTTTCCGGCAGCATCGGAATCACGCGCCGAGGAAAATAGACGCTGGTCGCCCGGTCATAGGCATCAATATCGATGGCACTGCCCGTCTGTACATAGTGGCTTACATCGGCAATCGCCACCAACAAACGCCAGCCTTTGCTGCGCCCCACCTTGGCCGGCTCACAGTACACCGCGTCATCAAAGTCGCGCGCGTCTTCACCATCAATCGTGACCAGAGGAACATCTCGCAAATCAATGCGGTCTTTGCGATCCTTGGCCAGCACCCTGTCTGGCAAACCTTTGGCTTGATCCAGGCATGCGTCAGAAAATACATGCGGTACGCTGTATTTGCGCACGGCAATTTCGATCTCCATGCCGGGATCATCGATCTCACCCAACACCTCTTTCACGCGCCCTACAGGCTGCCCGAACAACGCTGGAGGCTCCGTCAGCTCAACCACCACCACTTGCCCAGCTTTGGCCGTGCCCGTAGCCCCTTTGGGAATCAGGATATCCTGCCCATAACGCTTGTCTTCTGGTGCCACAAGCCACAAGCCCGCCTCGTTCAGCAAACGGCCAATCAGCGGCAATTCAGGACGTTCAAGAATTTCAACAACACGACCTTCAGGGCGTCCTTTTCGATCGAAACGAACCACGCGCACCTTGACACGATCCTTGTGCAGAACGGCACGCATTTCATTGGGGGGCAAGAAAATATCGGACTCACCATCATCACGCACGAGAAAGCCATGACCGTCACGGTGCCCCTGCACTTGACCTTCAATTTCTTCCAGCATCCCGCTGGTTGGAGCTACTTTTTTGATATACAATCCTTGGATTCCTGAGATGCCCAGATGGCGGAATTGGTAGACGCACTAGTTTCAGGTACTAGCGCTGAGAGGCGTGGAGGTTCGAGTCCTCTTCTGGGCACCAATCTTATCCAAATAAGAGACTGAAAAAGCCGATGACCACAAGTCATCGGCTTTTTTGTTTGTGAATATCACCTGCACAAGAAACTTCTCATGTTTTTTCATCTGCATCCAAGTCAAGGACTTGGATGCCTTATAATTCGAGTCATCCTGAGATGCCCAGATGGCGGAATTGGTAGACGCACTAGTTTCAGGTACTAGCGCTGAGAGGCGTGGAGGTTCGAGTCCTCTTCTGGGCACCAAAACCATACAGTCAAAAGCCGTTGATTTCCGATCAACGGCTTTTTTCTTGCCCCATTGAAACTCGCTTGAATTCAAGCGCTTGCCGCCGATACGAAGATCGGACAGGCAAGCGGCCACCATCAAACGGGCACCCCCACCAAATCATGCCCTTCCACACGCACAATGCGTGCTCGTGTGAACTCTCCCACTTTCAACGTTTTGCTGATCTTTTCAGGTGGAAGCAAGCGCACCACACCATCAATCTCGGGAGCATCGCCATAGCAACGCCCCACACCACCACGCCGCCCCATGGCAGGCGCTGAGTCCACCAGCACCTGCATGGTCGTGCCCACACGTTGATGCAGGCGTGCAATCGAGACCTCCTCGGCCACGGCCATGAAACGGGCTCGGCGCTCTTCACGCAAGGCATCGGGCAACATACCAGGCAAGTCGTTGGCTGTTGCACCATCTACAGGACTGTAGGCAAAGCAACCTGCACGATCAATCTGCGCTTCCCGCAAGAAATTGAGCAAATGCTCAAACTCTTCTTCAGTCTCGCCGGGGAATCCCGCAATGAAAGTGCTGCGGATCACCAATTCAGGGCAGATCTCACGCCAGCGCTGAATTCGCTCCAGATTCTTCTCACCGCTCGCAGGCCGCTTCATCCGTTTGAGAACATCCGGATGGCTGTGCTGAAAAGGCACGTCCAAATACGGCAATACCCAGCCTTGCGCCATCAGGGGAATGATTTCATCCACGCTCGGATAGGGATAGACATAATGCAATCGCACCCAGGCATCGTGCGCACGTGCCATTTCGCCAAGCGCCTGAACAAGCTCAAGCATGCGGGTTTTGACTGGCTTGCCATCCCAAAAACCTGTTCGGTACTTGATGTCCACCCCATAGGCTGACGTGTCTTGGCTGATGACTAGCAACTCCTTGACACCACCCTCAAACAACGCCTTGGCTTCCTTGAGCACATCACCAATCGGGCGCGACACCAAATCACCCCGCATCGAGGGAATGATGCAAAAAGTGCAGCGGTGATTACAGCCTTCACTGATTTTCAAATAGGCATAGTGACGCGGTGTGAGCTTGAGGCCAGCTTCACCAAACCCTCCGGGCACCAGATCCAGAAATGGATCATGCGGTTTGGGCAAATGGGTGTGCACTGCATCCATGACCTCCTGCGTTGCATGAGGCCCCGTCACGGCCAGCACACTGGGGTGCATCTCACGGATCATGTTGCCGCCGCCATCACCGGTTTTGGCCCCCAGGCAGCCCGTCACGATGACCTTGCCATTTTCATTCAGGGCCTCAGCAATGGTGTCCAGACTTTCCTTGACGGCATCGTCAATGAAGCCGCACGTGTTGACGATGACCAAATCGGCACCGTCAAAGGTTTTGGACGTCTGATAGCCCTCTGCACTCAACTGCGTGAGGATCAACTCGGAATCGGTCAAGGCCTTCGGACAGCCAAGACTGACGAAACCCACTTTGGGGGTTAGGGATGTTTGGGAAGAAATCGTATCGCTCATGCCTGCATTGTCCCCGCAAAACAGGCGCACCGCTCACCAACGCACTTCGGACAACACCCTAAGCCTTCAAACCCAGCGCGCCCAGCATCTGCTCTGCATTCTTCTGAATCTGCTTTTGCATCTGCTCTTGCAGTTGCAGTTGCACCATCACATGCTGCGATGGATTGGTCAAACCCGAAAACATGTTTTGCATCAAAGGGGATTGCCATTGCATGAATTGAGTCCACGCCTCGGGGCTCAGGCTGCGGCCAGATTCACCCAATTTGGACTGCCAATCCATGAATGATTGCACATGGTTTTCCAGATAGGAGCCCATGTAGCCCTGCATCGCGTTGCCATAAAACCGAATGATGTTGGACAACACGGCCTCACTGAACATGGGCACGCCTGCCGCCTCTTCCTCCAAAATGATTTGAAGCAGAATGGATCGGGTCAGATCTTCCCCGGTCTTGGCATCCTTGACGGAAAAAGCACCACCTTCCAACACCAGTCGCTTGACCTCCGCCAAAGTCACATAAGTGGAAGATGCGGTGTCATACAAACGGCGATTCGGGTATTTTTTAATCACACGCGAAGATACAGGCCCCGCAGAAACACCCGGGGAGGTAGAAATGTCCTTGGCTGGAGTGGTCTTGCCGATCACTGAATCTGTCTCCTGAAGGCAATTGCTGCAACGCAACAGATTTTAGACAAGACACCCAACTTCTTTTGCAAGGAATACCCTGACGACCCGCAAGAAAAGCGGACTCGATCACTCAGCGAGAAATTGCCGTGACACCCGATTGACCGTAAACGGTATATGCGTTGTCAAATCGAAGCACGCTCCGCAGTGGCACTGAAATGTAACTTTCACGAGCCGTCCAGGTCACGCCATCCGGGCTGTTGAAAATGGCGCCGCCATCGCCCACAGCCATGAACTGTCCAGCAAGAGACACCACTTTGTTCAAATTCGTACTGGAAGCGACCAACGAGGCCTGACTCCAGGTCACACCGTCCGTGGAAGTTGCAATCTGCCCGGATTGCCCCACCAATGCAGAAACATAGAGGGTTGCCAGCGTGCTGCCTGACGTCACCGATCGGGCAAGCACAGCCGCACTTTTCCAGGTCGCAGCGGCAAACTCTGTGGGCATGGCAATCGCCTTCCAGGACAATCCGTCGGTACTGGAGTACACCGCGCCCCCACTGCCGGCCGCCAGCCAATACCCGCTACTGGAGTAAGTGACAGCGGCCAAATTTTGCATGAGGCCATCTACAGCAACCGCTTTCCAAGACACCCCATCCGTTGATGTCAGCACCGTGCCCCCTTGTCCCACGGCAACCAAACGAGAACCGTTGTAATAAAGCGCATTGAGGTCTTGCGCACTTTGTGACACTGCCGCCGTCCAAACCTGACCGTCCGAACTGTAAATGATGGTCCCACCAGCGCCCACAGCAATGAATTTACCGTAAGCGTAAAGCACGTCGTTGAGTTGTTTCGATGTGCTGGAAGAAGACAACACGGTCCATTTCACGTTGTCTGTGCTGACCTGGACTTGACCCGAATCGCCCACCCCGACCAGCATCACTCCGGTAGTCAAAGCGGCCGATGTCACACCCCGAAGCGTTTGACCATTCACATCCGGTCCGGCAGACCATGTTTGCCCCGCCAAACGTGGCGTTGCAGTCACAATGGGTGCCGGCGCACCACCTGGTGCATCCCCCACTCGGGCATTGATGGTGAAACTGTAAGTGGTGCCGTTCACCAAGGCCTGGCCACTCTTGGTTCCTTTCAGAACAAATGGGGGGGAGACTTTGGTCCAAGCATTGGCCCTGTCATAGTTCTTGTCATCCATGGCGGTACCAGGGGCAAACCAGACCCAATAATCCACGCCCGGCTGAGATGTCCAGTTCAAGGTCACTTGGGTATCGCCAACAGCCTGAACTTTGAAATCAGTCGGTGGCGCCACCGGATGGCCTCCACCGCCGCAAGCGGCAACCCACAAAGTCAGCATCAGCAAACAAAAGCGAAGAGTCCAACGCATGAATACATCCCAAGTAAAGAAGGGATTATGAGACATCCACCCGGGATAAAAGCCAGGTTTTTTGTAAATTGCACGGTGCCTTCAGCCACTCCCCCGAATCCTGCGACAATCACCCCTTATGTTTACCGGAATCATCACCGGCGTGGGGCGAATCGTCGCCCTCCACGACCTGGGCAGCACTTCACACCATGGCAAGCGCCTCACCATCGAGGTCCCCGCCGGGTACCTTGACGATGTGGGCCTGGGCGACAGCATCGCCCTCAACGGCGCTTGCATGACCGTCACCACGTTCAAACCCGAAAGCCGCCAGTTCACGATTGACATCTCGGCCGAATCCCTGGACAAGACCAGCGGACTTGACCGGGAAGGCGTCGTCAACCTCGAAAAAGCACTGCGTGCGCACGACCGCTTGGGCGGGCACATTGTGTCCGGGCATGTGGATGGCGTTGGGCAAGTCAGCCATTTCGGGCAAATCGGCGAAAGCTGGGAGCTACGGATCCTGGCCCCGCACGCGCTGGCCAAATACCTCGCCTACAAAGGCTCCATCACCGTCAACGGCGTGAGCCTCACGGTGAACAAGGTGGCCGATTTGGTGCAGGGCTGCGAGATCAGCATCAACCTGATACCGCACACCGTTGAAAACACCGCCCTCGGCAGCCTCCAAGCAGGCAGCCGGGTCAACCTCGAAATCGACACCGTGGCCCGCTATGTTGAGCGCATGCTCAGCCCAGGCCTGATTCAGAAAGACACCGCATGAACGCCCCCGAGAAATTGACCCCCGTGGCGATCTCGCCCGTTGAAGACATCGTGGCCGAAATGAAAGCCGGTCGCATCGTGATCCTGGTGGACGAAGAAGACCGCGAAAACGAAGGCGATCTGGTGCTGGCGTCTGACCACGTCACGCCTGAAGCCATCAACTTCATGGCCCGATTTGGCCGTGGGCTGATTTGCCTGACGCTCACCCGTGAGCGCTGCGAATTCCTCAAATTGCCGCCCATGGCGGCGCGCAACGGCACCGTCTACAGCACGGCCTTCACCGTATCCATTGAAGCCGCAGAAGGCGTGACCACCGGCATCTCAGCCGCTGACCGCGCACGCACCGTGCAAGTCGCCGTAGCCAAAAGCAGCCAGCCGACCGACCTGGTCCAACCCGGCCACATCTTCCCGTTGCAGGCGGTGGACGGTGGCGTGCTCATGCGCGCGGGTCACACCGAAGCCGGCTGCGACCTGGCCGCCATGGCCGGTTGCAGCCCCTCATCCGTGATCTGCGAGATCATGAAGGACGATGGCACCATGGCCCGTCTGCCCGACTTGCAACTGTTTGCCGCCGAGCATGGCCTGAAAATCGGCACGATTGCCGACCTGATCGAATACCGCAGTCGCAACGAAAGTCTGGTCGAGCGCATCGGCAGCCGCACGCTGCAGACCGCGCATGGCGAATTCACCGCCCACGCTTTTCGCGACCAACCCAGCCAGACCGTGCACCTGGCGCTGGTCAAAGGCCAGTGGTCGGCAGACGCTGAAGTGGCCGTGCGCGTGCACGAGCCTTTGTCGGTGCTCGACGCGCTGGAGGCCAACCGTTCCATGCACTCGTGGAGCCTGGACACCAGCTTGCAATACCTCAACGCCCAAGGCTGCGGCGTGGCCGTGTTGCTCAACTGCGGCGAGTCGGCTGACCAATTGCTGGCCCAATTTGAAGGCCGCGCCCGATCGGCCCAAGC